>Ga0079305_1002273_pt1 | contig 17691 bp, 14 predicted proteins | sample LMS_cellobiose_e_FD_79183 | JGI IMG/M metagenome (GOLD analysis project Ga0079305, IMG submission 79183) | Rumen-fistulated moose microbial communities from Alaska, USA - LMS_cellobiose_enrichment | ecosystem: Host-associated > Mammals > Digestive system > Stomach > Rumen fluid ... | reverse complement strand
GCACGTCCCTTTATCACTTTATGGACTCCGGGAACCGGGCTTCCGATAATGTTTTCCCGTTCGATTATGTGGTGGACGCGACCCCGGAATTCTGGAATGCCCGTCAGGAAACCGGAATTCTGCCGTTCCTCCCGAATCTGTCAACCGGCTGGGATTCCCGACCGTGGCACGGCTTTAAAAGTACTGTTATTTATGGCAGGACTCCCGAAAAATTCCGAAAAATCTGCGAGGATTTCAAGGAGTTCTCCCAAAAAACCGGAATCAAACGGGCTGTTATTGCCCCGCTGAACGAATGGGGGGAAGGATCTTACATGGAGCCAAATCTTGAATTCGGGTTCAGAATGTATGAAACGCTCCGCGAAACGCTTTGTATCGAGCCGGAAGGTGGATTTCCCGCGTTTTACGCCCCGTCGGACGTCGGGCTTGGTCCGTATGACTTCCCGCCGAAAGATCCGGAAGCTGAAAAATGAGACCGGCTGTCAATAAAGAAAGACGGCAGGACGGAACAAATCGTGCCCGATGAAATCCTGTGAGGCGGGCACAAAACAATGAAACGTAATGAGGCAGACACAAAACAATGACCGGCATCGCGGTTTTTTGATTTTGTGTTTGCCTCTTTGGTTTCCGGTCAACCAGGGTTGCCATGTTTTACTGATTGCCGGAAGTTATTCGGTTACCTGTCGCCCGATTTGCCGCAAACCGTTTATTTCCTGTTTACGGTAACTATAAATGTTTACGGCAAAGGTAAAACGGAAAGAAGTGACAAACATTTCGGCGTTTTATTTTCACGGACAATTCCCGGTCGACGATCATTCCTGATCAATAATGTCAAAAAAGCCGGGCGAAGTGATCCGGATGTGCCGGCGGATTTCGTCGAAAGAACGGACGGTCAGGTTTGCAAGCTCGTATTCTTCCGGTTGGTGTCCCTCACTGAAGAATCCGAAAACGGTCATTTTTCCCCTGTGTCCAGCGGTAACGCCGCTTCGCGAATCGTCGATGACCAGACAGTTTTCCGGTTGAACGTTGAGTTGCCGGGCCGCTTCCAGAAAGATGTCGGGAGCCGGTTTTCCAAGCGCGACATCACTTCCGGTTACAATGGCGGAAAGATAGGGCCGGATTCCGGTAAAATCAACCATGTACTCAACGTTGACCCGGGGACCGGAAGAGCCCACCGCCATTTTTATTTCATGCTGTGCCAGTAACCGGATAAATTCCAGAGCACCGGGAACCATTTTGACATGTTGCGGAACCATCTCAAGATAACGTCGTTCCTTACGGATCGCAACGTCGTTCAATTTTTCTTTGGACCAGTTTTTGGGCCAGTAAAGGGGGACAATTTCCTCAGAAACCATTCCAAACGTTTTCTGGAAATCATCCCGGGTGAAAACAACGTTATCTTCTTCTGCGATCTGCTGCCAACTTATAAAATGGGCCGGATTACTGTAAACCAGAACCCCGTCCATATCCAAAAGTACACCGTCCATTGATTTTTCCGTTATTCAGTCTGTTCGTATCCGGGTTCCTTTTACCGGTGTCAATATCCAATCCGGGATAAATTGAATTTTAATAACAAAAGCGGGTTGTCATGATTCATTCATTTTATCCGATAAAATAACGATGTAAACAACGGGCAATCCACAGGAGGATTTTATGCCGGGCGTTTCACGGAGTTTTAATGGCGTCTTACCGAATTTTAGTAACGTTTTATCGGTGTTTCGACGGTTGCTTCCATAGGGACGTCATTTTTTCTCATTTGTCGAAGAATGTCCAGCGCATCGGTGTTTCCCTGACCGGCGGCGCGGAGATACCAGCGCATGGATTCCGGCTTGTTCTGTCCGATACCTTCGCCATGGGCATAACATTCAGCCAGTTCAAACTGGGCGATGGCGTTTCCCTGTTGCGCGGCGAGTTGATATAATTGAAACGCCTGCTGCGAATCTTTGTCGACCCCGATTCCTTCTTTATAGCAGTTGGCCAGTTCCAGTTGCGCGTCCGGATAATTCTGTTCCGCGGCCTTGGTGAACCACGCGACCGCTTCCGAAAGGTCCTGGGGCATTCCCTGACCATAATAAAACGCGTAGGCGTAGTTGGTCTGCGCAGCCGGATGTCCCTGCATTGCCGCTTGCCGGTATAATTGAATCGCCTGTTCCAAATCGGGGTTGACCCCGTAACCGTTCAGATAGCAGCTCGCGAGATTGTTCCGGGCGCTCGGGTTGCCTTGATCGGCCGCTTTTTGATACCACTGTACTGCCAAAACCTGGTCAGCCTCCATTCCCTGACCGTGAAAGCATCGGTTGCCGTATTCGTTTTGCGCCTCGGCATTTCCGTGTTCCGCCATTTGCTGAATTTCTTCCAGCGGTTTAATGGACAGATCGTTTTCCGGATTCGCCAATGGGGCGTTAAAGGTAACGGGATGATTCGTCAATAAGGATTCCGATGGTTGATTTTCCTCATTCTGCCGAAATTGATCAGAAGGGGAATCTTGTAATTTTGGGTGTGAAATTTGAGCGGTGGGGAATTGATTCGGAACGAGCTCATTCGCCGCCGGTTCCTGTTCTGCCGGATGTTGTAAACTGGACAACGGCATATCAGTAATCGGTTCCAGTTCCTCTGTTTCCGTCGCGGTGGTCTGAATTGCCGGCACAACGGCGGGGGAATCCGCCGGCACGTTCGGATTATTTTGTATTGAGCCGGATAACGGGGTGTCGCGGTTTTCCGGGATTTCCGGAGTACCGGTTAATTCCGCAACCGGGGATTGTTCCGGGACGGACGACGGAGCCTGTCCGTTTTTGACTGATTCCGGAATATCGTTCGTTCCAACCGCCGGCAGCAGAACATTGTAATGACTGGCGACTGGTGTTCCGGGAACGGGAACCGTTTCAACGGACGATTGATCTTGGTTTATTTTAGGAGTCAAAACATTCGCGACAAGAATCGGGGCCGGAGCGGATGATGCCGGCGTCGTATTCGAATCGTCTTCGGTAACAGTGTTGTTTTCGGCGCCGGAATCAGAAACCGCAGGAGTGTTTATTTCCGGGTTACTGCCGGCGAACTGGGCTTCATCAACGATACCGGTATCAATGTCCGGCGTCAGAGCCTGGAACAGGGATGTAATGACTGGCGACGGATTCATTTCCGCCCTGGAAGTACCGTTACTTTCATTGTTTGGGGAAATGTTGTTTGTGGCCCGGTTGTTTACACCACTGTCCGCCAGGAGGCTGTTTGCGACGGTCGATTTCATTTCCGGAAGGGACGGCGGCGAATTTTCAGAGGAAGGAGCGTTCGGGATCTCCGGCTGCCTGCCGTTTTCATCCAATGGGGACATCCTGTCCTGCTGTTCGTCAACCCCCGGACTGAGAAGGTCGGAAAAATCATTTTGCGGAATCAACTCGGGTATGGAATTGATTCCGGGAAATGGACCGGAGCTTTCCAAATCGCCTTGGGGGATCCCCCCCTTTTGATTCGAGCCGGAACGGTTTTCTTCCGGGGTGGCCCCTTTCACCGTCGGTAAACCGGCAACCCGTTCCATGGCTCTGATACCGTTGTCCCGGGTATTCGCGGATAACGCCGGTGTGTCCGGCTGCGACGATTGGCGATGTCCGTTGTCATTCGGCTTTTCATGCCGGTTATGGGAATACAACGCTTTCGTTGAAGGACGCTCCGAAATTTCCGACCAGTCCCCAATTTCCGAAGACATCAATTCTTTATATTCGCCGGAATAATTTTGGGGCGTATGACGGCTGACCCAAAAAATAACCAGACCGCCAAGAATCAACAGAAGAGCGACACTCTTCAGCAGAAAAATGAATTTCTTTGAGTTCGCGAGCGTCAGTGACGGTTTCCGGATTTTACAACGGCGGTTGTTCGTATTCCGGATCCGTTGAATTTTTGATTTTTCAAATGAACCTTCCATTGCGGAATGAGTAACCGTAAATGTCGGATACTGAACGTCGATCGGGATTTTACGACCGACGGAGTCCTCAGAAAAACAGGTTGTTTCCAGATAATTCAGATCCCAATCGACTTCCGGATCAAAACACCGGGTGAAATTTTCCTGAATATTTTTTTCCGGCTGATTTTGCGGGTAACCGTCTGAAATTGGTGCGGATTGATTTTGCGGATCAGAAGTTTTCATGGATTTCACGCTAACGGATAAAATAAGTGGTTTTTAACAAGTAAAAAGAATAAAAAATCTTTCAGAACCATACCGGTCGGTGAATAGTACAAAAAGATTCTTTTGGAATCAAGATTTATTTAAGAAATATTTGGAATTTATTGACGAGTTTCTGTTTGTGATTTTTTTATAAAAATTTTTAAACTTTTCCGGTCGATACTTTTCTAAATGACAGGAATATTATAATGATTGAAGAAATTTCATTTTCAGAAGGATTTCCTGTGCGGACATTTATTTTGAATAAAACAGGGTATTCTTTTGAGTACAGGAAAACCCTTGTGCGGTAACTGTTTTTCTGAAAGAGAGCTTGTCGTTCCGTCAGAAACAAACAATTCAGGAATAATCAGTTTATGGTCCTTTCATCTTCCAAATCCGAAACCGTTTTTACCGTTTACGAACTGACCAGTCAGATGAAAGCGGTTGTTGAAGAGCTTTTTGCGGAAGTCTGTGTCATTGGTGAAATATCGAATCTGAACCAGCCGCAGTCCGGACACTGTTATCTGTCGTTGAAGGATGATCTGGCCCAGCTTTCCGCGGTTATCTGGAAAACGACAGCATCCCGGCTCAAATTTAATCTGAAAAACGGCCTGGAGGTTGTTTGCCGGGGAAGAATCGAAATTTATCCGCCCCATGGAAAATATCAGTTAATCATTACTTCGATTGAGCCGAAAGGGGTGGGGACTCTGGAACTTGCGTTTCGGCAGTTGTATGAGAAACTGAAGGAGGAAGGACTTTTTTTGCCGGAACGAAAAAAAACGCTTCCGGTTCCAATCCGCCGTATCGGAGTGGTGACAAGCGCAACCGGGGCGGCGATTCGGGATTTCCTGTCGATATTGGGCCGTCGGACGCAGCGAGTGGACGTCGTGGTCTGTCCGGTGAAGGTTCAAGGGGACGATGCCGCCAAAATAATCGAGGAAGCATTAACATTTCTGAACCGGAAACAGTCCGCCCTGAAGCTGGACGCGATCGCCCTGATCCGCGGCGGTGGAAGCGTCGAGGATTTATGGACTTTTAATGAAGAGCCGGTTGTTCGGGCTGTTGCGGCGTCCCGGATTCCTGTGATTACGGGAATCGGACATGAAATCGACGTTTCACTTTCCGATCTTGCCGCCGATATCCATGCGTTGACGCCAAGTGACGCGGCTGTTCGGCTGGTTTCTGACGATACGCCGCTGTATCAAAAGCTGATTGTTCTTTCAGATCAGCTGAGACAGGGAGTTAAACGGAAAATTGAATTCGACCGGAGTTTGCTGAGTCGGCTGGAAAGTATGTCGGTTTTTCAGTCCCCGAAAAAATGGCTGGTTGATCATCGAGTGAATTTTTTGGAAGATCGCCTGGAGCGAATGAATCAGGGAATGGAAAAAACGTTGGAGAAAAAACGTCATTTGCTCGCGGAGCTGATGACGGGCCTGGAATCCCTGTCACCTCTTTCGGTTTTGCAACGGGGTTATTCTCTTACTTTAAACGAACAGGGGCGGATTGTTCGTCAGGTGTCTGACGTTTGGCCGGGAATGACTATTACAACGCAGCTTTCAAATGGAAAAATAAAAAGTAAAGTTCTCAATTTAACGTCGGATAACGCCGATTTTTCAGAATAGGGTTTGCTGTCCGTCGGGAGGGGACGTGATTTTCGGAACAGAAATGAAAATTCGGAGTCCCGTCAGGTGTACTGAAAAACCCGTTTCAGTAAATTTGTTGGGATAAAATAAAAAAAACAGTATAGAAAAAATAAAACGGACATGTTTGACAATAAAATTTAAATTAAACAGGAAGTTTATTGTTTAATCAGGGAAATATTTTATAATAAAAACAAGGTTTGAAAAAACCCGGAGATTATTGAATCCCCTCAGATTGAAGAAAAACAGCATAAATACTATAAAAGGGATTTTCCATGTATGGTTTTTTAGAGCCGGTTGGCGGAGGAGAGGATATTCCTTTAAGAAAAGAGGAATTGACTGTTGGCCGAAGTGAAAAATGCGATATAACCCTTCGTTTCGGCAATATATCCGGTAATCATTGTAAACTGGTGCTTTATAACGGATACTGGTATGTTCTGGACAATGGGAGTACGAATGGAACTCAGGTCAATAGTCTGAGAGTTCATGACCGCCGTATTGACCCGGATAGTCATGTCGCGTTTGCCCGGCACGAATATATTATACGGTACGATCCGATCAAAAATGGCGGGAATGGTACGGTTCCTCCGGACTTTCTGGAGAATAACGTTCTGGAAAAATCGCTTCTTGAACGGGCCGGACTTGCCCGACCGAGTATCCGGTCAATTCCGACGGTTGATAAAAGAGCGGAGCAGGGCGCGACAATTCAAGAGCTGGAAAGCGGGGAATTTCGGATTGATTATTCCAATTTGACGCTGGATGACCTTGAATTTCTGGATCACTTGAAATAATAAATCCCCCCCTTGCTGAAATTGACTTTTGAGGATAGAATACCTGCATATTTGAAATACGGTTGGAGTCGTAGCTCAATTGGTTAGAGTCCCGGACTGTCGATCCGGTGGTTGCGGGTTCGAGTCCCGTCGACTTCGTTAAAAGCTGTGAAATTTCGGTTTCACAGCTTTTTTTATGTGCTTTTTATGCCGGATTTTCTGTCCTTCCTGACGAAAACCTGGTTTCCGGACCAGGCCGGTGTCCGCTGTTTCTCAAAGGGGGACGGGAGGAAAACTGGGAGGAGGCGGGACATCGTCAGATCCAGAGTAAAGGACGCTGGCTGAGGAGAAAGCGAAAAACAAAAGGACGGATGAAAAAATAAAATGAATAAAAACGTATCCCCCCCTTGTTGGATTGGCTTTTGAGGATAGAATATTTGCATATTTGAAATATGGTTGGAGTCGTAGCTCAATTGGTTAGAGTCCCGGACTGTCGATCCGGTGGTTGCGGGTTCGATTCCCGTCGACTTCGTTAAAAGCTGTGAAATTTCGGTTTCGCGGCTTTTTTTATTGCATTTCTCCTGTCGTATTTTGCCGAATAACAGGTTTTTGATTTCTGAACTTAAACCGCTCTGTCAGCCTGTTTTGAGAATAGAATCGGAATAAACGCCGCCTGTTCCGGATCTTTTTATAAATTGATGTGTCATGTGACAACGTGTCAAAAAAGTTTTGTCTGATCCGATTTCTGCAACATCAACAGACCCGGTTTGAATTTTTTACGGAACAGTTTTTGATTTTTTTACAAACTGTGGAATACAGAAATTCACGAAAAACCAGATACGGTTGAAACACAAACAACAGTCAGGTGACCAACCGAAGCGAAAAAAAGAGATAAACGACCAAAGGATTGAAAAGAAAAGTGGTGTTTCAGGGAACCTTAACTAAAAGGCAGACAAGCAAATCATTTTATCTGAATGGACTCAACCAATTCCCTGAATTAAAAAATACCACAAAACATTCTGTTATTCATTAGGTGTCTCCATCAAAAGTTGAGCTGTGATATTCTCTGTATATTACCCCGGATTGACAACAGATAAAAATTCATTTGTTGAAACAGCGTTTTCGGCCGACTATCGGGACAATACAGAAACAAAAAATGCGTCAGCTCAATCTCTTGGACGAACAGCACCTGTCAAACCGGTGTAGGAAACGCGATCTTCCGGATGCCATAACGGGAGCCCTTTACGGACACGCTCAGAAAGAACCTCGACTTTGGCCGGAGACCCCGCGGGAGCGTCGGTCGGACAAAATTCATCCGTAATGGTCGGGACAAAATCCTCATCATGACCGGTTTCCATAATTGCGTCGAATACAGTGCGATTTTTCTTTTCCATAATTACACTCCTTTCCAGGAATAAATGGTGATTGTTGATGTTTTGTTTTCTGACAGGCAGAAAACCCCGATATTGTTTCACCGTGTTTTAAAACACGTCAGACATTTCAGTCTTTTTATTGCCTTTCTTTTTTAAAGAAGACTGTCCGCTTCCACATCCGCCCCTATTGAGGACAACGGGGAGTAAACGCAATTTTTATTATAATATCATTTAAAAATTGATTCGTCAATAGGCGGAAACGAAATACCTGTTTTTTTACAAATTTTACGGAAAGCGTTACCTTATAAACTCCGCAAACAGGTAAAACAAAAACCGTTTACTCTTTCATACGGACATCTTTTCCTCTTCAGAAAGAACTCAATTTATAAGTATTATAGAAAATTCCCCCAAAAAAGGCAAGAAAACTCTTTATTTCTTTTATAAAAAAACAAACGAATACAAAAAGTGTCCGGATAATAACGATTATAGCTGTTATGCGAAAGTCAGCGATTATCCGGGAGGGGCTTTTTCTTGACATTTGTTTTGGTAACAGATACAATCTTTTGAAAGAAAAGGGATTCACCGGATCCCCGGAGGAGGGGATTGGCGTATTATGGAACGATACCTCCGGAATCGCCGGACTGAAATATCGTTTTTCATTGAGTCCCCCTTATGGGGCGTATCCAGATTTTATTTACGGAATTCCGTATTTATTACGGGCCGTTTTTTATTATGGGACCTTATTGGAATGTAACGGATATAAAAATACAAACTGTTAATAAAACATAGATGAACTGAAACCCGGATGTAAGATTGAAGAAGAAATTTATGAGAAAATTATCGCTGATGTGGGCGGGCCTGCTGTTTCTGTTGATTGGTTGCGGAACGGCGTTGGCAGACGATATTTTGATTGCCGATTTTGAAGGCGAGGATTACGGAACCTGGAAGGTGGAAGGAGAGTCCTTCGGGACAAAACCGGCGCAAGGGACGCTTCCCGGCCAGATGGAGGTTCGGGGATACCTGGGGACCGGACTGGTGAACTCCTTTTATGGTCAGGATACTCCAACCGGGAAGATAACGTCGCCGGAATTCAGGATTGAACGTCCTTACATCACCTTTTTGATCGGCGGCGGCGGACATCCGGGAACACATATGGATCTGATTGTTGACGGTCAGGTTGTCCGGACGGCGGCAGGTCCGAATGTTGTGGACGGCGGTTCGGAGACGCTCGACTGGATGAGTTGGGATGTCGCGGAGTTTCAGGGGAAAAACGCGGTGATACAGATTGTCGATCAGGAGACCGGCGGCTGGGGGCATATCAACGTTGATCAGATCATGATGACGGAAACATCGAAAAATTATATTGATCAGAAATGTGATCTGACGATCGAAAAACGGTACTTGCTGCTGCCGGTTAAAGATGGCGGGTTACAAACCTGGTTTCGGATAGAGTCGGAAGGTAATATTGAGTATGAGTTCGTTATTGAACTGGTCGAAGAGAACCCGGACTTTTATGCCTGTCTGAACGTTGAAAAATGGCGGGGGAAGACGCTGACGCTGGTTGCGGAGAGAACCCGGGAGGGGAGCCGGCCGTTTGCCGGAATCACCCAGTCCGACGAGCGTCCGGACGCTGAAACGGCCTATAAGGAAAAATACCGTCCGCAGTATCATTTTTCCCCGCGGTTCGGCTGGACGAACGACCCGAACGGACTCGTTTATTATGACGGTGAGTATCATCTGTTCTATCAGCATAACCCGTTTGGTGTCCGGTGGAACAATATGACCTGGGGACATGCTGTCGGCACTGATTTGTTGCACTGGGATGAAGGCGATGACGCGATTCGTCCGGATGAGCTTGGAACGATTTTCTCCGGAAGCGCCGTCGTTGATTGGAATAATACCGCCGGACTGCAAACCGGAGATGAAAAAACGCTGATCGCCATTTATACCTATAACGGCCCGTCCATGCGGTATGGCCATCGGGCAAGTCAGGGAATGGCTTATTCCAATGACCGGGGACGAACCTGGACGAAGTACGCGAAAAATCCGATTCTGTTCCATATTATCGGTGGGAATCGCGACCCGAAAGTTTTCTGGCATGAGGAATCGCAGAAGTGGATTATGCCGCTTTACATGGAAGGTGAGGATTATGCGCTGTTCGGCTCGGAAAATCTCCGGGAATGGTCGAAATTATGTGACATTAAAAACCTCGGCTGTTCCGAATGCCCCGACATGTTTGAGCTTCCTGTTGACGGCAGGGCGGATCAAACAAAGTGGGTATTTTGGGGCGCGGACGGCAAATATCTGATCGGTCATTTTGACGGAATAACATTTACTCCGGAATCGGAGCCGCTGATGGCCAAATACGGCGGTAACGATTACGCGGCGCAGTCGTACAGCAATACGCCGGGGCGCCGGATTCAGTTTTCCTGGATGTCCGGCGGAGTGTATCCGAACATGCCGTTCAATCAGCAGTTCAGCGTACCGCGGGAATTGACGCTTCGGACGACCCCGGACGGAATCCGGCTCTGTACCAATCCGGTTGTTGAACTGGAATCGTTGCGGGGCGACTCCCTGAGAAAAACGGATATTGCCCTGGGTGAAAAGACGGAAATCCCGATTTTTGACGACGAATTACTTGATCTGGTCATGACGGTTAAACCGGGAAACGCGAAAAAACTGACGTTTAACATTCGCGGTCAGAAATTTGAGTTCCTTCTGGATGAGAAACAGGTTGTGAGCGGTGATGTGATCGCTCCGGCAGCTCCCATTGACGGGAAACTGACGGTTCGTGTTCTGATGGATCGAATGTCGATGGAACTGTTTGTCAATGATGGTCTGACACAAATTGCCCAGTGTTTTGTTCCGGAAGATAACGCCTCTTATCCGAATCTGGAAGTTTCCTCGGACGGTTCTGACGCGGTACTGGAAAACCTTGAGGTCTGGAAACTGCAAAGCGTTTACGCCAAATAACAGCGGACCGGAAAACGGGTACTCCGATGTTTTACGGGCTGCGTGATATTCCTGACGGATGGTTCCTTTTTGTTGCCGGTATCGCTGACGGATGCCGGCCTCGTAAGGGAACGGACGCCTGCCGGTTCCGGCGGAAAGGGCCGCGGAAAAAATGACAACCGTCTGTTATTGAAAATGTAAACGTATCAAAAAGGAGAACATTTTCCAAATAGCATTTTCCTAATGTTTGATCAGTTCGGAGAAAGGTGAAGCAATGGCGAATCAACCTGACGTAAACCAACCGGCCCCTGTATTGTCTGTGTCGGATTTATCGGAACCTCAACCGGTCAATGAAGCCGGTGGGGGAAATGGGGGAGACGGCCGGATATTTTCCTGCCGGACAGTTTTCTCGATTTTGATTTTTGTGTCCGCCGGGCTGATTCTGGGACGGATCGCGGCGGTCGACAATATTCCGGATCGGGCGATTCAGGGTTACAAACTCCTCCTGATTCCCAAACAGCTTGAGGAACGGAAACAGGACCTGATAAAACAAGGGCTTTCCGAGGAGGCAATCCAAAAGCGTCTGAAGGAGATTAACGCGAAACTTGTCCGGGACGCTCAGGGAACGCGTCCGACGTTAAGCGCCAATGATCGCAGTCGCTGGCTGACGCTTCGTGCCTTGGTTGAGCCGGAATCCCGTGTCTGGCGATACGTCCCGATCGATTCCGGGAAAAAAACCGCGGAAACCGGTAAAACGCAAAAAGGTGTGGTCAACATAGGGCAAAACGACGTTGGAACGGACAAAATCCGTTCTGAAAAGGATCAAACAGCCGGGACGGAAGGGGGCGGGACCTCTGAAAAAACGGGATACACCGTCAACGAGATTGTCCGGAACTGCAACTGTCCCTGTCCGCAGCAGTTTGAGGTCCGAAAAAAGATGAGTCCCGGGACCCGATGGGTCCGGAAAGTGGTTCCATACGCGATTGACAAAGCGATGGAGACGCCGGGCTGGGATTCTATCGATATTGTTAAACATGGGCTTCCTGATGAGCAATACGATCCGAAAAATCCGTTTTCCGGCTATATTTACTCCAGTAAGCCGACACTGCTTCCGACCGTTATGGCGGTTCCGTATTGGCTGCTCTATCATACAACGGGGATTTCGCTTCGTGACAATCCGTTTGTGGCGACTCGTATTCTGCTGGTTATTATCAATCTGATCCCGCTGGTACTGGCCTGGATTCTGTTGGGACGAATGGTTGACCGGCTGGCCAGAACTGTCTGGAGTAAAATATTCGCGATGTCGGTTATCTGTTTCGCGACTTTTGCGTCGACGTTTGCGAACACGCTGAATAACCATCTGCCCGGTTTTGTTGCGATTGTCTTTGCGTTGTACGGAATGTTCCGGATTATGGTGGATGGAGAAACGCGGTTCCGGTATTTTATCCTGACGGGATTTTTTGGGGCGTTTGCGGTTGCCTGTGAGCTGCCCGCGCTGGCACTGGCGGCAGGGCTGTGCCTTTTACTGTTGATTTATTATCCGCGGCGAACGATTTTTCTGGCGATTCCGGCGGGACTGGTCGTCGCAATCGCGTTTGTTGCGACAAATTACATCGCTCACGGTACCTGGAAACCGGCGTATATGCAGAAACGGAATCATGTAGAGCTGGCACAGAAAGACAAGATGATTTATGATGCGGATGACTGGTATGTTTATCGTTATTTTCCGGCGGGCCGCAGCCGGGAAATGAAAAACGCCCGGACAAGTCACTGGATGAATCGAACAGGAATTGACCTGGGGGAACCTTCCGTGGCGACCTATGCCCTTCATGCGACGATTGGTCATCACGGAGTGTTTTCGCTGACGCCGGTTTGGATTTTCAGTATGTTCGGCATGCTTCTGTTACTGTTCCGGCGAAATGACGACTGGCGGTTTTTACCGGGAAACGTAATCCTGAAATCAACGGGGAGGACTTCAGGACCGTCGGAGTATCATGGGCGAGCTGATATTAAATCGATCCCGTTTGGACGCTGGCTGGCGTTTGGAACACTGTTTCTGACGGTTTTGTTCTTTGCGTTTTACCTGACACGGGATCAGGGCGATCGGAATTATGGCGGAATGAGCTGTTGTTTTCGCTGGTTCTTCCCGCTGATTCCACTCTGGATGCTGACAATGCTTCCGGTACTCGACCGAATAGCGGACAACCGTTTTCTGCGTGGTCTGGCATTGATTTTTCTTCTTGTTTCGGCGATGTCGGCGGTTTATCCGATATGGAATCCGTGGAGCCATCCCTGGCTGTATAACCTGATGGTTTCCTGTCATTGGATTCAGCCGTTTTGAAAGGAGCCGCATCATTGACAGGGCTGATTCCGTCGGGAGGGAAGTTCCTGGAGCAACAGGGAACACGGAACCTGAAAAGGGGCCTGCGTTGTTGGAAAATTTAACAATACGCAAAATTTTTTGAAAAAGTTTTCTTGTATTCCGGTCAAACTTTTTGTATAAAGAAAACATCTCTTGATTTCCCGGTTTCCCGTTTGCGGATCCGTAAAGTACGGAAACCAAACATAAAAGACGGAAACAGAAGATGAAAATAACGAATGGGGAATTGGAGAGGTTGTGATAAAAAACAGAACAGATAAACCCGTATTAAGAAACCGTTCCAATCATTAGATAACAGGAGTTGTTGAATATGAATCGACGTGAATTTTTTGGAGGAAGTCTGGCAGGACTTGGTTTAATGGCAGTTTCCGGAATGTCCTCTGAGGCTGACGGGGCAACGATTGGCGAACTGGATAAACGGTCGGTTGCCAAACTGCGGATATCGAGTCAGCTTGGCGTTTGTCCGGGCGACACGCTTGAGGAGAAACTGGCGAACATGAAGAAATTCGGCTGTGAAGCGGTCGAGTACGGCGGTGACGTTGTCGGCCAGGGGGAAAAATACCGCAAAATGGCTGATGACGCCGGTCTTAAAGTCAGCGCGATTTGCTGGGGGTCTCATGGAGGGGATCTTTGCAAAGGGGATCCTGCCCGTGTTGAAAGTATTCGGGACGACATGAAAAAAGCGTTGGAGACCGCCGGGATTCTCGGTTGCAGTGGCGTTATTCATGTTCCGGCGTTTTCCAGTGAAACGACCATGACCAATCAGGAAATTCGCAAGATGTGCCTTGATTTCTATCCGGAAATGGCCGAATTTGCCAAGAGCTGCAATACGAATCTGATTCTGGAGCCGCTTTGCCGTATGGAGGCGTTCTTTATTCGTCAGGTGGCAGATGGGACGGCAATTTGTCGTGATTGTGTTGGCGCCCCGGACAAGGGACTTGGCGTGATGGGTGATTTCTATCACATGGATACGGAGGAAGTCAACGATATGGCGGCGCTCATTTATGCGGGCGATTATCTTAAACACATTCATCTTGCCGGTGGCGTTGAGGAACCGCGTCGGACACTTCCCGGTCAGAATTCCCGTCGTTTCGTTGATGGTTTTCGCGGTCTGAAATACATTGGTTATCAGGGCTTTTGCAGTTTTGAATGTGGTCGCGGTCCCGGTGATATTATGGAGGAATTCCCGAAAGCGATCAAGTTCCTGCAAAGTCAGTGGGAAGAAGCCTGATCCGATTCCGGCAGCATTTCCATGTTTTGATAAATCCGCTGTTTAATAAATTTTATGATTTATTAATCGTGGCTTGTTGAAATGTAATGAAGCGTCCATTCCGGTTGGTGACCGGCGAAACGGTTTTTCTGTCTGCCGGTCACAAAGGGGCGTTTTCCCTGTTACTGACATTTGCCGACCGGGTGGGGAAATTTGGTCGGAACTGCTGGAAACGTGAACTCAGGGGAGCACAAAAATTTTAGCGTCATTTTATATGGTGGATATTGAACCGGAGGAGCTGACCCGTTTTATGTATCCGGATCAGGTGGAGGCTCTTTGTAAAGGCGGTTGCCCCAATTACAGGGTCCGTTGGTCCTGTCCGCCGTTTGCGCCGTTGTTTACGGATTTTGTACTTCAGGGCCAGCGTTCGCTTCATTTGTCCCGGCCGCGTTTCTGGTTGATTCTTGAAAATGTGGCAACGGCCCAGTTTTTTAACGGGATGTCAGATCACGGCTGTTCCGCAGATAAAACGCTATTGGAAACCGGAATTGACGTTAAAACAGAAACCGTATCGGAATCAGTTCCGGTAATAACGCCTGATTTGGACGGAATGACCCGGATTTTTGTCCGGATGAAGGAATTGCTGGATGATCTTTTTGATCCGATGCGTCCCTGGGGAATTCCGGTTTCCGGCGGAACATGTCTGCGATGTTCGGTGTGCCAGTGTCAGATGAATAAACCGTGTCTTCATCCGGAGCGGATGTCGTACAGTCTGGAAGCTTTGCGACTCAACGTGGAGGAAATCGCGGAATATTATTTCGATCAACGACTCACTTGGTTTGACGGAAAAACTGTTCCGCCCCGGCTGTCACTTCTTGGAGGTTTTCTGACCGGTTGCACTTTGGAAAACCTGTTTTCGTAAAGCGGCCAAGGTCTCCCTTTTCTTTTGTGTAAAATATGTTATACTCTTATTTTCCGGTTGGAATAAATAGGCGATCCCTCTGTATTATAGAACGTGAAGGAGTGTAGAAAATGGCGAAACCTGGAAGAACAATTAAAAAGGCGAATCACGGAAAGCGTCCGGCAAACGCGAAGGCCCGTCGCGCGAAGCGTCGTCTTGTCAAGACCTGATTACCAGACATGTAAATCAGGTTTGCGGAAGGTTTTTCAGTGAAGATAATGTCTCTATGTCGGATAACTGAAAATGAAGGAGTGTTTTGCGCATAACCTGAAAATATTGATTTTATGAAATTTGATCCTCCGTTTGATTTGGCGTCATGATCTGTACTGTATGTCAGAACAGTTTTGATGTTGTTCCTGTCAGGCGAAGGGTGTTTTTTCGTTTCATAAGCAGAAGGGATTTTTGTCAATGACCAGAAAACCGTTTATTGTTGATTCTTCATTGTATGATCTTGATAAGCCCGTTGCGACCATTGACGATATTCGGTTGTGTAATCGTCAGCGATTCGAGATGGAACAGTTGACGGCCGTTGTTTATGATAATTATGAGGAAAAAGCGAGCGTTGGTTATAAGGATGTAACGCCGGAAGATTTTTGGGTCCGCGGTCATTTGCCGGAATTTCCGTTAATGCCCGGGGTGGTCATGTGTGAGATCGCGGCGCAGTTGTCCAGTTATTTTGTGTCACGTCACCGCATGTTTGGCGATGCTGTGATGGGGTTTGCGGGTCTTCAGGAGGTGAAGTTCCGGGGAATGGTGCGTCCCGGCGATCGTTTTATCATTCAGGCACAGCTTTTGAAATGGCGGAAACTGTTGATTACGGCCAATTTCATGGGAATTGTCAACGACAACATTGTTTGTGAGGGAATCTTAAAAGGGTGTCCGCTCAAGTTTGATCCGAACAGTTCCGCCTCTGGTTCCGGTCAGGAATAAATTTTGGGAATCCCCGGAAAATTGGAGAGATAAAATGGGGCGTCGTTCGTTGCCGGAAATTAAAGGGGATTTGGATCTTTCTTTTCATTTTTTGCCTATGGATGATTTTCCCCGTCCATTGACTTCTGAGACGCTTTTTAATGAGGACGTTCCGTTAGAGCTGGAAATCGGTTGTGGTAAGGGGATGTTCCTTCGTAAAGAAGCGGTTCGCGTTCCGGAGCATCGTTTTCTCGGTATTGAGATTGCTTATCGGTATTCTTTGTTTTCCGCGGCGCAGTTGGCAAAACGCGGTATCAGGAACGCCCGGGTTCTGAATGCGGACGCGGCGAAAATGCTTCATGAATTCATTCCGGAAAACTCTTTGACGGCGGTTCATCTTTATTTTCCGGATCCGTGGTGGAAAAAGGCTCATCGCAAACGCCGGATTGTCCGGCCGGATGTGGTTCAGCGAATCGAACAGTGCCTTGTTCCCGGCGGTCTGTTCCATTTTTGGACGGATGTCGAAGAATATTATCTTTCCGGATTAAAAATTATTGCGGAAAATTCCAGACTGGAAGGACCGTTTCCGGTTGAGGTTCCCGAAGCCCGGGACGATATGGATTATCATACCCATTTTGAACGTCGAACGGCGCTGCACGAGAAGCCGGTTTACCGTGCCCGTTTTGTGAAAAACGCTTGATTTTTTCTGAGGAAATCCGCGAGGCTTCTGTCGTTGTGATTGACGGTTTCTTTTTTTGCGATCAAAACGCTCGAATAAAAAGAATGGAATTGAATTTCCTGTGATGATCATAAGAAACGGTCATAAAAGGACGCTTGATCATTGCCGGTCAAACAGATAAAATTTTGTCAGGGATATTCCTGTCCGGTTTTGAAATCAAGCGGAAAATTGGAATTAAATGAGATCAACCGAATGACAGGAAAAATGGGCGAAAAACGGTTTGAAAATGTGAGACAGGCAAAAACAGCAGGGTAAACGGAACAGAAAGTACAATAATGGCTCCTCCGCCACGTGGTAAAATTGCCGGAATCGATTTTGGAACGGTTCGAATCGGGGTTGCGATAACTGATTCGGAACGTATCGTCGCCAGTCCGTATGAAATTTATGTTCATAAAAACGAAAAAAAAGATGCGGAATATTTCAGACAGCTTGTCCAGAATGAACGAATCGTTCATTTTGTCGTGGGGCTGCCGCTTCATCTTGATGGCCGTTTGAGTGAAAAGGCTCAGGAAGCGATGAAGTTCGGCGAGTGGCTCGGTCATTTGACCGGTCTTTCCGTGGATTATATGGATGAACGATTTACAAGCGTTGAAGCGGAAGGTTTTTT
>Ga0079305_1002272_pt1 | contig 17696 bp, 14 predicted proteins | sample LMS_cellobiose_e_FD_79183 | JGI IMG/M metagenome (GOLD analysis project Ga0079305, IMG submission 79183) | Rumen-fistulated moose microbial communities from Alaska, USA - LMS_cellobiose_enrichment | ecosystem: Host-associated > Mammals > Digestive system > Stomach > Rumen fluid ... | reverse complement strand
TTCAGAGCTATGGTAAGGACTTTTATAAAGACAGCAAGAATCTGGTGTGGTAAAAGCCTGCTTGGATAAGTAGGAGGACTTGAACACTATGTCCAGCTTCATTGAACGCGCATGTATCATTGCCGAAAACGACTATATCAGTTTCCTTGAGAGCAATACAGCCGCTACGGAGCTTTTGCAGCCTGTAAGCCGGGAGCATTATCTGATACCGGATCAGAATGGGAGCAGGCTACTGTCGTTCTCTTCGGGGAAGTGGATCCCGGCAGGCTGCAACTATGACTGCGGTGGGCGCTGTCTGATAAAATCCCTGGTGGTTGATGGTATTGTGGTGCAGCAGAAGACGGACGATACACATGCAGACAGTCCGAATTACCCACAGCAGAGAGGCTGTTGTAGGGGACGTTCTCTTAGGAAGCAGGTTTTCGGCGCTGACAGATTGAAGTACCCTATGAAACGGAAGCATTATTCCCTCGGCGGCGGAAATAAAGAGCTTCGTGGAGAGGATAAGTGGGAACGTATTTCCTGGGATGAGGCTTTGGGTATTCTGGCGTCGGAACTGCTTCGCGTCAAGTCCGAATACGGAAATCAAGCCATTTTGTTCCCCTATTTTTGGGCAGATCCGGCAATCAGTGTTTCTGACGTTCTCAACCATTTTGGCGGTTATATTGGTGTGTGGGGAACACATTCATATGGCTCATGGAAACTGCCAGTGCGCGCTGTGATAGGTTTGGAGGGCTTTTTGACCTCTGTGAATGACCGTTTTGATTATCTTGAAACAGAAACCATTGTTATGTTCGGATTGAATCCGGCGTGGTCTTCTCCGGGGAATGGGTTCTACTATTACCTCCAGGCCAAAAAGGCCGGGGCGGAATTCATTCTGGTGGATCCATTCTACAATGACTCTGCGGCAGCGCTCCATGCGGAGTGGATGCCTATTCGCCCAGGGACAGATACGGCGCTCCTGCTTGCGGTAGCCTACGTCTTGATTACTGAAGATAATCTGAATGAGAATCCTTTGATTGACTGGGATTTCTTGCGGCGATGTACAGTGGGCTTCGATGCAGATTCCATGCCATACGATACAGATCCTAAGTGGAATTTCAAGGATTACGTGCTTGGTACCTATAGCGGCCAAGCCAAGAATCCTAAATGGGCATCGGAAATCTGCGGACTCTCTGTTGAAAAGATTCGGCAGTTAGCTTATTCACTTCGCAAGGGCAAAAAGGTCTCCATGCTGTCCGGATATGCCAATGGCAGAACATCGGAATCCGATGCACTTCCTCAGATATTCATGACTGTTGGCGCAATGACCGGACATTTTGGGAAAGCCGGCCACAATTGCGGTGTGGCGTGTCATAGGCAGAATCTGAACAGCGGGCCGTTTCTTTATAAAGTTGGCCAGGATGAATTGCCGCATTATGGCAAAAGTCATTTTGGAGCGAATACAGGGATTGAACCGCCTATTCGACTGGCAATCAATACCGCAGATATTTGGGATGCCGTACTGAGCGGTAAGGCATTGGCAAACAGCGACCCGGGAGCGCAGGTCGGCCTAGGCGAAAACGTCCCTATGGAGTTTGATTTTCATGTGATCTTCAATTTCATGGGGGCAGCATTGGAAACAACCCCAAATGCTAACAAAGGGATTGAAGCCTTTCGCAAGGTGGACTTTGTGGTCTCTTGTGCACAGTATCCGTCCGGGAATGCTCTTTACAGTGACCTGATCCTGCCTGTAACAACGTTTTGGGAGGATTTCGGCTCGGTAAATAATTTGGGTACCAGAGATACGATCTTTACATATCGCCGTGTGGTTGAACCACTCTATGAGGCAAAATCCTCCCGCTGGATCGCCCAGGAGCTTATGAAGAAGCTGGGGATGCAGGTTGAGGAGCTTTTCCCGTTTGATGAAAACCAGGCGTACTTTAACAAACTCAAAAACACAAAAGTTCTGGATTCGGATGGATGTAGTTACGTCCCTTTACTCACCATTACGCAGACAGATATTGAGGAATTTGGTGTAGTGGGCGAGGAACAGACAGGAAAGATACCTATTTCCGAGTTTTTGGAGAAAGGGACTTATCAGCTGAAGCTTGACCCAAATGACGCCTATCGATATATCGCATACGAGGACTTCGTGCGAGATCCGGAAAAGTTTCCCCGACCCACAGACAGCGGTAAGCTGGAGATATATTCACAAAAATACTCCGATCTTGTAAAGCAGCTGCGCTATGGTGAAAAGTCTCCGCTTCCGGAATATGTGGCCGGCAAGGATGGCTATGAGGCCAGTTTTTCGGATTGGGAATCCAAAACAAAAGGCCCGTATCCGTACCAACTCTATTCCATTCACTACATGGGCAGGGCACATACCAACTTCGCAAATAATCCGTGGATTCGAGAAGCATGGGCGGCCCCACTATTTATTTGCCGCCATGACGCAGAAACACTGAAAATTAAGAACGGAGACACTGTTTTGATCCAAAGTCGTTTTGGCTCGTGCCTTCGTAATGCATGTGTTACCAACCGCATTCTTCCCGGCGTAATGGCAATCCCTCATGGGAACTGGATTGAGATCAATACTGGAAGCGGCATTGATCTTGGCGGGAACGAGAATACGTTGTGCGGATCATCTCCCAGTGGTCAAGGGACAGCAGCATACAACTCGATCCTAGTAAAAGTAAGCAGATGGGACGGAAAGCCTCTTGTGGCAGAAAGTCAAAAACATCTTAGGATTCTCGACCAAAGGAGATAGGTGCAGATATGGAGATGCGGGGTTTCTACTTCAATCAGGATGATTGCATCGGATGCAGGACCTGCCAGATTGCCTGCAAAGACAAGAACGATTTGCCACCGGACATACTTCTCAGAAGGGTTCGAACGTATGAAAGCGGCACGTTTGAAGCACCGGGATTGTACCACTACAGCGGAAGCTGCAATAACTGTGCCGATGCTCCCTGCATAAAAGCCTGTCCCACATGTGCCATGCACCGTTCTGACCTTGGAACCGTTGCACATGATGAACGCAAATGCATTCGCTGCGGTACATGTGTGCGGATTTGTCCCTATGATGCACCGCAGCTTGTAACGGTCGATGGGCCGCTTCGAAAATGCGACAGTTGTGAGGAGTTGCTGCGAGATGGGAAGAATCCTGTCTGTGTTGACGCCTGTCCTATGCGGGCGCTGGAGTTCGGACTGCTGTCGGAACTGCGTATGCTACATGAGGGCGAAGCCCTAACGGACAGCCTGCCTTGTCTTCCGGATAGCGATACAAAACCATCCGTTTTGATTCATCCTCGTCCGTGCGCATTGGACAGCAGTTTTATTGAGCAACACGTTTAGCACGGTCGATAATGTTTCCGCATATGTATCCGAGATAAATCTCTGTGAAATGGTGGAAAGGAATGGAAAATCTCGTTAAGCCGACCATCGTTTGCCTGTCCGGCCGATACTACATCTATCGGCTTCTGCATCGTGTTTTTTCCGGCGCTCCGGATATATCCATGCTGAAAGTAATAACCGGTAAACACACGGACGAAGTTCTGGAATTGCTGCTCGGTAAAGAATCTGCCAGGAATGTGTATCTATCCCTTGAACCTATACGGGCAGCATTATCCGCAAACGCAGAAGGTATTCTTCTCGCGTTGTCGGATGAGTACACCTCTCTGCTGATTGGACCGTCTGATGACTTTGTGCCGCCTTGGGCATCCGTTTATAACGGGGGAGATCGCACACTGTTTCAGGAAAGTACGCTTCAGGTAAGACGCAAATACTTTCAACATCATCTTCAATCAGTCAATTACCCACACGAAGCAGATGACCATATTGCACTTGAGCTAGATTTCATGACTGTTCTTTCCAGACTAAGTCTGGATTGCTTTGAGCAGCAAAGAATGACACAGTTTAAAGAGTTGATAGATGAACAGCGTTCTTTCTTGACACAGCATATGTTGACTTGGCTTCCAGCCTTTTCCGAGAAACTGCAATCATCGGGACGATGTGTGTTGTATCCTCTGATCGCTGCGTTGACCTGTCAGATCCTGTGTGCCGATTCTGCGCTGCTCCGGGAGATAGCTGGCACACAGGCGAAATATGCACAGGAATAAAACCGATGAAGTAACAGACAGAATCCACAAGTATCCCAGTAAAACGAACTTATGAAGATGGGGGTTGGCAATTGATGGTATTGGCACAAACCATTATCAGTGGATTGGCAGCTGGCAGCCTGTATTCCATGGTGGCTCTTGGCCTGGTAATTATTTTCAAGGCAACCCGCGCTTTGAATTTTTCCTATGGCCAGATGGCCATGCTCTCTGCCTTTTTTGCATTTACACTTTTATCCAAATTGCATTTGCCGTATTGGGCGGCGTTTCTTCTCTCTCTCGTTTTTGCCGCTTTGCTGGCGACGGTGATTCGGAATATCATCCGGCCGATTAAGAGCAGTGACGGCATGATTGTCGGAACCATGGCCATGTATATGATCATGACAGCTGTCGCCGGCATTATATGGGGTTGGGATCCGTTTCCCTTCCCACGTATCCTGTCGGGCGAACCTCTGCGTGTTTTTGGACTTGTCATTAGTCAGAATAATGTTCTGATTTTTGCCATCGCCATTGTCCTGATGCTGCTGGTTTATCTGTTTTTCAAGTATACGATGATCGGAACCGCCATGCGTTCACTTTCCCAGAACCCTGTTACGACAAGGCTTATGGGAATCAGCAGCAGTATGTTGACCACTGCTACATGGGTGCTCAGCGGTGTACTTGCCGGTGTGGCAGGCATGATGGTGGCACCAACCACCTATCTTGCGCCTGATATGATGGCTTCATTTCTCATGAAAACATTTGTCGCGGCAATATTTGGCGGTATGACAAGTTATCCCGGCGTTGTGATTGGCGGTCTGGTCTTAGGCGTCACGGAAAACCTTGTCGGCACATACGTATCAAGCGATTTGAAAGGCCCCTTTGCGTTTCTGTTCCTTGTGATCATTCTATTGATCCGGCCGGAAGGAATTATGGGCAAGCGGGTTCGAATGCTGGGAGCAAAGCCGTCCAGTGCTTTTAAAAAACCGATCGACACCAATAGACCGCGTTTATCACTGCCAAAACAACTGATTCTGATTGCGGCGGTTTTTGTTATTCCATTTATTTTTCGCACAAATACCTTCCTTATGTACTTCATCAACATTGTTCTGATTTATATGATCATTGCCATTGGTCTCGATGTTGTGACTGGATATACAGGGCAGCTTTCCATGGGTCACGGCGCCATGGTAGCAATTGGCGCCTATACCTCCGCACTGCTCACGATGCGATTGGGTCTTCCATTCTGGATCACGATATTTCTGGCCGGTATTGTTTCGGCGCTCTTTGGGTTTCTGCTCGGAACCACCTCGCTCCGACTGACGGGCTTGTTCCTGACAATTACCACTTTCGGCTTTGGCGATGCTGTGCCACAGATCCTTTTGAAGTGGGATTCGCTTACAAACGGTTTCCGCGGCCTAAAACCACCAAAACCGAGTATTGGCGCATTTGTGTTTGATACGGATTTCAAGTTCTATTTTATCATTGCTGTTGTACTCATCATCATCATCACATTGACTTCCAATTTTCTTCGTTCAAAAACTGGCCGAGCGCTGATTGCTCTGCGGGACAGCGAGGCTGGTGCCGAGATGGTTGGTATCAATGTCGCAAAATACAGAATTCTTGCGTTTGTGATCAGTTCGTTCATCGCCGGTATTGCAGGAAGCCTGTATGCACATATGGTCGGTTATGTCAGTCCATATGACTTCAACAGCACGGTGTCCAGACTTCTCCTATGTATGATCATAATCGGTGGTACTTGCAGCATTCCCGGCGCAATTACCGGCGCACTGCTCGTGAATGCCATTCCTCAGCTTCTGGCGGACAGCAAGAACTATGTCGATATTCTATTTGGCGTGACACTTCTTCTTTTCGTGATTTTCCTTCCCAACGGATTTGCCAGTATCTACGAGAAGGCCGGGGAATTGTTAAAAACATGGTTTGGGCGTCTCAAACAGCATCTTGCTGAAAAAAGCTAAAGGTGGTGTGGTTATATGCCGTTGCTGGAAATCAATGATCTGTCCATCAGTTTTGGCGGACTTGTGGCTATCGACTCGCTGAGTTTTTCCGTTGAAGAGGGACAGATTTACGGGTTGATAGGGCCGAATGGTGCGGGAAAATCCACTGTATTCAATTGCATTACGCGCTACTACACACCCCAACGCGGGGAAATAATATATGACTGCAAAAACCTACTGAATCTAAAGCCAAGTCAAATCATTACCTGTGGGCTGGCTAGGACCTTTCAAAACATGGAGTTGTTTTCAAGTATGACCGTTTTGGACAACTTGCTTGTAGGTCAGCACAGCCATCTCAAGACAAATGTATTCAGTGAAGCGTTTATGACGCGATCTCAGAAGCAAAAAGAGCGGCTATCCCGGGAGAAAGTATTTGCCGTTATCGAGGAACTTGGCCTGCAGGACTATGTAAAATCCAATGTAAAAGCTCTGCCATATGGTATTCAAAAACTGGTTGAACTTGGTCGTGCGCTTGTCACAGAACCGAAAATGATTCTGCTGGACGAGCCGGCAGCCGGCATGAACCAAGGTGAAACCGAGGAATTGACAAGGCTTATCCGAAACCTAAGGGATGAGAAAGAGATTACCATCCTGTTAGTCGAGCACGACATGTCACTGGTCAGAAGCATCTGCGAAGAGATTACTGTCATAGATTTCGGCCGAAAAATCGCCCAGGGCACGGCAGATCAGGTCTGTAACGATCCGAAAGTTATAGAAGCATATCTTGGCAATCAGGAGGTGTGATGAATATGCTTTGTGTTTCAGATCTGAATGTAAGTTACGGGAAAGTTCAAGCGCTCCGGAATATTACCATGACTATTCCTCAAAACTCCATTATTTCTTTGTTGGGTGCAAACGGTGCAGGAAAATCCACATTGCAGAAAACAATTCTTGGATTGATCTCCCCACAAAGCGGAACGATTACATTTCAGGGGAAACGGATTGACAGCACATCCACAGAATCAATTGTGGGGCAAGGGATTGTTATGGTTCCTGAAGGGAGACAGGTATTCTCCGAGCTAACAGTGAAAGAGAATCTGTTTCTTGGAAGCTATATTTGTAAAGATAAGAGAATCGTAAAGGAGCGTTACGATTTCGTCTTTGACTTGTTTCCCATCCTACGCGAGCGCCAGAAGCAGCTTGCCGGAACCATGAGCGGCGGTCAGCAGCAAATGTTGGCGATCGCGCGTGGGCTTATGGCAAATCCAAAACTGCTCTTGTTGGACGAGCCGTCTCTGGGCCTTTCGCCCATCATGGTGCAGGAGATTTTTTCGATTATCAAAAGAATCAACGAGAACGGAGTCACAATTTTGTTGGTGGAACAAAATGCTAGTATGGCCATCCGGGTATCTCACTACGCATATGTATTGGAGGTTGGGGAAATATCCTGCGAGGGGACATCTGAGGAACTGCAGAACAATGACAATGTTCGGAAAACATATTTGGGGGGATAGATCGTTTTGGGGATGATTCTTATGGATTTAACGCATTCATTGCGACTTCATCATATAAGGCTGGGGGGATGTATGTAGATATTGAGTCGTTCATTCTCAGTATGTCAGTCAACTGAAATCCTAAAAAATGATTGGAGGAAAAACCATGTTGAAAAGAATTATTGCTCTCTTACTCGCAGCTATACTCATTTGCTGTCTCGCAGCCTGCGGTTCAACATCCGCCCCCAAGGGCGACACCAGTTCTGCCCCCAAGAGCGACACTGCTTCCGCTCCCAAAGGCGACACCGGTTCCGCCCCCAAGGGCGACACTGCAGCGGCTGTGCCAGGGGTTACCGACGACAAAATCCTGATCGGAGGCACGGTTCCACTCTCAGGCACGGTTGCATCCTGCAGTCAGTATTTCAAGGGCATGGACGCCTATTTTGCCAAGGTCAATGAAGCAGGCGGCGTGCACGGACGTAAGATCGAGTTTTTGTACTACGATGACGCCTATGAGCCGGCAAAGACCGTTTCCAACGTAAAGCGTCTAGTGGAAGAGGACAAAGTATTCATGACTGTCATCCACGGTACATCCTGCACCTTGGCCGCCATGGATTATTTGATTGAAAAACAGGTTCCCGACTTCTCCATCGGCGGCAGTATGGCAATGCTCAACAATAACGTAGTGTTCACCGCTTATATTCCCTTCCCCGAAGAGGGCGCTGCGATGGGCGAATATCTGGTGAGCGAGGGTTACAAGAATATCGCCATCATTCGTGCAAATGACGACACCGGCGGCTCCTATCTTGACGGACTGGTTGTTCCCATCGAAGCAGCCGGAATGAAAGTTACAGATGTTGTCTACAACGCTGCCGACGTGGATTACAGCTCCTATGTTCTCAGCCTGATGAAGCAGAATCCTGATGTTGTCGTAATCCAGGGCGTTGCCGCCACTGCCGGTAAGATCCTTGAAGCCGCCGAGACGCTTGGCTTTGCGCCGCAGTGGGCCGGCTTCTCCGCCGGTGCGGACAAGTCCATTATGGATCTGGCGCCGACCGCTTCCAAGAACATGATTTTCTCCTACTTCCTGCCGCTGCTGGATTCTGACGATCCCAAGGCGATCGCGCATGAAGAGCTCGTCAGCAAATATACGCCCGGCCAGAACCCCAATTTGTTTACTATGAATGGACAGGCCATTGCGGAAGTCATCGTCGAGGCTCTTGAGCGCCTTGGCCCCGATGTGAGCAGAGAAGGATTCATTAAAACTGTTGAAAGCATTTCCGGCTGGGAAGATGGTATTCTGAGCACCCTTTCCTACAGTTCCACACTGCATGCCCCCAGCGGCCAGGGCATCTACTTCATCCAAGTTCAGGACGGAAAATTCGTGAAGATCGCTGACTAAAGCGTGTCATTCAAAAACTGACAAGCATATCGCAAATTTCTATGTAACTGGCAACGGTATCTTCTGTGCCGTTGCCAGTTCGTAGGACAGAGGTGTATTATGGGTTATCTTATTGATTCGGAAAGAATGGATGCGCTTATCAAAGCCATGCAGCGTGAATACAGGTTTTTTGCGCCCCGATACGAAGATAATCAAGACGCGGCTTGGAAAAAAGTGCGCTACGGCGAAATAGATTCCATATCGGATATCGTCTGGGAAAGCAAATCAGACGATTCGCCCAAAGAAATACTGTTCCCCATTGTTCAGGAACTGCAGTACTTTTACGAGAATATGTGTCGTAAGGAGACATGCGCTGGGAAAAAAATCCTCCTGTTTGCAAGGCCGTGCGATATCTATGGTATTCAAAGACTTGATACAATGTTTCTGATGAATGGCGGTACGGAAGACCCATATTACAAAGAGAACCGGAGTCGGGTAAAGCTGGTGCTGATGGAATGCCTGACCGGCTGGGACACTTGTTTTTGCGTTTCCATGGGAACGAATCAAACTGATGATTATGCGATAGCCCTGAGATACTGTGGAAATCATTATCTGTTGAATGTTCAGGATGCAGAACTGGCCTTGTTCTTTTCCGAAGAGAACTATGTGGATTATTTGCCGGAGTTTATCAAACACAATTCTGAGGACGTAAAGATTCCGGAGATAGAACAAAAAGATGTGAAAGCGGCAAGTCAATTGAGCCTGTGGTCTCATTACGCAGAGAAATGTCTTAGTTGCGGAAAATGCACCGCAGTTTGTGTCGGCTGCAGCTGCTTCAGCACGATAACAAGTTTTTCAGATGAATACAATCAAATTGGGAAACGGGAACGGGTATGGGCGAGCTGTATGCATGAAGATTTCTCAAGAATGGCAGGAGGAATTATCATGCGAAAAACAGCCGCTGATCGTCTGCGTTTCAGAATCCTACACAAGATTTACGATTACAAGATGCGTTTTGAATCCGAACATATGTGTGTAGGCTGTGGACGCTGCATAGAACAGTGCCCAGCCAACATATCAATCATTGAGATAATCCATACGCTTTTTGACAGCCTTCAGAAAAAGGTGTTTCCCAATGAACAGTATTCTGAATCCTGAGCCTCATATTATTCTCAGCATCGTGAATGAAACAGAGGCTGAGTACACAATCAGAGTGAAATGCCGGGCGCATGTGCAGCATGGGCAGTTTTTCATGCTGTCTATTCCGAAATTTGGAGAAGCCCCGATTTCTGTCGGCGCCCGAAGTAAGGATTGGATCGAATTCACGATCCAAAAAGTCGGGCGCGTAACAGACGGATTGTTTGCGCTGCGACCGGGTAATGTCATTTATATGCGTGGGCCATATGGAAATGCTTTTCCAATAGATACCTTCATTGGAAAACATATGGTAGTGATTGCCGGGGGAACAGGTATGTCTCCGGTTCGTAGTATTCTGCAGCACTTTGCCGATCATCCGGATCAAATCCCTATGGTTACTTTTCTTGCGGGGTTTAAAAACCGGGACAGCGTCCTATTTGAGGAGGATTTGGCAAGATTCAGAAATGCAGACAATTTTCGGACAATCTATTGTCTAGACAATATGGATGCGGAGGGCTTCCAGAAAGGCTTTGTTACCCAATACATTCCTCAAGTCCCCTTTGACAGTTTTTCAGACTATAATGTGATTATCGTAGGCCCGCCTGCTATGATAGACGCTTCCGCCAAAGAATGTATGCAATGCGGCGTTCCAGCGGAGAAGATATGGGTGTCCCTTGCACGAAGGATGTCCTGCGCAGTTGGAAAATGCGGACACTGCCGAATCAATGAGACTTATGTGTGTCAGGAAGGCCCTGTTTTCAACTATTCAAAAGCAAAAGATTTGTTTGATTGATAATATGTCTCTGCGCAGTAGCGAGGCACCGACAGCATATATCGGTGCCTCGCTACTAGGCTGTTGAACAGTTTATTGATTGTTTATTAAAACGCAGTCAGTATAGTTTCTGGCAAAGCGTGAGACGCTCTTCATGACAATCAGATAATACTCGCCGCGCTGACAGGCTTAAATCATTTTATTGAAGTCATCTTGCTTTTTCACGGATGTGCCTGAGATGCCTTCAACGACATAGATTTTGTGAGATTCCAGTTCGGATTGTTCTGTGCTGCCGGAAATTTGTTTGCTATAGTTTATTGGATGAAAGCTTCTCGTCGTAATCTACAGAGACGCGGCAATAAGCGAAAACCTGAAAAGACAAGATCCTCACTATTACTCTATATGCAATATGATGCAATATGCGTTTTTCAAGACCCTCGAACGCCGCCAGCACCGCGTCTCCCATCTGCCTGTATGATATATCAGAGAATACGGAATCAATCTCATATTTCCAGTTCCCGTCTTTGAACTGATACAGGACGAGGATGTGGTCTTTGATCTTCATATACGGATTCCCGTTCTTTGAGCATTTCCGCTGCCGACGGAGAAAGCTTTCTCTCTTGGCCGCCCGATGCCTGAGATTCCGTTCACGTGCTTTCGCCGCCTCGATATTGCCCTCCATTCTGCGAGCGCAGATACAGCCGGCGACGATAGGACGGTAGTGCTGTTAAACCATGACGCGTGGTACTCTTATCCGAGTTTGTTCAGTTCGCTTTCTATTTCACTGATTTCACGCCTAATATGTTTCCTTTTGAAAACATTGAAAAGCCCTGCAGCTTCCTGTAGGTCGTTATACAAATCGGTGCGCCGCTTCATCAAAGCATTCTTCATATTGATCTGTGCAGTGTTGCGTGCAGGTTGTGTTGTCCTTCTTTCACTGGCAGTGACATTACGTGGCTTGTTATTTTCGATATGTGTTCTATTCCGGCTTCCACTAGAGGTTGCTCTTCCATCTGTGCCGTAGAAACACGTCTGCCTCCGCATATCGCCAAAATTCGTTTGAACGTATTCCAGATCCTGCCTCCAGTAACTGCAAGCATTTGCGAAATTCGGTTTTCCTGCATTCAAGTGGAGAAGCATTTCAAGATGGTTGGCTATCTCTGCGTCCGTCATTAATTCGGATTCGATTATCGTGCGCAAAAGGCTTTGCCGTTCTCCATCAGTCATCCCATTAGCCTGCTGGACACTGTACCCCAGCATTTTCAGTTTTGACTGTTCATTTAAACTGCTTGTCCAGCATGTTCCACCATGCGAATCATCTGAAAAATGCAGATTAACATTGGGCCATCCATTTGCTTTAATGAGAGGGACAAAAGACTCTTCATTCATGAAATACTTCGCTTCGGATTCTTTATAGTAGACAGGTACTGTGATTGATTGCATTTTCTTAGGAAAATACATTGCCGCATTAACAAGCTCATAGCCTTCATTCGAATTATCATAGATCCCTTTTTGCTTAAAGACGTAGAGTTCCTTTGAGTTGGGAGTGTTATGCTTTTGCCACTCACGCTGTGCTGCAGAGTACTTTGAATACTTTTTTACTGAGTCAATTATGTATTCTGTTTCCTTAAGTGTAAACTTGTTGTTCCCACTAAAATGTGCATCCAAAACGAACTTGGACAACGTTCTTCCTTTCCAATATATACCATTATCTGAACACTGCTGCGCATCATCGCTGACAATGAGGATATCATAATGCTCTCCATTTACACGAATGCTCGCAAGCAAAACCGCTGATGAAGGGATTCTTGTTTCCGTTGATATACGATAGCTGTTTATGTTCGGCATTGATAGCAGCTCCTTATGATATTTTGAAAAGACTTGTCTGGCATTACTACTGGCCCTATATAGTATCTCAGCGAAGCATTTTTTATCGGAAAAACGCTATAATGAAAGCACCCGAGGGTACGAACAATCGTGTTTATCGTTACGATAAAGGGACGGCTCTGTCCACGACGGATGCTTCCACTGCAAATATAACACAGGATTAAGGTGAGATTCAAGGGAAAAGAGCATCATGAAAGTATGAAGTCATGCAAAGGGCTATGGCGCACTACCCGGTTGAAAGTGGAATCGCAAGCAACTTGCTGAGTAATTCTTCGAATGACGCTTCTTCCGCTGTTTGTTTCTCCTGTTCAGTCCAATCATGCAGCTTGATCACGGGAAAGCAGCCTCCCAGTCCATGTGTCTCCCTTGCAGATACATAGACTTTATTGTTTTCGTTTGCCATCGGTATTCCTCCTTACTCGTTCCAGCTGCGCACGAATTCTTCTCTGTGAGCCTCAAAGAAATCAAAGAACAATTTCACGTTTTCCAATTCGGTCCACGGCTTCGTATCAACCGGGACAGCGTCCAGATCATAAATCATGGCGTCCGGTATTGAGAGAAGGATTGGAGAGTGGGTCGCCAGGATGAATTGACACCCGAAATGCCGGGCGGAATCCGTGATGTATTTGCCCAAATCCTGCTGCAGCGAGATGGACATACTGTTTTCCGGTTCGTCCAGCAGATAAAGGGCGTTCTCACTGATGTGCTCAACGAAATATTTCATTGCGCTCTCGCCGTTGGAGTGCATATTCACATTCCGCATCAGCCGCTCGCGCACATATTGGGACTGCGATCTGGACTTGGCGTCGCAGCTTTCTTTCCAGTCGTCGTAGTCGTCCAGGCTCTTCAGGCGATGGCTGGCATATTTCCTGTCCAGGTATTCCTGAAACAGTTCTTCACGCCGCACGTCGATCCCGTCGTTCAGGTAGCGGATGTTCAGCATATAGTCGAACACGTCGTCACTGGTCAGTATCTGGCTGTGCGGAGGAACGTCTCCGATACATTCTGCTTTACACCGTGAAACGTACTCCCCGAAGAACGCACCGCCGCTGAAAGCTGAATGGCGCAGTACTTTTAACCTTTCCGCGATGATATTCAGAAGCGTGGATTTGCCGGAGCCGTTCCCTCCGTAGAAGAACGTTATCGGTGCAAAGTCGATATGCCGCAATTCCTGCTGCGGGAACAGCTTGAACGGGTAGATCCCGTTGTAGCAGGTCCGTTTTTGATCCAAAATGAAGCGCGCCTCTTCATCATCCGACGGAAGACAGATCTGCTTCAGATAGCGTGGTTTCATGTCAGCACTTCCAATCTTGTGTAGTTTGCAAGATGGATTATACGCAGCTTATCTGTCCGAAAGAACGGATAGATTCACGCACTCCAGTGATTGTTGTCATGCACAATGTTGCAAAGACTCTTAGACCTCGTATCCCTTTCTGCTTGAAAGTATCCCCTGTTCTTGCGAAAGTCTGTTGCAAAGAGAATGTGTACGTGTTATCTTAAACTAGTTAAAACTAGTCAAATAATGAACAAGGGGTATCACTTATGGCTGTCTGTTATAACAAGCTTTGGAAGGTTTTAGTAGATAGAAAAATGAGTAAAGCAGATCTGCGCAAAAAGGCAAATATATCTTCAAATACAATGACAAAGCTTCGCAAAGACGAATTCGTTGCTCTTCCAATTCTTGATAGGGTTTGTAGCACGTTAAATGTCGATTATTGCGATATCATAGAACATGTTAAGAGTTCGGAAGATAATGCGATATAAACAAGCGTTCGAGTAGTAGTTCCGAAACTCATGGAATGCGAGAATGCTTTTGGGATATCAGAAGGGAGAGCATAAGCTGTGGCAAGACTCGAAGACCTGACCGTTGGCAGTATCGTCAGCGGACTGGTGAATAATGAATCTGTACAGGTCGTAGCCGTCAAATGGTACGGTAATGCTGTGCTTGAGATAACATTCAAAAACAGTCAAGGAATGCTGGCGAATCAGCTCCTTTACCGGGAGGACGAGGCTGGCCTTGAAGTGCAGGACAGCAGCCCGCCCTGGAGCTTTGATGCAGACGGCGCTCAGATGCGCCTGGCATCCGAGGCGTACCGCATCAGCCTCGCCCACTTATTCGATCCCTATCTGGCAGTACATACCTCCTCCGTGGAACCGCTGCCTCATCAGATCTCCGCGGTGTATCAGGAAATGCTGCAGCGTCTGCCGCTGCGCTTTGTGCTGGCAGACGATCCCGGCGCCGGCAAAACCATCATGACCGGCCTCTTCATCCGTGAGCTGATTGCCCGCGGCGACCTGAAGCGCTGCCTGATCGTATCGCCCGGCAGTCTGGCTGAACAGTGGCAGGATGAACTGTATTCCAAATTCCATCTCCGTTTTGAGATCCTGACCAATGACCGCATCGAATCCGCCGCCAGCGGAAACATCTTCACGGAGGCCGATCTCTGCATCTGCCGCCTGGACAAGCTTGCCCGAAATGAGACGCTTCAGGAGAAGCTTCAGATCTCTGAATGGGATCTGATCGTCTGCGATGAGGCTCACAAAATGTCCGCCACCGTTTGGGGAGGAGAAGTCAAATACACAAAGCGTTTCCAGCTCGGCAGACTGCTTTCCAACATCACACGGAACTTCCTTCTGCTGACGGCGACTCCGCACAACGGCAAGGAAGAGGACTTCCACCTCTTCCTCTCGCTGGTCGATCCGGACCGTTTCGAGGGTACGCACGGCAACACGCAGCAGGCCGTTGACGTCAGCGACGTGATGCGTCGGCTGGTGAAGGAAGAACTGCTGAAGTTCGATGGGAAACCTCTGTTCCCGGAACGAATTGCCTACACCGTGAACTATACGCTCTCCGATTTGGAAGCGAAGCTATACACCGCCGTCACGGACTATGTCCAGGAGGAGTTCAACCGGGCGGACAAACTGAACAACGAACACAAGACCACTGTCGGATTCGCGTTGACGATCCTCCAGCGCCGCCTGGCATCTTCGCCGGAGGCGATCTATCAGTCCCTACGCCGCAGACGGGAGCGTCTAGAACATCGCCTGGCTGAGGAACGGCTGGGGAAGCGAGCAGCTGACGTCGCCGACCTCGCGGACGATTTCGATGAAGACGATTACTCCCCGGACGAGCAGGAGGAACTGGAAGAGAAGGTCGTGGATCACGCCTCCGCCTCCGCCACGATCGCGGAGCTTGAGGCGGAGATCCGCACGCTGAAGCATCTGGAGGCAATGGCCAATCAGGTGCGTGTGAGCGGCGTTGACCGCAAGTGGGAAGAACTCTCCCAGCTGCTCCAGGATAACGGATTTATGTTTGGCCCTGACGGTCAGCGCGAGAAGCTCATCATCTTTACGGAACACAAGGACACACTGAACTATCTGACAGAGAAGATCCGCTCCCTTCTCGGCAGTGAGGAGGCCGTTGTAACCATCCACGGCGGTATGCTCCGGGATGAGCGGAGAAAGGTGGAAGAACTGTTCAAGCAGGACAAGACCGTCCGCATCCTGATCGCCACAGACGCCGCCGGCGAAGGCATCAACCTTCAGCGGGCGCACCTCATGATAAACTACGATCTCCCATGGAACCCGAACCGGCTGGAGCAGCGCTTCGGTCGTATCCACCGTATCGGCCAGACAGAGGTCTGCCACCTCTGGAACCTGGTCGCTCAGGAAACAAGAGAGGGCTTTGTCTTCCAGTGCCTGTTTCAGAAGCTCGAAGAGGAGCGCTCCGCCCTGGGCGGAAAGGTCTTCGACATCCTGGGCAAGATGACATTCGACAACAAATCCCTACGGGAACTGTTGATCGAGGCAGTCCGCTACGGCAACGATCCTGAGGTCAAGGCCCGGCTGAATCAGGTGGTCGATCACTCCATGAACGCGAAAGCCTTCCGCAAGCTGTTGGAAGAGAATGCCCTCACCGATGACGTGATGGACGTCCACGCGGTCATGGAGATCAAAGAGGACATGGAGCGCATCGAGGCCCACAAGCTCCAGCCTCACTTCATCGAAGCATTTTTCGTGGAAGCGCTCCGCAGCCTTGGCGGACAGATCAAGCCCCGCGAGAAGGGACGGTATGAGATCTCCTTCGTTCCCTTTGCCATCCGGAACCGCGATATGCAGATCGGCTTTGGAGAGCCCGTTCTCAACCGATATGAGCGCATCTGCTTCGACAAGGAGTATATGAACATCCAGGGTCTGCCTCCGGCGGCGCTGATCTGTCCCGGCCATCCTTTGCTGGACGCGGTAATCGACCTCGTACGGGAGCGGAATGTGGACGTGATGAAGCGCGGCTCCATCTTCATAGACGAGATCGATTACTCTCAGGATGCCCGACTTCTGTTCTACATCGAGGATACCGTACAGGATGGCGTCATCCTGAAAAACGGGAACCGCAGAACCATCTCCAAGCATGTTCACTTTGTGGAACTGAAAGAGAACGGATCGGCCGGCAGCGGCGGCTATGCCCCGTATCTGGATTACCGCGCCGCCTCCGCCGAGGAGCAGGCGGTCATCCAGGGCTGGATGACCAGCCAGCAATGGCTCTGCTCCGGCGTAGAGGACATGGCCAAGGGCTATGCGATCCAGCACCTCATCCCGGAACACTTCTCCGAGGTGAAGACAAGAAAAGAGGCCATGCTGAACAAGACCGCCAAGGCCGTCAAGGACAGAATGACCGCTGAGATCCAGTATTGGGATTACCGCGCCGGCGAGCTTGCCCAGAAGGAGGCTGCCGGAAAGGCAAACGCCAAACTCAATTCCAAACTTGCCGCGCGTCGGGCGGAGGAGCTGGAGGCCCGGATGCAGGCGCGGCTCGCCGAGATCGAGCGAGAACGAAAGATCTCTCCCATGCCGCCCGTGATCTCCGGCGGAGCCCTGATTATCCCGAAGGGACTCCTCCACAGGCTGATGGGGACCACGGAGCCGGGACAGTTCGCGCAGCATGACCAGCAGACTATCGAGTATGCCGCCATGAACGCCGTCATGCAGATCGAG
>Ga0079305_1002271_pt1 | contig 17697 bp, 14 predicted proteins | sample LMS_cellobiose_e_FD_79183 | JGI IMG/M metagenome (GOLD analysis project Ga0079305, IMG submission 79183) | Rumen-fistulated moose microbial communities from Alaska, USA - LMS_cellobiose_enrichment | ecosystem: Host-associated > Mammals > Digestive system > Stomach > Rumen fluid ... | reverse complement strand
TGGTGCGGAGGGGAAGGAACTTCGCCGTCTGAGATGGTCCTTCCCCTCCGCATCAGGATCTTCGCCGGGCCGAGGGTTCCCCGCCGCGAGGTTACGAGCGGTGGGGGTTCCGGGGTGAGATGGTGCGTTCCCTCCTCCCTACTGCGCGAGCGGCGGGGGATTCCCTCCCTACTGCGCGAGCGGCGGGGGCTTCCCGCCGCTCTGCGCCGTCGTCAGAACGACCGTCACATCATATTCTTCCGTCTCGGCACGAGCGCGACGACGAGCACCACGGCAGCCACGAGAATCACCACCGTCAGAATGACGCCGAACCAGCCCCAGCCGGTGTCCTCCTCCATCCCGGACGAGGTCATCGCCGATTCCACGCCCTCGCGGGCTCTGTCAATCGCTCCGTCACCGACGGTCCCGCCGGCCGCGGACGTGTCGCCGAGATTCCCGCCGTCTCCCGTGTCCGTGCGTCCGGGATACTTCCCGGCAGTACCGGTCCCACCGGCAGTGCCGGCCCCGCCGTCCGTCGTCCCACCGGCAGTACCGGTCCCACCGGCAGTGCCGGTCCCACCGGCAGTGCCGGTCCCTGGCAGACCGCCCGTCGTGTCCATCACACTCGACGCGGCGCCGGGCATGCCCGGATCCGTCACGCCGGCGGCCAGCGCCGCGCAGGGGATCGCCAAAAGCAGCGCCGCCAGCGCGCACGCCGCGTATTTCCAAACAGATCGTTTCATAATCAAGGTCCTTCCGTGAAATAATGAGGTTGCCGAGCGTAGTATGCCGCGCGCAGCGCGCCGTTATACACGCCGCCGCAGCCGCATAAATTCCGGGAAACGGCGCACAATTTACAAATCCCTCTTGCAATTCCCTTCGCAAAATGCTATCATTATAGTACCATCCGCGCATCCGCGCGAAAAGGAGGTCATCCATGATTCAGATCACCGACCGCGGCGCCTGCCGCGCGATCGCGCGCTCGATCCGCGCCCTGCGGCACGGCAACCGTCTGATGGTCAATCAGGATCTCAACCTGACGCTGACCCTTCACCGGCGGGAGGAGCCGCAGAAAACCTGCGGCGTCGCCAAAATCAACGGCAGCGTCGATTACTCGCTGCTCGACGCCGCGCTCTTCGCGCTTCTCGGCACGCTCGTTCTGAGCGTCCTCGGCGCGATCCGTTCAATCCTTCGTCATATCTGAGCCATACGGGCGCGCGATCCCGTGACCGGGACGCCGCCCGTTTTTGCTGTCTGTCCCGCATTTTCCCCAATCTGCCGCCCGGCATTCGCGGAGCATTTGTATGATCGGTTATCTTTACACCATTATCGCCACCGTTCTCTTCAGCCTGATCGGCACCTCGGTGACGCTGGCCAAGGCGTGGGTCTCCTCTGACGTCATCGCCTTCTCGCGCTTCTTTTTCGGCACGCTGTTTCTGCTTCTGTACATGCTGATCACCCGCCGTAAAATCAATCTGCGCTTCACGGGCTTTGCGATCTGGTTCGGCATTGTGACGAAGTGCGTCAACTATCTGGCGGAGAACTACGCGCTCGCGCGCGGGTACTCCTTCGGCAACATCATCGGCTGGCCGGTGCAGTGCGTGACGATTTTGTTTTTTGCGCTGCTCTTTCTGCATGAGAAGATCACGGCGCGCGCGATCGTCGGCGTGGTGCTGTGCATCGCGGGCATGGCGATCATCAGCTGGAACGGGCGGCCGCTGGGAGAGATCGTGCACGGAAGCGGGCTGTTTCTGACGCTGCTCATGGTTCTGGCGGGCGTCTGCGCGGCGTGCTTCACGATGGCGCAGCGGATGCTGGTGGACAAAATGGATTCCTGCAATCTGAATCTGTCGATGTTTGTGGTCTGCGCCGTCATCACGGGCGCGCCGCTGCCGTTCACGGCGGAAATCCAGGGGCCGTTCCGCTTCACGGCGCTGCTGGGGCTTGTGACGCTGGGTCTGATCACGGGGATCGCGTTCCTTCTGGCGGCGGAGGCAATGAAGACGCTGCCGCTGTTTCTGGTGACGATCATCCAGAGCATGAACGTGCTGCTGACGCTTTTGTGGTCGGTGCTGTTCTTCCATGATCCGGTGACGGGGTACATCATAGCGGGAACGGTGGTTTTCCTCATCGGGATGATTCTCGTGAACTGGAAGCCGAAACGTCCAGTCGAAGCGGACGGCAGCGGCGGCAGTGCCGCCGGCTAAACGCGGCGGGCACTGCCCGCCGGGCAAAAAAAATACTTTACAAATCACGCAAAGCGTAGTATAATAGTATTGGCGATGATCGGAAAGAATCCGGATCCCCGCACCCCCAAAGAGAGCCGCCTCATCGGCTGAGAATGGCGGCGGGCGCGGCCGGGCTGTGCATCCGTGAGCCATTCCCGCAAGGGACGTATACCGGCGTTAACGGATCAGAGTACCAACAAGAGTGGAACCGCGCCCCGTCGCCTCTTACAGGAGACGGGGATTCTTTGTTTTTTGAGGTAAAAATGACACGTCTTATCATCCGTCTGACACGCAGGGACTCCGCCCGTACCACGCCCGCGGAGAGCGCGCCCGTCAGAATCAGAATCCGCGCGGCCAACGCCGCCCGCGCCGTCGGCTCGGCGGCCAAGTCCGCTGCGGCCGAGGCCCAGGAGAAGGCCCGCGCTGTCGGCTCGGCGGCCAAGTCCGCCGCGGCTGAAGCCCAAGACAAGGCCCGCGCCGCCGGTGCGGCGGCCAGGTCCGCCGCGGCTGAGGCCCAGGAGAAGGCCCGCGCCGCCGGTGCGGCGGCCAAGTCCGCCGCGGCTGAGGCCGTCTCCCTCCTCTCCTCTCTCGCCGAGGAAGCCCGCGAGGGCACCGACGCCATCGTCGAACGCGATCCCGCCGTCCATTCCCGCGCCGAGGCGCTGCTCCTCTATCCCGGCCTGCACGCGCTTCTCGTCCATCGCGTCGCCCATGCGCTCTATCTCCATGAGCATTTCTTCGCCGCCCGCGCCGTCAGCCAGCTCAGCCGCTTTCTGACCGGCACCGAGATCCATCCCGGCGCCTCGATCGGCCGCGGCCTCTTCATCGACCACGGCTCCGGCGTCGTCATCGGCGAGACCGCCGTCGTCGGCGACAACTGCACGATCTACCAGGGCGCGACCCTCGGCGGCACGGGCAAGGAAACCGGCAAGCGCCACCCGACCCTCGGCGACAACGTCATGGTCGGCGCCGGCGCCAAGCTGCTCGGCAATTTCACGATCGGCGACAACGTCAAGATCGCCGCCGGCGCCGTCGTGCTGCGCGACGTGCCGCCGAACTGCACCGCCGTCGGCATCCCGGCCCGCGTCGTCCGCTGCGGCGGCGAGCGCATGCCCGCCGATCTCGACCAGACCCACATCCCCGACCCCGTGGCCGAACAGCTGCGCGCGCTCGACGAGCGTCTGCGCACGCTGGAGAACGGCGCCGCGCCGGAAAACTGAAAGGAGACACCATGTACTGTCCGAAATGCGGCCGCGAGGCCGAGGCGGGCGCGCGCTTCTGCGTCCGCTGCGGCGCGCCCTTCCCCGTCGCCCCGCTCCCCCAAAAGCCCTCGCGCGCCAAGACCGTCCTCTTCGCCTGTCTGCGCGCCGCCGCCTATTTTCTCTTCTTCGTGGTGATGCAGAACATCGTCGCGGTCGGCTATATCTTCCTCCACATTTTCCGCTTTGTCATGCAGGGCGCGATGGGCGGGCTCGATCCCGCGACGCTGTACGATCGCGCCTACTCCACCGCCGTCGAGGCGCTCACACAGCATCTCCATATGCTCCTGATCCTCTCGACGCTGCTCTCCATCCTGATCCTCTGCGTCCAGTTCCGTCTGCGGCATAAAAACCCGCTCGCGGAGATGCACGTGCGGTCCGTGCCGCTCTCGCGGCTCGGCGCGGCGCTCCTCTTCGGCGCGTCGCTGCAGATCCTCGTCAGCCTGCTCCTCTCCGTTCTCCCGATTCCCGAATCGCTGATCGAATCGTTCAACGAGAACGCGGAGATGCTCTACGGCGGGCCGATCGTGTGGGAATTCATCGACGTCGCCCTCTTCACGCCGATCATTGAGGAGATCACCTTCCGCGGGCTAGTCTTCACCCGGCTGCGCCGCGGCATGGCCGCCGGCGTCGCCGTCGCCGTCTCCGCCGTGGTCTTCGGCATCGCGCACGGGCATATCATTTCCTTCGTCTACGCGGGCGCGCTCGGCGCGCTGCTCGCCGTCATGATGCTCAGAAACAACGACTCGATCCTCGTGACGATCTGCTGCCACGCGGGCTTCAACGCCGCGTCGTATCTGCTCCAGCTGATCACCTCCGATTCGATCCCGCTCTTCGCGGCGATCGGCCTGGCCGCGGCGGCCGCCGCCTGCTTCGGCGGCTACGTCGTCCTTCGGCCTCTTCCCGCGCCCGCCGCGCAGGCGGCCGGCGATCCGCCCTCCGACGAGCTGCCGGGCGGCGAACAACAATAAATCACGTCCTGCTCGTCAGGCGAAAGGAAGCCTATGAAGCTCTACAACTCTCTCTCTCATGAAAAGGAAGAATTCGTCCCCTACACGCCGGGCAAGGTGAAGATGTACACCTGCGGCCCGACGGTCTATCACTTCGCTCACATCGGCAACCTCCGCACCTACATCATGGAGGACGTGCTCGAAAAATACTTCCGCTACAGCGGCTACGACGTCAAGCGCGTGATGAACATCACGGACGTCGGCCACCTCACGAGCGACGCCGACACCGGCGAGGACAAGATGCTCAAGGGCGCGCGCCGCGAGCACAAGACCGTGATGGAGATCGCGCAGTTCTACACGGACGCCTTCTTCGCCGACTGCGAAAAGCTCCGCATCAAGCGGCCGGACGTCGTGGAGCCGGCGACGCACTGCATCCCGGAGTTCATCAAAATGATCGAGGGGCTGCTCGAGCGCGGCTACGCCTACCTCGCCGACGGCAACGTCTACTTTGACACCTCGAAGCTGGAGAAATACTACGTCTTCCACAATTTCGAGGCGGAGGATCTGGAGGTCGGCGTGCGCGAGGGCGTCGAGGAGGACACGAGCAAGCGCAGCAAGACGGATTTTGTGCTCTGGTTCACGAAGTCGAAGTTCGAGGATCAGGAGCTGAAATGGGAGAGCCCGTGGGGCCTCGGCTACCCGGGCTGGCACATCGAGTGCTCCGCGATCAGCCTCAAGCATCTCGGCGAGTACCTCGATCTCCACTGCGGCGGCATCGACAACGCTTTCCCCCACCACACCAATGAAATCGCCCAGTCGGAGGCCTATCTCGGCCATCCGTGGTGCAAATACTGGTTCCACGTCCTCCACCTGAATACCACCAGCGGCAAAATGAGCAAATCGTCCGGCGAATTTCTGACGGTTTCTCTGCTGGAGGAGAAGGGGTACGATCCGATGGTCTACCGTTTCTTCTGCCTCGGCTCGCACTACCGCCGCGCGCTCGTCTTCTCGTGGGAGGGGCTGGACAACGCGGCGGCCGCCTATAAAAAGCTGGTCGCGCGCGTAGCCGCGCTCGATCCGGCAAAGGACGGCGAAAACGCGGAGGCGGAAGCGGCGCTGCGCGCGCAGTTCGCGGCGGCGCTGGATAACGATCTGAACACGTCGCTGGCGGTGACGGTGCTGTACGACGTGCTGAAGGCGCCGATCTCCGACGCGGCGAAGCGGCGGCTGATCGGGACGTTCGATACGGTGCTGTCGCTCGGGCTCATCGAGGCGGCCGACCGCGAGCGCGCGGCGGCGGAGAAGGCGGAGGCAGAGACGGCGGCGGCGGCGGACCCGCGCATCGCGGAGATCGAGGCGATGATCGCGGAGCGTGCGGCGGCGAAGAAGGCGAAGAATTACGCCCGCGCCGACGAGATCCGCGCGGCGCTGGCCGCGATGGGCGTGACGCTGAAGGACACGCCCGCAGGCACGGAATACACGCTGGCATAAAGAAAAAGGACAGGCTTTTGCCTGTCATTTTTCTTTATGCCTTCAGCGGCGGGCAGTGCCCGCGGCCAATCGCGCGCATAGCTTCAGCGGAGATGTGAGACATCACACGGAATTTGCTTTGGCGGCAAGTTGGGGGTGCGGGGCGGGCAGTGCCCGCGGCCAGGCGCGCGCATAGCTTCAGCAGAGATGTGAGACATCACACGGAATTTGCTTTGGCGGCAAGTGGGGGTGCGGGGCGGCCAGTGGCCGCAGCCAGGCGCGCGCATGGCTTCAGCGGAAATGTGAGACATCACACGGAATTTGCTTATGTCGTGAACCGGGGGTGCGGGGGCGTTAGCCCCCGCAGAGAGAAAGAAAAATTCCTTCCCCTTTAGGGGAAGGTGTCGGCGCAGCCGACGGATAGGGGCGGGCAGGGTCAGCCGACGAGGCTCCGGTACGCCGCGAAGTAGCGGCGGCCGAACTCGCGCTGCGCCTCGGCGCAGAAATGCAGCCCGTCCGGCTTCGGCTGAAGCCCCGCCGATGAGGCGAGCGCAAAATCCGCGTGCGCGGCCACGACACGGCGCAATTCCTCGTTCACAACCGGAAAATACCGCAGCGCGCCGTTCTTGTACGTCGTCAGATATTCCCCCAGCTCGCCGGCCACGACCGGCACCTCGGCGCCGATGTCGCGCCGCATCTGCAGAATCATGCGCTCGAAGCGCTCGCCGTAGGTGCGCGCGCGCTCTTCATTGCCGCTGTCGCCCTCGCCCTGATGCCAGAGAATACCGGCCATCTCGCCGCTCCGCATGCCGAGGCGCGCCATAAATACGGCGTGGTCATAGAGGATCGTGCCCGGCTGCCACTCGGCGAGGCTCGTGCCGCCGTCGGCACAGGGAATGAGGCCGATCTCCTCATTATATTGCTCAGCGAAAGCAACGGCGAAGCTGGCGGCGGGGCCGATGCCGCTGTGGACGCCGCCCCAGATGGGACGGTCGCAGTTGATCGGCTCGGCCATGGCGATGAAGCGGCCGTTGCGCATCATTTTGCAGCGCGGATCGCGCAGCGGCGGCACGTCGCCGAACTCGCCGCGTCCGGCCATGTTCGATTGACCGATGAGAAGAAAAAGCTTCATTTTACCCTCCGGTATGGTTTTGAAACAAAGTGGTATTTCCGCGGGGTAAAAGTGTCCACACCCCCGGTTCACGCCATAAGCAACGCAAAAAGACAGACCCGCAGTGCCGTGTGAACGGGAGAATGAAACCCTGCTCTCGCAAGGGCGGTGCCCTCTCCGCTGTTTTGTGCTCCCAGCTTCCGGATCCGATCCGGGAGGTCTGCATACCCGCAGCGGAAGTTGTTCCGGGCTCCTTTTCATTTTTGTGGGTCCATGTGCCCGCCCATCACGCACACCGCAGGCCTGCGGTGGTCTTTTTTCTTCCGAAATCGCTTAATTGTCGTAGTCGATGTCCGAGAACTGATCGTCAAAGTAGTCCGCCACGCGGTCGAACTCCTCGTCGTCGTCGATCGAGGAAAGATATTCCTCGCCGTTCTCATCCTTTTCCACGCGCAGAATCACGTACTCGTCGCCGACCGGCTCGCCGTTCTCATCCAGCTCCTGCATCGCGTAGTACGTCACCCCGTCCAGCTCCGCCGTGTCGAGCAGCTCGAATTCCGATTCGTTGCCGTCCTCGTCCGTCAGCGTGAAGGTGTCGATCTCTTCGTATTCTTCCTCTTCCTCGTTCGGGAGGGGCTTCTTGTTGTTGTCCGCCATCGCGTACACCGTTCCTTTTCTCTTGATACTCCTATTGTACCCGAAATCGCATCGTTTGTCAATAGGTTGGCGAATCCAGCCGCCAGCCGTCCGCCGTTTTTATGATGGTGATTCTGACATTCTGCGACGGAACGCCGTCAACGAGCGACGCAAACTGTGCGCGCACGCGGTCTTTTTCCTCGAGCTGTACCTTCATTGTCGAGAAATCGTACGTCCGCCCCAGCTTCAGCGCCTCCTCGGCCAGATCGATCCGCACCGTCAGCGTGCCGTCCTGCTCGATGTAGCGGGCGAAGGCCACGCGCTCGTCGTTCTCCGTGCTCAGCCCTTCAAAGCCCAGAACGAACAGATGGCTGCACAGATCCGGCGAAAAGACGGCGCTCGTCGCCGCGCGGATGTCCGCCTCGGTCTTGTAGGACGCGTCCTCCGCGACGGGCATGTAGCTGAACTTGTAGCCGTCCGTGTCGGCGGCAATGCCGGCGAGGAACGCCATCGCGTCCTCGTCGTGCACAAACGGCAGCCCGACGCCGTAGTAAATGTCGTTGAGCTCATAGGAGGCCTCGACGAGCGTGCGGAATGTCTCGCGCATCTCCTCCTCGCTCATTCCGCTTCTGCCGCCGCAGGCGGCGAGAGAAACGAGCAGCAGCGCCGCCGTGAAAGCGGCCAGAATCTTTTTCATACGTACTCCCGGGGACAGGCCGTCCCCCTATTTCTTTCCCGCTTGCGGGATTTTTTATGCGAGCGGTTCGTCGCCGTCTCCGTCGGACGCGTCCCCGGAGACGATCTCGGCGAGATCGTCCGCCGTGTCGTCCGCCGGAGCGGTTTTTTCTTCCTTTTCGCCTTTTTCTTCCTTCGCGCTCACGACCGCGATGTTCGTGATCGCGTCGTCCTCGCCGATGCGCATCACGATCACGCCGGACGCCGCGCGCCCGTAGACCGGGATGCCCGCCGACGGCGTGCGGATCACGGTGCCGGAGCCGGAGGTGATCATCATCACGTCGTCGTCCGCCGTCACCACGGTCAGCCCGACGAGCGCGCCGGTCTTCTCCGTCAGACGGTGACACATCACGCCCTGGATCGCGCGTCCCTTCGGCTCAAATTCCGACGGATCCATCCGCTTGCCGAAGCCGCGCTCCGTGATCGTCAAGATCCGATGCGTCTCGTTCCAGGCCGCGTCCCGCTCGAGGATCGCCGCGCCGATCACCTCGTCGTCACCGACGAGGCGGATGCCGATCACGCCGCCCGCCGTGCGGCCCATCGTGCGCGCCTTCGCCTCCGCGAAGCGCGCCGCCTGGCCGGATCTCGTGGCGATCAGCACGTCGGAGCTTCCGTCCGTGCAGGCGACGAAGATCAGTTCGTCGCCCTCCTCAAGGTCGAGGGCGATCTTGCCGCCCTTGCGGGTCGGCTTGTATTCGTCGAGCGCGGTGCGCTTGATGATGCCGTGCTTCGTCACCATGACGAGCGTCTTCTCCGCGGGGAAATCGTCGTCGACCGGAATCATCGCCGTCACGGATTCGCCCGGCTCGATCTCCAGCAGATTGACGATGTTCGTGCCCTTGGCCGTGCGGCCGGCCTCGGGGATGCGGTACGATTTGCGCGCGTGCACGCGGCCGCGGTTCGTGAAGAGGAGCAGCGTCGCGTGGCTGTGGACGACGGCGATCTTTTCGATGAAGTCGTCTTCCTTCGTCGTCATGCCGATCACGCCCTTGCCGCCGCGGTTCTGCGCGGAATAGGTGTCGGCCGCCAGCCGCTTCACATAGCCGGCGTGCGTCAGCGTCACGACGCAGTCCTGCCGCGGGATCAGATCCTCGTAGACGATGTCGTCCGTCGCCTCCTCGATGGAGGTGCGGCGCTCGTCGCCGAAGCGGTCGGCAATCTCGCGCATCTCGTCCTTGATGATCTGCTTGACGCGGCCCTCGTCCGCGAGGATCGCGCGCAGTTCGTCGATCGTCCGGTAGAGCTCCTGCAGATGATCCATGATCTTCTGCCGCTCGAGGCCGGACAGACGGCCGAGCGTCATGGCCACGATGGCCGCGGCCTGCTCGTCGCTGAGGGAGAAGCGGGCGGAGAGATTGGCGCGGGCGTCGGCGACGTCGGCGGAGGCACGGATGATGGAGATCACCTCGTCGATGTGGTCGACGGCGATCTTGTAGCCCTCGTAAATGTGCGCCTCGTGCAGCGCCTTGTCCAGATCGAAGCGGACGCGCCGCGTGATGACGTCCTCCTGGAAGCGGATATACTCCGTGAGCATCTGCTTGAGGGAGAGCACCTTCGGCTCGCCGCGCACCAGCGCCAGCATATTGACGGCGCAGGTGTCCTGCAGCTGCGTGTATTTGTAGAAGTGATTGAGGATCAGCTGGCCGTTCGCGTCGCGGCGGTACTCGATCACGATGCGCATGCCGCCGCGGCCGCTTTCGTCGCGGATCGCGGTCACGCCGTCGATCTTCTTGTCGTTGACCTGCGCCGCCATCGACTCGATCATCATCGATTTGTTGACCATGTAGGGGATCTCGGTGATGACGATGCGGTGGTGCTCCTCCTCGACGGTGGCCTTGGCGCGCACCATGATGCGGCCGTGGCCGGTCGTGTAGGCCTCGTAGATGCCGGCGGTGCCGTAGATGCCGGCGCCGGTCGGGAAATCCGGCCCCTTGATGAACTGCATCAGCTCGGAGACCTCGGCGTCCGGGTGATCCATGAGGTAGATCGTACCCTCGACGACCTCGCGCAGATTGTGCGGCGGGACGTTGGTCGCCATGCCGACGGCGATGCCGACGGAGCCGTTGACAAGCAGATTCGGATAGCGCGACGGGAGCACGGACGGCTCCGCGCGCGTGTTGTCGAAGTTGCGGTCCCACTTGACGACGTTCTTCTCGATGTCGCGCAGCATCTCGTCGGAGATGCGCGACATGCGCGCCTCCGTATACCGGTAGGCCGCCGCGCCGTCGCCGTCCACGTTGCCGAAGTTGCCGTGGCCCTCGATCAGCGGATAGCGGTAGGAGAACGGCTGCGCCATGCGCACCATCGTGCCGTAGACGGCGGCGTCGCCGTGCGGATGATAGCGGCCGAGCACGTTGCCGACCGTCGTCGCCGATTTGCGGAACGGGTGGTCGTAGGTCAGCTTATCCTCGTACATGGCGTAGAGGATGCGCCGCTGGCCCGGCTTCATGCCGTCGCGCACGTCGGGCAGCGCGCGGGAAACGATGACGGACATCGAGTATTCGATAAACGATTTGCGGAGCTCCCGCTCCATGTCCACATCCACGATCTTCTGATCGGGGAAGGACAGCGGATGCGGCGTCTGATTGTTTTCCAAGATGATTCTCCTTCAGTAAAGTGGGGTCGCTGCGGGGATGCTTTCTTTATACCTGCGGCAGGCTGCGGTTCGGCGCGAACAGTCCCTTGCCCGTGATCTTCTGCGCCGCGATGTGGGCGGCGTAGCTGAGCGATTCCGTGTCGCGGCCGTTCTTTTCGTAGATCGCATAGAGGAAGGCGGCGAGGAACGTGTCCCCCGCGCCCTTCAGCGTGCGCACGTGATCGACGTGAACCGCCGGCGCGTAAAAGCTGTCCTTGCCGCGCGCCAGATACGCGCCGCCGGAGCCGACCGTCGCCAGCACCGCCGTGTCGCCGCCGGTCGTGACGCTGATCTCCGTCGCCGCCATCGCCACCTGATCCTTCAGAAGCCGGCGCTCCGTCAGCGCGGAAAGCTCGTCGATGTTCGGCTTGATGTAATCGGGATGGGCAGAGAGCGCATGGCGCAGCGCGTCGCCGTCGCAGTCGCAGACGGTGACCGCGCCCATCGCGCGCGCCGTGCCGATCAGATCCGCATAGGTATTCTGCGGCATGTCCGGCGGGATCGAGCCGGCGAAAACGACCACCACCCGCTCGCCCTCCATGCGGTGGATCAGGCGGCGGAGCAGCAGCTTCGTCTTTGAGAGCAGCTCGGCCGTCTCCGCGGCGGAGCGGATGCCGGCGGCGCCGACGCGGGGCAGCGTCCGCGGCGTCTCCTCGCCCTCCGTCTTCTGCGCGCGGCCGCGCATCGGCGGATTGTTGATCTCGCACTGCGCGTCGTTGTCCGCGCCGTCCGGCGGAATCAGGGAGATATTGATGCGCGTGTCCGCGCTCGTGGCGATCGCGCGCACGGAGACGCCCTCCTCCGAGAGCATCGATTTGATCTTGGCTCCGGTGAAGCCGCCGAGGATACAGATCGCCTCGCTCTCCGAGCCGAGCGCGTGCAGCGCGCGGGAGACGTTGATTCCCTTGCCGCCGGGCGAGAAGGACGCGCTCTCCGAGCGGTTCAGCCCGACCGGCAGAAGCGGCGCCGCGAGGGCGATGTTCATATCAAGCGCGGGATTGAGCGTCACGGTAATGCATTTCATCATGAAATCTGCCTTTCCAAAAGGGAAGCTTCCCGAATCTGCGGACGTCGGCCGCAGGAATTTCGCTTTGGTTTTCTCAGACGTTCTCTCAGATGTCAAGGAATTCCGCGTACTTCGCGTTTTTCTCGATGAAGGCGCGCCGCGGCTCCACCTTATCGCCCATCAGGAGCGAAAAAATCTCGTCGCAGGAGGAGGCATCCTCGATCGTGACCAGCTTGAGGGTCCGCGTCGCCGGGTCCATCGTCGTGGACCAGAGCTGCTCCGCATCCATCTCGCCGAGACCTTTGTAGCGCTCGGCCTCGACGTTCGTGCCGCCGAGCTCCTCGATGCAGCGGTCGCGCTCTGCGTCGGAATAGGCGTAGAGCTCCTTTTTGCCGCCGCGCTTGTACACCTTATACAGTGGCGGCATCGCCAGATAGATATGCCCCTGCTCGATCAGCGGGCGCATGTGGCGGAAAAAGAAGGTGAGCAGCAGGATCTGGATGTGCTCGCCATCCACGTCGGCATCGCTCATGATGATGATCTTGCCGTAGCGGAGGCGTTCGATATCGAAATCCTCGCCGATGCCGCAGCCGAGCGCCTGGATGATCGGGATCAGCGAATCGGTGGAGTACACGCGGTCGAGACGCGCCTTCTCCACGTTGAGCACCTTGCCGCGCAGCGGCAGAATCGCCTGGAATTTGCTGTCGCGGCCGTCCTTGGCCGAGCCGCCGGCGGAGTCTCCCTCCACCAGATACAGCTCCGTCAGATCGGCGCGCCGCTCGTTGCAGTCGGCCAGCTTGCCGGGCAGGGAGGATCCGCCGCCGAGGACGGTCTTGCGCGTATTCTCGCGCGCCTTGCGCGCGGCCTCTCGCGCGATGAAGGCGGCCATCGCCTTCTCCATGATCGTCTTGCCCGCCGCCGGATTCTCCTCCAGATATTCGGAGAGCTTTTCGGTGACGATGGCCTCGACGATCGTGCGCACCTCGGAGTTGCCGAGCTTGGCCTTCGTCTGCGATTCGAACTGCGCGTCCGGCAGCTTGACGGAAACGACGGCGCAGAGGCCCTCGCGGGTGTCGTCGCCGGAGAGGTTCTTGTCCTTGTCCTTGAGAAAGCCCATGCGACGGCCGTAGTCGTTGATGACGCGCGTCAGGGCGCTCTTGAAGCCGACCTCGTGCGTGCCGCCGTCGATCGTGGCCATATTGTTGGCGAAGGTGACGATGTTTTCCGTGTAGGAATCGTTATACTGCATCGCCACCTCGGCGGTGATGTCGCCCTTCTCGGCCTTCATATAGATCACGTCGGGATGGATGACCTCGACGCCCTTGGCGTCGTTCATCATCTCCACGAAGGAGCGGATACCGCCCTCGTAGCAGAGATCGTCCTCGCGCGGCTTCAGCTCCAGATTCTCGTCGGCGACGAGGAACTGCTCGCGCTCGTCGCGCAGCGTGATGCGCACGCCGGCGTTGAGGAAGGCCTGCTCGCGCATGCGGCGCAGCAGCGTATCGTAATCGAAAAGGATCGACTCGCGGAAGATCTCCGCGTCGGGCTTGAAGGTGACGGTGAGACCGTGGCGGCTGCCGCAGTCGCCGAGGCAGGCGAAGGGGCGGGTGATGACGCCGCGCTCCATGCGCAGCGTGTATTCCTTGCCGTCGTGGCAGTTGTCCACCTCCATCCATTCGGAGAGCGCGTTGACGACGGAGGCGCCGACGCCGTGGAGGCCGCCGGAGATTTTGTACCCGCCGCCGCCGAACTTGCCGCCGGCGTGCAGCAGCATGAAGACGACCTCGAGGGTCGAGCGGTTCTCCTCCGCATTCCAGCCGGAGGGAACGCCGCGGCCGTTGTCGGCGACCGTGACGGAGCCGTCATTGTGCAGCGTGACGTTGACGGTATCGCAGCGGCCGGCCATGGCCTCGTCGATGGAGTTGTCGACGATCTCATAGACGAGATGATGAAGGCCGCGGGCGCTGGTGGTGCCGATATACATGCCGGGACGCTTTCTGACGGCGTCGAGGCCCTTGAGCACCTGGATCTGTTCATCTTCGTACTGTTCGATGGGTTCGTTCTTTTCGATGTTGTTCGTCATGGAACTGCCTTTCAGGCCGCCCGCAGGCGGCGGAATTTTCAAAGGAGAGAGATGCGCTGGGCGAGGATAGCGGCGGAAAGAGGAGAAAAGAGGACGGAGGCGTCCGCCGACCTGCCGCGCCGTTTTTTCGGCGGGGCGAGGAGAAGGAAGGATTTTGGAAGGTCCGCGCCGGCGAGGTCGGTATCTCCGCTGCGCTCGGCGCGGCGGAGAAAGTCGGCGGTGTCGGCGGTGGTGATGCGGCCGTCGAGGTCGAAGACGCCGACGAGTTGGGAGAGGCGGATCATGCGGTCCGCGCCGGCGCGAAGATACATAGGAGACCTCCTGAATCCACGGCGTCAGACAGACGCCTGCGATCTGCATACGCAGTGTGGTCATGTGCGAACTGGCTGCGCGTCCAATGCCGGCGGCAATCTCCCCGTCAGCCGGTGACGCTCCCCCTTCATACCATTGTTCTTATTCTTTCTCCATGGCGGCGCACGATGTCCCACATGGGGCGGGCGCTTTTCTCCCGGTTCCCGAAGGGAAACGCGCCGCCGACTTTTGCGGCGCGAGGGGAAATGCGGTGGTAAATCCGGCCATCGGCCGGTTTACCACAAGAGCCCCCGAAAAACAGGCTGACCGCCCGCAGACGGAATGTCTGTGCAGACACTACATTACATGAGTGCAAATCGTTCGTCTCAGACTTTACCCCTAAGGAGAGAGCCCCGGGCCCTCTCCTTAGGAATCCACTCCCGCCCGGGGGCTTTGCCCCCACGGGCTCCCCCGCCAAAGGGGGCCTTGTCACGGGGCCTAAAGGCCCGGCCCCCTCTGGACTCCCGGGCTGTGTATCCAGACACCCACAGACGAGCGTACAGCGGTTGGGGGCATAGCCCCCAAACCCCCACATTGGGGTTGTGGACTAATGGGGAGCGTCACCGCTCGCCGGAGAGATTGCCGTCAGCACTGCCATCTCCCCTATCCGTCGGCTGCGCCGACACCTTCCCCTGAAGGGGAAGGATTTTTCTTTTTTCTCTGCGGGGGCTATTGTGGCAAACCGACCCTCACGGGCGCTTTGCCACCGCATTTCCCCTCGCGCCGCAAAAGGCGGCGGTGCGTTTCCCTTCGGGAAACCGGGGCAATGCCCCCAACCCCGCACCCCCAAGCGCCCTCCAAAGCAAATTCCGTGTGATGTCTCACAACTCCGCTGAAGCAATGCGCGCGCCCGGCCGCGGGCACTGCCCGCCGGCAGGTTATTTGCCCATGCGCACCGGCATGATATAATCGAGGAACACGTCCTCGTATTCGTCCGCGCTCTCGCGCTCACACCCAGGAATGTACGAACGGCTGCCGCTTCCGCCGGCCTCCTCGATCGTCACACCGGTCATCGGCGTGTTCAGGCACAGCCGCAGCTGCTCCGCCGACGACGGGATGTTGCGCAGCGCCTCCACCAGAAGACGGCAGTTGAACGCGATCACCAGATCCGCGCCCGTCTTCGCCGTCGGAATCTCATCATAAATCGACCCGCCGGCCGACACCGACGACAGCTTCAGCACGTTTCCTTCAAACTCCAGCTTCACGAACGCCTTCGTATTGCCGCCGAGCTTATCCTCCGTCACCAGCGTCGCGCGCTCCAGCGCGCCGCGAAGAAGCGCCGCCGAGACAAAGACCTCCGTCTCGTGCGTCTTCGGAAGCAGCCGCTTGTAGTCGATGTAATCGCCTTCGATCAGCCGCGTGAAATATACGTAATTGTCGATGCGGAAGATGATGTGCTTGCGCGCCAGCGTCACCGTCAGCTCATCCTCCGAATCCTTCATCATGCGGAAGACCTCGCCGAGCAGCCGCCCCGGCACGATGACCGACGCCTCCGGCGGATTGTCCTGCGGCAGCGTCACGTGCGCGATGGCGATGCGGTCGCCGTCGCAGCCGATCACGAGCAGCTTCCCGTCTTCAATCTTGAAGAACGCGCCGTTGAAGACCGCGCGCTGGTCGTTGACGCCGACGGCGTAGATCGTCCGCTGCACGACGTCGCGCAGAAGATGCTGCGGCATCGTGTAGTTGCGGTCGCCGGCGAGCAGCGGCAGCTGCGGGAAATGATCGCCCGGCATCACGGAGATCTCAAAGGAGCTCTTGCCCTGCGAGATGACTGCGCGGTAGTGATCGTCCACGGAGATCGTGATCTGCCCCTCAGGCAGCGCGCGGATGATCTGCAGAAGATTCTGCGCCTTGACGACGATTTTGCCCTCTTCCTCCACCTCGCAGGGGAGGGAGGTGCGCATGCCTTTTTCCATATCATAGGCGGTGACGCGGCACGTTCCTTCCTCCTCGCCCGGGCACTCGAGGAGAACGCCCTCGATGTTGAAGGCGGTATTTTTGATCGACGCGATGGCGGCGGCGGGCGTAAGGGAAGCGATCAGGTCGCTGCGGTCGAATGTGGCTTTCATTGGAAGTCCTTTCCCGCTCTTTCCGAGACAGAAAGAGAGAATAAAATAATATATAATTTTTAGTAGAAGGAGTAGGCGCTGGGGAAACGGGGGAAAAATCCCGCGCCTTCTCCGGCGTCTGGATTTTCGCTCAAAAGTTTCCCTGTTTTCGTTGGTGAGAAGGGGAGGAAAACTGTGTTCTTTTTGGAGGAAAGCGGTCGGTTTATGAGCTGTCGGTCGGAAGGGCGCCTTCTCCCCAGGCTTTCCCCCGGGAAAAATGGAAAAGGTTTTCCCCATTTTTCGGGAGGATCGGAGCGGCGCGAGGTTTTCCTCCGGCGGGAGGCGGGGAGAAAATCCACTGTGTGGATCGGCTGGGGATGGGGATTCGCGGCGCGGGCCGCGCCTGTGCCGCCGGGTTTTCCCCAGGCTTTTCCCCTATGGGGAAAACTCCTGTTAGAATGGTTTTGAGAATGTGCTTACGCTGTCTGGCCGCCAGCGACATGGTTTCGCTTCTGATGATGAAGACAGTCTCTCTGTCTGCCAGTAACGCTCCCTCTTAGCCCTTAACACGCATGTGGGGGTTTGGGGGCTATGCCCCCAACCGCTGCACGTTCGTCTGTAGGTGTCTTGACTGACAGCCGGGGGAGTCCGGAGGGGGCTGGTTACCAGAGCCCCCTCCGGCGAGGAGGAGTCCAGAGGAGGGCGAGGAGCCCTCCTTTTGGCGGGGCAGATCCATAAGAAGGGCGAGAAGCCCTTCTTATGCGCCGTCCGCGAGGACAAATAGAATATCGTTTCGAGAGATGCGCTATCAAGTTTAGCTGTCTAAAGTTTTTATTATGGTTGGCTGACCGCCGATAGACGATTAGTCTGTGCAGACACTACATTTTGCGAGTGCAAATCAATCGTCTCAGACTTTACCCCTAAGGAGAGAGCCCCGGGCCCTCTCCTTAGGAATCCACTCCCGCCGCGAGGGGCTCCGCCCCCTTCGGCTTCCCCCGGCAGGGGGATTCTTTTGTCGTGGGGCATAAAGCCCCGAATCCCCCTGCACCCCCGGGCTGTGAATCCAGATATCGGCTGACGGGCGTGCAGCGGTTGGGGGCATAGCCCCCAAACCCCCACATTGGTGTCAGGGGCTGATTGGGGGCGTCACCGCGCGCCGGAGAGATTGCTTTTGGCATCAGAGCCGCAGCCATGTCGCTGGTGGCC
>Ga0079305_1002270_pt1 | contig 17703 bp, 21 predicted proteins | sample LMS_cellobiose_e_FD_79183 | JGI IMG/M metagenome (GOLD analysis project Ga0079305, IMG submission 79183) | Rumen-fistulated moose microbial communities from Alaska, USA - LMS_cellobiose_enrichment | ecosystem: Host-associated > Mammals > Digestive system > Stomach > Rumen fluid ... | reverse complement strand
TTACAAAAACTATATAAGGTTGTGTGAATTGAAAGGCGAAAGTCTAACAGGGGCTGCCGCCGCGATGGGTTTGCACCGTTCGACGGTTACGCGATGGCGCGACCGCGACAGCGTACCAATGTATTCTGTACGTGCTACCGTTGCAGATTATTTCGGTGTACCCGTTGAAATGCTCGACAAAGAAGGTGCGTTTGACAACAACACGCAATCAGACGCCAACGCTGTATTGTTAGAAAAACGATCGGTGCGTATGATTCCCGTATTTGCCTCTGCCTCGGCGGGTTTTGGTGTTACCGCCGTGAACGAAATCGTTGATTATCAGCCGATTTTTATAAAATCAAACGCAGAAGCCGCCAACACACTATGCGTCCGCGTTACAGGCGACAGTATGTACCCGCAGATTTGCGACGGCGACGTTGTTCAGGTCATAAAGCGTGAGAGCATAGATAGCGGCGATTTAGGCGTCGTTCTTATCGACGGCGAAGAAGGTCTCGTCAAGCGCGTTGTTTATTCTGCCGACTGGATAGAATTGCAAAGTGTCAATCCGATGTATCCGCCTCGTCGTTTCGAGGGAGCGGAAGTATTACGTGTTCGTGTTGTCGGGCGCGTTCAGGCAATCATACGAAAGGTGTAATATTTATGGCCGCGAAATTAAAACAGAAAAAAATCACCGTCAAGCTGCCGAACGGCAAGACGGTGAGAAAATCCATATATTATAGGTCTGCGGCAGAGTTAGCCAAGAAGATACAAGCGGCTCAAAAAGAGCAGAAAGAGTTAGCAACCTTCGGGAGCTGCGCTACCGCGTGGCGTGATTCTTATTTCGAGCATATCGCCCACGGTACGCAGATGTCGTACTCGCCCGCCGTAGATCGCGCAATCGCCGAGTTCGGCAATATGCCGCTTGAAAAAGTCCAGCCGCGTGATTTGCAAGACTTTTATGATAGTATGGTAGCGCAAGGATATAGCCGCCAAACGATACACGTTCAGCGGCTTGTAATCGGCTTGATATTCAAATTCGCTTGCATAGAGTACGGCTTGCCCGCTAACCCTAACCGCGAGACAACCTTGCCGAAGAAAACTCCGCCTCCCGAAAAGACCCCTATATTAGAGGACGCGGACGCGGCAGCGGTAGAAAACGGCTTGTCCTTGCCGTTTGGTCTTTTTCCGTATTTACTTATGTATAGCGGACTACGCCGGGGAGAAGCCCTCGCTCTGACGTGGGGCGATATTGACCTGAAAGCAGACCGTATTCACGTCACCAAAGCGATTGAGTTTATAAACAATCACGCCGTACTGAAAGACACAAAGACCTCATCAGGCGTTCGGGAAGTGCCTATCGTTGCCCCGCTGCACTCCGCACTCGCCGCCGCGAGACACCGCGCAGCCGCCACCTCTCCGCTCTTTCCCGACAACGACGGCTCTTTGCTCTCGCAAAAGTCGTATGAATGGAAATGGAAAACGTGGCGGCAAGCGTCCGGCTATCAAGGCAACACCCGATCCCTGCGTCACCTATTTGCTACATACTGTTTTGAATCGGGTTTGACCGCAAAGGACGCCCAAGCCATTCTCGGTCACTCGTCAATCGACGTGACAATGGACGTGTATACAGAGATAAGAGCGCAGAGAGCGACGGTTCAAAAGGCAACACTCGACACTTTCTTTGCGGGTACGCCTTCATAAAAAGTGTCTTATAAAATGTCCTACACCGTTCGCTATCACGCGCCGTTGACACGTTTCTTTTTGCCTGGGGGTCAAGAGGCCGTGAGTTCAAGTCTCGCCACTCGGACCAGTACGAAAACCGCCGTAATTCCTTGATTTACAAGGGGTTGCGGCGATTTTCTTTGTCGTTTTTCAGCGCTCTTGATTTCCGTGATTTTCCGTCATTTTCCGTGAAAATCCGCAAAAGTGTCCTAAAAAGTGTCCTACAAAACGACAACAAGGCGCTGTGTCGTCCACACACAACGCCTTGCCGAGAAGGAGGACACATCTAACCCCGAAGGGGATAGACCTTATTTAAGTGACACCCAGCCCGTCACATACGCGCCGATAGGTGTACGTCCGCAATAATCACGGTAAATAGTCACGCGGTATCTTCCGTTGACTTCTTCGCCGTCATACAGATAATAATAGCCGGACACCGTACCCGACGGGTCGGTTGCCGTAGCCGAGGCGTACAGCGGCGCCCGTCTCAAAAGAACAGCGTCTCGCGCTTTCCTCGCGGCGGGTTTCGCAGGGGCCGGCTGCGCGGGTTTTGTCGGTGCAGGGGCAGGTGTCGGGGCAGGTGTCAGGGTAGGTTTGACGGGTGCGGAGGGTTTTTCGTTCTTCGCAAAGCCGTTCAACCCTGCCTCTTTGATAATCGTCGGGTAGTCCTTATAGGCAATATCCATATCGACGTTGCCCGTAATGCCTTCTACGCGCCCCGTGGACGTGTACTGCCACATTCCGTACTCGCCGTCGTAGCCGGGTTTATCCTCGTAGCGATAGTCGGCTATCCAATGATCGTAGGCGGTCAGTTTGCTGTCGTCAAGACGTTCTTTGAAACCCGCCTCGGACGAGGCGTAGATACCCACATAGTACCCTGCGTTTTCGATTGTCTCGCAAAACGCGATTGCCGCCTCGGTGTTGCCTGTTCTGTTTTTCGGCAGCGGCGCTTCTTTGCCCGTGTCAACGTCGAGGAACAGAGGGTAGGAAAAAGACTTGCCCTTTACGATTTTCAAAAACCGCTCTGCGTCCGCTTTGCCGTCAGCCGCCGATTTGAAGTCGGGGCCGACAAAGTAATACGCGCCGAGAGGGACGCCGTACTTTGTAGCGGCGGCGTAGTTCTCCTCGAAACGGTCAGCGGTGTAGAAACCCGCATTAGAGCCGCCCGCTTTGAGAATTGCAAAGTCCACGACCTTTGCAGTTTTCGTCCAGGCAATCCGTTTCTGTGCGCCGGAAACGTCGATACCTTTGAATGTTTTAGCCATTGTTTTCCTCCTTCACTTGCTCGTCAAGAGCATTTTGTTTAGCGTTATATAGCCGCGTAGAAATGCCGAGGATAGCCCCAAGAAAAGCGTCAATCGCGGTAATCGTCCCGACGATTTGCTCCGCATAGGGCAACCCCCAAATTTGCGACAAAGCGAAATACAGGGTTGCAATAGACGGTAGCCATACTTGCGCCACACGTTTCAGGCAATCATACACTTTTGACGGTAGCATTATTTTACCTCCCTCTGAATGTCCTCCAAGCGGTGATTCACCACTTTTAATTTCTCGTCGTGGAGTTCCAGCCGTTCTTCCACGCGGTACATACGCTCAATCAGCGAGTTGTGTTTTTGCTGCGCTTTCTCAAGCTGCTCGATTCTATATAGCAGAATGTCACGGGTGCGTTTCCCGCCCGCGTAGACCGTCAACACAACGCCCAGCAGGGTCGCAAGAGACGTGATAAGTGATACGAGGATGTCGGTGTTCGAGTCCATTTTCGCCGCCTCCCGTTAGATTGTCGCTTCCACCGTGACGATCGGTTTGTTCGGATATGCGCCAACCTCATACTTTAATGTCACACGCAAGTATTCGTCCGCCTCAACGGTCACAGGGCTGGCCAGCACTTCGCGCATAAATAAAATGCTCGCATAAGTGCCTACAAGATATACCCAGCCGCCCTCGCCGATTTCCGTTACCGTCACGGTATTGCCCGACGTATTACGATAATCACTCACCATAGTTCGCACAAATTTTTTACTTTCGGCGTCGTAAGTCACCGTGTTTGTCGCACTTGCGTAAGTGAATTTGCCGTCGAGATAACTTTCGAGATTATAGTCATCGTATGTCGCGGGCGTTGTGCCTGTTCCAAAGCAAAATCCGCTTGATGTCTGCGCGGCGCTCACACTCTGCATATATCCCTGATATTGTAAATTCATAGGAATAATTGTATTTGAGCTTGAATATGTTACATCCCGCCATTGTCCGTTTCGTAAATGAATCAAGTTGTAGCCGTCCTCGCCAGCGACAGCACCTGTTGCAGACGGCAACCACGCACCCAACTGCGTAACGGCGCAGGCAAGGTCAAAATTTCTTAACCACATTATGAATACACCTCCGTTGTAATTGTCACACCGACTATGTTTTGTACTGTTGCTGACGGCGTAGTAACAGGCGTAATACCCCCGCCGCCCTGCGGAATACTCGAAATTGCTCCGATAATGTCCGAAGTTGTCGCGTCAGCAGCCACCGTTACGCCTTTATCTGCGAGAGCGGAAATGCCGCTCGCGTTCAGCGCGTCAAGGGCGGTTGTCAGCGCGTCGATGTCTGCGGCGGTCAAGCCAAGAGCGTCACACAACGCTGTAAACTCTGCGGGAGTACCCGCCTGATACACGTCGGCGATTTTCTGCACTACGCCGTACACCGTTGCGTCTGCCGAAGTTGTCACGCCTTTGTCGGCGAGAGCCGCACGACCAGCGCTTTGAATCGCCGCAATATCCGAGAGGAGTTTTTGAATCGTAGCCATAACTTCCCTCCTTTACGGCGTCACATAGCCGAGAGCGGCAATCGCAAGGTCGATGTCGCCCTCGATAGCCGTCTGAATACTCTGCCCGTAGTCGTACACACATTTTGCCGACGGGTACTGCGTGTCGGTTGACGCCGAGGACACGCTCGTAACCTTGTTCGTCGTCTGCTCTGCGCCGTTCAGCACGTCCGACACCGCCGTAGCGAGCTTCGCCGCCGTCACCGCACCATTCGCAATATGCGCCGTGTCAACTGCACCGGCCGCCAATATCGCGGAATTTACCGCCCCGTTTGCGAGTTTTCCCGTCGTAACGGCGAGGTCGGCAATTTTCGCCGTCTCTACCGCGCCCGTGTGAATATGTTGTGCGTACACGCTGTCGTCAACGATATTATTTCCGCGTACCGACCCTGCTGCGAGTTTAGCGTTTGTAACGGAACTGTCCGCTATCTTTGCGGTCGTTACCGCCGAAGAATGAAGGTGTTGCGTGTATACGCTATCGTCGGCAATCTTCGCGCCGTTCACCGCCGCAGAGCCGAGTTTATCGGTCGTAACTGCGCCGTCGGCGATTTTTGCCGTAGTCACCGCAGCCGAATGAATATGCGCCTCATACACGCTGTCGTTTGCAATCTTCGCGGCATTTACTGCCCCGTCCGCAATTTTCGTGTTCGTCACGGCAGACGTGCCGAGTTTTTCCGACGCCACCGCGCCGTTATTCAGTTTAGCGGAAGTCACCGCACTATCTGCGAGGTTAGCCGTTCCTACCGCGCCGGGGTCGGTCGAGAGGTAATCTTGCGGCAAACTTTCCGCAAGAGATGTCAGCGCTTCCGCCAACAGTTCGTCGCTATCGAAAACCGCTTTTGCCGACGGGTACTGCGTATCGGTCACATCGGCATTAAGAGCCGTAACCTTGTTCGCAACGTCCTCTTTCAGCGGCATTTCCGCTTGAAGCGTGTCGATGTCGTCCCGCATATCCTGTAAGTCGATATAGCCGGGGTCGTCGGCGGGAATCCACTCACGGGACGGCATACGCTCATTGACGGGGATTTTCACCATCGTTTCCGTCCAGCCGCTGTCGCCCTGCGATTGATAGGCATAGCAAAGCAAGTCCCAGCCATCTTCAATCAGTTTATTCGGCACGGTTGCTACGAACATCTGCTCGCTGCCGACGGTTGCAATCGTCGGGGTGACGGCAGGGGTTTTGTCGTTCCCGTGTCCGAATTGAATTTGCGTTTGCAGCGTAGTGTCAAGGCCGCCGAATTGCAGGGCAATATTCTTGTCATACTGCCAAAGCGAAACGACCTCTACACCGTCTTTGTAGACTTTCATTCACACACCACACTCCTTTATGTAGGTATTGACCCTGTTGTTACATATTGCCAACTCGACCAAGTGCTGCCCGAATTGTAAGATATTCTCATACATATACACGACACGTTCCACGGGGTAAATCGTTGTATAATGTTCTCGCCAAGCGGCGCTGTGAATACTTCCAAAATCCCCGCCACGCCGTCAAACGGGTAATGTCTCGCTGTTGTTGCAATCGGGGCAGCGGCGGGGAATAGTTTGTAAATGCCGTCCGATCGAACATCGTTAAGGTCGAGATTTGCACTATCTATCGCCGTAAGCGATTTAACATAGCCCATAATCGGAAATTCGTTTTGCGTGATAACACCGTTCACATCGAGTTCCGTTTGCGGTGTATAAGTCCGTATGCCTACTTTATTATTGCCGCAATAAATATCCGGCAACGTAACGGGCAACGTAATTTCCGCAGACGACGCTGTTTCCGAAAAAGCGTCTGTAACGACAAATTGAACGACGTAACTTGTATCTGCTAAAAAACCTCTGTCGCCTTCGCTTGTGAAAGTCCCGTCTGCCGATTCCGTAGCGGTGATCGTAGAACTATACCAACTCGCAGTACCCGACACTTTGTAGCGAAGTTTCAGCGATTGCACCGAGTTTCTTTTCACGCCGCCCAACACAAGCGGGTCTATTTGCCCCGCTACGGAATAAACTGCCGCGTGGGGCGTCATATACTTTCGTTGTGCTGTTACCGACGTGATTTGCGGTGCAGTATATGTCACAATCTCAATCGAAGTTGTGCCTGTACCCGTAAACCCTCGGCTATCTGTGACCGTAACCGACACCGTATCGCCCGTAACAGAAATCGTGCCGAAATCAAACGAAGCGGTCGAAGAAGAAACGCTTTGTGCGCCAATCGAGGCGGTATATCCCGTTACGGACGCGCCGCATTTGCCGCTTGCCGTAACTGCAATCTGCAAGTCCGATTTGTCTTTTACAAATCCCGCACCACTTGTAATTGCCGCAACCGATGAATTGCCTTCCGATAGAGCGATTGTCGTAATAGTAGGGGTCGCCGCGCTCGTTACCGTAAGAGTATTGCCGACCATAGTTGTAAGGCCAACTTGCGATTGCGTTGTTGTATCAATTATCTCAAACTGCCATTGTGCAGTTACACTTGTTGTTGTAGGAAATGACTGCCCGGCAATCTGCACCATTGACGCCGTTAGTGGGAGCGCAATCGTATTAGTACCCGTCCCGCAAACGATGGATGTATCAAAGTCTTTCAACAGAAATCCACCACCGCTTGCCGGAATACAAGTCGCGGCCCGTACCGCATAATTCGCATTGTCGCAAGTAATCGTGACGGACAGCGCCGGGGACGCTGCCGAAATCTCACAATCTGCGATAGATACTACTGTCGGTGTTGCCATATCGTTTTACTCCATATAAAAGATACTCATACCTGCGTTTTGTCCGTTCACAAAGTACGGAGCGAGCCGCACATTGCCTATTTCAAGATATATGTCGGGATCGTTTTCGGTTGACCCCGTAGGTTTATCGACCTTTACGCGAGGAATTGTCATTTTGTCCGATTCGATTTGCATAACGACAATCTCCGTACCGTTGTCGTTATACTTAATCATAAATGACGACGGCGACATTTCCAGCGTATAGGGGTTGCCCTCTGCCGCTACGTTAATGCCCTGGGCGTAAATGAAACGGAACAGCGCGTCACCTGCCGCTGTAACGCCCGATTGCCACGTCGGTTGTCCGCCGTTCCAGCCGTCAGAAGTCCACGCTATGCCGTTACTCGTCATCGTAAAGATATTCATACTGTTTTCGAGCGTGGATTGATCGTGCAGATAATATATGACCGAGTTGTTCGGCTGCACCACGCCCGTCATAAAGATACCGAGCGCGTTTGCAATAAGTTTGTTCAGGTCGAGCGCGGATTGTATACGGTCGTTCATCGACCCGTCGCCGTTTATCAGGTTGTTAATCAGCACGCTCTCACGGTTTGTCAGCGGGTTTGCCGCCGCATACCCCTTGTTTTGTGCCGTTTCACCTTTGCCCGCTATCGGGTAGTCTTGATTCGCCACGAACGTCACGTCGGTAACGATAACGTCGTGCGACACGCCGCCCGCGTCCTCAAATTCGATTATGTCGAGCGGGTATAACTGCGGCATAGGCAATATCGTAGCCGAAAACGCCGTATAAGCGAAGTTAATAAGTCCGGCAAGTCCTTGTGCTACCGAGGCGTAATCGTGCTGTATAAGGGCATTTCCTTCGATATTAAGCACATATCCGTCTTGCCCGGCTAAATACTCCGTGCCGTTGTCAACGACCTGCACACCCGTTATGACGATCGGCTGCTCTTGCAGGTCGCTTTCCTTGCGGTTGTGTGTCGTCAAGGTCGTCGCGGGAGAGGCCGCGCTGTACCACTTGAATACAAGGTGTCCTTGCCAATCAATAAAGGCGCACACGCCCATAATCTCGGCGCACCATTGAATAAGCTGCCGATAGGTCAGGTCATTCGTGTTCGGCGCGGCGGTTATCGTGTAGTTGTAGTTCGGCAGGGTTGACAGCGTAGTGTCAAGCGTTACGTTGCAGTTAGAGCAGCACGCATTGACAAGCGCCTGTACCGTCATATCCGGCGTGAATATCACCGCAGGGGCGGGAACGTCAAACTGCACCATTCTGTCGAGCGCGGTCAGCGAGATACGCGAGAGTTTTCGCGGACACTCATCTACCGTGAAATACCCCATCGGGATATATTGCAGCAGGTCGTTACTGTCATACACACCGACGCGCACATACAGTTCCGCGCCCTCAAATACCACGTCGTTAAATTCGCCGTTCGTGTTATAAAGGGTAAGGTCGAGTTCGGCGGCAATCGCCGAGCCGATTTCTATTGTGCTGCCGGACACGCTATAACGGTTTATTTTCAAGCCGCCCGAAGGTATATCGTCTTGCGTTATCGTAAAGTCGTCACCCGTGGTCGGGTACACGTCGATTGAAATATACTGCCTCGCGTGATTTACGAACTTATCGAGAACGTCGGGAAGAATAGGATAGCCCATTATCTCACCCCGCTCCGCTCAATAATGTTAAACGACACATTCGACCACAAACCCATTTTTGAATTATACATCGGGGCCGAGCGGTCGCCCACATAGAACGTAATCTCGCTCGCGGTATAGCCGCCGAGTTTCGGATCAAGATATTTCACGCCGATATATTCAGGGTTAAAAGCGTTAAGAATCGTACTCGCTTGTGCTGTCGTAATGTTATTCCACGATAATTGAATTTTCACCGCTTGACCGATACGCTCTTTGTGCATAACCGTATCTTCGGTACGCCCGGCGGTACTTGCCGATATATCTTGCAACGACCACTCATAAGAAGAAGGGCAAGGTATATTCGTATTCCCGTTTACGGAATAAATGGGATTGTTAGCAATCATACCTTGGCCCTCCTTTTATACGCCGACGGGAACAACCGTGCGCCCGTCGCGTCTGTTTTTACGGTTAAGTCCGCTGACAAGACTATCGGTGCTGATCGTCGAGGTAAAGCCCGTATTCAGCAGTTCCCGCAAGAGATTGTTTTGCTCACGCAGCAGCGCGTTTTGTTCGGCGTTAGCGTCTCTGACGCCACCCGCCACAGCGTCCACGATCTGTGCGTTATTCATTACCGCAGACTTGCCGCCGTAATTGCCGATAAGTTCGGGGCCGGCCTCGTTTGCGATAAACAGTTGCCCGTCGGCGACAATGCCGCCGTCCGCGAGACGCGGAATTTTGACTTGCGGTATCAGTTTGATATTGAAACCGACCTCGTAACCGCCCAGCCAATCGGGAAGCTTGAAGTGGAAACTGTTAAGCGTGTTTATGATCCAGTTGACGCCGTTGACAATGCAGTTTACCAGCCATTCCACGCCGCCGATAATGAAATTCAGCCACGCTTTTAACATTCCCCACAGACCACCCCAAAAGCCGTTCCATCCCTCTTTGATTTTGTCGAAGTTGCCTGTGAACAGACCGACGATAAACGTCCACCACGATTTGAGAGTGTCCCACAGCGAAGTTGCCCACGACGCAAAGCCGTTCCACAGATTGACAAAGAAGCCGGAAATGTTTTGCCACAGCATTACGAAAAATCCCGAAATGCCCGTCCATAGTGTGTTAAGCCAGGACAAGAAGTTCGTCCATAGCGTGCCGAGCCAATTCCAAATTGCACCGCCTAACTTAATCAAACCGACCAAGATGTTACCGCTTAATTTAATAAGCCATACCGACACGTTACCGCCTAACGTAATCAGACCCGTTATGACATTTGCGCCCAACTTCGCAAGCCAGTTGTAAACATTTTTCCCTATGTCCTCCAACCAAGTATTGACCTTGCCGGGTAAATTGTTCCACCAAGTCTCCACTTGATCGAAGAAGTCGAGCCATCCTTGCTCTATAAAATCAAACCAAGTATTCCAGCCGTCCACAACAGGCGTCGGAATTGCAGCGTTGACCGATTCGGTCACGAACATCTGACTATAATCGAGCGAATTTGCCGCGCTCCCTGCCGCCGACGACGTGTTATCGTTCAATTTGTTAATCTCGTCAAAGCCGAGGATAGAGCGTTTCAGTTTTTCGTTTGCCTTTGTCGCGTCGTTCGCCGCTGCCGCATACTCTTTCGGCATTTTCAACGCTCGCGTCCACGTCTCGCGCCCTTGCAGATAGGCGACCGCCTGATTCCACTCGTTCATAAAGTCAACAAGTCTGTCAATGACGGTTTCCAAAACGGGGATAAGTTGCATAAGCAACGGTTCGAGAACAGTACCGATTGCGTTTTTGAAGTACAGCATTGACGTACTCGCTCTATCCATAGCCGAGGCAAATTCACCGCCGAACGATTTGCTCCATTGATAAAGGTCGTTCACGCCCGTTTTGATAGCGTTCGTAATGCCTTTAATCAAAGCACGGACGGCGCGGTAAAAAGCAATTCTGCCGATCGTAGAGATAATCGACGATACGGGTTTTGCCGCGTTTTTAGCAGCAGCGCCGAGCCGTGAAAACGCCGACGCGCCTTCTTTACCCGCTTTTTTCGCAGAGTTCGACACTTCTTCCATAGCGGTATTCTCTTTTTGCAGAGCGGCCGTAACGCCGTCGTGTTGTTTTGCCGCAGTTGACGCGACTTGCACCACACCGCTATACGTCTGTTCGGTCTTATTTCCGGCAGCAGAGGCCGCCGCCTCCACTTTGCCCATACTGTTCGCCGTGCCTCTCGAAACGGTGTCTATCATTTCGAGTAGGCGCAACATTTTTGTCATTCCGGCGCGAGCGGTCTTATCGTCCCAATTTACAACGATTCGTAAGGTGTCAACTGTTCCGTCAGCCATCGTCTCGCGCCTCCTGTCTTGAATTATTGATTGCCGCCATTTTTGACAACAGATAGTCTTTCAGTTTTTGCGCCTCTGCTTCCTCGTCGCGTTTGCGGCGGGCGGTCGCCTCTGCCGCCGTAAGCGGGTACGGCTCTTTCACGTATTCACGCGGGGCCGATTCTTTACTCAACGGGTTAAAGATAGGCGCGGCGGCGCATAGTGCGTCGTATATATATCGCCCTTGCACCCACAACTCTTGATTGCGTTGTGCGGCGCGTAAGGCGTGTAGTTTTCGGTAATACTTTACAAGTTCGGCGGGGCCGTCCCAATACTGCTCGTAGGTCATTCCGTACATCATATACAACGGGAATTGTGCCTCGAACAGTTCGCGGTACGAGAATGTTTTTTCGGGAGGTTTTTCCCACGGGAATACTGTTAGGACTTCGCCTCCCAGGTCGCGTTTCCCGCGTCATCCTCGTCCGGCTCTGCCATAAACGCCTCGCCCGGCTCCTGATACATCGTCACGAGCGTTGCGAATAAATCGTCTTTGTTCTTAACGTGCGCGAGCATTTCGTCCACCAGCGCAGGTTTCACGTCGCGGGAATGGTGCGCCATAAACGCGCCCGCGAAAAGCTGCTCCAACAGGGTAATTCTGTTGCGCCCCTCTGCGAGATCGCGCATAGAAAACCCGTTGCTTTCGAGCATTTGTACCGTTCTTTTCGTAAATTCAAGTGTGTAGGGTTTGTCTTTGTACGTCAAAGTGATCGTAGTAGCCATAGTCTTCTCCTTCTCAAAAAACTATTGTGTAGCGGTAGTGTAGCGGGTTAGCACTACACTACCGTTATCGAATCGTTAAGTCGCAGAGAACGTAATCTCCGTCGTAGTAGCGACGGTGATTTTCATTTTGCGGACAGCGTTCACTTCCTGACCGGAAAGAGTAAAGGCAAGATAGCCCTTGAACTCAAACTTGCCGAGATGACCGTCGGGGTTGCCGCTGCTGTCAGTACCAAGCCACACGGCAAGGTCTTTTTCAGCGCCCTCATAACCCTGCAACGTCGCAAAATCCGCAGCGGTATCGGGAAAATTCGCCTCAAATTCAAGGGAATCATTCTGCTTGATACCGAAGATATTGACGCGCTGGGTGTCGCTCAAAGTGGTCGCGTCGAGAAGTTCGGGCGGCGCAATCAAGTCCGGCGTGGTCGTTACGTCGATCAGTTTAGAATAAGCGCTCGGAGTGCCGCTTTTCATCATCAGAAAACACAACGAAGTATTGAGAGCCATACTGTTTACCTCCTGTAAATAGTTTTGTTTTGTGAAACGACGGCGGTATATCTTGCGAACAGACAATACACGCCGTTAAGCCCTGACGACACGGGCATACAGGAAGTTCTCGTAAAGTTCAGCCCCCTAAACCCGTCGTCAATTATCTGCATAACTGCTTTTGCTTCCTCTTTTGCGCCCTGCGCTCTGTTGGAAAAAGTACGCACTTCGTAAGTGACTTCCGCGTCGTGTTCGGTCGTACTTGTATCGCGGGTTTCCCGCAGCGCGGCGTTTTGCGTTTGCTCGATAAATGCACAAGGAAACGTAGCCGGAACGATAGACGATATACCATACAACGGACAGTTGTTCCCGTATACGGCTTGCAAGTTCGTGTTATGAACGGTCAGTATTTCGTTTTCAATATCAATCATTCATAAACACCGCCCTTGCAAAGTCCAAAATATTCTTCCGCATTTCCTCCGCGCTATTCCACATCGGCTTGTTAGCCACGTTGCCTCGCGTCCACCACAACCCGTCTTTCACGTTGCCTTTTTTATCGCGCACGGGTTCGGCGTCACTAACGCCTTTTTCGCCACGGTATATCCACGGCGGGTTATCACCCCTGCCTTGTCCGTAAGCGCCCCTCACGGCCCCGTTTGCGGCAGCCGCCGGATGGTCGTCGGGGTAGAATGTACCCGCGCCAAACTCGATAAACATTACAGATTCACCGCTTGCCACAATTTGCAAAGTATGGTCGTCCACCCATACGGAAGCGTCCAACACATCCGCGTCGTTCGTGCCGGAATAATCAGCCGACTTAAACTCTGCCTTTGCTATTGAAATGCCCCAACCCGCCAATGTCTCGGCGAAGTCGTGCATTTTCTGCTCGAACGAGTTTTGGTACTGCGTCAGGTGCGCGATAACGGTACTCGCGTTGCTCGTGATAGTCACGACACCGCCGCCTTTTTAATAGCGATAGATATGCTATTCAGAGACTTTGCAATCTTCGTCACAACATAGTCGTACACATACTCCCCGTTCGCGTTTTTTGCAGGGGCTTTATCGACAAACAGCACCGAGTTTTCGTCAATCGGGCAAGTCATATCGCACGTCACAATTACTTTGTCGTAGTCAATGCCCGTGCCGAACTGCTCTGTCTGCGCCGTGCCTCTCGCGGGAGAGATATTCGCCCGCATAGGTGCGGGATCGCTGTACGTGATACCGTAATCGCCCGTGAAATATCCGTCGCTGTCGTTAAGTTGCGTCTTTTCCCGATACAAAGAGTAGTAAAAGAGTTGTTCGTTTTTTACCAGCCCACGCATTACTGCCCGCCTCCCGAAAGAACGCCGACGTAGGGAACTACATCTCGCAACATCTCGTCGGGAATATCCGCACCGCCATAGGTGCGGGATATGCCGTTTTCGTTGTGTGCCGTTTCTCCCGTCGCGCCTCGCTTGTCGAGAAGGAATACAGCGACCTTTAACTGCGTTTGCTGATATTTGACGGGGACGGTAAGCACGTCGTCTCTGTACGGAAACGCCTTGCGAATAATCGCGTCGCCCGCCATTTCGAGATACGCGGTCAGCGTATTCAAATCTTCCTCGCCCGACAGCAGTTTCAACCTGTTAAGCATTTCAGTATTAGTCACGCCGACCGCCTACCTTTCGTTGAAAATGAATTAGCCGTTGGAGATGATTCTCGCAAGGGCGATGTTCTTCGGGTCAGCCACGACAGACCAGTTCGCATACGCGGCAAGCTGAACGTCGGTCGGGCTGGCGGTGTAGCCGCTACCGGGTTTGGTGAACGTAAAGCCGTTCGGGTGCAGGGTCTCGCGGACGCGGGTGATAAGGGCGGTGTAGCCGCCGTCGTCGAGAGCGTCGCGGGAGAGTTCGGACGGAGTTTTGACGGGAGCGGGGGCATACTGAATAGCACCGAGACCGCAAAGGTAAGTAGTGTATTCGGCAGCGGCTTCCGCAGTACCGGCGGTGTGAGTAACGCCGTCGTCGATAATAACGGTCATACCGTTAATGTCGGCGATACGCAGGGTGCGCTGAACGCCCATCTCGTCGGTGTACTTGCGGTATTCAAGAAGGTCAAGACCCGCGAGGTTAGCGGCAACCTTGCTGTGCATAATCGCAAGCGAAAACTGATCGGCAGCGTCACCAACGGCTTTCTGAATCGCGTCGCCAACGGTGGTAGCACCGAGTTTGTTGGCGGCCTGAACAGAAGTGCCGGAAGCAAGGGAAATGTCGGTCGTGTGATTGTTCCAATCAGCCGACGCGCCCGAACCCGTAATGCCGAACACCGCTTCAAGTTCTTTCACGAGAATACCCTGACGGACTTTGCTCCAATACTTCGCAACCTGGGAAGTAATCTGTCTCAACGGGTCAGCACCGCTGTTGTAGTCAACGATGAAGTCCTTTTCCTTCCAGCCGTGGGCGCGGCCGTAAACGATACCGCTCTGCGAGGAAGCGGTGGGGTCGCTCACGGTAATATCGGTAGCGCCGTCGTAGTTTTCGGGAGTGCCGCCGATAGTTTTGTAGAAGGGCAGGGTGTAGGTGTCCGAGCCGTTAGCGATAAGCCGCTCCAAATCGGCGTTGCGGACAACCGCGCCGCTGTCGAGGATAGCGGTCAGGGTGGGGTCTTTTTCGTTCGCCCAGTTGTAGTTAAACAGTTCGGGATCGAACGGATAGTTAAGATAAGTAGCCATAGTTTTACCTCCAAAAAATTATTTGAGTTCCTTCCAATCGGGGTGGTCTTTGATATAGTCCTGTTGCTCGGCAGTAGAAAGACCCAAAAATTTTTTCTTTGTCATAACCACGTCCACGGGATCACCCGCAGCGGGTTTTGACACGTCTTTCATCTGATTCGCAATCAGGGCTTTATCGTGCGTTTCGAGGAATCGTTTGTTATTTGCGAAAACGGTAGCCATATCGCCGTTAGCGAGCGCCTCGGCGGTTGCTCCGGCAAGTTCCTCATCGTACCCTTGCGTTGCAAACTGCGCCTTGTAAGACGCAACGGTTTTCTCTTTTTGGAGCGTTTCGAGCTGTTCCCGAAGTGTCGCAACCTCGGCTTTCGTTTTGTCGTCACCTGTCTGTTGCTCGTTGTACTTCTTTTTCCAGGACGCCGCCTCGCTGTTCGCTTTCGATACGGCATTTTTATACCGTTCAACGTCCTCGGAATGGTCGTCGTACTCGTAGCCCTCCAAAGCGGAGAGTTTTTCTTCGAGGGTCATACCCTCGTAGCCGTCAATACGGCCCGTGTCGATTCTTGCCATAACAAATTTCCTTTCGCGTTTGATATTGCAGTTCCCTCTGCACAAATTCCGTTTTTTACCGTGCTTTTCTTGCACCTTGCGTTTTTACGCCTTCCCTGGCGGTTATACAAAAAGGACTACACGCCCGAAGGCGCATAGTCCTGATTGACCGTTTCCCGCTATCCGTTTATAGCGGTCTTCGTTTTCACTTGTCTTTTGATCTCGACAACAACGATGTTATCTCGTTCCCGCTTGACCTCGGCAGAATTACCTCGTCGTAATATCTCCAAAATCGCGCTCATTACCTCTTGCTCTGCGGTCAAGTTATCACCGCCTCAAAATAGCACCTACAACCGATATGCGGTTTTGTAGGAATGTTATTTATATCAAACACCTTGCCGTCAAGAGCGTTACACTCCGCACACACGCGCTCGTCTTCCATCGTCAGCCACCGCACTTTTTTGATACCGCGCTGACGGTACGCTTCCAGCACAGCCGCGTCTGTTACCTCGTCGGCGTACTGCGCGACCTGCCGCGCCCAATATCCCAGCGCTTTTTTGACGGCGGCGCGTCTGTCGTCCGAGGCGACAATCGCCTCACCGCTGCGAGCAGCTTTGCGGTCAACCTCGTTCACGTACACATAGCCCGTTACGGGGTCAAAATGATTCAGCACCCGTTCGTATAACCACATATCCGTAATAAGGTCGTCGTCCCCGCCAAATTCTCGGCAGTAATGCTTTGCAAGAACGAGAAACATTTGCCGGGTAATCTTCTCACACTCTGCGAAAACCTCGTCTGTTTTCCGCAGCAGGGCGTTTACCTCGTCAAACGCGAGAATAGAATTGAACTTGCGAATGAATTGCCGATTGAGATATGCAATTATTTCATCGGTGTACTCATACATTACGGCAACGTCCCTTCGCCCGGCTCGGTGTCGCCCGCCCTACGATTCGGCGCAGACGTGACAACCGCAAGTTCTTCCTCTTGCAGACGCTCCTGTTCCCTAACATAGCGTTCACTTTCGAGGTACGCGCTTTCGGGGTCGGCAAACAGACCGCACGACGCAAACGCAAGACGGGGATGAATTTTCCCGCTTGCTAACATTGTCGTCAGCACTTGCGCCTTTGTCTGAATGTTCTCGTAGTTCCGGCGGGTAAAGCGAATGTCAATATCCGACAGCCGCAAATTCATATCGCGGAGAACATTCGTGATCCGCAATACAATCCGCAAAAAACGCTTCTCGCTCTTATCAAAGGTTTTTTCAACCGCTTTCGCTCTCGCCTCTGCGAGTTCCCAGCCGTTTTTAAGAATGACGGCCCCGTTGTTTGAACTATCGCTCGTGCTGCCGTCGCTCATAGAGGGCATACCGACAATCGACAGAATGTTCTGATATATGTCGTCAACTTGCGTCTGCGATTGTGCTTGATTGAGTTCCTGGACGAGATACTTAATATCACCGTCAACGGGTACTTTGATAGCACCTTCCGCTCGCAGTTGCTCGTATTGCTCATCCTCAACGTCAACGCCCTTGAATACCATAAGCGCTTGCACAAAGCCCTCAACCGCATTTACGCGGTCGCTTTCCGTAAGGTTAAGGCAATCGAGCAAGCCCAGCACTTTTTCAAATTCGCCGAGCCGTGCGTCGTTGCAGGGGTATTCGATAATCGGCACTTCGCCGAGTACGTGCGGTTCGTCTTTTGTGATTGTGTAAACGTCTCCGTCAACGGAGGAAATTTCATAATACTTGCTGTCGGTATAGACAGAGTATACGAGCTGTTCGTTCCGCTTAACATAGGTAACGCCCATAATGGGCTTGTTGCCTAACCCCGTCGAGTACACAACAAACGTGTTGCGCGGGTCAAGAACATAAATCTCAAACGGAGAATCGTCGGTGTTGTCCTCGTCGTCCGGCAGCACCATTCTGTAAGACGTACCGCAAATCGAAAACCAGCGGGCGAGTTCTTCGTCTTTCGCGGCTTTATCTTCCGCAAAAACATACTCATTCAGCCGGGTAATCGCTTTGGACAC
>Ga0079305_1002269_pt1 | contig 17723 bp, 24 predicted proteins | sample LMS_cellobiose_e_FD_79183 | JGI IMG/M metagenome (GOLD analysis project Ga0079305, IMG submission 79183) | Rumen-fistulated moose microbial communities from Alaska, USA - LMS_cellobiose_enrichment | ecosystem: Host-associated > Mammals > Digestive system > Stomach > Rumen fluid ... | reverse complement strand
GGCAATGAAGCCGCGGCGATCCAAAGCATCGTCGAGTATTTGAAAGACACTGACGGAAATAAGTACTCTTCCCGTTTGAAAATGGGCCGCTGGGGGCAGATGCAGGGTTTCCCGTTTCACCTCAAAAGCATGCTTCTGCGCGACACCCGTTTCGCGCTGCGTTCCCTGCGTCAGGGCTGTGCCGTGCCGCCGCCGGGCCTCTCCGCCGAGGAAAAGATGAAACGCTTTTCTGTCGACGTGGAGGAAATAAGGCGGAACGGCTATATCCTTTCCGGGATGATTCTGCCGAGTTTGCCTGCGCTCAACAAGAAAAATGCCCAGATCGCGGACCGGCGGACCATGGCGCTGATCGCCGCCGACGTCGCGGAATATTTCCGGCGCGGGCGGAAGGTCCCCGGATCGCTCGATTTCCTTTCAAAAGTGCCGGTTTCGGAATGGGACGGCCGTCCGTTCCGTCTCGAAAAAACGTCCGGCGGGTTCAAGATCATCCGCGACGGTGTGAAAGGATCCGAAGACGTGCCCGACAAGCCGCCCCTCGTCTATCCGGTGCGGCTCGAAGGCAGATAACCTCATGCCGGAACAAGTTCCGCTTTCTTCTGAATACATGTCCGGAAAACATTCGGCAATCCCGGACGTCTCCCGCGGACGTCCGTCAGCATAGGGCGTCGGTCAGGAAAGCGCTGAACCAGCGGAGCGTCAGCACGACAGCAGCCAGCGAAAACAGCCCCCACCGTTTCCAGTCGTGAATGACAGCCGCGACGTAAAAAAACAGACTGGGCAAAAAGATGACGAGGACCGCGATACCGAATGTCCTCTGCGCCCAGTCCGTCGGAACCGTCAGACATGCCGTCTGGCAGAACGCCTGCAGCAGCAGGACCCCGGCGAACGCCGACGTCATCCATTTCGCACGTTCGAAATGGATGAAGCACAGCCCAGCCAGCAGGCAGGCGCATACGGCAAAAACGATGTTCGCGTTCGTGTTCAATTTTCCGAGTAAAATCCTTTTTGTATGTTATAGCAAATAGGTTGACGGTCCTCTATAAAAAAAATAATCATATCATCCGTTACCGAGTCATTATTGGGAAAAATTGTCATGGAATAGTTGTTGCGCAAATAAAACGAGAATTCATGATTTTCCCGATTGAACACCAAATCGATCACTTCGATTCCGTCATGTATCAGCAATTCAAAGATATTGTCAAACTTCGTTCTATCGTCATTGCTGGTCAATAATTCGATAGAATCATGGCATATTCTCCAATTGCACATATATACAAATATATTGTCGCCCTTAGTATTTTTTTCGGAAAAATCGATTTGCAAAAGAGAACCATAATTAGAAAAAATATCGAAAATTTTTCCGGTGAAGTTGTCTTTGATTATTTTTACAGCATTTTCATGATCCATATTTACAAACCTTTTTTTGGCAGCAGCAGGATCCCGACGAACGCCGACGTCATCCATTTCGCGCGTTCGAAATGGATGAAGCACAGCCCCGCCAGCAGGCAGACGCATACGGAGCAAACGATGTTCGCATTCGTGTTCATCGCTCGCTCGCCGTTTTCCGGAACGGTCTTGACGTTTTCGTCTTCCTGTCCGTGACGATGATGGCGCCGTTCTCCCAAGTGAACTCGAACGCGGCCATCCGCTGTTCGTCTGAAAAAATTTGATAATTGTGCGAATAAAGCAAAAGATGCGGGACCAGCGCGAATTTGCCGGGCGCATCTTTCGCCTCATACAGCCCGCAGCGGAAAGTCGGGAAAATACGATCCGGGCTGTCCGTCGCCAATTCGAAGTCAACAACGGATTCGCGGCTCTTTATCAATTCACGAATCCGTATTCTGTCATTCCCCGTCTCCGGGCAGTAAACGCCAACGGGGATCCGCTTGGAAACCTCTTCTCCCGGACCGCCGAAAAGATGCACATTGAGCAGCGCCGAAGTCAATTGCCGGTAAAAATCGTCCCTTTCGTAGGTCGCGCGGTACTTTGTCTTCAGCATTTTCATGATGCTCGATTTGTATTCGATCGGCAGACGCGGGTGTTCCGCAATGGCCTGCAGGATCTCCCGTTTTTCACGATAAGCCGCCTCCCGCCTTGCCTTGCCTTCATAATGATCCAAAACAAAAAAGCCAACGGCAAGCAAAAACGTGGTACAGAGCGATCCTGTCATCACGCCCTCGACCCATTTCGTTTTTTCACCGGTACTCATGAAGACCTCCGTTATTTTTGCGGGACGGACAGCCGGGCGATCAGTTCATCGACATATTCGACGATCCGCGTCGAATGTTCCGTATTCTGAACACTCCAAAAAGAGAAATGGATCACGACCGCCGCACCATAAATCAGCAACAGCAGTCCCGCGTTCGCCGCGACGGCCAGCAGCAGAAGCCCGATTTTCTTCATTTTCGACCTCTTTCCGCGAAAAAGGAAGCCAGCAATGATTATTCCGCATCTAATATATCTGCAAACAACGGTTTGTCAAGACTTGCCGACGGCCGCCGCTCACGCCCGCAGCTGGCGGCAGAGTTTGCCGATCTCCCACACGATACGCTCGTAGATGCCGCAGGGATGGCTCGCATCGAGTTCGTCCGCCAGCGACTGCGCCGTTCGGGGCAAGGCGTCCGCCATGTCGAAAAGTTCCGTCAGCACCATTCTGGGATGGCGCCCGCCGCCGCCATTTTCCAGTCGTTCACGACCGCCGCTTTGACATTATCCTCTTCCCAGGCGTAAAGCGCAACGACAAGCGCCATCGCCGATATTGCGGCCAGTATCTTTCTCATATCCGCCTCCTGTTTTTCACATCATGTCACACTATAACATCCTCATAACGATTTGTCAAGCGCTTCCCGCCCAAGGCGAACGTTCATTCCTCCGCCGTGCGCGCGAAGGCCCCGGAAAAAACTTGCAATCCCGCTGAAAGATGCTACAGTAACGGGAGATGGCGAATGAAACAGTATTGACCCGACCGATCACGGAGACAACCATGGACCGTCTGTTTTCGCTGCTTTTCAACGTGCTTTCCTTCGGCATCGTTCCGGGGATCCTGTGGCTCCGCCCCGGGACGCGGCGCCGGACCGGGGATTGGCTCGTCGCATGGAAGACCGTTCCGGTCGGCTTCATCGTCTTCATGCTGACGACCAAGATCGCCTGTTATCTGACCGGTCCGCCGTCTTTTCTGCCGCAGGCGTTTGCCGGTCTGGTTCTCGCGGCTGCGGCGACCGTCCTGCTCATCCGCCTGACCCGCCGGAGATACCATGCGGAAAAACCGTTCCGAGTGTGGCCGTCGCTCACGGTCGCCGGGATCTGCCTCATCGGCCTTGTTCCGCTGGTTTGGCTGGAACTCGCCCTGCGGACGTTCGTTTTCGGGTATCATCCGCCCGGTCATGCAGTCCCGATCCCGACGGAGGGCGCGGGACCGGTGACGCTGGAACAGCGGTCCATTCACCCCGTCCGCGCGGAATACGACTACCGTCTGGCGTTCCCGGGCAAGGCGGAAACGCGGCGATGTTTTCTGTTCACCGGCGGATACACCGATTTTCTCGTCTTCAGACTGGACGACGGGCGGCTGGTCTTTTTCGCCGACCATTACCGGGTCCACCTGGTCGATGCGCGAGCGCGCAAAGTCTTCCGGCTGTTCCGGACCGAAGACTGCCGGATCCTTGCGGCGGAACTCCCCGGCGGAGAAGCGAAAGTTGCCTATGTCCTCGCGGGGCCCGACGGGCGTGCCGTGACCGTCAACGGGCGTCCGGCAGTCGTCGATCCCGGCAGTCTCGGCGAAACCATGCGGCGTCTCGGCCGCATCCATTGGTACAAATTCATTCCGGCCGAGCCCGGAGTGACGTTCCCGGTCTCACGGCTTGGCGACAGTCTCGGCGCGCCGATGCGCCAGCTTGAATAAGCGCCGAAAAATGCGGAGGAAAGATCATGACGAAACACAGAAAACTGCTTTACGGGGCCGTGATCGCGGGATGTCTGCTCGTGCTTCTGGCGATCGGGATCGGACGGGCCCTCATCCTCGTCTCACGAACGGAGTCTTTTCCCCTGCATGGCGAAATCGTCGCCCTGCTTCTGGAGTCGCCTTCGCAAGAACGTTTTTTATCGTTCGTCAGCCAGAATAAACTCCCGTGCATGATGGTCCGCGAGGGCGATCAGGAAGAGATCATTTTTCTGCGCGGACACGGGTACGCGTTTTTCCGGGAAAATGCTCTCCGGGAATGGTCATCCCACGACAAGACATTGAGGATCAACGCCGTTTCGAGGGAAACGATGGACCGGATCGTCCGGAAGAACGGCACCCCGGCGGAGCTCATCCGGCATTTGGGCGCGCCCTCCATCGCGTACTGTATGGGAGACGACCTGGACCTGACCTACCTTTTCAAGCGCAATCCGGCGGCCCAGACGCCCGACGGACGCTTCCATTCCTCGTGCATAGTCTCTTTCAAAAAAAACCGTTTTAGGAGTTTGTCCTTCTCCATCATCGACGATTTGAATCAGACAGACGCATTGGAGATTTTCCTTTAAGCATATCGTTTTTTTCCCTTGGGCTGTGTACTGAACTTGGTCTGATTTTCCTGCTTTTCGTCCGCCTTTCGTTTTTTGCGCGAAGCACAAAAAACAAAGGCGTACTTGAAAAGGTTTGGAAAAAGATGAGGGTGTGCAGAGGGGGAAGGAAAGGACCTTTCCTCAAAAGGGCTTTCCGTCCCCCTTTGCAGAAAATCAGTCATCTTTTAGTACAGAGCCTTTTTTTCATGATGCCCGGTCTTTGCCGGAGGAGATACCCATATCTTCGTTCCGGACTATTCCGGCTTGACCCGTTTCGGGCCGTATCCGAAGTCGAGTCCGCCGTCGGACCAGAGGCTGTTCCGGTAGTCGCAGCGGTGGATGCGCGCCCGGTCCTCCAGCAGCATGAACCGTTTCTCCTTCAGCGAACGACCTTTCCCGTAATATTCGTAGTCGGTGAATTCGGGATCGACGCTCCGGCTCGGACAGCGGAGGATCGAATCAGCGCTCAAATATTCAAGCCGGTCCAGAGTCTGCAGACTTGGCGGCAAAACACCGTAGTCCGCCTCGTACTCCCGAAGCGCATTATAGATCTGTTTGAGGTTGCTGGTACAGCTGATCCGTTTGGCCTTTTCCCGGGCCGCCCCCGTCTCCGGCAGCACGGCAAAAAGAAAGATGACGCAGAACCACAGCAGATACCCGCCGCAGCAGGCGAACCGTTTTTTCCACGGAAACTGCCGATACCCGAGCAGCAGGAGGATCCAAACCAGTGCGAACAAACAGGAATACCCCGAACCGAGCCGCAGCCCGGTCCCCCACTCCCACAGGCTGTCCTGCAGAGAATAGTTTTCATTGCCGGAGTGTGCCAAAGCGAGCGCAATGCCCTCGACCAGAAAATGTCCGCCGTACAGGACGAAGAAAAACAGGACCGGAAACAGAAGGATCACGTTCTCAAGTCGCTTCGACAGTTTCATTCTCATCTCTCCTTTCCGGCGTTTCCGCCATACCAGGCAGCTTCATCGATTTACGAAAATGCTCTCACAACAAAAATGCAGTGACTCATTTTCATATTCACAAATTTCCCAAGAAATTTTCTCTAATTGACGGGATGAAATGTCGTGAATGTCAATGCAGGCGCCACCTTCAAAATTACCATAGTTGAACTCGGGAGAAACGGTCAAGTTACAGACATTGAAAAATACAATCAGGACATTTGCGTTCAACTGCATCTCCAAGTCCAATGTTTTCTTCTCGCTGTTCAAAGAAAATCCGATCCTTTGGATTTGGACCTCCGGCAAGTGTAGAATTTCGTTTAATTCCGATTCCGAAAAAATCTGCTTCATTTCCTGCATCTTATTTCATGCCCTTCATGGTCTAAGAAAAGTATAATGCCATTTGTTTTTACTGCCCTGAACTGTTTGCGGTCTGTCACTCTTGTATAAGACGCAAACAGGACGATAATGAACCAAAAGCATCATGGTTTTTCAAAACGATAAAATATATCGATCCGCAATCACACATGGCTAATATTTCGTCAACAGAATCGGCAATATTTTCGGTGGACCACATCGTCAAAACACATCTCGCATCCAGATCGATCTTTCCTTCGATGTAAAGCGTCATGATCTCATCATCGAAACGATCATGGACGTACTCCGCATCAGCACCTATAGAATACAATGCCGATGCCCCCTTGAGAATAAAATGTCTGGCGAAAGCATCAATTTCATTGTCTTCACTCTTTTGTTCATCGTGCAGAAAAACAGCCCAGAATTTTGGGGCCGGATCGATGTTTATGCATTCATCCACGGTATCGATTTCCATAATGCCAATGGTCTTTTTATCGATCGTTTTCGTCGCGAATATCATTTTTGTCCCCAGTTGTCTCGGATGAACTCGTCGAATTTTCTGCGCCGGAAAATCGCCGCATACAGACGCACCATGGTCGATGGCTCGACAAACTCGAAAATCAGATGACAGTTCCACCAAATGCTGTTCAAGCGCATTTCCCAATCCACAAGATCGTCGTCGATCAGCTTGACAAGGATCAGCGTACACAGTGCGCAGCCTACGATATCCTGCGGATGGTCCCGGTGCCAGCCGGGATGTACTTCCTCTCTGGCGCGCCAATCCCAGGAGATTTCCCGGAGCCCCCATGCCAGTTCCTTTATAGCGCACGCTTCGCCCTGGATGTAATGTTCGATATCCTCCGGCGTCACCCGTTCCATATCGATCCCGCCGCGCTCGACAAGTTCCCGGGAAAGGCGACGGAGATCATCCAACCCCTCTCCGGCATCGTCCGGCAGGTACCTCCGAATATCTTTGGCGACAAGCTTCGTCAGTTCCAAAATCTTCAGCATGATCCGGTATCCTCTGGCGTTCTCCGTATCGTCGTCGGCGATAATATATCACGTCCGGGAAAATATATCAACCGCGGAAAGCAACGCCTTTGCGCGGCTATTCCAGATCCCGCAGGGCGAGGAAATCGCGGAAACGGATGTGCCGGACGACGCTGGTGGAATAGTCGAGCTCGTCGGTGGTGACGAGGATCTTCTGCGACAGCGGATCGAGCTTCTCGAACGCCCGGAATTCGCGCTGATACGCTTTTTCGTCGGCGACGCTGTAGGCGACTTGGATGTAATATTTTCGGGCTCCCTTCCGCGCCAAAAAGTCGATCTCGCCGCGTTCGCTGTTGTAGACATGAAGTTGATAGCCCATATACAGCAGTTCGTTGTAAACGGCGTTTTCGAGGTTGTGATCCAGATCGAATCGGTTGTCCGGACAGCGGATCGAGTTCAGCGACACGTCGCTGTCGTAACATTTCCGATGAAAGGAGAGCAGTTGTTTGGTCCGCGTGGAATACTGTTCCAGAAAATCGACGGCGTAGGCCGTCTGAAGATAGCCGACGTATTTCTGAATGGTGTTCTCCGAGCATTTCTGCGTCTGCATCACCGCCCGGAAAATGGAGTTCACGGAAACGATGCGGGCATTGGAACGCAGGACGAAATCCGCCACTGCCCGGAACAAAGCCTCCTTCCGGATGCCGAAGCGGACGATCAGATCCTTGTAGATGATCGTTTCGTTCAAATCCTCCAGATACCGCCGCAGCGCCTCGTCGGAAAACTCCAGCCGCTTGGGAAAACCGCCCCAGATCAGATAGTCCAGCGGCGTGATCTCCCGCCCCAGTTCCCGTGCATACGCCAGCAGTTCGCCGTAGACGAAGGGACGTATGCGGAATGAAACGAAGCGGCCGCTCAGCGCTTTCACATACTCCTTCGACAGCAGTTTGGAGTTGGATCCGGTGACGAAAACGGAGTCGCCGTGCAGACGCAGGGACTGGCAGACCTCCTCCCAGCCCGCGATCTCCTGCGGCTCGTCCAGAAATACATAGCATCGGCCGGTTTTCCGCCGTTTGCCGACATACTTCAAAACCGCGTCCGCGTCCGGAAACTGCGTCCGCACCTCGCGTCTCTCGAATTCCAGATAAACGACCTCGGGCGACTTGGCCAGGATCTCATCCCGGACTTGCTGCATGATGACGGATTTTCCACAGCGCCGGATCCCGGTGATGATCTTGATCAGATCGCTGTCGTAAAAGGGGCGTATCTGCTGCAAATAGTGTTCCCGTAAAATCATTTTGTCTGCCTCCATGTGCCTGTTCCGAAACCGCGCTCCCCTATAAGATACTGCAAACTTTGCGGAAATCAAGCAAAAGTTCTCACTATACTGCAAACTTTGCGGAAAATTCGGCAAAGTTCTCACTGGCGGCGGGTGTGCCGGTTTACGGACCTTGTCGCCCGATCGTTACCGTCGCCCCCGCGATATCGGTCAGTTTATCGGGAACAGCAGCATCGTCAGCAGAAGGAGCAGCGCGGCGAACAGTTTCATCTTCCCGGATCCGAAAAAGATCGGCAGCAGCAGTACGAGATTCCCGCATATCAGGCCCACGTGCGGGAAGTCGAAAGCATACCAGAAGACCAGACTGATGCCATGAAAAAGAACCCCTAAAAACATCCCCAGATCGGCGAGGTCTCTTTGCCAATTGGGATTCAGATTCTTTTCGCCATGGACATTGTTCATGTTTGCGCTTATCGGTTTCCAGTTTCCGCGATCTTCATGCCGCCAGCAAGCCCCGCAGGGGCATACTGTAGCACACGCTTCCCGCTTTGTCAAGCCGCCGCAGATAAAACAATCCGGCAGTGCCCCGCGCAAGGGTCGATTCTGTAATCGGTCAGAATCAAATGTGCGCATAACTTCGGACACACATACTCGGAAACTACAGAATTATTGATCGGAGTACCTAAATCGCTTTATCATGTTGGCATATCGTCTATTTGTAACAATAATCGAATCTCCATCCCAAGTGAATTTATACATTCCAATTTTAAGTATATCAGTAGACACGATTGCTACTGGAGATAAATTAATTTCCCTTAAGTCATAATCATAAGTAAGTTTACAAGGATATTCTCGGCGAACAACTTCATTATCTAAAACTAAATAAAAATAAACCTTATCATTTGGCATTACTTTTATATACTCAACACCAGTATCTGGTTTATAAATTCCTAATGGAATGCTCTTAAAATCTAATCTATTACAACTGCATATACACATTGAACATGCAATGAAAAAAAATATATTTTTTTTTAACATTCTTTACCCATCTTTTTTTGTATATTTTTACCAAGCATCAGAGGCTGATCCATACGGGGGGGCTCAATAAGGCTTTATTTTGCCTCCAAATTTCGGGGCAGGTTCTCCCGGACCGGAAATATAATTGCCTACCTGCGCCGCCGTCTCCTCCGAATCCGGGCGTATTTCCGCGTCCCAAGCAAGGGCATCCTGTCCCGCACCCGCCTGTTTGGCAAGGAAGGTTTGCATAGGCAACATAACAGAAGAGTGCGATTGCCGCTACGAGAAATTTTAGAGCGAAGTGGTCAAGCATAGCGAGAAATTTTCTTTAGATTTTATATTTCCTTAAATAAAATGCCAATACTGTCCGGCAATTTTTATCAGACAATAATGTAGTACATATTATAAAAAGTATTATAAAAGAAATGTTTTTCATCTCCACTATCCTGCGCAATTACCATATCCACTATTTCCCCAAGTCGGTATTATCAGTCCAATATTCAACAGCCTTTTTTATTTCTGAATTGAAGCTTGGAACTTCCTTTAAAAGGAGATTAAGGCATTCAAGAAAGCATGATCTTTCCGATTCGGAAAAACTTTTTACAAAATTTTTGTTATCTTTATCCAATTCATCAATTCCCAACATGTCTGGAGCAATCACTATCAAAAAGTCTAATAAGCATGGCAACCTATCAAAACGATCTTTGTCATCATGACTGATAATATCAATATATAAGTATATTACTTTTGCTATTACTTTCTTTTGATTTTCTTGAGACAATAGTGGAATATCATAAATTACATCTGACAATTCTGCATCAAAATTAAGCAAAGAATATGATAACTTAAAAGTTGTCATCAATTTTAGCTTTAAGGAATCTAAATAATTATTCATAATAACTCCCAATAAGTTTGTGGTTAAAAAGCCAGTTTTACATATACTGTAGCACACGCTTCTCGCTTTGTCAAGCCGCCGCAGAATAAAACAATCCGGCAGTGCCCCGCGCAAAGGTCGATCCTGTAATCGGACGGAATCAAATGTGCGCAACTTCGGTCCTTGCCTAGTCATATTTATCCGCCAATAACTTCTTCGTTGAAATATATCTGCAAACAAGATTCAACAAATTGGAAATCTCCTCTTTTGAATCTCCTTCAATTACTATTGTAACAATATACTTACCCGGTGGAATATATAAAAATGATTTGTCGTGAATCTTTGATGACAACATTTTATCATTATTATTTATTTCAGAAAAATATATTGCATCATCATAACAATCCGTTGCCTTGAAGCAATATTTTTCATCTCGTTTGTCGCTTACCATGTTCAAATATAAATTTTCAAGCTTGATATTCGTTGTTGTTTTTTTATAAAGAACAAAATAAAATGTATGAGCCTGAGGGAGCGTAAAAAATCCACTTTCCCATTTTCCTAAATCTTTGATAACGGTTCTCTCACCCATAAGTGGATAATTCCAGTACAAGTAATAAAGATATAAAACTATTGCGGACAGAAAGACGATCAGGCCAATGAATTTGATCCGGTGCTTGGTTATGCGAATATGTAACATAAAGATATCTAAATTCTCTTTGCACTACTGTCCGGTAAAAATTGCCGGACTTGATTGATAATGTCGGCTCCTGCGTTATATTAAAGGTGTCTAACGTCTTTAATTTGAGCGTAGGAGAACCGACAATGCTTTACTATAGCATCTTTCAGCAGCTTTTCAAGTTCATCCCCCGATATCGTTTCGACAAAAAGGCAGAAGCGACCTCCGGAAACCGCTACTGCAAGCATTTTTCCGCATGACGGCAGTTTTTGACCTGCCGCTACGTCCTCATGATGAACTGCGACCTGATGGAAGTCCCGCGGTGGGACAGAAAGACGATTCTCAAGCCTCCCGACTGGAATCGCCCCCGACAAATGGAACTTTTCAGCGATTTCCTATGCTGAAATTTTTACCGGACAGCAGTGCGCGCGTCTCCTTATCACAAGGAATTGGGCGATGTAACAGAAATTTTGACAAAAGGTGCAATCTCTACTGCGGCTGTATCAACATTATCCCTAAAGTCCGGTGTATTTGTTCGATATAATGGCATTTTCAACTTTCTATTATAAACTTTGTTTTTATATCTATATGACAAATTCACAAATATATCCCCTTCTTCTCCAGTGGATTCGATTTCTGTGTAAAAATAATCTACATCCTCAACCCGCCACGTATTTGGACATGATATGGTATACAATTTTGAAAAAGAAAGATATCCATGTTCAGAAAAACAGGGGCGTATAACAAAACTTTCTGTAAAATGTGTGTCCTGAAGATGGTTTATTATTAGCAAATCATTTCTCGTTGTTTTTACCCACTGAAATGTACAACCTCGATTTGATTTTCCTATCACTAACCTTTGTTTCGTTTTATTGTGTACCAAGAGCAAAAACTCTTTCCCACTGGAATCAGGGGAATCCCAAACATATTCTATAGAGAAATTTTTTGACGGAGATTTTTCACTAATGCTTCCTTCGGCAATAAAATGCTCGTCGAACCAATCATTGAATAACAGAGTATGGTTATAATCAGAGGGGATTGGACAGGAACACCCGCTGATTGTTATATATATCAAAGCCCAAAGCGACCGCTGATAAATATTTTTTTTCATTTTGCATCCAGAATTTTTTGTAAATGCGCTGGGACAGAGACATTTCTATTTGTTATAAGGTTATAACCTAATTTTGCTAGGTGACTATGATGATAATAGCCCATGTGCATTTTTAGTAGACACTATTGACGATTGGCATTCAAATCCTGATCTTGCTCATTTATGGCCATTGTGATTTCGAAAACTATGCATCCAACCACCCTATTTCAATAATGCGATAGTTGCTTCTGTCATAGACTACATATATATATTTTGCAGTAATATCCCTAACACCAAATAGCGCAATATTTTTATTTGTATTCATATCCCATATTTTTTGTCTCTTAAACATTTTATTGATTACATGAATATCAAATTCGTCATCCAATTTAAAATCATATGTTGCGCTCCCAAGTATATTGATGCATTCGTGATATTTATGACACCGACAAATCATTTCAAACTTATTGCTCGCCACTTCGTGTAGACAATATAAATACCACCACAATATAGCCAACAATGTTGTAAATAAAAAAATCATAAACATTGAAATTTTTATTAGTCTCTTCATTTTTAGCTTCTCTTGTATTAATTGTTGTCGCAACATCTCTTATCTTTTTTGAATATCAACTTATTAGTCGGGCAACAAAGAGCTTTAACCATGTCATGAAATGATTTTAAACACTGTTCCTCGCAACTACCAAAATAATTATCAAACGCATGCATGGTTCCAATTATATTGGCTACTACATCTCCAGGATCTGCGTGTTCTTGCCACGGAAAATCGCCACCATTAAGCATTGCTAAGAAATTAGCCCAAAATGGTCCCGCAATTTTCGTTGCAACACAAGTATTCCAACAATGTCTAAAAAAACCATCACTTAAACAACTTGGATATGGATCGCTAATCATGTCACCTAAATTTTTAAGGGTTAATTTCCCTCTGCTTAAACCTTTATTGTCAACATTAATAACTGCGTTGTTATGAATTAACATGTACAAATTAAATCCACCAATTTCCCCAATTGGATCCCTTGACAACCACCGTCCCAACTTTGCATCGTAGTATCGGTAATTGTAGTAAACGAGTCCCGTCTCTGCATCGAAATATTCCGAACTGAATCTAAATGGATTACTGCTGGCATAAGTGCACGTCGCCTTGGTCTGCATGCCGAACGGGCTGTATTCATAGTGCGCAACGACGGTTCCGCTGCTGTCGGTCAGCTCACTGATATTCTTGTTGGCATCGCTGTCATAGCAGTACGACGCATTGGCCGCCGCATCGTAGACCGAGATCGGTACATCCAGCCCGACCGCGGCGGGCTGCCAGCTGTAGCGCCGCAGCACGGTGTTGCCGTTCAGCGAGGACAAGCGATCGATCCCGCAATTCCACGTTGCGGCAGGAAGAAAGCGGTACGTCTGTTTCAGCGGAGCAGGCATCTTGCATCCTCAAACGATGACTTCTTCCGATGCTATTGACTACTGTAGCACACGCTTCCCGCTTTGTCAAGCCGCCGCGGATAAAACATCCGGCAGTGCCCCGCGCAAGGGTCGATTCTGTAATCGGTCAGAATCAAATGTGCGAATACAACCCCGCCAGTGTGTCGGTGTTCGCCGGTAACGGCCGACAGCATCATATATGTGCGCTATCTCTCGGCCGTTACTTTGCGGAGGAAGGAATAAAATATACCCAGTCGCCATTTATTTTTTTCCATTTCTCTTTATCTGTTTTTCGCACAAATCCATTTGAACGAATCAAAAAACAATCCCCATTTTTTTTGTTATGATCATAACTGATCTCAAAAGCACGAGTCAGTACTTCGTTGTAGACGATTTTGAAATCAGAATCAAGTATAAATAACTCTGAAGCATTTTGCATCCTTACAAAATTCAAATATACGATCAGGTAGTCTGAATTATTCAATTTTGCTTCAAATGCAGCAAAATCGTATACAGGAAGTATTGCTTCCAGTGACAGAACCTTTTTTTGACCCTCGAAAAAATCAAGTATTTTTCTCTGCTTGGAAAAGCGGTCAGGGTCAACATATCTGATCAAACTTATTTTTTTACCTTTATAATTTATATGCTCAAGTGAACTTGCATATTTATAACCTGTAATTTTCATGGCTTCTTCTTTGCCTTTAAGGTCATGCCACTTTATTGCGGAGAAATCACCGTTGCTTTGGCCGTCCTTAAAAGAACTCAAAGGCACCTTCTTTAAGCCGATCAAGTTAACCGACACATGCAATGATGGATAATGATATGTGAGCAGACAACCTTGCGGGATAAGCAAACAAAGACAAAAAAAGCTGAATATAAATTTCTTCCTGTTCATTTTGTACGCCTCACTGTCAGCTCACTGATATTCTTGTTGGCATCGGCGGCATAGCAGTACGACGCATTGGCCGCCGCATCGTAGACCGAGATCGGTACATCCAGCCCGACCGCGGCGGGCCCGGTCGAAAATCTTCAGGTTTTCGGCTGCGCAAAACGGACCTCCCCATGCTTCGGTTGTGTTTCTCTCCGTATAAGATACGTCATCGGCCAAGGTTTTTCAAGCCGCCATTGCGAAAAAAACGGACATCACCCGCGCGGCAGCCCCGCTTCACATCGTCGACCAGAACAGGAAACGGCATTGGTACGGGATCGAATCGGGGCGGAACGGCAGAACGCAGAAAACGGATAAGGCAAAAAGAATTTCGATCGGATAAAATCTCCGGCGGCCGTCTTTGCACGCCAATGCCGCGATCAGGTATGCGTAAACGAACATTTGGATCAAAACCAGAACAAAGCAAAGCAGAAAACAAATTCGCCCGGTCCCCAAAGAAAATTGCCATGCGCACAAAAACGTCCAGATCGGATTGCAGATCCACAGGCCTTCCGAGCGGTAAACATATCGGAAAAGCAGTCCGGATATTTGAGGACTGGCGGCAAAAAAGATCAAACAGAAATTGAATACGAACGTCAACGGAAAGCTCAGCCGGTCGATCCCGGTCCCCTTTCCGTTATTTGCCGATCGTTTCATGATGCACCCGTGATCTGCTTTGGTTTTATGGAAATATTGATCTGTTTTTCTGTAAAATCAAGTACAAAAATCTTTTTTTAATAAAATCAGACCAAAGCGGTCAAGGTTTTTCGACCCGCCATTTCGAAAAAAAGTCGGACAGCACTTTGCGCTGCCATTCCGACGAACGGACGGCACCGCTCACGACAGACGGGGCGAACTTTTTCGACGTGATCTCTTCGCGGTCGGAGGCGAGCGTGAAACTGCCGTCCTTCACGACGTAGGAAAACCGCTTGCCGCTGTACGGCGAAACCGGCTCCCTGTCGAGACAGTTCGGCACCAGTTCCGCGAGACGCTCCGGATATTTCCCGTGTTCGACGCGGAAGACCTTCAGCGCCACGGCGGTCTGCGTCAGCGCGAGGTTCAGCCGCTGCTTCCGGGCGGCGGAAACGAAAACGTCATCGCCGGAAATGACTTCCTGCCGCTCGAGTTCCTTCAGCATGGGGATCTTGCCGAGCGCCGTGAAAAATCCCCGATACCGGGCGATGTCCACGCACGGAGCCGAAATGAAAGCGCCCCACGCGTTCGACGGCCCCACGTTCGGGCACAGGTGAAAGCCCGCTTCGCACGGCAGACGGACCCGCCACGTCCTGCTCCACGCGAAAAGTTCCCGATACATCGGCAGATACGATTTTTCTTCCGGTCCGCTCCGCACCAGGGCGACCGTCCATAAACGGCGGGCCTCCCAGCGGATGGACTCACAAATGAGACTGGGCGTGTCCGGCGCGATCAGGGCGTCGATCCCCGGACACTGCATCAGTTCCGGGAGGATCTTGTCCTGCTGCCCGGTAAAGGCGAAGAGCGACGCCCGGTCGGCGCAGGCTCTGGCAAGACTGCGAAAACTTCCGAGCGCGGAAAACGGGATCTCCGCTTTTTCGCCGAGACGCGCGGCGTCCTTGCGCTGGATCTGCAGATGCCGGCGCATTTCCGGAGAATCGAAGGTTTTCAGCGTATGCTCCATGACGTCGGCGGGAATGGCGTTCTGATCCCAGTCCCGCGCGCCGGAGAACGGCGGCGAATACTTTTCGAGATGCCGGGAAAACCGATCGGCCTCCGCCTGCACCTCGGGAGACGTCCCTTCCGCGAAACGGCACGGCGTCACGCCGAGTTCCGCGGCTTTCCGGTCGGTGACGCGCTTCGCCCAAATGCCGACGCTCCATGTAGAAAGCCACAGCAGACAGGTGAACCCGGCGAAGATCCCGCAGAAGACCGGGATGCCGCGCCATGTGCACCGGGCCGCATTCCTCCGGTTGTGCCAAAGCCACAGACCGAACGCCGCGATCAGGACCGCCAGCATGACGCAACAGGCCGGAAAATACAGCGTCACGAAAGGCGCGCTCTCCCGAAAACCGTAAAGACACATCCAGCCGAGGATCCCGTAAAGGAGCGGCGTCAGCGCATAGTTCAACCCCGCAAAGATCCCGATGCTCCACAGCAGCGCCCAATACCATTTCTTCGTACAGGCGCGGCAGTTGCAGCAGAGGAGAAAGATCACGATCAAGGCCGGTAGAAAAATGAAGAACAAGTACCGGATCACGGCATCCGCGGCGGCGGGAGGGAGAAAAACGGGCCATTCCTTCGCGGCCGGCACGTTCGACATCGACATCGCCAGCTGGACAAGCGCGGTCTTCAGCGTCGCTTTCATGCCGAAAAACGCGCCGGACGCCGCCGCGATCCAGCCGAGCCCGCCGAGACACCAGTACCCGAACACCCGGCCGCTTTTCGCCTTTCCCGCCAGAAATCCGAGTACGGCCATTCCCGCGCAAACGATCGATCCCATCGCGATCAGAACATTCATCGCCGACTCCTTTCAGCCATTCAGGGTTCGGTACGCGGGACGGCCCCCACACCTCGGTTGTGTTTCTCTCCGTATAAGATACGTCATCGGCCAAAGTTTTTCAACCCGCCATTGCGAAAAAAACGGTCATCACCCGCGCGGCAGCCCCGGCTTTTTTCGGTCGATCACGACCATCCCGTCTTCGTAGGATATGGTTTGAGCGACTTCTCTGTAATTGTCCAGCACGACCGTTTTCATCATGCTCTCCGGCTTTCGAAACGCGTTTTATTTATCCTGCTGTTTGCGGAAGCGGTAGTCCCCGCCCAGAAGTTCTTCCACGTTTTTCCGGTTCAGCGGAAATACGAATCGTTTGCCCGAGGCGGTTTCGACGGCGGCAAAATCGTCTTCACTCGGGAAGTGGCGGTTGCATATCTCGATCTGTGACAAGTTTTTTCCGTCTTTCGACCGAAGCCAGATCGCAGAAAAAAAGAATTCACTGCTGCCCTCGTCCATCTCGCCCTTGGGATATTTCCTCTCGCGGGTGGTTTTGGAATACTCGCCGCAGCCGCCGAGAAATTCTTCGATCTCGTCCACCGTGGTCGCGGCATCGAGTTTCAGGACCCGGTCGGCGTGCCGGACATACAATGGCAGCCGGGGATTTTCCCTTACGTCGAAGTCGATGCTTCTGATCGTCTTATCCTTCTTGATCCACACTTCGGTATGCGGATATTCCATGACATAGTGGTACGATCCCAACATGAGGATCAGCAGATAAACCGCGAGCGCCCCCAGACAGACGCCGAAACCGCAGACGAAACCGATGAAGAACTTTTCCATGCCCCGCCCTCCTAAGTCGGTGTACCGCTATAATATACACCGCCGCGCGCCGTATGTCAAGCGGGGCAAATCGGCGAGTCGCGTGCGAAGGAGTTTTCCCGCGCGGCATCGCCGGTTCGGCACTGTCGATCCCGGAAAAATAAATTCACCGCGCTTGACATTACCGGCCGCCGGAGTTATTGTTTAACATAAACATATCCCAGGAGGTGCGTTATGCCCAAATCGAAATGGCGGTTCCTCGCTTCGTTGGCGGCGGTCTTCTTCGCGGGT
>Ga0079305_1002268_pt1 | contig 17725 bp, 20 predicted proteins | sample LMS_cellobiose_e_FD_79183 | JGI IMG/M metagenome (GOLD analysis project Ga0079305, IMG submission 79183) | Rumen-fistulated moose microbial communities from Alaska, USA - LMS_cellobiose_enrichment | ecosystem: Host-associated > Mammals > Digestive system > Stomach > Rumen fluid ... | reverse complement strand
CGTGAAGCTGCCGTTGGAGTCTATCGCGTCGGTGTCGCCGGAGGGGGTGGTCACCTCGAGATATCCGCCGCTGATATCGATGAGCGGTGTCGAGGCGCCCTTTCCGGCGTTGAGGCCGTCGTCGCTGCCGTATACGTATACCTCGCCGCCGCTGATCCTTATCACGTTGCCTTCTAGCCCCTCGTGGGATTCGACGACGCTGACATATCCGCCGCTGATGCTGAGCTCGCCGTCAGCGTGTATGCCGTCGTCGGCGGAGGTGACCGTCATAGAACCGCCGGAGATGCTGATGTTCCCGGTGGAGGTCTCGCCGTTCTCCAGCGCCTCGCCGGAGTTTGCGTGCAGCCCGTCGTCTGAACTGTATATCGCGATGCTGCCGCCTGAGACGATGATCTCGTTTGCGGCTTTTATGCCCTTTGAGGAATATGAGGTCTTGTCGGAGCTGCCGGAGCCGGAGGTGAGCTGTACCCAGTCGCCGGAGATCTCACTGGAGCTGATATCGGTGATGAGATAGCCGTTCATAGAGGCGTTGAGCGTCTCGCCGCCGGAGGCCGCCGTATAGTTGGAGCCGTCGGGAGCCGTGCCGGAGGGAAGGATGTTGACAAGCAGGTTCCGGTATCCGTCGGAGAGCTTTGCGGAAAGCGCGTAATAGGCGGAGCGGCCGCTGTATACCATCGCGGCGTAGACGCATTTTGTCCAAACGCCGTCGGTGTCATCGTCGTTGTAAAGATAGAGATAATAGTCGGAGTCCTCGGAATAAAAGGAGGACGGAACCACCAGATATATCTCGGAATAGCTCGCAGCGGACGAGCCGTCGGCATAGGAGCCGGTGAAGATGTTGAGGACGCAGTCTTCTGCAGGGGATATCTCGACGTTGTAGGCGGCGCTGATGCCGTCACAGGCGGAATAGATATCGACCTGGCCGCCGAGTATCTGCACCGTGCCACGCTGGTTGCCCTTGGAGGAGACGTCCGAGTTGGAGGTCTTGATGCAGTCGGATGCGGTGGAAATAAGTATCAGCTCGCCGGATTCCACCGTCACGGTGTCGTTGCCCTTGAGCGCGACGCCCGGCGAAGTCACCTTGAGCGTCACATTCTTGACCGATAGATCGTCCTTGGATTTGACGCCGTTGTCATAGCCGGAGCTGACGATGAGAGTGCCTTTGCCGGTGAGCTTGAGGTCGCAGGCGGACCAGATCGCGGCGTCGTACTCCTCATCCTCGGCAGGCTCTCCGCTGCGGGCGTCCTGCACGGTGTTGTAGGAGCCCTCCTCCGATTTGACGGTGACCTCGTCTGCGTTGAGCGCCAGTATCGGCGCGCCTGTCGAGCAGGAGAGGGAGACGTTGTCGAGTATCAGCCGGACCTCGTCGCCGTCGCCCGCATCCACGATCACCTGACCGTCGGCAAGGTTGCCGGAGAGGGTGTATTCTCCGGCCGAGCGGATCGTGTAGATCGAGCCGTCGGCGTCGACAGAGGCGCCGCTGTCGGCGGAGACTATCTCGAACTCGCCGGAGGAGACGCGCGTTTCATCCACGGGGTCGTCCAGCGCGTCGGCGGTGGATGCGGAGCTGCTCTGTGAGGAAGAACCCGCTGACGAGCTTGCGTATGAGCCTTTGGAACCTCCGTCACCATCAGATGCGCATCCCGCAAGCGCCGCGGCGAGCAATATTCCGAGGCACAGGGCCGTTGTCTTTCTGAGAGCCTTCATTGCGATCACCTTTCGTTTTATAAGCCCGCAAGGGCGGTTTTTCTTGTTTATAGCCACATTATAGAAGCAAAAACTTAAAAACCGCTGAAAAACAAAAATTTTTGCGTATAAAAAACTCCACAGTGGCGTTTGAGCCTTGCGAGTGGAGAACTTGTTTTAAAAAGCGGCGGGAACGTCATGTGGCGGATCAAAGCTGCCGGGCGTTTTCAGCCTCCAATATGCCGTCGAGCAGGCGTCCGAGCTCGGCGAAGGAGCGCACCGACGGGCCGTCATAGACGACGTTCCTGCTGTTGAAGAGCACGGCGGTCATACCGAGGGCTTCGGCCGCAGTGAGAAAGCGTTCGCGGTCGTCGATATAGACGCACTGCTCCGGTGCGATGTCCAGCCGCTGCGACACGAGCTTGAAGATGCGCGCATCCGGCTTGGTGAAGCCGACGTCTCCGCTGACCGCCACGGCGTCGAAAAGGCGGTCGAGTCCGTATTTTTGCCTTAGCCACAGGCTCCACTCGCTGATGTCGTTGGAGAGCAGTGCGAGCTTCATTCCCATCCCGCGCAGTCTCTCCGCCTCCGGGATGAAGCCGTCGTCGAGCTCAATGGTATCAAGGTATTCCCGTTCGGCACGATGAGGATCGTCAAAGCCGATACGCCGGAAAAACTCGTGCGAGCCGAAGCTGCCGTTCGAGGCGGCGATCCAGTGTGTATAGAGCTCCTCCGTGGAAAGCCCGGGCATCGCCGTCTCCATATAAGGCGCGAGCCCGCCTGTAGGATCCTTCATCACGACCCCGTACATATCGAAGATTATCGCTTTTATCATAAGTTTTACATCACCTGAAGCTATTCTACAACAGAGGCGGGGGCGTGTCAATCGTTTTTGAGATCGCGTATTTTCACACGGGCGGCGATGTGATATAATATAATCAAAAACAACGGTCTCGGAGGAAAAATGGAACTTGAAAGGATAAAGCTCGTGGCGGAAAAGCGTCTGAAGAACAGGCGCAGTCACAGTTGGAAGGAGCTCGGGAACAAATTCTATCACGGCGAGCGGGTCGCAAGGCTCGCACTGGAGCTGCGGCGCGGCGTCCTGCCGGACGACGCCTCGCACGACGATATACTGACCGCCGCCGCGTGGCTGCATGACATAGCCAACGGGGAGGAGGATCACGCCGCCGTAGGCGCAAAGCTTGTGAGAGAGCTGATAGCGGACTGCTGCACCGTGGACGAGCTCGATGAGATATGCTCGATCATCCGGGTGCACGACGACCGCAGCGAGAGGAGAAGTGGGTACTCGGTCTGGGTGCGGCTGCACCAGGACGCCGATCATCTTGATCACTTCGGAACGTACGACATATGGATGAACTGCCTTTACGCCTTCGCGTTCGACGAGACGGTGGAGGGCATCGCGGGCTTCATCGCCGGAGAGCGCAACGACAGCATGGTAAAGTATCGCGGAGAGCTCAACTTCGAGCTCAGCCGCCTCATCCTCGATGAAAAGGCCGAATACCAGCGCGTCTTCGGGGAGCGCTTCCTGTGCGAGGGGCTCGGCGGAGTGTGGGATCTGGACGGGATACTGAAGAGGTACCGGGAAAGCAGATGAGCTTTCGTTTGCGGCTTGGCGTTTGTTTATGTTCCGGCGGCGCATTTATGCCAAAAAGAGAGTTCAGAGCAAAAAATGACGGATTGGAGCAAATAAAGGCGTGCCGAAAAACATTGTGCCGAAGGTCAGGGTCTGATATAATTGCAAAAAGATTATCATAAATGACCGGGAGGAAAACAGGATGTTCATTCAGGATTGGCGCGATATAGAGAACGGTAACCTTATCCCGACGGAGAAGGGCGGATACTGCGACCAGCCGTCGCTGGCGGTGCTGCCGGACGGGAGCTGGCTGTGCTCGGTGACCACCTCCGGAGGTAATGAGGGCAGCACGGCGCAGTATGTCAGCATCATGAAAAGCTGCGACAACGGAAAAAGCTGGAGCGCGCCGAGGCGACTTGAGCCGATGGAGGACGGACAGTACTGGGAGTCCTCATACAGCAAGCTGATCGCCGAAAACGGGGTGACGGTCTGCTTCTATTGCTATAACGACATGCACATTACGCCGGAGGAGGCCGGATATCCGCGTGTGGATATGGGCATAGCATTCTGCTACAGATACAGCCTTGACGGCGGAGAGAGCTGGTCGGAGCGCAAAAAGATACCGGTCGGCGAGACTCCGTTCGACAGGATAATGCCTAACATCAGCCCCTCCGGGAAAAAGGTGCCGCTGTTCTGGAACGTCGCAAAGGTGCTCGTGCGCGACGGCTCTGTGTATGTCCCGCTGACCAAGATCGGGAACAAGGACTATTTCATGAGCCATGGCGAGGGCATGCTGCTGAAGAGCGACGACCTGCTTAAGGATCCCGAAAACGCCCATTGGATCACCCTGCCGGAGGACGGAGGGAGCGTCTCTGCGGTCGAGGGCTTCGATACGGTCTGCGAGGAGCACTGCTTCGTCATGCTGTCCGACGGATCGGTCGTCTGCACCTTCCGCACCTCCAGGGGCGGAGTCGGCAGCGCGGTCAGCCGCGACGGCGGCCGCAGCTTCGGGACGTCGGAGCTGCTCCGCTATCCGGACGGCAGAGCAGTCAAGAACACCAGAGCCAACACCACCTTTTGGGATATCGGAGGCGGGCGCTATCTCTATTGGTTCACCAACTGCGGGCATGATGGATACTATCCCCGCAATCCGACGTGGCTTTGCGCCGCGGTGGAGGAAAAGTGCGAGGACGGCATACGGATGAGGCTCTCGCAGCCGGAGATAGTGCTGTATACCACCGTGCCGGGTTCCGGATTCAGCTACCCCGACATCATCGTCGAAAAGGACAGACTGTATATCAGCGAGACGCAGAAATCGGTGGCACGGGTGCATGAGATCCCAATGAGCTTCATCGACGTGATGTTCCGGCAGTTCGAGTCTGGGGCAAAGGCGTCAGAGACGCCGGATGAAACGCTGTGCCCGGGCATCAATGAGGTGGAGCCGCTCGGAGAAATATATCTAATGGAGCATTTCCGGCCGAGTTATATCACCGCAGGGTTGACCTTCGGCTTCGATGCGGAGTTCCGAGGAAAGGAGCTGACGGTGCTGAGCCGCTTGGATGAAAAAGACTGCGGTGTGACCGTGAAGCTGACGGCTGATGGCCGGATAGAAGCGGAGATAGCCGAGACGCGCGAGACGATACTGCTGCGCAGCGAGCGCTGCCTTGTGAACGGCGCGAACAAAGCGGCCGTCGTGTTCGATTTTGTCGCGGGCGTGGGTTATTTTGTGGTAAACGGCAGGCTCCTCGACGGCGGCGAGGAGGAGGACTGCGGCTGGAAGCTGATCAGCCGCGGCATCGCCGGGGCGGGAAATGCGAAGAAGGCTGCAGTCGGCGAGGGCGTCGGCTGTCTGAAGGTATACCGCAAGGCCCTCACCGTGACAGAGTGTCTGCTGGCGCAGAGATGAGAAAACGGATCGCATATAAAAAGGATCGCGCCTTTATATAAGGCGCGATCCTTTTTTAGCGGTATGGGTCAGTGTTCACAGCTTCAGGATATTGGTCAGCACGCCGTGCCGGCCTATCTCCGCAACGGCGTAACTGGCGCCTCCGGTGAGGTTGCGCGAGACGCTCCCGGGACAGAGGATGTGCACGCCCTCGGTGTATTCCTCACGGGGGATGTGGGTGTGGCCGTGCATCAGCAGCGACGCCCCGCGGGAATGAGCAAGGGCCAGCAGCTCGTCATCGTGATACTTTGCGCCGAAGAGGTGGCCGTGGGTGAAGACTGCGCGGCAGCTCCCATATTCGAGCTCGCCGACGGGAGGCTCGCCGCAGGAGAAATCGCAGTTGCCGGGGACGAAGCGCAGGTCAATGGCGGGATAGAGCATCCTCAGATCTTCGACCTCTCTATGACCGTCGCCGAGATGCAAAAAGACGCAGCGCTCGCCGAGATGCTTTTGTATCAGCCGGTCGAGCGCGCGGAAGTCTCCGTGGCTGTCGGAGAATACGATGAGCTTCAGGGAATCCATGGCGCAAATGCCCGGCGCGCAGGGCGGCCGGGCGTCCTTTCTTTTGATTTTGCGGATGCGTGGGGAATAGCCGCCGAAAAAGAGTAATATTATAGTAACGGAAGCAGTCGCAGAGCGGCAGCCGCCCGCATATGATGGCATATCACATTATATGGAGCGTGATTGGAATGGTCAACAGCCGAAACGGCGGCAAAGACAGCAGACTGACGCAGGAGCAGAGCGCGCTTCTCGCGCTTGCGGCGTCAAAGCTCGGCATGAAGCAATCCGAGCTTGCGGAAAAGCTCGCCGCAGGAGACATATCCTCGCTGGCGTCAGGCGGCGGGCAGCTTTCCAGGGTGCTTGGCGACAGAAGAGCGATGGAGCGTGTGCTGAGTTCTCCGCAGGCAAAGGCGCTGATGGAGAGGTTGAGCGGCTCGTCCGGCAAGAGGTGAGCACAGGCTGTTCGGGGAGGGAGGACGGATAAGCATGGAGGATATTTCTCGGGCGCTGAACGATATACTCGGCAGCGAGGAGGGCAGAAAAAATCTTCAAAGCGTCGCCTCGATGCTGGGAGTGCAGCTTCCGGAGGATATGGGAGCGTCAAAAAGCGCTCAGCCCTCCGGAAGCGCGGCATCCGGGATAGACGCGGACACGCTGATGAAAATATCACAGCTTATGCAGCGCATGAACAGAGACGACAAAAACACACAGCTCCTCAGGGCGCTGAGGCCACATGTGCATGACCAGAAAAAGCTCGACGAGGCGATAGGGATAATGCAGCTGCTGAGCCTTCTGCCGATGCTCGGGGAATATGGAATGTTCGGAGGGAACAGGTGATGGCGTGGCAGAAGAGCGGCTACTCCATGGATGAGATAGCGCAGATGAAGCGGGACGCCGAGCGCAGGGTGGAGGAGATGCGCAGAAGATCGCAGGAGCTCACACGCAGCGCAAATCTCGATATGGGCATAGAAGTTCCGGAGTTCAGGGAGCCGCCGGAAAAACCGGAAAAGTCTCAGGCGGCGCAGAAGGCTCCGTCTGTTCAGCAGGGCCAAGCCGGTCTGTCGCTCGACGGGCTCGTCAAAGCCGTAGGGCTCGGCGGAGACAGGCTCATGATATTCCTGCTGGTGGTGCTGCTCATCAACGAGCACGCCGATCCTAAGCTGATTCTCGCCCTGATGTGGATAATAATTTAACTAAAAGTAATATTTATACAACAAATAAACTGTTGGTATAAAATATGAGTGTCCAAAGACGCGTCAGCGGGCTTGGGACGCTCTGTTTTTCGCGGCAGAAATGTTTGCGGCGTTTGGCTGACGGGTAATACCGATATCGGTCAACTGTCTGTACTATTTGCGAGATCGTAAAACTGAGAGTATATAGACTTCATCTCGTTGGAGTATTCTCCGCAGCGCTCGACGATGAGTGGATACTCCAGCTTCAGTCCATGGCCGCCGCCGCGTCTTCCTTCGATGAGCAGCAGCCACGGGTCGCAGCCCTCTCGCTGGCAGATCGGGCGGAGACGCTTGGGCTCCAGCCTGTGCTCACGCATGGCACATATCGCATCGGCGAGGCGCTCCGGGCGAAGGCAGAGACAGAAGCGTCCGCCAAAGCGCAGAAGTCCTGATGCCGAGCGGCAGACGGCAGGCAGGTCGCAGCCGACCTCGTGCCGGGCAAGCACGTCAGAGCTTCCGGCGCTTTTGATGCCGGCGCCGTCGGGGGTATAGGGCGGGTTGCAGGTGACGAGGTCGAAGCGTCCGAGCGGCAGATCGGAGGAGGTGAGCGCTGTCAGATCGGCGCAGATGGGGAAAAAGCTTCCGGTGAGTCCGTTTTTCTCGACGGAAAGCCGCATCAGGCGCTCGCCCTCGCTCTGCAGCTCGACTGCGTAGACCTTTTCCGGCGCGCAGCCTCTGCCGTGCCACAGCAACGGGATTATACCGCAGCCGGAGCCGAGGTCGCAGGCGAGAGCGGGCGGGCGGGAGCCGCGCGGGAGCGCGAAATCGGAGAGCAGCACTGCGTCGGTGCCGAAGCGGTGATCTGACGAGACGTATACCGTGATCCCGCCGCCGACAGGCTCGGCAGAGACAGAGGGCGGAAGGGCGTTTTTCATCTTTGTTCCTCCGTCATACAAAAGCGCCGCGAAGAACGCGGCGCTTTGCAGTTTTTATGGAATGATCAGCTCACTGAGCAGAGGGAGCGCCGACAGGACATACGTCCGCGCAAGCGCCGCACTCGATGCAGACATCGGGATCGATGTTGTACTTGGTGTCGCCCTCGGAGATAGCCTCTACGGGACATTCACCTGCGCAAGCTCCGCAGCTGATGCACTCATCACTTATAGCATATGCCATTTGAATACACCTCCATATTTATTGACTGAAGTTTAATATAACATATGGCGCGCTGAAAATCAAGAGCCAAATGCAATATTTTTATTCCAACCCCTTAAGATCCTCGGCGTCGTCTCCGGAGGTGCCGGGCTGGGCGTCGCGGATCATCCGGACCTTGCTCTTTGGATACTGCCGCACGACGCCGTCGGCAGTTTTTTCGATGTGGACGGTGAGGATGCCGGTGAGCAGGTTGAGATCGGTCACGGTGCCTTTGCCGTCGGGGGTCTGGACATATGCTCCGAGCTTCGGGGTCGTGCGCAGCAGATCCTCATAGGCATCCTGCTCATATTTGAGACAGCACATCAGCCTGCCGCAGGTGCCGGAGATCTTTGTGGGGTTCAGGGATATGCCCTGCTCCTTTGCCATCTTTATCGAGACCGGCTGGAACTCGCCGAGGAAGGTGGAGCAGCACAACGGGCGCCCGCAGACGCCGATACCACCCATCATCTTCGCCTCGTCGCGCACACCGATCTGACGCAGCTCGATCCTCGTGCGGAACACGGAGGCAAGATCCTTGACCAGCTCGCGGAAATCCACACGTCCCTCGGCGGTGAAATAAAAGAGTATCTTGCTGCCGTCGAAGGTGTATTCCACGTCCACAAGCTTCATGTTCAGCTTGTGGCTCGCGATCTTCTGCTCACAGACGGCGAAGGCCTGCTTTTCGTGCTCGGCGTTCTTTTTGAGCGTCGCAAGATCCGCCTCAGTCGCGGTGCGTATTAGCTTTTTCAGCGGCTTCACGATGCTGTTGTCCGGCACCGAACGGTTAGCCATCGAGACCGTACCGCATTCCACTCCGCGGACTGTCTCCACGATGACCTTGTCGCCGAGCGACAGCTTTTTGCCGTCCGGATCGAAATAGTATATCTTTCCGACGTCCTTGAAGCGGACGCCGATGACCTCTGCCATAGAAAAGTACCATCCTAACAATAAATATGTTCAGCCGTCACGCGGCCGGTTTTCATTTCAAATCCCCTGGGTCCTGCGCAGCGCGGAGGAAAATGTCGCAAGCACGAGGGGGAAATAGACGTTGCGCGAGATATCGTCGGAAGCGCGGTCTATCGCGCTGACCATCGAGATGCGGCGGAGATCCTCGCGCGGATCCTCGCCGGTGCAGCGGCAGCGCAGTCTGAGCAGCTCGAGCAGACGCACAAAGCCGTCCTTATCCTTTTCAAAGCGGGCGAGCAGCTCGAGCAGCTCCCATCCGGTGGAGCTCTTCGCGGAGCCGTATATCCGTTCGGAGAGTTCGAGCAGCTCGGATGAGCCCTCGGGATCGAGCGCCTCGATGCAGCGTCCGATATTGCCCTCGAACATCTGTACAAGACGGCGCAGCTCCTCGCGCGGGCGCTCCGGAAAACGCTCGGCGAGCAGCAGCTCGCACTGTTCGGCGGTGAAGCCCTCTATCCTGACCGGTACGGCGCGGGAGACGATGGTCTCGAGCATGCGGTCCATGTTGTCGCAGGTGATGATGAAGCGCACGCTGCGCGGAGGCTCTTCAAGAATCTTGAGCAGAGCATTCTGCGCCTGCACAGTCATGTTCTGTCCGTCGCAGACGATGAAAACGCGCGCATCAGCCTCATTCGGGCGTATGCCTGCCGCAGTCCTGACGGCGCGTATCTCGTCCACGGTGATCGTCTTTGCCCCGGCGCCGACGGTCGTGACGTCCGGGTGAGCGCCGTCGGCGATCTTAAGGCAACTCACGCAGCGGCCGCACGGTCGATTGCGTCCGCTGTCAAAATTGCGGCAAAGCATGGCCGCAGCCATCTCCCTTGCGAGAGTTTTCTTTCCGCAGCCACGTTCGCCCTCGATGATGATCGCATGTGTCCTGTTTCCGGCGGCGAGCGATATGGCAAGCTCGCGCCCTGTCAAGCTGTTCAAGCCGATATACCGCCCTTTCCGGAAGATGCGCGGGCGCGACGGGCGGCCCGCAAAAGGTGAATCACACCTTGTCGAATCTGTCCACGCTCAGCACAAAGATGGTGCCGCCGCCGACAGTGACCTCGACGGGGAAGGAGGAATACATACCCACCCCGTAGGTCGTGCTCGGCACAACCTGCTTGCGCTTTTTGCTGTGCTTTCTCACGGTGTCGATGACGCGGTCGACGTCATCATCCTCGACGCCGACAAGGAAGGTGGTGTTGCCGGACATGAGGAAACCGCCGGTGGTGGCAAGCTTTGTCACGGAAAAGCGTTCCTTGGTCAGTGCGGATGAGACAGCGCTGCTGTCGTCGCTGGAAACGATTGCAAGTACAAGCTTCATAAGCGCTCCTTTTCTCCGCAGAAGCGTGTCTGCGGCGTTTGATTTGTCTTTCCCGTCCGGCGCCGTGGCGTCAGCGGGATGCTCCATATATATAATAACACATTTTCACTGAAAAAGCTATAACTTTTGCGTGATTTTATCGTTGTTTATCAATCGTCCGGCGAACGTTCGCCGGACGCGCGCCCTTCGGTCAGCGCCAGATTGCGCAGGATGACCTTTATTCCGCGATAGCCCCATGCCTTGCGCTTGATGAGTGAGGCGGCGTTTTCGGATGTGACGACAGGATCGAGACCGGTGAGGAACTGCGGGATCGCCGTGAGGGAGCAGACGCGCATCGGACAGACGTCCATGCAGACGTCGCAGCCCCATGCTATTCCGGAAGCGGATATCAGCCGTTGCTCCTGTTCGGTCAATTCTCCCTTGCGCTGGGTGATCAGCGAGAGGCACAGCTCATGGTCGCGGAGCTTCAGCGCGCCGGTCGGGCAGGCCTCAAGGCAGCGATCGCAGCCGAGACAGCTGCCGGGGATCGGCTCGGAGAGCGGGAGCGTCATCGTCGTCGCAATCTCGCCGATGAAGTGGTAAAGCCCGGTGACGGGGCTTATCAGCAGGCCGTTTTTTCCAACGACGCCGAGACCGGAGAGCTGCGCCGCGCGCACCTCCAGAAAAGGAGAGACGTCGCAGAAGGGCTCGAAGCGTTCGCCGGGGAAGCGTTCGGCAAAAAGCCCGGACGCGCGCCGAAGGATATCGCCCACCACCGTGTGATAGTCGTCGGGAATGGCGTATTTGCAGATACTGCGCTCCGGGTGCTCGCCGGAATAGTATCCGAACAGCGCCGTTATCAGTGTGCGCGTGCCCCCCGGGATGCGCTGCTCGGCCCGGCAGCGTATCCGCGGGATCTGACGTGCGTCGCAGAAGCCGACCGAAGCGGCTCCTAGCGCCGTCAGCGCATCCGATATGTATTTGTCTGACGTCATTCTTTTTTCTGTCATGCATTCACCGCTTTTGTTTCTTCGGAGTTTGTTTTCGGCAGAGTAAAAATGCCATGCGGACTCGCCGAAAATTTGCAGAATAAAGTTTACATAGAATTAATAAATTCCATATATTTATGTGTGAAAATTATTTTTATACAAAGACAGATGGCTGAGTACCAAGAAGGTTCACTTTTGAACTTTTAAAGACGATGCTACTTTGCACTCATATTACCGAAAGGAATGTCATACTATGAAAATGCAGGTTCTCTACTTCTCAAAGTACGGCGTGGCTCAGCAGCTCGCTTATTCGGTATCCACCGAACTCCAGTGTAAATGCGACAGCATCCCGCCTGCGTATCCCCCTGAGAATGAAAAGGTCGTCTTTATTGGTCTCGAGGCGTTCGGCGCACCCGCAAAGAACATCGTTGCCTTCTGCAAGACCCTCACCCCCGCCAGAGTGAAGAACGTCGCTTTCTTCGGCGCTTCCCAGACCGGCAGCAAGGGCTATGACGCTCTCAAGGCGATCGTCACCGGCGCGGGCATCAATGTTATCGAGAAGAACTTCGAATGTGTCGTCAAGCACTCCCTCTTCGGCACCGGCAAGGTCACCGAGGATGACAAGAAAAAGGTCAAGGAGTGGGCTGTCGGCGTAGTCGAGTCCCTCAAGTAATCAGGACATATCGAAAGGGGAGTCGCAGGACTCCCCTTTTTGTTGTTATAAGGAGGCGCTGTCGTGACTGAGGCGCAGATACCGGATCTCAACCTGTTCATGATGTGCCGCGACGTGAACGCGAGCGCTTTCTCGGAGCTTCCGGAGGGCTTTTTCTTCGACCTCTGCCGGAGGGACGAGCTGGAGCTATGGAAGGCCATGCATTTCGACGAGCCGGATGAGGCGGCGATGGAATATATGACCGGCTATTTCGAGCGGGTCTACAAGACGGATGAAACGGAGTTCTTCCGGCGCTGTCTCTTTGTGAGGAACGCGGCGGGCGAGCCTGTCGCGACCTGCTTTTTGTGGCGCGCTTGGGGCAGGATAACGACGCTGCACTGGCTGAAGGTGAAAAAGGGATACGAGGGCCGTGGGATCGGCCGCGCGCTGCTGACGAGGGTGCTCGGCGTGGGGCGAAAGGACAGCCTGCCCGTGTTCCTGCACACGCAGCCATCCAGCTTCCGTGCGATAAAGCTGTATACCGATTTCGGTTTCTCGCTGCTGACGGACGGGCACGTAGGAGCGAGGGAGAACAATCTCGGGGAGTGCCTGCCGATTCTGAAGGAGTTCATGCCGGAGCAGGCGTTCGCCGCGCTGCGTTTTGCGTCGGCGCCGGAGCTTTTGCTCGAGGCGGCGGGCGCGTCGGAGACGAATGAGTTCTGAGTGGGCTCAGTCTTCGCCGTTCAGCTCCAGCCAGCGGTCGTAGAGCTCGCCGAGGGTGCGGCGGAGCTCGTCGAGCTGCTCGCAGAGCTTCAGCGTCTCGCGGTAGTCCTCTTCGGGCTGCGAGAGCTGCTCCTCGATGGAGCTGATGGAGTTTTCGGTGAATTCGATCTCCTGTTCGATGCTTTTCAGCTCATTTTTCAGCTTTTGCTGCTCGGCGCGCTGCTTGCGCGTCCGGTGTCCGGTGTCGATATCTGTTGTTTTGAGGGGCTTCGGCTCCTCTTTTTGTTCTCCGCGGTCGATCTCGAAGCGCTCCTTGACGTTGACGCTGATGGGGTTGGTCTTGTCGGTGCGCAGGTGATTTTCAACGTAGGCGTCGTAGCCGCCTTCGGAGATATCCATCGCGGAGCCGGTCATTTCGATTATGCGGTCCGGCACGCGGTTGAGCAGATAACGGTCGTGCGAGACCATGAGTATAGTGCCGGTATATCGGCTGAGGGCGGAGTCGATGGCCTCCTTCGCGGCGATGTCGAGGTGGTTGGTCGGCTCGTCGAAGATGAGCACGTTCGGGTGCTCCATCATCAGTATCGCCAGAGCGACCTTCGCCTTCTCTCCGCCGCTGAGCACGCCGATGCGCTTGAAGACGTTGTCTCCGGTGATGCGAACCAGCCCGAGCACGGAGCGCAGGTCAAGCTCGGTGAGGCGGGGATATCTGTCCCACAGCTCGGAGAGGACGGTCTTTTCGTCATGCAGCCAATCGATCTGCTGGGAATAGAAGCCAACCTTGACATTGCGGCCCCATTTGATTCTTGGCGCGTTTTCGGGACGCGGCTGCAGCAGCTCGTGCAGCAGCGTGGATTTGCCGACGCCGTTCGCACCGATTATCGCGACCTTGTCTGAGCGCATGAGGTCGAGAGATAGGGAGCTCATCAGCTCCACAGCGTTTTCGCCTTCGCCGGCGACAAGATGTATATCCTCAGCGTGCAGCACGTCCTTTACGGGTTCGCGTTCGTATTCGAAGTTGAAATAAGGCGGCTTGGGCGGCGGCAGCGGGCGTTCGACGGGCTCCATGCGTTCCAGCGCTGTGCGTCGGCTCTTCGCCATGTTGGAGGTGCTTGCGCGCACGAGGTTTTTGCTGACGTAGTCCTCGAGCTTGGCAATCTTCTCCATCTGCGCGTCGTATTCCTTCTGCTGGCGGGCGAGCTTTTCTTCCTTTAGCAGGACATATTTGGAATAGTTGCCCTTATAGCGGCACAGTCTGTGCCATTCGATCTCGCAGACGGAGGTGACCACGCGGTCGAGAAAATAGCGGTCGTGCGAGACGACGATGAAAGCGCCCCGGTATCCGAGGAGAAATTCCTCGAGATAGTAGAGCGTTTTGAAATCGAGGTGATTGGTGGGCTCGTCGAGCACCAGCAGGTCCGGCTGCTCGAGAAGCAGCTTGGCGATGGCGAGACGCGTGCGTTCGCCGCCGCTGAGCGTGGAGATGGGCGTATCCGGATCGAAGGAGCCGAAGCCCATGCCGTTGAGCACGGTGTTGATGCGCACCTCGGTCATGTAGCCGTCCATGCTGGCAAAGCGATCCTGCAGCGCCTCGTATTCGGAGTAGAGCCGCTCGAACAGTTCGCCGGAGCGCTCCGTCTCGGAGATCCTCAGCTCCGTCTCGCGCATTTTCCGCTCGATCTCGTATGTCTCAGCAAAGACGCTCCTCAGCTCGCCGATCAGCGTGCTGCCGGAGGCAAAACCGCCGTTCTGGCGCAGAAAGCCGACGCTTTTTCCGTTGGTCAGCGAGACGGCGCCCCTGTCAGGATGGTCGTCTCCGGTGAGGATGTTGAGCAGCGTGGATTTTCCGCAGCCGTTCACGCCTATCAGACCGATTCGGTCGCCCTCCTCAACGGTCAAGGTGACGTCCTCGAGCACGGTCTTGACGCCGAAGCTCTTGTATATGTTTTCAGCTGAAAGTATCATTTCGTTTATCCTGCTTCCGTGGGGAAGCGCTCCGCCGGATCAGGCGTAGACTATGGCGGCGAGCAGTATGAGAGTGCCTTCGCCGCGGTTGGCGACAGCGTGGCCCTCGCCGCTTCTGACGTGCAGCACGTCGCCTGCTGTGGCCTCGATCTCGATGCCGTTGTCGTTGTAGAGCGCGTCTCCCTCAATGATATAGAAGGTCTCGGTCTCGTTTTCGTGGATGTGATAGCCGATGGAGCAGCCCTTTTCCAGTGTCAGCAGCGAGAACATGCGGCCGCGGCCGTTCAGCTCCGCCGGAGCGAGCAGCTCGGTGAGCTTGACGGTGCCGTCGCCTCCGCGCATGTTTTCCCTGAAGCTGACGGGCATATCCTTTGAACGTGTGACCATTGAGATGACCTCTTTCCGTTTTGTTTTTTGATGTATCGCCGACGTTCAGCGGTTGATGAGTTCTATGGAGTCGATGGTTATATCGGTCACGGGGCGGCCTCCGGAGGAATAGGCCCGGGAGATGCTCTGCACCACGTCCATCCCGTCCGCAACGCAGCCGAAGACGGTGTAGCGGTAGTCGAACTGCGGGGCGCCGCCCAGCCGACGATAGGCCTCCGTCAACTCGGCAGGATAGCCGAGTGCGGTCAGGTGTTCAAGCTCCTCCTCGGAAACCTTCGCCCTTGCGACGATGAAGAACTGACTGCCGTTGCTGTCCGGCGTGCCGTCGTTGACCATCGCCAGCGCGCCGCTGAAATGGAACAGATTTGGCGAGAACTCGTCCCGGAACAGCGTGAGACTGCCGTCCGGGCCGGGGAAGCTGCTTATGCCGCCTGTGCCGCTCCCGGTGGGGTCGCCGGACTGTATGAGAAGGTCGGAGACGACGTAATGGAAGGTCACACCGTCATAATAGCCGTTTTCGGCAAGGGTGAGGAAGTTCTCCACCGCAAGAGGGGCCTCCTCAGGGAAAAAACGCAGCGTGACATCGCCCATGCTCGTTTTGAGCACGGCAAGCGTCTCATCGCCGGAGATCTCGCCGAGCTGGAGGAATTCGAGCGCTTCCTCCGGCAGGGAGTCCTCGGAGCTCTGCGATTGCGTATCCGGGGCGCTTGCGGCGGAGTCAGCGCTGTTCATGCTCTCAGATGAGCTCTGCGAGGGACCGGGGGCCTTTGTGCAGCCCGCCGGCAGCAGCAGCGCCGCCGAAAGGATCAGTGCGGCGGTGAGTTTAAGGGCGTATCCTTTCAAATCAGACACCTCGCTTGAGAGAAAGTTGGTTTTCAGACTATCAGCGCGGCAAGCTCCTCGGTAGTCATGCCGCTGATGTATTCGCCGACGTCGAAGGCGGAAAGCGCCGATGTGACGCTGCCGCGCTCGTGACGCACGCCGATGAGCGCCGCCGCGAGCTCCGCGACATCGTTTTTGCCGAAGAAATCCCCGTTGACGGCGGCGGCAGAGATCAGGCCGTTCTCAACCGAGACGCTCGCCTCCACAACGCCGAAGTCGTATTTGACGGCGCGGTGCAGGTCGAAATGAGGGGATTCGCCGAAGTTCCATTCCCAGCGCCCGTATTTTTCGGTCGCGAGCCTGCGGGCCGCAGCGTCCTCCTCCGGCGTGACGTCGAGACGGACGGCGTCGGGCAGCCGCGCGGTGAACCACGCCAGCAGGCCGTCGAGGAATTCCTCGGGGGAGAGCCTGTGCGCCAGATGATCGTTGATGTTGGTGACGCGGGAGCGGTGGGACCTTATCCCGCGGCTCTCAACCTTTATGTCACGGACGCGCAGCGATCCGGCGAGTCGGCTGAGGTCGGAGTCGAAAAGCAGCGTGCCGTGGTGCAGGATGCGTCCGCGGCGGACGGTCTGGGCGTTCCCGGAGATCTTCATGCCGCCGAGGGTGAGGTCGTTGCGGCCGGAGAGCTCGCATTCGGCGCCGAGCGAGCGCAGATAGTCCCGCACCGGCAGCGTGAAGAGATCGTAGTTGTTGAATTCGTCCTCGGAGCAGCTGCGGATGAAGGTGAAATTGATATTGCCGAGGTCATGGAAAACGGCGCCGCCGCCGGTCATGCGCCGGATGACGGAGACGTTGTTCTCGCGCACAAAGTCTGTGTCGATCTCGGCGAAGGCGTTCTGGTTGCGCCCGATTATCACGGCGGGGGAGTTGCGCCACAGCATCGCGACGTCGTCGCCGCCGTTGAACATGACTTCCTCCATCGCCAGATTATAGGCGGGGTCGTGAAGGGGATTGTATATTATACGCATATGAAAAGCTTTCCTTGGTGTCGCCGGGCGTCTGCCGGGAGGGGTCAGGCGCGGCGGGAATAAAGTGCCTTATATGTGAGCTGTCCGGCGATGCGCTCCGAGCTCATCAGCTCGATGCTTTCCACGCGCTGGGAGACGCCGGAGGCGCTCTCCGGGATGCGTGGCGCGCCGAGGATGCGCCGCCCGATGGTGATGTGCGGCCGGAACGGCTTTTTGTCCGGTGTGAAGCCTCTTTTGATCAGCTCGCGCGTCAGCGAGCCCTGAAGCGCTTCGAGCGCGTGGGAGCGCGCAGCGCCGATCCAGAGCAGGTCGCCCTCGTCGGAGCTGAAGCGTCCCGGCTTTCCGAGCGTCAGCGTAAAGGGGGAAAATACGGCGGCGTCCATTGCGGCGATGGCGGCGGCGAGGCGTTCAGGCGGCGTTTCTCCGAGAAAGGAGAGGGTGAGGTGCAGATTCTCGCGCCGGGAGAAGTTCCCATGTGCTCCGAGCGCGCGCAGCTCATCCGAGACGCCGCAGAGCGCATCCCTGATCTCATCGGTGAAGTTTATCGCGATGAACAGCCTCATATCCGCGCCCCCTCAGCCGGAGTCATCTGCCGCAGCAGTGCTTGTATTTTTTGCCGCTGCCGCAGGGGCAGGGATCGTTGCGGCCGGGCTTTCCGGATTTTTTGACCGGCTCTCTTTTCACGGTGCCGTCGCCGGCGGGCTCTACAGGCTTTGCCACCTGCTCACGCTTCGGCTCGTCGTCCTTGCGGATCTTCACGACGAACATCGCCTTCACGGTCTGCTTTCGGAGAGAGGCGACCATCTG
>Ga0079305_1002265_pt1 | contig 17754 bp, 11 predicted proteins | sample LMS_cellobiose_e_FD_79183 | JGI IMG/M metagenome (GOLD analysis project Ga0079305, IMG submission 79183) | Rumen-fistulated moose microbial communities from Alaska, USA - LMS_cellobiose_enrichment | ecosystem: Host-associated > Mammals > Digestive system > Stomach > Rumen fluid ... | reverse complement strand
TGGCTGCGAAAACGGTTCTTTTCATCAGGCAATGGGATGGATCGCGGCGGGGCCGATGCGAGAGAGGATCGTCTCCGGACAATGCTTCCGATGCATGGATGATTCCATCCAAGCGGCCCCGAAGCAAGCAAATGCCCGGAATCAGCGATTCGTTCAGCAGGTTTCAACCCGCATAAAAAAAGTTTTTTCAGCAAAAATGGGCGCCATCTATGCCGTCAGCGTGAAACTCCTCACTGACAATATCTTCAAGGAAGACCGGTTTACTGTTCGAAAACCTCGGTCTGAGAAATGTGCAATGAAATGATCCTGCTCAGTGCCTTTTTTATGCGTTTACTGTCCAGCGTTTTACAAAGGTTCACTGTTTCCGTTGATTGATTCCATCCGAACCAATTTCAACATTGGCGATTGATGCGAAAGGAAGCCGCGGGAAGATTTGAAAGGGTGCGAATGAAAACAGTTTGCTTCCGCAAAACGCTCATTTCATTGCCTGTCAGGTGCCGGCATTGGCTCACCTGCGCTTGCCTTCACCCGAAGCGCACCCGGTCTATTGGCATTCATCCCAACGCCACGTCCAGCGCCATCATCAATGTGAAGCCCAGGGAAAACATCAGCACGCCCACGTTGGAATGCTCGCCCGCGGACATTTCCGGGATCAGTTCTTCCACCACCACATACATCATGGCCCCGGCGGCAAAGCTGAGCAGATACGGCATGGCGGGAACCACCAGAGAAGCCGCAAGAATGGTTAACAGCGCGCCGACAGGCTCCACGGCCCCGGACAGCACGCCGTCCGCAAACGCTTTTCCTTTGCTTTTCCCTTCGGCGCACAGGGGCATGGAAATGATGGCCCCCTCCGGGAAATTCTGGATGGCGATGCCGAGGGCCAATGCCAGGGCCGCGCCTGATGTGATGTTGCCGTTTCCGGCCATCAGCCCCGCATAAACGACACCCACTGCCATGCCCTCGGGGATATTGTGCAGCGTCACCGCCAGCACCATCATGGTGGTCCGGGCCAGGCGCGTCCGGGGGCCTTCGGCCTTTTCCGCGAACATGTGCAGGTGCGGGATGACCTGATCCAGCGCCAGCAGGAACAGGATGCCCACCCAGAAGCCGACGGCCGCCGGAAGAAACGCCCATGCGCCCATCCCTTCGGATTGGGACATGGCGGGGATCAGCAGGCTCCAGATGGACGCGGCGGCCATGACACCGCTGGCAAAGCCGGTCAATGCCCGCTGGATGTTTTGTCTGAGTTCCCGCCGCATGAAAAACACGCAGGCGGACCCGGCCGCCGTTCCCAGAAATGGAATCAGCAGGCCAAGGATCGTTTCGGCAGAAATCCCGTTCATGCTTCACCCTTCTTCATTTGCTTTCTTCCACCGACCCGGACAGCCTCCTCCAGACTGCTTCGCTTTATGCCCGGCAATCTGCGCCGGGCATGTTATTCCTCCGTTTTGAGCGCCGCCACCATATCAATGTTCCGATTTTTCCTTGCCACCATCAGGCCGACGAACAGGGAGACCAGGAACGTCAGCAAAATGGAAATGAGGTAAGTGGCCGGGCCCAGCGCCAGCTTCATTTCGTATTCAGAGGCCAGCGCATCCAGCAAATATTTCAGCACACCGACGCCGGCGGGCAGGCCGATGAGGATGCCCAGGACGGACAGATAGATGTTCTGCCCGATCAGGAGCCGCCCGATGCGGCTGTTTTTGAAACCCACCACCTTTAAGGTGGCCATCTCCCGGTAGCGTTCCGTATAGCTCATCACGCCCAGGTTGTACAGCACCACAATGCCCAGGATCACCGCCGCCAGCACCAGCAGGCAGATCATGGTGTTCATCAGCTCCATGAAGGTATTGAACGAATCCATCACCGCCTGCTTGGTCTGGGTATTGAGGATATGGCGGTTTGCCGCAATGTCCGTTTGGTTCGTGAAGATGCTGCTGACGGTGTAATCAATCCCCGCCGCATCCGCGTATGCCTGCGTCATCACCACGCTCTCGCTGAGGGAGCGAAGCACTTTTGTTATCGTGACGGTATAGCTTTCGCCGCCGCCATAGGGAGAAAAGGACAGGGTATCCCCCGCGCCGACGCCAAATTCCCTGGCGATGCGGCTGCTGATATAAGCCCCTTCATTTTCCAGCGAAATCAGGCGCATATCCTCATCCGCAAAGCGCACTTGGTCATGGGTAATGCTGTAAATATCCAGGCTGAATCCGCGGTCCCCGATCTGGACGGACCGCTGTGCTGTCCAGTCGCCCTGGTACCGCTCCGCCAGGTCCATTGCTTCCCGGTTGGTGACGCTCTCCGTATCCAGGTTGATTTTGACCGCGTAATTGTTCGCCTTGTCAAAAAACACGTCCACAAAGGCGTTCGCGGTATCCTGCATCCCCAGGCCGCCCACCAGCAGCACCATGCAGCCCACGATGCCGAAAAGGGTCATGCAGGTGCGGGATTTGTGGCGCAGGCAGTCCCGCAGGTTCCATTTGGTGCCGAAGGACAGGGCCTTGAACCGCCTGGTTTCCTCGATGAAGAGATGCTTCATCCGCTTGGGCGTGTAGGGCCGCAGGGCGTCGGCCGCGGTGCCCTGGAGCATTTTCTTCACCGACAGGTAGCCGATCACCGTCAGGAATGCATTGATGAGGACCAGCACCAGATAGCAGAACCCGGGCACATACAGTTTCCAGGACGGCATGTCGATATAGGTGCCCATGGCCCCGTCCGGATTCATAATGTACCAACCCAGCAGATACCCGATCCCAACGCCCAGAATGGTTCCCATCAGGCCGATGATCAGGGCGTAGGAGGTATAATGCCGCAATATTTTCCTGTCCCGGAAGCCCAGGGCTTTCAGGGTGCCGATCTGGGTTTTTTCGCTGGCTGTGATCCGGTGCATGGTGGTCACCATGGTGAGGATGGCAATGGCCAGGAAAAGGACCGGCAGGATGGAGCCCATGGTCTTTCCCTCTTCCACCTCGCCCTGCGCCTCCGACCAGGAGATGGTTTCTTCCTTGGAAAGCACCAGCAGCGTTTTTCCCAGCGCCTGATCCAAAGCGGCAACGAACTCCGCTTTGGGCAGGGCGGATTTCACATTGATCTGATGATAGACAGAGCTGCCCATCATCATGTGAAGCATCGCCGGAATGGCGTTTTCCAGCATGGCCGGCGAAATGTACGCAAAGCCGTAGGACGTATAATCGGGCATCAGCTGGGTTTCATCCGGCAGGCAGATCAGATATTCGCTGGCTTTCACCAATCCCTTGACCGTCCCGCTGACTTCGATGGTCTTGTACGTCAGCTTCAGCGGATCGCCCAGGGCCAGGCCGTTGGCTTTGGCGTAGGAATCGGACAGCCAGATGCCGTCCGGGTCGTCCGGGCTGTACTTGCCGCCCGCCATCACCAGAAAGCCGGACACCGCCGGATTCTCGCAGACCGTCAGGGCGATCACGTCGGTATCGTTTTTGACCGTGGTATTGACGGACAGAAAACGGGTGGCGTCCTCGACGCCAGGAATGGCGGTGATGGCCGACCATTCCTTTTCCGTGAAGCCGTTTTCATTATAGATGCGATAATCGGCAAACCCGGTTTTTTCATAGATCTCCCGCGTGTTCTTTTCCAGGCTGTACCATTCCATATTGAAGCCCAGGAACACGCCGACGCCCAGCGCGATCATAATGACCATGGAAATGAACTGCGCTTTGTAATGCCACAGCGTACGGAACAGCTTTTTCAGCAGCATCACCAATCCACCTCTTCCACATTCAGGGGATGATCCTGCGCTTCACAGGACCGGATACGCCCGTTCTTCACGCGCACCACCACGTCCGCCATCCTGGCGATATTCTGGTTGTGCGTGACGATGATGATGGTTTTTCCCATGTCCCTCGCCATGGACAAAAGCAATTTCAGCACCATGACGCCGGTTTCGGAATCCAGCGCCCCGGTGGGTTCGTCGCACAGCAGTATCTTCGGATTCTTGGCCAGCGCCCGGGCGATGGACACCCGCTGCTGTTCCCCGCCGGACAATTCGGAGGGGAAATTGTGCTTGTGATCCAACAGCCCCACGGCATCCAGCATATCATGGCTGCTCAAGGGGGTCTTGGCGATCTCCTTGACCAAGGCCACGTTTTCAATCACCGTCAGGGTCGGGATCAGGTTGTAGCTCTGAAATACAAAGCCCACGGTGGCGGCGCGATAATCCGCCAGTTCATTGGCGGTCAAGGTGGATATGTCTTTCCCATCCACGATGATGGTGCCCTCCGTGGGGCTGTCCAGGCCGCCCAGCAGATTCAGCAGCGTGCTTTTTCCCGCGCCGCTGGGGCCTAAAATGACGATAAACTTTCCTTCTTCCAATGTCAGGTCCACATGATCCAGCGCCTTTTGCTCATGCTCCCCGTTTCTGTATATCCTGGATACGTCCTTGAATTCCACCACCTGCATGGTAACCCCTCCTTCTTCGTGATGCCCCTGATCTTCGGGCATCCTCGCGGAAGTTAGTTATTGCTAACTTCGTGCCAATCATAGCACAGCTTTTCCTCCCTGTCAATAGGTGCTGCATGCAAAATCATCGGTGTCGGCTTGCTTCGGCCAGATGCCCTTTCACCGGCCCCTCCGTTTTCATCGCCAACATAAAAAGGGGCTTGAGGCGCCCTGCGAATCAGGCGCCGCCAGCCCCCGCATTGTTTTCCATGATCGTCGGATACAAAAAGGAAAACCAAGCATTTATTCTTCTGTCGGAGCCGGCCAAGCGGCCGCGATCAGCGCAGTTGAACCAATGATGAACAAATATATACCTATTTGGGCCCGCGGTTCAGAACGTCACGCCCTCAAATCCCTGCCATACGTTTTTCCCGCTGTAGGTCATGGCCCTGGCCTGGCCGCGCAGCACCTTGAGAACAGAAAAGGCCATGGCTTCCTGCTCCATTTCGCCCGGATAAACATGGATCGGGGCGATCCAGCCGCAGCGTTTACGGATGCCCGAGGCGATGTCGTCATAGCGCATCAGGCCGCCGGTCAAAAGGATTGCGTCCACCCGGCCGGAAAGCACGGTGCTCATGGCCCCGATGCTCTTGCAGATTTGGTAAATCATCGTATGCCAGACCAGCGTGGCCTTTTTGTCTCCCTGATCCACCAGCGCGTGAATGATTTTCGCGTCGGAGGTGCCAAACAAGCTGACGAACCCGCCGGCCCTTGAGCACATCAGCCGCACCTCGTCCGTGGAATGTGCCTCAATGTAATCCAGCAGCGCCAGCACCGGCATGCCGCCGATCCTGGTGGGGGCAAAGGGCCCGTCGCCGTCGGCGCCCAGGGTGCCGTCGATCATGCGGCCATGGTCATGGGCGCTGACGGTGACTCCGCCGTCAATGTGGCCCACGATGAAATTGCAGTCCTCATACCGCCGGCCCATGGCCTCGGCGTGGGCTTCCGCCACCGCTTTGGGGTTCAGCACATGGGAATGGGGCGTGCGATAGAGGCCCCGGATGCCGGTGAGCCGCGCGTAATCGCAGAATTCATCCACGTTGGTGGGGTTCAGCGTGTAGGCGGGACGGTGATAGGCCAGGGCAAATTTCCACGCCAGCATGACGCCCAGCTTCGCGGCATGCTCGCTTCCGCCGACCGTCGCTTCCGTATCGTCATACAGTTTCTGGTCAATGATTGTCACGCCGCTGGGCTGGGTGCATGCGCTGCCGCCGCGGCCCACAAACACGTCGATTTCGGCGGGATCAACGCCCTCCTCGGCCAGCATATCCATGATCACCCCGTACCGAAAAGGCACCTGGCCGTTGACGTGGGGAAACTGCAGCAAGACCGGCGCGTCATGGAACATGCTTTTCTGGAAGCGTTCCTTTTCATTGTCAAAGAGGCTGATTTTCGTGGACGTGGAGCCGGGATTGATGACCAACAGTTTGTATACCTTCTGCATGATAAACCTTCCTGTAATTCCAAAATTGTCTGGCATTCCGGCCGTACCGCGGACCGGCGAAAAGCGCACAGCTCTGTGGCCGTCTTTTATTATATGTTGTTTGAAACCTGACTGCAAGCCCAAATTCAGCAAATCGGCCCGTTTCCATCTGGCATTTCCGCCGCCAAACGGCATGTTCCTTACGTCCCCCAGGGAGGATATGAGTCGCCGCCCCTCCGCATACGGCGGCCAGACAAATCATCAGCCGCGTTTCCCGCGCCGCGGGGCCTTTGAAAGCCGTCAAAAAGACGGCGAAGAAGGCGCGCAGCACGCGGAAGGGATATATTATAAATAATATCTATAACTTATGATTGATATTTCATATTTGACAATAGTCTACTAAGTCGATAGAATATGTGCATCAAAGCGAAGGAGGAGCCGGCCATGCCATATCAATGGGTGTTGTCCGCCGTGCTGCTGAGCCGTAACCGAATGCGCGGCGCCATCGCCTGAAGCGGGGCGATGATGGCCCTTTGAGGCCCGGTTCAGGCCGGGCAGCGCACCCAAATATCAATCAATGTGAAGGAGAAAAACCATGTCCGATATTCAGAATTCCGCCAATTGGGCCTTTGAAACCAAGCAGCTCCACATCGGCCAGGAGCAGGCCGATCCCGTCACCGACGCCCGGGCGGTGCCCATCTACGCCACCACCTCCTACGTGTTTCACGACAGCCAGCACGCGGCCGACCGCTTTGGCCTGCGGGACGCGGGCAACATTTACGGGCGGCTCACCAACCCCACCCAGGGCGTATTTGAAAGCCGCATCGCCGCCCTGGAGGGGGGCAGCGCGGCCCTGGCCGTGGCCAGCGGCGCGGCGGCCATCGCCTATACCTTCCAGGCCCTGGCAAAATCCGGGGAGCACATCGTGGCCTCCAAAACCATTTACGGCGGCACCTACAACCTGCTGGCTCATACCCTGCCGCTGACCAACGGCATCACCACCGCCTTTGCGGACCCCGATATCCCGGGCAGCTTTGAAAACGCCATCCGGCCCAACACCAAGGCCCTCTTCATCGAAACCCTGGGCAACCCCAATTCCAATATCATCGACATTAAAGCGGTGGCCGCAATTGCGCACAGGCACGGCATCCCCCTGGTGGTGGACAACACTTTCGCCACGCCTTACCTGGTGCGGCCCATCGAATACGGGGCGGATATCGTGGTGCACTCCGCCACCAAATTCATCGGCGGCCACGGCACCGCCATCGGCGGCGTGATCGTGGAAGGCGGCACGTTCGATTGGAAGGCCGGAAGCAAATATCCCTGGATCAGCGACCCCAACCCCAGCTACCACGGCGTTTCCTTCTATGACGCGGCGGGCCCCGCCGCCTTCGCCACCTACATCCGCGCCATCCTGCTGCGGGATACCGGGGCCACCCTCTCCCCCTTCCACGCGTTCCTGTTCCTGCAGGGGCTGGAAACGCTGAGCCTTCGGGTGGAAAGACACGTGAGCAACGCGCTGAATATCGTGGATTATCTGAGTCATCATCCCCAGGTGGAGACGGTGCACCATCCCGCCCTGCCCGGCGACCCTAACCACGCCCTGTACCAAAAGTATTTTCCCCAGGGCGGCGGCAGCATCTTCACCTTTGAAATCAAGGGCGGCAGCGAAACCGCCAGGAAATTCATTGATAACCTGGCCATCTTCTCCCTCCTGGCCAACGTGGCGGATGTGAAATCCCTGGTGATCCACCCCTACACCACCACCCACAGCCAGCTGACGGATGAAGAGCTAAAGGAGCAAGGGATCCGCCCCAATACCATCCGATTGTCCATCGGCACCGAAAACGTGAAGGACCTGATTGCCGCGCTGGATGCCGCTTTCGAAGCGGTCCGGTAAAGCGCGCGGCATAAAAAACAGGAGGGATGCGCACGTATCCCTCAGCGCATCGGCAAAGGTCGGCGCGATGCCATTGAAAGGCAGTGAACAGGCGTTCAATGGGAACATCAATTTCCTGTAAAATAAGCCATTCCGGGCAATTTTACCCGGAATGGCTCATTTTATCATACGCCCCGTACTGCTCCGCTTTGCGGAAGCGCGGGTTTCGGGCGGCGATAAAATCGCTCGCCCTCAGTCTGCCTTTGGCAGACGCTGAGGCCGGAAAGTGATCAAGCTTGCTGATGAAAGGGCCCGCGGGCCCCTTTCATGCTATCCCGGGGGTGTCGATGGTCTGAAACCGACAGCACATCTGTCGGCTTTCTTTTTTATGGAGATTATCCCAGGATCACCGTGACTTGGTGGATCTTTCCGTCCGAGAACACGGGCAGCACGCTGCCTTCGATTGCCTTGCCGTCCGCCGTCACCGTCTTCACGCCCCGGCACACATGATCGGGATTCTGTATGTCAATTTCATACACCGCGCCCCGGAACCGGCGGGTGACCTGATAGCCGTCCCAATCGTGGGGGATGCAGGGATCGATCCTCAGGCCGTCCCAATCCGGCTTCACGCCCAGGATGTAATTGCTGATGACGTAGAAGTTCCAGGCGGCGGTGCCGGTGAGCCAGCTGTTCTTGGCCTGGCCGAAGTTCTTGGCGTCCTTGCCGGCGATCATCTGGCTGTACACGTAGGGCTCCATCTTGTGCTTCTCGCTGATTTCCTCGCGATAGGCGGGGGCGATTTTTTTGTACAGGCTGAACGCCCGGTCGCCATGGCCCAGCACCGTTTCCGCCGCGATGATCCAGGGATTGTTGTGGCAGAAGATACCGGCGTTTTCCTTGTATCCCGGCGGGTAGGAGGAAACCTCGCCCAGCTCCAGATGATATTCCTTATAGGCGGGCTGCAAAAGCACGATGCCGTGCTCCGTTTCCAGCCATTTTTCCACGGACTTGAGGGCCTTTTCGGCCTTGCCGTCCTTGACGCCTACTTTGGCCATGACGCAATAGCCCTGGGATTCAATGAAGATTTTGCCGTCCTCGCACTCATGGCTGCCCACCTTGTTGCCCAGGGCGTCATACGCCCGGACGAACCATTCGCCGTCCCAGCCGGCGGTGAGGATGGCCTGCTCCATATCGTCGATGGCCTGCCGGGCGGCCTCCGCCCTGGCGGTGTTGCCCCGGCGCTTCTCCAGCGCCACCAGCTCCGGCCCGATGGCCACGAACATGCCCGCGATCAGCACCGATTCGGCCACCCGTTCGTCCGGCGCGTTGGGGTTGGAGAAGGTCTGGAAGCTCTCGTCGGGGGTATCGGAGAAGCAGTTGAGGTTCAGGCAGTCGTTCCAGTCGGCCCGGCCGATGAGCGGCAGGCCGTGGGGGCCGCGGTTGTTGACCACGTGGTCAAAGGAAGCCTCCAAATGCTCCATCAGCGTGCCCCAGTCGTCGGGGTTGCAGTCATAGGGCGTTTTTTCATCCAGGATGGAAAAATCGCCCGTTTCCTTGATATAGGCCGCGGTGCCGGCAATGAGCCACAGGGGATCGTCGTTGAAGCCGCCGCCGATGTCGTTGTTGCCCTTTTTGGTGAGGGGCTGGTACTGGTGATAGCAGCCGCCGTCCCTGAACTGGGTGGCGGCGATATCCAGGATGCGCTCCCGGGCGCGCTCCGGAATCTGGTGCACGAAGCCCAGCAGGTCCTGGGAAGAATCGCGGAAGCCCATGCCCCGGCCAATGCCGCTTTCAAACATGGAGGTGGAGCGGCTCATGTTGAACGTGACCATGCACTGATAGGGGTTCCAGATGTTCACCATCCGGCCCAGCTTTTCATCGGGAGTGGTCAGGATATAGGCGGAAAGCAGGTTGTCCCAGTGCCGCTTCAGGGCGTCAAAAGCGTCGGAAATCTGCGCGTCGGTGGTGAGCTTGGAGAGCAGCTCCCTGGCAGGGGCCTTGTTGATGACGCCGGGCGAAGAGAATTTTTCCTCGACGGGCAACTCCACATAGCCCAGCACGAAATTATACTTTTTGCTTTCCCCCGCCTCCAAATGGACCTTGACCTGGTGGGCGGCGATGGGCTGCCAGCCGGAGGCCACGGAATTGCCCATTTTGCCGGTGACCACGCTCTGCGGCGCGTCAAAGCCGTTGTACAGGCCCAGGAAGGTTTCCATATCGGTATCGAAGCCGTCCACCGGCACGTTCACCGCATAGAAGGAATAGTGATTGCGCCGCTCCCGGTATTCGGTCTTGTGGAAAATGACGCTGCCCTCGATCTCCACTTCGCCGGTGTTGAAATTCCGCTGGAAATTCAGCATATCGTCCTGCGCGTTCCACAGGCAGAATTCCACAAAGGAGGTCAGCACCACGTCCTTGGCCGCGTCCCCTTCGTTGGTCAGGGTGATCTGGTGCACCTCGGCGTTGACTCCCAGGGGCACGAAGGAAAGCTGGCTGGCCCTGAGGCCGTTCTTTTTGCCGGTAATGACGGTATAGCCCATGCCGTGGCGGCAGGAATATTCATCCAGCTCCGTTTTGACGGGCTTCCAGCCGGGGTTCCAGACGGCATCGCCGTCCTTCACGTAGAAGTACCGCCCGCCGTCGTCCACCGGCATATTATTGTAGCGGTAGCGCGTGATGCGGCGCAGCCGGGCGTCCCGATAGAAGCAATAGCCGCCGGCGGTATTGCTGATGATGCCGAAGAAGTTTTCGCTGCCCAGGTAGTTGATCCAGGGGTAGGGCGTGCGGGGGGTGGAGATGACGTATTCCCGCGCCGCGTCGTCAAAGTATCCGTATTTCATGGCGGTTCCTCCTGAATAAATTGGTATCAGTCGTTGATTTGATGGATGATATTCTCCAGCATCTTTTCGGTTTCCTCATCGGCGCCGAAGCTCACCAGCGCCCGAAGCGGCATGTACCGCATCATGGCCTCGCTCATTTCCGCGTTCAGGGCTTCCTTGGCGGCCTGCGATTCTTCCGCGCTGGTTTCCTGGATATAGGAGGAGGTGGCCGCTTCCATCATGGGCTTGAGGATGGCCCGGGCCTTGGGATCGGCCATCAGGTCCATAAAGATGCTGTTCATATCGTAATGCCGGGGCAGCTCCTTTGTGTCGCTGAGGGTGATTTCCCCTTCCAACGGCAAATGCCGGGAGGAATCCCCCACCTGGATCACATACTGGCCGGCTGGCAGGAACCAGCCGTGAATGCCGGTGTTCCAATAAGCGAAGGAACGCTTGGGCAGCGTGAAGGTCACGTCCCTGCTCTCGCCCGGCTCCAGGGCCACCTTTTCAAAGGCCTTCAGCTCCCGCACAGGGCGGATCACGTCGCCGCCCCGCGCGCCCACATACACCTGGACCGCCGTCTTGCCAAACCGGCTGCCGGTGTTTTTCACCGTCACGGTCACGTCCACGGCGTCGCTGTCGTCCAGCGCCGTCTTTTCCGCCTTCAGGCGCAGGTTGCTGTATTCAAAGGTGGTATAGGACAGGCCGTGGCCGAAGGGAAAGAGCACCTCCATCTCTTTCTTATCGTAATACCGATAGCCCACGAACACGCCTTCCCGGTATTCGGCCGTATTGCCTTCCCCGCCATAGTAGAGGTAAGAGGGGTTATCCTGGAGCCTCAGGGGGAAGGTTTCCGCCAGATGTCCGGAGGGGTTCACGTCGCCAAACAGCACCCGCGCCGCGGCAAGCCCCACCGCCTGGCCGCCCAGGTAAGCCTCCAGCACGGCACGGACCCGGCCGATCCAGGGCATTTCCACCGGGGACCCGTTATGCAGCACCACCACCGTGTTGGGATTGGCCGCCGCCACCGCCTCGATCACGCGGTTCTGGCATGCGGGCATGCGCATATGCTCCCGGTCATACCCCTCGGATTCATAGGCGTCCGGCAGCCCGGCAAACACCACGGCGGCCTTGGCGTCCTTTGCGGCTTCCACGGCCTGGGCGATCATTTCATCGGTGGCCGCGTCGTCCTTCACGCTGTATCCCTGGGCATAGGTCACGTTCAATCCCGCGTCCCTGGCCGCGTCCAGGGCGGAGGTGACCTTGAAGCAATTGATATGGCTGCTGCCGCCGCCCTGGAAACGGGGGGACGCGGCAAACTCGCCGATAAAGGCGATTTTATCCGCCTTGCTCAGCGGCAGGAGGCCGTCGTTCTTGAGCAGCACCATGCAGTCCGCCGCGATGTCCGCCGCCAGGGCGTGATGCGCCTCCATATCCCATGGCGTGTCGGGCCGCGCGTTTTCCACAAAGCGACAGACGATGCTCAGGATCCTTTCGCAGGCCAGATCCACCAGTTTTTCATCCAGCTCGCCATTCCTGACGGCGGCCACGATTTTTTTATCGTTGATACCGCCGGAGGCGGGCATTTCCAAATCCAGCCCCGCGCGGATGCCCTGCACCCGGTCCGCCGCCGCGCCCCAGTCGCTGACCACGAAGCCCTCAAAGCCCCATTCCTTCCGCAGCACGTCCGTCAGCAGCCATTTATTTTCGCTGGCGTATACGCCGTTGACGCGGTTGTAGGAGCACATCACCGTCCAGGGCTGCTCCCGCTTGACGGCGGCCTCAAAGGCAGGGAAATAGATTTCCCGCAGCGTCCTTTCATCCGCCTGGGAGGAGGCGCTCATGCGCCGATGCTCCTGGGAATTGCAGGCGAAGTGCTTGATGCTGGTGCCCACGTTTTTGCTCTGCACGCCGTGGATATGGGCGCAGGCCATTTCGCCGGCCAGGAAGGGGTCTTCGGAAAAATACTCAAAATTCCGCCCGCACAGGGGGCTGCGCTTGATATTCACCGCCGGGCCCAGCACCACGGACACGCCTTCGTGCTGACATTCTTCCCCCAGCGCCGCGCCCAGCTTTTCCACCAGCGCCCGGTCAAAGGAAGCGGCGGTGGCGCATCCGGCGGGGAAGCACACCGCCTTGATGGAGTCGTTAACGCCCAGGTGGTCCGCCCGCTGGTCCTGCTTGCGCAATCCGTGGGGACCGTCGGACACCATCACCGCGGGGATGCCCAGGCGCTCCACCGCCTTGGTGTGCCAGAAATCCTGTCCGGAGCACAGCCCGGCCTTTTCCTCCAGCGTCATTTGGGCAATCAATTCTTTGATTCGCATTGCTTCGCTCCTTTTTCAGAACGATGCGGATGCGTCCAGCGCAAAGGGTGGGCGCATCCGCATCCAATGGGTTTTTATGGCAGTTACTCTTTCACGCCGCCCAGGGCAACGCCGGCAATGATGTATTTGCTGAAGGCGAAATACACGATGATCAGCGGCAGGGCAGTCAGGGTCAGGCCCAGGTAAATGGAGCCGTACTCTGTGCGGTAAATATCGCCGCGCAGCTCCTGCACCATCATGGGCAGGGTCTTAAGCCCGGGATCGGTAAACAGCATCAAGGGCGTCAGGTAGTTGTTCCAGCTTCCGATCACCGCCATGATGCCCATGGTGGCCATGGCGGGCACCATGATGGGCAGCACGATGCGGTTGAAGGTGCGGAACTCGCCGCAGCCGTCGATGCGGGCCGCTTCCACCAGGGAAAGCTGCAGGTTCGCCTCCAGATACTGCCGGAAGAAGAACACCGTGGAGGCGGCGGCAATGGAGGGAATGATCAGCGCCAGGCGGTTATTCACCATGTGCAATTGATACATGAACATGAAGAAACCGGTGCCGGTGACCTGGCCGGGGATCATAATGATGGCCATCACCACGGCGTAGAGGAACTTGTTGCCTTTGAACTGATACACCTTGAAGCCGTAGGCCGTCATGGCGGAGAAATACACGCTCAGGATGGTGGAGCCAAAGGCGATGATGGCGCTGTTCTTGAAGCCGACGGAAACATCGAAGCCCTTGGTGGCCAGCACGTTCCAGTTGTTTTGCAGGAAGCTGCCGGGAATGAGGCTGACGCCGTTTTGAATCTGGGAACTGGAACGGGTGGCGTTCACGATCATAATCCAGAAGGGCACGATCGCCAATGCGCTCAGGAAGGTGCAGAACACATAAATCATGCTCCGCTTGGAGTTATGCACCCCCTGCACATGCACGCAGAAGGAGACGATGGCCCCGCCCAGGATCAGCAGCACCGCCAGCGTATGCAGCGAAGCGTTGCCGTAGGGCAGCTTGATGGGGAAGGCACTGAGCTGCAGGATGCTGTATGCCGCCAGGAAAATGCCGATCAGATGCAGGAAGGCGGAGAAGGTGTATAGCTTGCTCACGTCCCTGTTCCCCGCCAGCACCACCAGGACGGCGGCGGCGATGAAGCACCCGAAGGCGGCCCAGATGCAGGTATAATACAGGTCAAAATTCCAGGTGTAGCCCTTGGACTGGTTCACCATGACCATGTCGATTTCCAGTTCCTCGGGCAGCTTGCCGGGCAGCAGGGAATAGCTGAGCCCGCCCGCGTCGTCCCCGCTGGCTTCCGCCTGCTGGGCCAGCAGCGCGTCCAGCTTATCCTGTTCCTTCTGCACCTTGTCGCGCTGCTTTTGAATGTCGGCTTCGCTCTTTTTGCCGCCGTCGATCCAGCGTTGAAGCTGGGTGGCGGCGCTGTCTACCTTGCCCTGCTGCTTTTCGATGTCCGCGGCCATGGAATTGGCGGAGTTATCGCTAAAGGTAGCGACGGGCAGGAACATGCCCAGAATGGCAATGGCAAGGAATACCAGGAAGATGATTTTTCTCGTCTGTTTCATCTTACTTGCCTCCCTTCAGCGCCTTGCCCGGCTTGGGATCGTGATCATTCAGCACGTAGCGGATGATCAGGGACCCGATGATGATGATGCCGAACAGCACCACGGAGGCCGCGGACGCCATATTGAAGTTCCGGGAGCCCGTGAAGCCCTGGGTGTAGATGAACCGGGCCACGGTATTGGTGGTTTCGTTGGGGTTGCCCTGGGTCATCATGTGGGGGATATCGAACATGGTCAGGCCGCCAACCAGGGAGGTGGTCAGGTTGTAGACCAGGATGGGCTTGATGAGGGGCAAGGTGATCTTCCAGAAGGTCTGGCGGCTGGAGCAGCCGTCCACCAGCGCCGCTTCAAACAGGGAGGGGTTGATGCCGCTGATGCCGGCGATCATAATGATCATGGTATTGCCGCACCACATCCACCACTGGATGAAGGAGATCAGGCCCCGGCTCCATGCCACCGAGCGGAAATACTCAATGGGGGCGTTTGCGATGCTGGCGGTCTGGATGAAGGTATTGACCGGGCCGATGGGGTAGGCGAAGAAGCTCATAAACAGCATACCGATGGTGGCGGCGGTGATGATGTTGGGCATGAAGATCGTCACCTTGTAGAAGCCCTGGGCCTTCAAGCGCAGGCGGCTGTCGGTAAACCAGGAGGCCAGGATCAGCGCCAGGCCCAGCTGAGGCACGAAGTTGAAGAACCAGATGATGATGGTGTTCCCCAGCGCGCCCCAGAATTTTCCGTACACCAGGCTGCCCGGATCAAACAGCTGCTGGAAGTTTTCAAACCCGATGATGCTGTTGTTCAGCACCTTCTCCCAGCCCACCGCGTCCGTCAGCGACGTGCGGAAGGTGAAGAAGATAGGATACAACTGGAAAATCAGGAAGGTGATGAAGAACGGCGCGATGAAGAAGTATCCGTACTTGCTGTAGCTGACGGATTTATGCTTCGTTTTCACCGCAGGTTGGGTCTGCATACGTCCACCCCTTTTCGATGATTTTGAATCCGCAAAGCCCCAAAAGGCTTCCGCCGGAGGGCCCATGCCCTGCGCAGGCCTCCCTCCGGGGGAAGCCTTTTGGCATCCAATCGGAAAACGGGGCTGCCCCCGCCGTCAGGCAAGAGACAGCCCCGCGAGGTTACCTTTCAGTAACCAGGTTACCGGGTCAGCTATCGATTATTCCACAGTGATGGTGGTGATAGCGGCAGCCACAGCGGTCTTGAACTCAGCCAGGCAGGTGTCCAGATCCTTTTCACCCTTGGTGTAAGGAGTGGTCACATAGTCGTTCCACAGGCCGTTGATGGTATCGTCATATTCGCTCATCAGGGCGCCGTTGGCCAGCTTGGCAGCGGAAGCGAAGATGGCATAATGATCCTGGCCGCCCAGGAAGGGGTTGGGAGTGCCGCCGTTGGCCAGGATGGTTTCCACAGCCTTAGCAGAACCAACGAAGTCGCCGGAATCCTTGGCGTACTGGACCAGCCAGTCTTCGTTCAGGGAGAAGTTGTAGATGATGTCATGGATAGCAGCCTTCTTGGCATCGTCCCAGGAAGCGATCTTCTGAGCGTTGATGCCCATCCAGGTGCCGCCCCAGCTGTAGGCCACGGGGCCATCCACCAGGCGCCAGTCGCCGTAGGTGCCGATGTTGTCGCCCAGGGCAGCCAGGTTTTCTTCTTCGCTCTTGGTATCGTCCCAGCCTTCAGCGCAGTGGGGCTTCAGGGTGTAATGCAGGCCCCAGGTGGGCAGGAAGTAGCACAGAGTCTGGGTCTGTTCGTCGCCGCGCATACCGGCAAACCAAACTTCGCTCCAGGCGCCGCCCTTGTGGGTCAGGTCATCTTCTTCCAGGGTCTTGCACAGTTCTTCGAAGTCCAGCAGTTCGTCGTCGATGTTCAGCTTGCCGTCCACGATCCAGCCGGCGCTGCGCTGATACTGATAGGCGTTCCAGATGTCGCCGGAGCCGATGACCATCTTCACGGCGCCTTCGGAAGCGGTGTTCAGTTCTTCAGCGGTCTCCAGGAAGGTATCCCAATCCTTGACCTTCTCCTGGAATTCTTCGGGGGTCTTCACGCCCAGGTACTTTTCAGCCAGGGACGCGCGATACATGAGGACGCCGGGGGTGGACTGCCAGCTGAGGCCCTTCTGGACGCCGGCAGCGTTCTGGCCGATCTGAGCCATCACGGGGAAAGCGGTGGCCAGTTCTTCATCGGTGAAGCCGACTTCCTTCAGGTCGCCGGTCCAGTCAGATTCCACATAGTGCTTCACGAAAGCAGCTTCCAGGGTGAAGATGTCGGGAGCTTCGTCGCTCACGGCGCCTTCAGCCACGCCCAGCAGGTTGTCCACCTTGGTGGTGTAGGCGTTGCCGTCGGTGGGATAGATCTGGAAGTCAATCTCCAGTTCGGGATGATCCGGCAGATAGTACTTCTCGATCATGCCCTGCAGTTCGTTGGTGAAAGACCAAACAGTCAGCTTGATCTTGGCGTCTTCGGCGCTGGCGAAGCTGATGCAGCCAAGCAGCATCATGGCGGCCAGAACCAGAGCAAGAGCCTTCTTCATTATGGGGTTCCTCCTTCTTTTTTTCGCGGCTTTGCCGCATTTTTTCTCAAACGGCGGTTCCACGCCGTGAAGAGATGATATAAAAGCGCCCGAAAACGCGAAACGAGGGATGGCTTCCGATCCTGACCTGAATTCAACCATCCGCGTCCGTTGCGCGCTTCGACTGTGCCTGTATTGTAGCACATCAGCTAAAAAAAGTAAACAGATTTTTTGATATTTTTTTCGTTTCCGGGGCGGCGTTCCCGTGAGTTGGCGATTAGTATGCCGGAATTGGTTTTTCCGGGCGCCATTCTCGATTTTTGTTCTTTTCAGCGGGGGCGTCATCTGGTATAATCATATACAAGATACAAAAAAAAGACAGTGCCGCCGCTCCATTGGGCGGCCTTGGGACACCGAAGGGAGAATGAGCCATGAATACCGACACCTTTACCATGGAACGCTACGGCGAAAAGCCCCCCTTTTCCAGCTTCCTGCCCGGCATCGCGGGAGAAAAGGGCATTCCGGTGTGGTGCTATTACAACAACCGGGGCCAGGCGGTGTGCTCCTTCGGCGTTCAGGACAAGGACCACGCCATCATGGAATTCTCCCCCGCCCACGTGGCCTATCAGAATGTGCAGCGCACGGGCTTCCGCACCTTCATCAAGGCGGACGGCCAGGTGACGGAGGCGTTTGCGGACGCCTCCGCCGCCATGGATATTCTTCCCAATGAACTGACGCTGCGCT
>Ga0079305_1002262_pt1 | contig 17783 bp, 14 predicted proteins | sample LMS_cellobiose_e_FD_79183 | JGI IMG/M metagenome (GOLD analysis project Ga0079305, IMG submission 79183) | Rumen-fistulated moose microbial communities from Alaska, USA - LMS_cellobiose_enrichment | ecosystem: Host-associated > Mammals > Digestive system > Stomach > Rumen fluid ... | reverse complement strand
TCTGCAGGTTGTTGTTTCCGGTAGTGTTTTTTCTAAACCAACTTAGCCATCCGGTTATTCTATAATCACCTTTATCATGTGTATGTGTCAGGTTCTTCGGAGCCTGTCCTAAGATAACGTCCACTTAAATGGAGGTCATTATCGCAGAGGCGGAAGGATTGCCGGAAATAAAAGCATATTGGGCTGTCGGAATTGGTTTCCAAAATGCAGTTGCCGGATATGCTGCGACACTTCACGATGAGACCTTGGCGGGAACTGCCAGTTTGTCAACAAGTGCAAAATCAAAAACCAGGGGTTTTGATTTCTCCGCACACAGTTATAATCCTATTTATGGCAACTGCAGTCATGTAAGACCTATCGCTATGGGTATAACCTACTGGAGACGCTTCCAATAAATCAGAGCAATATTATTGGGTTGAACATTTTTATCGTTTTGATAAACTCCAAAGCCTGTGCCGCTTGTTTTGCTTGCGTCCAAGTAAAAGACATTGGCTATTGTCCGGGCAGTTTCTCCACTTCCTACCCAGTTGCATGGATCAGAACCCGCTCTTCTTGTTTGAATAGCTCCACCTTCAGAACTCGCCGCAATACTATAACGCCCATAATTATAAAATTGAAAACCACCGCTCAAGATATTAGGTAGCTTTTCTTGCTGCCCTAAGATAACGTCCCATAAAACGGACGTTATGATTGGTCAATGTGGAACTTATGTCCCAACCGTCTATGTTTGGAAGAATGGAGGCACTTCGCTTTTGCAGGTATACACACCAAATACATCAAGTGTTTGGCAGGCGTTTGCAAATGCAGATCAAGCAAACATTCAACCCCGTAAATGCTATATAGCTGTATCAGGGGAACAGGTTGAAAGTTCAGCAGGTCTAATTCTGCCACGCCCTAATAATATAACTATTCGCTATTGGAAACGCCTCCAATAACGCAAAGCTATGTTTAACGAGGTGACGTGGTCTGATTTCCCATAAACATTGTTGTAATAAGTTCCGCTGTGGATTTCTCCGTATGCTGCATTAAACCAGGTACGGGAACCATAAGAAGTACTGCACGGAGCGGCAATCGGTTCATTATTGTTGAATCCGTATGTTGTTGGTGCAAAAGCACCTTTATATTCTTCTTTATCACGGCTGGTATAAGAGTTATATACTCCTGCCATTTGGCCAACAATATTTGGAACTCCTTCGCCCTGTCCAATGATAACCTCCGTTATGTTTGCATAGCCAGAAATCGCACTCGAAAGTGTCAAAGTTTTGCCGCTCACGGAGCTGATTTTTGAGTATGAGTTTCCGGCCACGATAATATAGTTTGCACAGTTCGAAGAAGTGATCGTTGTACCGTTTCCGTCAACTGGAGTATCAACCAGGGTGACGCTTGTTCCGCTGCCCCAGCTCGACACACGGAAAGCAGCATGGAAGCCGCATGAATCGCCGCCCTTGGAGCGGAAGAACACGCCGCCGTAGTTGTGCTCCTGCCACTGGCCGCCGTACATGGCCGCAGGAGTCGGCTCGTCGGGCTTCTGCTCTATGATGCGCCCGATAGGAGGCGCAGATGTACAGAGCCATGCGTTGCCGTTCCAGGTGTACTCCACCTGCACATTAGCCCCAAGGGAGTCTGTGACCTGTGCGCCGAGGATTCCGGTATAAGTGATTGTGCAGGCTCCGGTTGTGATGAACACCAGCCGGGCTCCTGGATTTGCCCCGGCGGAAAGTGTGACCGCATCATTGGCGTTGAGTACCTGTGCTGCTCCGATGACATTGGAGGTGACCTTGTTAGGATCCTTTGCGAGCAGGATGAACTTGTCACTGCCCGGAAGGTTGCCGGACGAGCCCGGGGCTCCATATGGAAGCTTGTACTGAACCATGGAGAGCATGACTGCAGACGAGATGTCCGCAGCATCGGAGGTGAACTCCTCGACCGAGCCCTCAAGGGTGAAGTCAAGGTCGTTGTTGTCCTCCTCCCAGCTGTAAGTGGCGAGAGACTTGGAGCTGTTAGCGAAGACGTCAAGTGCTCCGTTCACAAGGGTGTCCCGAACAATATAATAGCTCACAGTTGAGCCAGAAGCTGTGAGGCGGCAATAGAGCCAGCGTGCCGGGTCTGTCGGGATGGATAGCTTGCCGAACTTTATGGCGTTGCCCTTGAACCAGAAGGCGTAGTGCTTCTCGGCTACAAGAACCTGGCAGTAGCTTGGGTAGTAATACAGGGAGTTGCCGACCGCATAATATTTCTTGTTGTTGTCGAACCTGGCCAGATAGGAAGAGCTCGCAACAGTTGTCCCTATCTTGGAATATGTGCCGTTCGCAAGCGCATAAATGCTGTTGTCGCCCGGCTTGTACAGGTATACTGTATCGTTATCAGCTCCGTTTCTGATCGGGAAGTAGTCGGAATTGATGGTCACAGGATTCATAAGGCTTGTGTTTGGGAACAGGTATCTGGTTCCGCTTTCATTCAAGAGGTGGAAATAGCCGTTATCGGAGCCGTAATCGGTCCAGGAGTCAACAAAATAAAGCTCCTCGTATATGTTGGTGTTGATGTCGCCAGTACAGTTCCACGGCACAATATAAAGCCACGGGTGCGACGGAAGGTTTGTATTGTTGAACTTGAGCATTATCATTCCGCCAGCAACCTGGCCTGCTATGAGCTCTGTCACATACTGGTTGTTGATTGTGTAAGAGTATGTTGCTCTTCCCCGGCCGGACAAATCGACTGTCTGCACAGTAAGTGTCTTGCCGGAAATTCCTGTGGCAAAAGCAACAAAGGAATCTTTAGAGTAATTATAAGCACAGCCCAGGTCTGCTCCAGCGTCCGGCGCACCCCATATACCTGTTCCGTCCTGATGATAGAAGTACCAGAAATATTCTGAGTATACCTGGGGGATTACAGCATAATAGCTGCTTCCGAACACGAACTCCCAGCCAAAAGCTGGGGTTTTGACCCAGAATGCCTTGACCTTCCTGTTTGTCACTTTGCTGCCAAACGTTATATCAAAGCTCGTGAGCAAATCACCTGTTGCGGCGTTATAGGTCTTGCAGGTGTACACATCTCCGCTCACGGTATAACCGGCCACAATTCCGTTGCAGACACCCAGGATGACAAAGCCGCTCTGTGTCCATGCCTGCTGGTTATATGCAGGGGCACTCTTTGTCACGACCCCGGCTTTTTTCAGCTTTCCGGCAAAATATGAAGTCAGCCGTTCCAGAATAGGCTCTGCAGTAGCACCGCAGCCGCCGCTTGCTGCAACAAGGTTTTCGGTATTGTTGCCGTCTGTGTCGTTCAGGCTTGTATCAAGATGATGAATCTTGATTGAGTTGCTCGGCGGTGCTATCTGATAATCAGCCAATGCTGCAGGGTTGTTCGTGATTGTGAGGTTGCTGTCGGAGTCTGCACTTATCTGCGCCACGTCAACAGGGTTCAGCCAGTCTGTGACCTTCTTCTGGAAGCGCATTCCGGCCGAGGAGACAAGGTTCCTGAATGTTTTTGCCGCATTGTACAGGGTGAGCGTTCCCTTGATGGTTGTCTCTGCGACTGTGACGATGAAGTTCTTGAGCTTCATCGCAAGGCTGCCGTCCTTGTAATGGATGAACTCTGCATCCTCGTCGTCCTGCTCCTCCAGGTTGTGGTCATTACCCACACGGAACTCTGGATTGTTGGTGTCCATTCCCTTCCAGAAGTTGTCGGAGGTCTCGACATCGCCCTGCATCTGCGAGAATGTGCCCACAATCGCCGTGAGGTTCTCTGCATATATGTTCTTGGCAGTGAGCGCATCCGGGTGCTGTGTGCCGTCGTTCATGTGAGCCAGCACCACGTCTCTCGCACCGGTTGCCCGTGCAGTCATCTGGTTGGTCTCGGCATAGTAAGGTACGGAGACTCCCTCGACCTCGTGCATGGCGCATCCGGCCTCGTTGAAGGCAAGCACCCGGTAATAGTACACGGTGTCGCTTGGAGCCGCAGGAGTGGCTGACTGACCCTGCAGAGGCACTGTCTGGGAGAAATCGTCGGTTGCGACCACGTATGCCGGATCCGGAGCCGGGTCGGTGTCCACCTTATAGCACAGCTCGTTGTCACCGTACGGGTCGGATGCGCTCGACAGGTCAGGCTTGTACCACTGCCTTACGCCGTTCTCTATGTCGTCAGCACGGCTTATCTGCACCTGATACCTGATATTGCCGTAAATCTGCTTATTACTCTCCGGCTGCTCCATGTGCAGGTGCAGCGAGCGTTTGTTGGTGCGCTCGGTTATTACTGGCGGCCTCACCTTCCACGTGCCGTATGAGTCGGTGTTGATGATGCCAGTAGTCCAGTTCTCGCTCTCGTTTCCGTAAGAGTTCACGGCCTTGGCACGTATGCCCCATGTGTTGAGAGTGCCAGCCTCTGGGTAGCCGTCAACATTCCTGTTGAACTGATAACCGCCGCCGCTCGGCTGTATATCAACCCACTCCGCCCCGCTTCCACGCTTTATCTGGTACTTGAATGATATGCTCTCGGTGAGATATGACCGCCCGCACACGCAGGAAAGCTCTATGCCGTGTTCACTTGCTATGGCTGTTACTGCTGTCACGTCCGGCGGTATAGTGTCCTCGTCGCCGTCCATAGCGTACTCAAGGGCGCTGTTCACGTCGTCGATTGTGGCGTAGTCCTTGTTTATCGGAAGCCCGGCAACAGACGGCTTTGTTATCTTGCTGTCGTACTCCGGCACTTTTCCGCTCTCGGCTGTGTATATACCCTCCTGATAAGGGCAGAATGACAGGTTGAATGTGCCGTCGCCGTTGTCCTTCTTGCCTACACACAGAGCGTCAAGGGTCTCGGACTGATACAGGCCGAAAGACACTATATCGCCAATACACGGCTGGTTCACGGCATCAAGAGATACCGGGGTCTCAAAGTTGAGTGTACGGTGTATGCCGACCTGGTTGAACACCACCCTCTTATTGATTATGGCAGGGTTGCCGTATGAGCCTGTACAGACAATACGCACTCCGTAGTCATTGGTCAGATCGGATACATTGAAGCTGCCGTCTGTCACTATGCCTGTTATATAATTGCCCTCGGTTAGGAGCGAGGTTATCTCCGCACCCTCCCCGATGCCGACAGATATTGAGCTGCCCTGTATCTCCACGAGGTCACCGGGGTTAATCAGGTTGCCCTCTGTGGCCACCTTGATGTCCCATGTCTCGGGCCTCAGTTTCCGGCACGCATAATCGTACCATGCCTGCCGCACCACTCGCTTAGCGTCTGTAAGGAATGGATACTCAACAGTCTCGGTAGACCTGTCCTCAACGGGCTTTGTTGTGTTGAACCACACAACGAGGCTGTCCTCCTGATAATAGTTGAGAGCATTTACAAAGCGGCATTCGAAGCCGTCTGGAAGCTCGTCGAAGTCCTTATGGCTGTTGTGGGCGAGTATGTTCTGCTCGTTCAGCACCATTACCTTGGTGGAGCGAGGCGAGTCTATCTCTATACAGTACTTATCGCCGTTGATACCCAGAGAGCCACGTCCGCAGGAAGCAATCTGCCTCAAGAGGTCGATTGTCTTTGTCCTGTTGAGCACAGCACCGTTGCAATGGAAGCGTGGCAGTCCGTCACCAACCTTAGATGTATCGGCACACCATTCATAGAACGCACCCAGCGAAGCTAAGTCTATGCGGCTGTCCGGGTATGTCCTGTTGCCACGGCATACACCCTGCATGGCAAGCAGAAGGAGCGAAGCCGGGTTGTTTGTCGTAGACACGGCTGTGGACCACGACGAGCCGTTCCATGTCCTCGCCTTGGAAGTACATATACAGTTGAGCTGGTCGATTGTATTCTGTATGTCATCGGTAGCCATAATCTGCAAGCCGATACGTGCTGTCCTGTTGCGTCTTGAGGCAACCATAGGCCGCTCCACAACGATTGTGTTCGCAGACTTGGAGGCATCCGGGTCATATACCCATGTGCGGACTGCGGAGATGCACACATCATCGATGTACTGCCACTTGCTGCTGTCCTCGTGGCTCCACCACGCCCAGATACGGAACTCTATGACGTTGTTGGTGCAGTTCTTGACCTCGTTGTATGTGAATGTACGAGAAGCGACGAAATTCATCTCGTCCTTGTTCTTTCTCTTGAATGTTGAGCAGCTGTTGCCAGACGAGTCTGTGGCTGTGCTTGAAGCCCTGTTGAAATATGCGAAAGGCTCCCATGTCGCACCGCCGTCACGGCTCATAGCAAGCCGTATTGTAACCATGTGGTCTTTCTTCTTGCCCTCTTTATAGGCAATCAAGCCGTTAGGCATCTGTATTTCCACTTCAACCTTATGTGGGTATCTTGCGGAGAAGAAGCGGTAGCCGGAGCTGAAGTTAGGCTGTCCGCCGGAAGTGGAGATGCAGTCGCCGAACTCCTCCTGGACGACCTTCTGCGGATAGAGCGACACCTCATTTGCACCCTGCTGTATCTCAATCTTGGGCTGGTAGCTTGCCGGAGGATAGAAAGCCCCGGTCTTCTTGACTGCCGGGAAGCCGCTCTCCAAATCGCTTGTCTGTGCTGTGGTGTAATCGCTCTGTGAAACACATCCGCCCGAGCCGTCGTTAGGTGCAATTATATTGTTGCCCAGCGCAATGTCCCTTATCTGGAGCTTGTTGTAACCGACGATATACAGGGCATGGAAATAATGCTGGCCCTTGTCGCTCGATGTGTCTATGGTGGTGTACGGATCGCCTATGAGGTAAGGGGTCATAAGGGTCTTGCCGAGAATGAGAGGTATGGTCTTGTTGCGGCTTGACGAGTTCTTGCATCCGCCTATGGTCGGAGTTTTCTCGCCGCTCTCTGACTCCTCCTCTGTGCCGGAGTCCGGCTTGCCGATAAGCCATTTGACGAGTTTCTTACCCATCCATTTAAGGGCGGGCTTGAAGATGTGGTAGCCCGGCACAAGTACTTCCATGAAGAAGTCGCCGGCACTTCCGCTCGCATACTGCTGTACGCCGCAGAGGTCGCCGTCCTTCAGCTCGGTGTCGAGGTCTCTAAGCTCGCCGTTCACGTACACGAGCGAATACTCGTTCTTGAAGCCCTTGCAGTGGTCGCCCACTTTGCACGGTGTCTCAACCTCTAATGTCCTGTATTTCTTCTCAATAGGATTGTCAAATATGTTGATTGTCGCAGACATCGTAATACCCCTCTATCCTCGCCCGGTACCTGCCTATCGGCTCTATCGCCACCCCATACCGCCTTGTGGCGTGTATCATGTAGCCTTCTCCTATGTAGACAGCAACATGGCAGGGGTTGCCGTCCACCTTTATCAGTAATAAGCACGGCTCTTTCTCCGCAGCTATGCGCTCGTACCGCACAGTCTCGGAAAGCCGCTCACGTATCTCCGTCCTGTCATTGAGGCAGTCGTACCAGCAGTCGGGGAGCTTCACCCCGTACCGCCCGAACACCTCCATAGCAAGACCCCAGCAGTCAAGCCCGTCCTTACCCCGTCCATGCACCTTGAACGGCACGCCCAGAAGGTCGGTCAGGCATTTCCCGGGCATACAAACTTGTTGCACTCGTCTACTGGCACCTGCTCCTCGGCCAACGGGTCGAACACGGTCTTCCAGTCGATTGTGAATCTGTTCCAGTCGACGGCTGTCAGCGTGTAGGTTCTCGCCTCTATCTCCTCGATCACCTCGCTTCCGTCAACATCCCTGTCTATGGCGGCGACAAAGCGTATGGTGCTCCGCTGCTGGGTCGCTCTGATACGGGCTATCCACTCAAGGTCTATCGCCGATATAGTTATGCTCGCCTCCGATGCCTCGCCGTTCTTTACCTCCGGCGGATTGGGCTTGAAGAACGCAGCTTCGTATGTGTTCCCGCCGAAAATCTTGTCGCTGTCGCTGTTGGCGTAGCGGTATACATTACCGTCCGGAGTTGTTATCTCTATGAGATACGGGAAGCTTGCCTGTGTCATCATGCGGAGCATTTCCGATTTTGACGCACCTGTCATAATTCCTCCCATGTCATGCTCGCATCGACAAGAACACCTGTCTGGTTGTTGTATCTGGGAGCCCCGCCTTTCTTGAACCTGTAAACAGCATTACCGCTGCCGTCAATTTTCGGGAACTCAAAGGAATATACGCCACGCAGACACACGGTTTTCCACCATGTACGGAATAGGGCGTACTCGGTCTGTGTGAACCGCATTTTGACACGGAACTCCGGCCTGTCGGTGGACAGCGCAGCACGACGCTTTGTCTTTCCAGCAAGGCTCTCATCCTCTATGAATCCCTCTTTATCTTCCCAGTCGGTAGACCGCAATATACGCTGGTTCACATTCGCTGGCCATGAAACTGTCATGCGTTTACCCTCCTTCCTGCGACTCTAAGCTGCTGTGCGACCATAGCCCCATCCCAGCCGTTCTTTCCGCTGGCGAAGTCCGAGGCAACCTTCCTTGATATATTGATGATGAGCTCACCGAGACCGTTCTGCTGCACATCGACGTTGTTTCCGCCGTAGTCATTCACGACCACGCTCAAACCTCCGCCGAGAGATTCCGGGTGCTTCATCGCTATGATGGTGTCGTCCGGGTGTGTGCTGAACTTGCCGTGAGGTGTAAGTATCATGTCATTTACTTCAAGAGCCTTTCTTGAATAGGTGTCCGCCTCCAGCTCCATCTTACGTTTCTGGTAGTACTCGTTATTCTTGCGGATATTGTCCAACAGGTCTTTATATTCATCGTTAAGCTGGCGTAATATCTCTGTTTCAGATTCTTCTTCCTCTTTCTTGCCTGTACTACCAAACCAGTCCTCAAGCCACCCGAAAAGGAAATCCATGATAGCAGCAAAACCCTTGATTGCAGGCATTACCGCATTGATGATTACCTTAGCTACCTGCCCTATACCACGCAGTAATACGCCCAGAATATGGCTCGTGGTAGATATGGTCTCAAGTATAGGCTCTAAGGCTTCCATAAGCTCGTTGATTATATCAATGAACGGCTGCACGGAATTATTGATACGCTCATTCATCCGTCCGATGACTCCGACAATCACCTCGATAGTGGGCTTGAACCGTTCCATAAGGTCATTAAGCGGCTCCATAACCATATCAAAGCCCTCAACTTCCTGTGCAACGTCCATGAATGCACCCAGCACGGCATTTATGATACCAGCCCACGGACCGCCCATCTGCATACCCTGCATGAAGTCGCTCACATTCCCGGAGCGGTTCATCACAGTTTCCATTCCCATGCCCGCAGCCATTCCAAGGTTGCCCGACCGCTTAAGCTCCCCTATCCATTCTCGCAGGCTCTGAACGGCATTAGGCACTTTTTCTATTGCCTCGGTGGACTTTTTAAGGGCTTCTTGTTCTTTCTCCAGTTTTGCCCGCAAATCATTAAGAATTATGTTAATCTGGTCATTCTCTTTTCCAAGTATGCCATGCGGCAAAGACCGCTGATAAGACTCAAGCCGAGATATTTCCCCTTGCAGTGCTTCTATCCTGCCCTGCCTTGTGTTTGCATAAAAAGCCTTGATGCGGTCTTCTATAAGCTCCGCTATCGATGGTTCTTCTTTTGGGTTCAGTATTTCATCTATCGCATTTTTAATATTACCCAGCCCTGCCTGTATTCTGGTTATCTCTGTATCGCTCAACGAGAACAAGGACAGAACGCCGTCCTTCCCAGGCTGCATTGTCCCGTTTATATCCAGCAGGTTCTGGAGTGCAGAAGCCATCCCTTGCAATTCTTCTACACGTAGTGCGTTTTTGCCCTCATCAGACATACCGAAAGCGTTGTTGATTAAGTCACGTGTCCTGTCAAGCTCTGCTCCCAACGCCTTTAGGCTCTCCAAGCGTTTCTGTTCTGCCTGGGCTGCATCTTCAGCGGCCTTTTTCTCTGCATCTGACAGGCTCTTATATGCTTCTGCAGTATTCTTTGCAACGTATAACTCGTATTCATAATCCTTGAGCTTTTCTTCAAGGCGTTCTACAGCAAGTGATCTGTTACCGTCAACATTGAGGGCATTAAGCCGTTCTATCTCTGCCTTGATAGACTTAACTGCAGAACCGTAGACATCGGCTCGTTCTGTCCAGTATCTTCCCTTTTCACTAAGACTTTCATTGCCTTTAAGGTCGCTCATTTCGGCCATCTGCGATTCAAGTTCTTTCAGTTCTCTGTTAAATTCCCTTGTTTCTTTTGTCGCATCCCTTATGGCCATAACTATTCCAGCTATTGCTGTAACAGCCGCACCTATGAGAAATGCTGTAGGGAAGGCTGCCTTCATCATTTTTAAGGCTGCTGTCACCATTTTTATTGATGTTGCAGTCTTGATGATGGCAGGAACAAGCATTACGCTGATAGTAGTAGAAATGAGTATAAGTCCACTTGTATATACACCTGAAATGATATTTTTAGCTGCTTCGTTATTTGAAATATCCTTGAATATCTGGAGCACTCCATACTGGATGTCATATACAAGATCAAGCCTTGCCTTATATCGTTCCGCCTGTCCTGTTATGTCAGCAAACAGAGCCCTAAGCTCATCAGCTGTATCTCTTATGAAGCCCTCTTTACCTTCAATAGTATCAATTATGGCGTCCATTCTGCCGTGGAACTTGCCGCCTTCTTCTGTGAGCTTTTCAAAAGCCCGGGATATGTCCTCAAAAGTCGGCTTTGCTACGCCCATATCGGCCATTATCTTGCGCCAAGACACGCCTGTTATCATTGAAAGCTGATTAAGCTGTATTCCAGAAGCCCGTCCTACAGCCCCAATCTTTACAAACACATCTACAAGCCTGTTGAACTTCTCGGTACTTCCTCCAGCAATGTTTCCAAGCTGTGTCAGCTTGTCTTTTACCTCGTCCTCCGCAACACCGAGAGCCAAAAGCTGTGTTGTGGCATTAGCAAGAGTATCTACACCGAAAGTTGTCTTGTTTGAGAATGTCCGTAATTCTTCAAATAAAGCCTTGCCCTTTTCCGCGCTTCCAGTCATGGCGGAAAGGCCGAGCTCCATCTGCTCAAAATGTGCATAAACAGCGAGGTTTTGCTTTGTAAACTGATTATATGCGGCGACCAGCTTCTGTACGGCTATCGTTGCTGCCGTAACACCCGCCGCCATTTTCAGGGCGTTCTTTTCAGTATCGTCCATTGACTTGCCAAGACCGTCTCCCTTCTTCTGGGCTTCATCAGCCTTTCTTGCAAACTCCGCAAGATCGCCCGATGCCTTTACTACACCGTTGGAATCTATCTCGATAACCAGTCTGCTTAAATCTGTTGCCCTTTAATCTCCCTCGCTTTCTGCGTTCATAGCCTTAATCTGTTCGTAAGCCCAGCCTCGCATCTTGATTAAGGTGTCTATCTCGTATTGCCTAAGCTGTATATCCCTAAGCCTGCAATAGCTCTCTACCTCCTGCCAGCTCATATCTTCCCGGTACAACTCGACGAATATGTTGTACAGAAAAGCAAAAAAGAGAGGAACTTCCGGGTCGTACAACTCCTTGTAATAACCGCACCTGTAAAATTCCTCTCTCCCTAACCGCTTGATTATCTCCTTCCTGTCCTCCGCATTGGTTTTGTATACTGACTTATTCTCGCCAGTCTTCCGTCTTGTCGGATAGTGCAGAAAAAAGAACTGCTTGACGGCCTTTTCTAAGTCCTCCTCTAACTGGAGAAAAAATTTGAACGTTCCCGTGATTTCGCAAGGATAAAGTCCTTGATAGCAGGGATTTTATCAATCACCAGCTTGTAGCTTGCCTCATCACACTTCAACTCAATATCACCCAGCATAAGCGGCTCTTTGTCCAGAGAGCGTATTCCTGCAAGACGCACAAGAGCGTTCTCGTCGCTGTTATCCATAAACTCCTCAAGGAAGCCCTTTGCAAACTCGCTCTGGTAATTATTAATATCCTCAAACTTGATATTGTTGAGCTTGTTCCGTGATTTTTCCCTGTTGAACTTGATTACCGCATCCGCATCATCACCGAGAACCTTTACCTCGAAAGGCTGCTCTTCGCCATACAGCTTCACACGAAACCATACACCTTCATTCGCTTTGTCTTTTGTTGCTAAACAGCTAATATCCATTCTTCACTCCTTAAATTATGGTATAGCGGAGCCGGGATTCGAACCCGGAATACAGGACAAGGATTCCTGCATGATGCCATTTCATTACCCCGCGGTGCGGCAGTTTGTTTTTACCGTGCAAGCTGCCAAAAAACGTTCCCATATAAGAGGAGGTTTTCAGTAGAAGTGGAAAGCCTAAGAAACCTCTTCTACTTTCTTGATAAACTTCAGGCCGTTCTCGAAGTTCATGGAGAAAGGAGCAGTAACCTTGTACTTATTTCCGTCCTTGCTTTCGGAAGGGCCTTTGAGGTGTGCCTTAATCTGGATTGTGTAGCTGGTCTTAATATCGCTTACAGTCCGTGAGAGCTGCACCTCTATACACTTGTCAACGCCGTCTACTGCATCGTTGAACATAGACATACCGAGGGCATCAGCCTTCCAAATATCAATGTTGCCGGATACATCGAAGTCGCCGTCGGACATTTCGATAGCTTCTGTCTCAAAGAGTGCGTCTGTGCGCTCCTTGTTGTTGTTGATTGTCAGGTCAAGGTTAGGAGCCTGCCGAATCTGTGTCATATTGGAGAAGTTGTCGGCAAGAGCACCAATTTTCAGATAACCTTCAAGGGTCTTGAAACTCTTTGTTGTAAGTGCTGCTCCATAATCAAACTTTGTTGAGTCGATAGGGTCGACGCTTACACTCTTCGGGTTGTTGCTACCAAGCCAGCCGAAAGAGAGCTTTGCGAATGAGTTGAGGGCAAGGGTAAGAGTCATCTCGTTTACCTGCAAGCCTGTGAACTCTCGCCACTCTGCCGGAGCCTGTGCGAACTTCTTGATCATTCTCCATACTTCTTTGTCAGTACCGAGAACAAGTGTCTTGTAATCTATGACATTTCCTGTAATCTGCTCTGAATCTGTAACCCAGCTTGAGCACATTACGCTGGCTATCAGGTCGTCCTGCTCGTCAATGTTGAACTCTGACTCTGTGTTTCCGCTTGAAGATTCTGTACCTGTATCTGGGACAGAAGGGATTCTTGTTCCCGGGAGTACAACATCGGATTCAATCTCCTCAACAGCCCCTACAATGCCATTTTCTGACAGTCTGAGAGGTTTCAGAGTACCCTTGTTGGCAGAACTTGCTGCCTGATAATCGGATTCCTTGATGACATAGGTTGTCATCTCTGTCTTAATTTTATTAGTGATTGCTGGTGTTGACCTTTTTTACTCCTTGCTGTTGTCTATATCAGCTTCCCATTCAATGCGTACGATAGTACGATAAATGTCGTCTTCTTCACTTGTTTTAACCTTATAAACCTTGTCTATAAGCACATCGTCAAACGTAGTACCACGGGCGAACAGCTTTGCTATCCACTTGTACTTATTGTTTGCCTCATCCTCGCCTTTATTTTTTGGCGTACATATATCAATCTGGAAAATTCCAGTCCAGCGGTCTAAATGATTGTCACATACCCCCAGCCCTTCCGGGGTGTCTGGTATGAAATAAAGCTCAAACCAACGCTTGCTTTCTGGAGGGCTGAACAGCTTGTTAGGAAAAGCTACATTGGTATAGTTGTCCGACAGAAAACTTATATTGCTGAACGTATTCAGGGTCTTGAACCTGTCAAAAAGGCTTTTCTGGATTGATATATCATTCATTTTCTGCGGCCTTCCTTATCGCCCTGCGAATACGTGCAGTCATATTGGTCATAGCAACACCGACCATTCCATGCGGCGCTCTTTTGGAGTAACCACCTTCCGACTTAATCACATACCCCTGTCCTTTAACGTAAGTACCCTTCTTGACTTCCTTCGGATAGCCGCCAAACTCAAGCATTGTGATATATGGCAGATTGTTATGGATGTATATCTTCTCATCGCCAGTCACCTTGATTTTCTCGGTTTCTGCCAGAACCATGCTGGAGGTATCACCTTCCTTGCATAATCTTTCAATCTGTGCAGTATCGTCATGACCGACTGTTATCTGCCAGTTGCCCCGTGCCCTTCCTGTGTCAACAGGAGTCCGTTTGACAATATCTGTGTACAGGATAGTAGCTACAGCCTTCCGAACATCGGTAAGCTGCTTTTTCTTGGCTTCTGCATACTTTGTCAGATCAAGTGACCATTTACCCATCTATCTACCCTGCACTATGTAGTAAATTGTTGTGTTCCCGTCCGGCATAAATGGCTGGACATCAACAACCGTGTATTTATCGCCGCCAAAGCTGAAGGTATCGTTTGCCTTCGGCTTATCGTCCAGATAACACATCAGGAAAATATCCCCGACCAGAACAGATTTTCCGTCAACCTGCCCGATTTTCGTTGTCTTCTGCAACGCAAATCCTGTTATCTCAATATCTTTGGTACTGTAAGAGTCTGTATCTGGATCATAAACCTCCTCAGAAACACGCTTGAAAATGATAGGAGCTCCTTTTTGTGAGAGCTTCTTATTTGCTTTCTGTGCGTATTTTGTGTAGTTCATACCCTTGATACTCCGCTTGAAATGACTTTCCCACGCCCTGTATCTATTACAAGCCCTTTGACTTTAAGGTTGAGCACGTCATAACGAGTGCTTTCCTTCATCTTGTCCTTGGTCTCATAAGTGAAGGCAAGGTCGCCTATTTTCTCGCTGATTACAGCACCATTCTCGTCCTCTACGGAATATACCTCGTTGTCGTTGCCTATAAGAAGGGCACATTCCATAACAGCTTTCTTGACTTCCAGCGGAACTCCTTCCCGAACAAAGCCATCGTTGTCTATGCAGTTTTCCCGTGGAAACTGTAGAGCCTGTTCTGGTGTGGCTTTCTTGCCTCTCCACCTGTAGGCTGTATCGATATAGTCTGTGGCCAGAATAAGGAGATTATCTTTTTTAGAAGCCGTAAAAGTGCTCCATTTTGTCTCTCCCCGTTCTGCAAAGTAAGCATCAGACTCCGATACCGATACATAACTGTTGGCGTCTGTCAGTCCTGTTCCGTCTTCTACAATCATCTGTACTCTCCATAAGATTATGCGGCACCGCATAAGCGGCACCGCATCTCAAACTTACGCAAGTGTAAGACCGCTTGCGTCAATCTTAAAGCTCTTGGTGACTGCGGAAGCACCTGTACCGATAGAGAAGTACTCTCCGGCAAAGATGTCGCCGTTAGCCTTGATACCCTTAGCAATGACAAGATAAAGTGTGTTGCCGATTGTGAGCTTGTCAGAATCCTGAATAGCCTCAAGACCGGAAACAACCTTCTCTGTGCCTCTGCCATAGTGGGTGATAGTGTCATCAATCTCGACGAGGAAGATGGCGTTGTTCTTGACAGTTGCAGAACCCCAAATTCCTGTTGCTGCGGCAGAGGCAACCTTGGCAGCCTTGCCAGCAAGACCGATGATATAGTCAACATTTCCCTCTCCGTCGGCGGCAATCTCTGCGAGTGTGCCGTCTGCTGTAAGAACATAGTCTGTTCCGTTCACGGTGTATACCATTGACTTGGTAGGATAGTTGGTAACAGAAGGCTCATCGCTTTCAAAGTCAGCGTAAACAGCATCTGTCTTTCCGTCCTTACCGTTAGGGAATACGAATGTGTCCCACAGAGCTCTGTTCTGATAGAGGTATGCGTCTGCAACAACGGACTGCTCATCAGGGCTTCTGAAGTAGATTGAGTTAATCTTTGGGACAGTTCTTACAAGGCTTGGATGTGCGATAAGCACGTTAAGCCTTGGACCGACTCCCTTGAAGTCGTCAGAATAGTCAAAGTCGCCATAGAAGCGAGCATCGTCAATTACCTCGATGATGGTCACGCCATTGATTGAGGTAATTCTGGTTGACAGTCCATTGCCCTCATTGATAGCAACAGTCTTGATGTCAAAGGTCTTGGTGATCTCGGAAGAAGACTCAAGACAGTCCATGATGTCGCCACGAACATAAGCGATAAGTCCACCCATAGAGCGGTATGGTTTAAGGCTCTTTGACTGGAACAGCTTGACAAGCCGTGAGTAGGTGTTGGCTGGTGTCCAGCCGCCCTCGGTCTGATAGAAGCCGCTCTTTTTTGCAGCTTTTGCACATTTCTCAAAGAATCTTGCATCGATTTCTGGGATATAGTGCTCTGCAATAAACACCTCGGAGATGTTCTGTACAGTTGCTGTCTGGTTACTCTCGTCAACGTCAGCTCTGTCAACAGGGAACTGGATGTCCCGGTCATGCTCGATAACGAAAGGAACGTCAGTCTGAACGATCTCGCCCTTGTTCCATTCTCCATTTCTGGAGTGATGCTTGTAACCGCTTGTATTCATTCTTACGAAATGAATAGTTTTAGCGTCAAGGAATCTTACAGACTCTCTTGGTGCAATAAATGGAGCTGTATAAAGCCCGTCCTCTACTCTCGCCAGAAGTTCTCTTTCCCACTTCTCGGCATAATTGATAATATTAGCCCTTTAGTTTCTCCTTATCTAAATTTATTCCACGGCTGCTTTTTACCCGGGCCGTGGTCAACCCAATCGTCCTTATTACCGCCATTGCCGTTAGAACCGCCGCCAGAAGCCCCACCACCGCTGGAAGGATTCTTGATATACGCCTTTCCTTCTGGTGTCTTGGCGAAAGCACTCATTACATCCTGAATGGTCTTGCCATCGTTGTCTACAAACATAAGTTTGCCGTCAACGTCCTTTGCCTCAAACTTGTTCTTGTACAGCACGGTAGAAATAAATCCGTCCTTCAGCCCTTCAACGAACTGAATACCTTTGATTCCTTCGTTGATAGCATCAGATTTAAGCCTTTCTAAGTGCGATGCCTTATAGAAGTCACGGTCTTTTGATACAGCAGCAAGCTCCTCGTTGTGTTTCTTGACGAGTTCAGCTTCCCGTGCCTCGTAGATCTTCCGCCTGTTCTCGGGGTCATTCTTTGCCAATTCGTCCTTGAGAGCTGTAATCTGGGTGTTCAGTCCAGCTTCCTTTTCCTCGCTCTCCTTGAGCTTGTCCTTCAGCTTTTTCTCGCTGCCGAGGAGCTCATCACGTTTCAGCTTCAGTCCCCTTGTATCTGCATCATGCTCGGCAAGAATACTTGTGATCTTGTCCTCTACAGATACATCTTCCTTCGCCATCAAATCACTTAAAAAGTCTTTGTCTAACATTACTCAACCTCTTTTCCTTGAAAATAGATTCACAGATTTTTGGCTTAGCCTATCCCTTCGGGCTTCTCTGTTGACATAATAATATACTATTTTCATTGTTCGGTCAAGCGAATAATATTCTATTGTGTAATCTCTTTTATGATGTGTTTGTATTATTCAAATAGGCTTTTTGTCTCTGCTGCCCCTGCTTCATCCTTTACAGAGGCATTGTCAACCTGTTTTTCAAGCAATCTTGCCCTCTCATAGTCTGATGTCTGCCTCGTCTGCTCTCTTGCTCTCAGTGCCTTTCTCATCTCCCTGACAAAGGTTATAAATTCCCGGCTGTTCATACCCCGCCCCCCACACTATAGCAAAATAGCCCGGGCATCCGTACCCTTGAGGCAATGGACTCTTTTATTCCAGAAACTTGCTGCAAGCTCCAGATTTTCCAGAATTGTCTTGGATTCATCGAATATGATTGAATGGCTCTGTGATTTACAATGTGCACAGGTTATATTTACCATTTTCACACTTCCAGTCATATAGTAATTAGGTTTACCCGGGCCACCACAGTACGGACATGGTTTCATCTCCTTAATAATCTTGTTTATTGCCCTTTCTGTCCTTCTTTGTGCTTTTTCTTCATCTGTCAGCTTGTCTGCCATATCCCCTCCCCT
>Ga0079305_1002261_pt1 | contig 17824 bp, 21 predicted proteins | sample LMS_cellobiose_e_FD_79183 | JGI IMG/M metagenome (GOLD analysis project Ga0079305, IMG submission 79183) | Rumen-fistulated moose microbial communities from Alaska, USA - LMS_cellobiose_enrichment | ecosystem: Host-associated > Mammals > Digestive system > Stomach > Rumen fluid ... | reverse complement strand
TGAGTTGGACGAGCATGCCGGGCTGGAAGAGAACCTGCGAACACTGCTGCGGTATGATTCCGCCTTCTCCCGCTTCCTCCCGGAGTGGCTGGGCGAATCCTTCCGGACGCCGGAGAGCTATTATCCCATTCTCTGCGCTATGGCCAACGGCAAGCAGCGGCTGAGCGAGATCGCGCAGGACGCGGGCTACCCGAACAACAAATGCCAGACCTATCTCCGTGCGTTGATCCATGCACGGCTGGTGCGGACAGAGATGCTGAGGGATAAGAAGCCGGTGACTTACCATCTGACGAACAGCTATATCGCCGCGGGGTGTCTGTTCGTATACAGACACCGTTCCCAGCAGATTGCGGACCCGGACGGACTCCTGCGAAAAGTCATGGACGAGATCGACGAGAAGCTGGCGCTGCCAGCGTTTTACAGAAGCTGCTTCCGATATCTGGAGATGAGTACGAAGGAATACCTGATTCCATATCGGTATCCCAGCAGTACGGAGCTAAAGACTGACATTTCGTTTCGATTCAAGGACGGATATGCTCTCAAGCTGAATTACTGCGTGCAGATCGACAGTCAGACGCTGATCGCAATTCTTCCCGACTCTCTGGACAAGCGATATACGAAAGAGGATGTTCAGCATATTCGGGCGGCCGTCAACCGCTTTGACACGCTCTACGGCACGGACATCGTGATTTTCAGCCCGCATCGTTTCAGCGGCTGGTGCGTCCACGAGGCCTGCAGGGATGAGCTGCTGCATCTGGTGACGATGGAGAGATTAAAGTACTAGTTGGGATCAGAACAATTGATAAGCAATGTCTCAGCACTTATAGAGACAGCTTTTCAGGGGATACCCTCCGAGCCCCCTATTTCGTTTCATGATGATCTCAAGCACAATCGCCGTGGGAGAAAATCACTCCCGCGGCGATTGTGACGGTATGAGACTTACTTGCTTATGTATGAGCAGATGGAAAGTGACGATTATATTGCCATTGCCTGTTCTGTGGTACGATGTTTGCACATGCCGAGGCATGCAAACAAAAGAAAGGAGATCATCATTATGATCACAAAGCAGAGCATTTCTCTCGAAAAATTCACGATCCGTATTCCCGAGGAAACCACTCGCCTCAACGAAGCGAGGGTTATGGTTTATGAAGATGGCCGTTTCAGTATGAATGGCCGATTAAACGGATTGATAGGAAGAAAGCGGGTGGAAGTCCGCTTTACCCCTGACGCGTCTCACTTAGCCATACTGGAATGTGAGAATGATAGCGGCTATCTATTTCCCAAAAGCGGGGCAAAACGGCTGGGAGGAGCGACGGAGCATCTAAAGAATCAAGGCATACCGCTTCCTGCCCGATACGATGTTTGGTACAATGAAAAAGATAGTTTCTGGCAGGGGGATCATGTTCAAAACCCTACGTCATCGCCACTGAAAGGGCGGTCAAGTACAAAAAAGAAATAACTGAATTACCGGAAAAGTTTATTATTTCCATGATTCCGTTTTTGACGGCAGAGCTTTCGGAAGATGATTTTCAGGAACTGGTCATGATTTGTTACCAAACACAGGCAGTGTCCAAACGAGACTTTGATTTGCGTGCTGCATTTGCAATGCGTGCTTATTTCTCCAGTAGAAAAGCTGAATGTATTCGTTCCAAAAGAAATCTATCGTTAGATCAATGCATCGGAGAGAGCAAGGTGCCCGTATCTGAATGGTTAAATCTAAGTGAGCAAATCGAATGAAATGAAAAGACACCCGCAATAATATGATTGCCCCGGCCAGCACCTACGTGCTGACCGGGGCGTTGCCTAATCTGCCAATAAAATATGGGAATTATTTTCCCATGTTCGAACAGATGAATGTGTCGATCAGCGCGTCGATCCCCGCGTCCGTCATGCCCTGTGCGTCAAAGCTGCCGGAGAAGAAGCCGCGGTCGAGATAGGCGTAGAAAATGCACTCCTCCGCGCCGGTGGAAGGGTAGGACTCCGCCGCCGCGCCAGTGATGACGGAAAACTCTGTGCCGTCAGGGGCGGTGTGGCTGCGCACAGCGACGGCATTGACGTCGCGAACCAGCTTAGTAAACTCCGTCTCGGTCATCATGTCGTCCCAGCAGGTGAAGTGGCTGTAGACGTAGGGCCCCTCGTCCGAAAAGCTCATGTTGAAGGCGAAGGTGCCGGTGGAGTACCAGTATAGCTTGTCCACATGCGTCGGCGCTTCGGCGATCACATTGCCGCGACCGAGTTCCTCCGCCATCATCGCCGGGAAATCTCCGGGGGCGAGAAAGCGAGGATCGCCGTCCACGGAAGTCAGCTCATTGCTCCAGCGGATCTCCGGCTCGCCCCTGCGCAGGCGCAGGCCGTATTTTGAGGCGATCTCCTCCAGCTTTTGCGCCATTTCCTCCGACGCAACACCGTAGCGGTAATCGTATCCGAGGTCTTTGATCGTCTGTTCATGCGCCTCATAGTATTCGCGCAGCTCCTCGTCCGAGAGCTCCAGCAGGCGATCCACGCCGGTCTGTTTGTTCACCGCGTAATAATGCTCCTGATCGTCCACGACCATCATCTCGCCGGGCTGCAGCCAGGGCATCTGCGATTCGCATTCGTCCCGATATGCCGTCCATTCCTTCCAGGCCGCGCGGACATTCTCCACCCGCGCCATATACTGCTCCGGGCCGTCCTGCGGCTGGGTCATGGTGAGCTTGCCCGCCTGGAGCGGCGTGGTGGCCACCGGCTGCTGGTTTTCGACCTGCCAGATCGTCGTCGCTCCGACGCTCTCTTTCTTCAGCACGCCGTTCAGACCAAACCAGCCGGCAGCGTAAGCGGCAACGCTCAACGCCAGGACGAGAACGGCTACGGCAGCCACAATCAGGATGCGGTTGCCGTGTCGGCGGACGGAATGAGCCGCCGCCTCATTTGCATGAATCTTCATCATTGTCAGCTCCTTGATTCTTTCTGCGGAGGCAGACATGTGGCCGTCCAGCGGCTGGGCACAGTCTTCAGCGACGCTGTCCAGCAGATCCGAGATTTTGTATTCCACTTGCAATACCTCCTGTCTCCTCTAATTGCGCAATCAGAGCTGATTTGAGCTTTTCGCGTCCGCGGCGAAGCCGGGATTTCACCGTGTTGGACGGTATGTGCATTTCCGCGGCGACGGTTTCCACGCTTTGCCCGTGGAAGTAGTGGCGCAGGAAGATTTCCCGGTCCGGCTGTCCCATCGAAAGGACCGCCAGGCGCACCGCGCGATCCCGCTCCGACCGGTCGAGCATTTGCTCCGGTGTTTGGGGGTCAATGACGATCAAATCGTCCTCCAGCGGGAGCTCTTTTCCGCGCTCGCGCAGCTTTCGCTTTGCCGTGTTGCGCGCCACGCCGCCGAGCCAGCTCCGCAGCGCACCGGGACGCACCCGGGCGGCGTTTTCCCACAAGACATAGAATACATCCGCCGCGGCTTCTTCCACGTCTGCCATGTCCATGGATGTGCCTATGATGTTTACGATCACGGCGGTCACATAGGGCGTATAGCGTTCTATGATGTTCTGCAATGCTGTTTCAGAGCCGCGGCGCAGCGCCCGCAGGTCCCGTTCCTCGTCGTTCAAGCCATGCTCACCTCGTTTGCTCTGCTTACGTAATTGCTGTCTGATCGGCCGACTGCTTTATAATGCCGGTTCGCAGCAAAAAAGTTGCATCTGTGGCGTATTTCTTATGACGAAACCTTACCTGGAAAGCGCAACCTTCCCAGTTCGTTTGTCGTATATAAGGATGAGAGCTCTTCAAGGAGGAACAGTATGGAAGATTCAGCGATCATCGATCTGTACTGGCGACGATCCGATCAGGCCATATCGGAGACAGAAAAAAAGTACGGCAAATACTGCCGCAGCATCGCCTACCACATCTGTGCATCGCGGGAGGATGCCGAAGAGTGCGTCAATGACACATGGTTTCGCGCATGGAATCTCATGCCGGACAAGCGCCCCTCCGCCCTGTCGGTGTTCTTAGGCGGCATTACAAGACATTTCGCCTTGGATCGCATGAAGGCGAAAAACAGGAAAAAGCGCGGCGGAGGCGAAGCGATCCTCGCTTTGGATGAGCTGAGCGAATGCATACCGGATGGAACGGACTTGGAGCAGAGCGTCGAAGAGAAAGAACTTGAACATGCCATCGGCAGTTTCGTCGCCCGCCTTCCGGCGGACGAAAAAATAACCTTTATCCTGAGATACTGGTATTTCGTTCCGGTGTCGGAAATCGCTGCTCGGATGCAATTCAGCCAAAGCAAGACCAAGAGCATTTTGTTTCGCGTCCGGAACAAGCTGAAAACCTATTTGATGGAGGCAGACTTATGTCAGATTCGCTGAAACTCCTTCGCGCTATGAACGGCATTCATGAGGAGGATGTTATCATGGCCGGAGAAATCTATTTTGACAAGCAGAAAACCAGGCATATCCAAATGAAACGCGTCGTGAGTTTTGCACTTGCTGCCGCGCTGGTTCTGGGGCTGGCGGTAGCAGCGTATGCAACGGGCTTTTTCGGCCTCATCGACAGCCAGATGGGAGACACCGTTGTCGAATATGCCGGAGTAAACCCCGTTTCCAGCGTGATCGAAAGCAGAGAGGAGATAGCGCAGGGGTTGAATCAAGTACCTGTCCGCGTGCTTTCCCTCCAGGGCTGGCGTGGTTCACCGGAATACCAAGCCAATCAAGAATGGCAGAGCTTCTATGACGACTATCGCCTCAACAACTATTATGGGGACGAAGTGCCAAATCCTGCACTGAAAACGGATCCATGGTATGAAGCCCACTCTCGCATTTATCCCGCATACACACCCGCAATGAAGGAGAAAGTGCTGAAAATCTGTGAAAAGTATTCGCTGAAGCCTCTGGATTCCTGCGCAGAGGATATTGGCATGGATAGCTTTTATCATTACTTTGGCACCGATGAGGTGCTCAACAAGGATGCCTTTGCCGGACAGGAATACCAGCTTGTAGGCGCGGAGTATCTCGGTTATGATTCAGGGACGTTTCTTCTGCAGTTTGCGTACAGTCTGGATGACAACTACGAAGATGACAATTTCGTGGATATGAAGTTGAACCGCGCTGCAAAGGGGTATTTTCGTACAGGATACGCGCTGTTTGCAGAAAACGAAGAACTGGACGAGTGGGAATACACAAATGGCTTTGGAGATACGCTGTCTCTGATACTCGGCAAAAGCTATGGAATTGTTCTCTATGACAGCGACTATGCTTTCGTCACACTTCAGGCAGACTTCACATTCATGCAGAACAGTACCGGTGAAACTGCCAGTCGTGAGATGATGGAACGACTCGCCGATTTGGTCAACTTTGGTTCTCTGGGCCGGGAACTGCCGTAACAGATTTCAAAACAAAAACAGGGGGAAGTGAGTTGTGGGCCCGCTTCCCCCTGCTTCTCTGCTCGTTATATGGTCATCTTATTTTCCGCTGTTCTCCACCGTGAAGGGTACTTGAACTTCATCGACGGTTTCATAATAGAAGTATGCCGGACCGCCCAGTTCCATGTAATACCATGTGCGGGCGTTTTTGATGTTCAGGTTGATATTCAGCGCCTCTCTGTCCTGTGCCGCCTCAGGCAGAGAAGACGCCTCGATGAAGATGTTGCCACTGTGGGCGCTTACGTCGTCGCTGTCCACATTCTGCTGACCAGTCACGCCGAGATCTGTTCCGTCATCCAGCACGATGTGGTCCCCAATGAACACCTCGCTGTCTACCACACACAGATGGCCGGTCTCGCGAAGAAGCTTCCACGCCGCCTCATAGTCTTCCGCAGACAGCTTCTCCCTCAGCATCCAGTCCAGCGTGATGGCGCTGAGATTGCGGAGGTCATATTCCTTCGCATAGTCCGTGCGGTGGTCGAGATACTCCTCATAGTGTGAGCGCTCCATACCTTCCGACAGGAGCACGTCAAGATCATCATTTCCATGGACATCGTGGAAGAAGGCTACGTTGTTGATCTTTGCCAGCTGTGCCTCGTCCGGCGTATAGCCTACAGTCATGCCGGGCACGACCTCCTCCAGATTGACGCCCAGCAGCAGCGTTTTTCCGTCGTAGTAACGCTCGCTGAGGGTGATCCTGCTGTTGTCGAAGGCGGGGAGCGTGACGGTCTCTGGTGCCTGCTCCCGGCCATTGACCGTCTGTTCTGCTGCTCCGTAAAGCGCCTTGCGTTCCGTGTCAAGCGTCATGCCCTGCATTTTGTGGAAGATGGGTGCGAGCCAGCCAGCGGCGTAGGCGGTGACGCCCAGTGCTAGCAGAAGGGCGACGACGGCGGCGACAAACAGAGGTTTTCTGATACTGCGAATGTTCATAGTTGAGATCCTTTCCGGGCTGCCGGAGGCGCCCCGGGGATCATACTGTGCGGTGGCTGTGATGTGTCGGTCGGCAATGCTGCTGACGAGATCAGAGATTTGTTCCCGGTTCATACCAGCAAACCCTCTTTCTTCAAATAGTCGGAAAGCCGTTTCCGGATGCGGGAAAGGCGGACGGTGACACGGTGCGGGTGCGTGCGCATGGTCGCTGCGATGTCGGAGACGCTGTCGCCGTACCAGTAGCGACGCATAAACATGTAGCGGTCGTCATAGCTGGCGGCGTCTAGAAACCGGTCGATCGCAGCGGTGAGCTCTGCCGCGGTATAAGCCGATTCCGCGGTTTCGGTTGCCGGGAGCACTTCGCCCAGCTCGTCCAGCGCGGCGTCATAGCTGCTGTTTCGCTTGTTCGCTGTGTTGCTGCGCAGCTTTGCGACGGCGAGGTTTCGTGCGATACGACAGACATAGGTGCGCAGCGGATCGGGCTTCTGCGGCGGGATCGTGTTCCACGCGGCGAGGTAGGTATCGTTGACCGCTTCCTCCGCGTCCCGGGCATCGTGCAGAATGTTGAGCGCAACCTGGCTGACGAAGCGCCCATGCTTCTGGTCAAGTTCTTCAATCGCCTGTTCTGAGCGCGCTTCGAACAGTGCGATAATCTCCCTGTCGTCCAATCCGTGTCACCTTCTTTCCGTTCCCAACCATATACTCGCAATCTGAAGCTGGATGTCTCAGCAAAATCTTATCATATAGAGAACAAGAAAAACGCCCATGGTTCTCTTTTAAATCAAGTCGAAGAACTACGTTCCACCAGAAAAACAATTGACCTAAAGGTAAGCAATCGAATGAAGCTTATCAAGTCCGTACTTACTATTGTTGCAATTGCGCTTGCGGTTGGAGCATTTATTGCCAGATCCCAATACTCTTGGATAGTAACAGCAATTGCCTTTTTAGTATCTGTTGTTGTATTTTGCTCTACCATTTGGAAAAATGATAATACGCCTGTTTTATCTCTGCTGATCAAATGGAAGAAGATAATCTTCAATCGTCAGTGTGGAGTGCGTAGATATTCTGAGGATACGTATATTTTTCTTACTGGAGAAGCTGAGAAACTAGAAAAAGAAATACAACAATTATATGAAGACCTAAAAATAGCAGAAGCTTCAGTAGACGATGAAGAGGAGAGGCTGGAGAAAATGAACATGTAAGATAAAGCATAAAGCGATTATTACGTTACCATTTGTCGGGACTTCAAGTAACAATAGCAAAAACTATGGATAAGAACAACGATACCGCAACGATACCGCTCTGAGCGGTATCGTTGCGGTATCGTTACTATAGCATATAATGGGCAAAGAAAAAACGATTTAGCCCCTGTGAAGTAGCCACTCTGCGGCATCTATTATTTGAATTCCTTCATACTGCCACATCGGCTGATATGTCCGCGCGATGATCATTTTCGGATACGCATCCTTGATGCGCAGCAGGGGATCAACCTCCCGTTCAAAGGTTTTCTTGTCGGAGATATCATAGGCGACCTGTATATAGATCCGCTCGCCCTGCTTAGTGCAGACAAAGTCGATTTCTTTCTTATACAGCACGCCGACGTAGACCTCATACCCCCGACGGAGCAGTTCAATGGCAACGATGTTTTCCAGGACACGGCCATAGTCCATGTTTTTCGTTCCCAGTCGCGCATACCGAAAGCTTTGGTCTGAGAGATAGTATTTATCCTCAGATTGCAGATACTTCTTCCCCTTGATATCATATCTGCGGATTCTGTAAAACGCAAAGGACCGGCACAGATAGGTGATGTACTTCCCGACGGTCTTATGGTCGGTCTTCATACCGTTCGATTCCAGCGTATTTGTAATTGTCCGTACACTGGTCACGCTCCCGATGTTGTCCATCAGAAAATCAATCAGTTGATGCAGCAGCGGTTCATTGCGCAGTTTGTTCTTGTTAACGATATCCCGGACGATCAACGCATTCAGGACCTCGCTGTTGATATACCGATACCGCTGGCTCTCACTTTTGTATAGATAAGAACCGGCCATGCCGCCGTCGGTGATGTATTTTGTGAGACTGCCGTAGATATTCTCGGAGGGGAAATACTTCAAATACTCACTGAAGGAAAAAGGAAACACCTGTACCTCATAGGTTCTACCTACAAACAGCGTGGCTAGATCGCTGCTCTGAAGAAAAGCGTTGGACCCAGTGATGTAGATATCATACTTTTCTCTGGTATGGAGGCTGTTGATGGCTTTCTCAAAGCCCGCACACATCTGGATCTCGTCGATCAGCAGGTAGTTGCTCTTCCCTGAAAGATAATGATCTTCAACATATGATTCCAGCGCGTGATATTCAAGGATCCCTTCATAGTCCGTCAGGTTATAGTTCACATGGATGATGTTTGCATCAGCATCGCTCTCACGGATCATATTCTCAAGGAAATCCATTAACTTGGATTTGCCGGAGCGGCGAACTCCTGTGATGACCTTAATATCCGGCGTATTCAGAAGGTCCTTCAATTCGTCCAGATATGCAGTTCTTTTGATCAGTTTCATGCCCATGCCCCCTTACCGAGTGTTATTATAAATCATCTATTCCCCAAAATCAACAATTATATGCATTTGGGGAATACTTAGCGGCACAAAAAGCGGCAAGTGCACACTTCGCGCTTGCCGCTATCTGCTAGATCAGTTACAGATCAGTTCTGTATTGATTATTTCTTCTACACGTTCCCGGATGCTGTTCATCCTCCTCACCCATTCCATCTGGTTCCTGGCCTTCAATTCCTCTGTGACGCCCTCGCGGGCGGCATACTGCTGAATCAGCAAATCGAACAATTCATTGGCTGCCCGGTCGACCTCCTCCAGGTGGGCGTTCAGCTTGCCGCTGAGAAGCATGCCAGTGTAGATTCCGTCATGGTGCTTCCGCAGGTAGTTGCGGCGGCGAAGCCCCCAAATCCCGATGTGGGGGCGCTCCGGCGGGAGCAGGTCGGGGAGCAGATAGTCTACCTCTTGATGATAGCTGAGATTCAACATGGCGATTGTCCTCCAATCATGTCATATTTCAAGTGGCATAGACAGGTCAGAATATGGTCTTGACCCATAATCTGACCCATAACAGATTGGACAGGCGAAAACAGAATAGACAGATTGTTCCAATCATCCCGGATTTCAAAACATAACGGTATGGAATGGACAGAAAATGTTATAAAATACTTGAATTTTGCCTTTCGAGTCTTGTATCGTCCACCATAACGTGCGCGTGAAAAAGATAGCGCGCCGGAAGCCCTAGAGCCGCAAAAGCTCTAGGGTTTTTTCGCATCATTTTTGAGGTTGCATTTAAAAAGATAGTAAATAATAAAAAAGGCCGTTGTAAAGGACTTGAACTATACCTGCATCGAGTATGGGCGGATTTCCTGAGATTTACCTCACGAAATCTGCTCTTTTTTTGGTTCCCGATTTGTTAAATTAATATGTCTGCATTTTTTCTGGAGGTGACTAGATGAGTCTGTATCAGGCAAGGGATTCCCCCTTCTGATGGATTGAAGTTTCTATTTTTGAGAGGTCGTTTTGTGTGTATGAAACTCATACATAGAAAACGACCTCTTTTTTTGTTGGGCTTCATGCGCACAGCGGTCTCAGACAAAGGAGGTTTATTTTGTCTGCATCCGCAAGCCCTTTACCGTATACCGGCAACAAACGCTGTCTTGAAAAAGCCATCCTCGCCGCTATGCCCCCGCATGACACATACATTGAGCCATGTATGGGCAGTGCGGAGGTGTTTTTCCGAAAGAGACCGGTCAACCTTGAAATCCTGAACGACTAAAATGGCGATCTGGTGAACCTTTTCCGTGTTTTACAGGGCAATCAAAATCTCGCTAAAGTCATTGGCCGCCTATACCTTTCGTTGAACGCCGAGTTGCTTTTCTGCCAGAACAAGGAACTGCTCACTCGCACGCCCAACATTCTCGATGATCTCAACGAAACTGCACAAATAATGCAGGAAGCCGGTTGGGATAAAATAGAAAACGCCGTCGCGTTTCTGGAAAACCAAGCCTACAGCTATTCTTCTACCGGGCAGGCATTTGGTATAACACGCCGGGATTTGACGCACAGATTTATGCGTCTTCTTGCCGCAAGTAATCGTCTCCGAAATGCTACCATCCTGCACAGAGATTACAAAGCAGCCATATCCTATGTTCAATCGACTCTGCTTAAACTGTCAAAAGGAGTGTAAGCAGAGTTTTCGTGCAAAGGTCATTCGGTGCCCCAATTTCGTGCGCAGACACCCAACAAACCAGCTGCCGAATGTTGCCTCTGTACGAAAGCGCTCAACAAGATAAATGAAGGAATTTTTGAAAGATCACAGGAGGAATGCCTGCGTGAACGAAACAAGCTATTTCAAACTAAAGGCAGATGGGAAAACAACCTGCTTTACGACCGACGAATTTGAGAATTCGTCAGAAATAATTGCCACGCTCACCGCTGCCGTGAAAACTAGGAGCGAGGGTGCGGAACTTGTCGACTTCGTGCTCACACACAGCAGAAACCGATTACCTATCAGCGATCAGGAATGGGAGGAAAAGGATGCGGCTCAAAATCAGCCTTCTCCAAATGAACGAACCGTAAATATCGATTTCGACAACGATAGTGCGGTATTCTCCCACTGGCGGGGTAATGTCCGGACTTTGCTCTCCGGCCAGATTGACAGGCTGACCGGTTGCTATGAAATGTCGCTTTCAGAAAAAGGGCTTGACGCAAGCAGCTTCGTTTCAAATCTTATGCAGCACTGCAGTCTTCAATGCATTGAGCAAAAGAACTATCCTGCCTTTGTGATGGGAGGAATGGCGTAAGTCCATGTACCGGCCAACTTGTCAACGCGCAGGGAAAATGATAAAATCAGATTGACAAAACGGATTTGGAGCATGATCAGACAATGAGCAGAATCAACAAGTTAATCCCGCATTACGACAGGAAAAGAAGAAGGTGGCGAGTCGAATTCGCTGACCGGTCACCAGAAGAGGGGGATTTGCTGTACGTCGCCAGCGAGTATGCGCGATCAGGACTCTATTTCCCGTATAATACCGAGCAAACAGCCGAAAAAGAATACAATGGGCATTCGCACAGCTTCCAGGGCGTGATCCGCGCACTGCTGGAAGATCCTGCAGGCTTTACGACCGTAGGATTTGAAGAGTATTACTCGAAACAGGAGCTGCAGTTTCTGGCTGCACTACAGAACAAACTGAAAACCGACTTAACGAAATGACTGGAGGTCCCTTTGACAATTCTGGTGGATATGGACGACACGATTGAGCAGTTGCTCCAGACGTGGGTCCGAAAACTAAACGAGAAATACGACAGAAACGTCGATTATGAAGATATCCTTTCATGGGACATCGATGATGCTTATCCCGGCCTGACGAAGGAGCAGGTTTTTTCTGTTCCGTTTGAGCCGGGCTTCTGGAAGACTGTTGAGCCTATACCCGGTGCTGCTGAAGCTTTGCAGCGTCTGATTGCTAACGGTCACGAAGTCTTTATCGTGACGGCTTCTTATCCGGAATCGGTTCCTGAGAAGATGAATGATCTGCTGTTCCGATATTTTCCGTTCCTTTCCTGGCGCAACGTCATCATCACCGCCCATAAACAGATGATCCGAGGCGACGTTCTTATTGATGACGGGATCCACAATCTCGAGGGTGGCGATTATACCAAAATCCTGATGACTGCACCGCACAACAAAAGCTATGATGCCGAAGCAAACGGCATGATCCGTGTGCATAACTGGGCAGAGATTGAAAACGTCATTGCCAATCTGGAACAGAAAGAGACCATTACGCTTTCATAGAAGCTTGTAACCAAACAGCAATATGAGAAGGAGCGTTTTCAAATGTCTTACCCGAAACCGTTATCTGAAAGAACACTGGAAAAACTGTACATGCAGAGCGGGCTGTCTGGTGAGGCCAGAAACGCGCTTCACGGTTTCTTCGCTGCCTGTGCCAACCTTTACGGGGCAATCTCCCTCCGCTGTGCATGGTCGGTATATCAGGAACTTAAGGATGTACCAAAACTGCGGCGCAAGGACTTCCTCGCTTTTGCCGGGATTGTCCGGCGTGAGGATCAGCCGTATTACGTGTTTGAGATTGAAGAGCTGTACCAAGAGGAAAAACACAATGAGCTGGAGCGCCATATCGTGTCAAAAGAGCTCGTTACCGTTGGTTACGTGAAATATGACCGCATCTATGAACTGCTAGAGCGGGCTAGGCAATATCCCTACTGTGTTCCCGACGATTTTTTCAACTTTTCTGTGCCAGTTCCGACTGCTGAAGAGTCAGCCCTATTTTGCTTCCTGGGTGCTTTGAAGTCTACACAGAACGAATGTTCGTCGAAACACGGACAGTCCATTCCGAATGATAACAAAGGTAAAAGGCTATGTGAATTTTCGTTTTTGAATGCGTTAGAACGATTCGACATCGAATGGTACAAGAAATGTCCGGCTATTCTTGCTTCCGTTCTGGAAGACTGCGCAGGTACGGAGGCAGAGAAAATCATGCGCATGTACAAACGCTCCGAAAACATTGGTAATAGAAGCCCGACCGAATCACTCCAATACTTGTTGGATGAACTCAATGAAGCCGGCGTCGTGATGAAGGAAAGCCATGTTAAGAAATTGCTAAAACTTATAACGGAGTATCACAATAATAGCCGCCTGTGGTGCACGGCAGGCTGGACACCAAATGAACTGTTTTCTTTGAACCCACCATCAAACTCACCAACCATATCTTTTGGCCCGGGCATTCAGAAAACATTTGCCGATGGCTCCATGGATAAGGAAGAGTTGATTCAATTGATCAAAGAGCTCGGGATGGACGTGCTGGAATAGACCGAGGCAAGACTTTATAGCGATGCTGGTATTGCACAGACAAAGAAACGGATCAACAGAAAGGTAGAACGCAATGAGTACAATCGAGATTAAAAAGAATAGCATTACAGATCTTGAGACAGATGCTATTGTAAATGCTGCAAATGATGGTTTGTGGGCTGGCAGCGGTGTCTGTGGAGCAATTTTCGCCGCTGCAGGAAAGAGGAAACTGGAAGAAGCTTGCAAAAAGATTGGGCATTGCGATACCGGTTCCGCCGTGATTACCCCCGGATTCGATTTGAAAGCCACATACATCATCCATGCTGTCGGGCCAATTTGGGAAAGCGGCAAACGCGATGAGTCAAAGTTGCTGTACGGAGCATACTACCATTCTCTGGAGCTCGCCGTCGAAAACCACTGTGCCTCCATCGGCTTTCCGTTGATTTCCACGGGTGTGTTCGGCTATCCGATTGACCAGGCATGGGGCGTCGCCATACAGGCATGTGCAGACTTCATCAACAAAGGGAATCAGATTGATATTGTTTTTGCAGTCCTGAAGGACAGTGTTATTCAATCCGGAAAGAATGCGTTGATGCTGATTGCTCCACAATTAATGAAGGAAACCAGTTAAGAGCCAAGCATGTTTAAAAACCGCAGACCAAAGACGAGATAGGAGTTTTGCCCATGTCTTCTGAAAAAAACAAAGCGCTGGTTCTGGAAACAGAGCGATTGATTCTCCGACCATTCCGCAGCGATGATCTGGATCTGATCCAGCGGCTCTACTGCGATGATCAGATTTTGAAATTCACGCCGTTTGACGCGCTGAGTAAATCCGAGGCAGAAAATCACCTGCTGAATATCATTCACGATTGGGGGCAGCCGCCGAGGTTTAACCACGAGATGGCGGTGCTCCTGAAGGGAACGGAGAATCGCATCGGCAGGGCACATTGAGATCGATCCGGAGACAGATACGGGGATGATCGGCAGCTTTCTGCTGCCGGAGTATTGGGGACAGGGCTATGCGACGGAGATCGCCCGCGTCCTGATCGACTGCTGCTTTGATGAGTTTCATCTCCACCGGGCGAACGCACTGTGCAATCCGAAGAACACAGCATCGTGGAAAGTGCTTGAAAAGTGCGGGATGCGCCGCGAGGCTTATCTCCGGGAAAAGGTCCGTTATGTGAAGGGCGGTATTACCTGCCGGGAAGACGAGCTGGAATACGCAATACTGTCATCTGAAAGATAAGAGTCAGGGAAGGACTGTACGATCATGCAGACCTAATTGAATGTAAGCACATCAACACACACAGATGCTGAACGGAAGCATTCAAAGAGACCGTTGCAAAGAAAAGCGAGGAACTGAAAGACTGGTTTTCACATCTCGGAAAAGGTGAATAACTCCTCTAAAGCATCATGAATCCGAAAAGATGCAGCCCCAACAGAACGATGCCTGTTGGGGCTGTACCTTTGAGAGGATTATCAAAATGAAAAAATGAAAAAGCTCTTGCCTGCGATTATGATGATAACCCTCAAATGTTACAGATGAAAGAGCAAAGCAATTAAGAAAGTATAAAAACTGTTTTGCAGTTATTTACTTTTTGCCGAACAGTCCGCCGAGCTTGTCCAGATTTAGCTTCGCTTTCACGCCGGTCACGATGCTGTTAATCGTGTCGTCCGGAAGGTCGACTCCGACCATGCCCTCAACGGCTTTCACCGGATCTTTCTTGAACTGCGCTTGAAGCGCTTCATCGGATTGGATCTTCTTAACGAGTTCTTCAACCTTTGCTTTGATATCCATTGCGCGGCCATCCTTTCTGAATTTAATAACGCTGTTCTGCTAAAAGCTCATAGAAAAAGTCTTTGTTGTCATCGCCTGCGGTAGATGTACTGCCGCCGGGTGCAGTCGTGTTTTCTTCGGGCTGCATCCAAAACCACCTCGTCTCTCTTACAACAGTTGAGTCTACCACCAGATAATGTTAGCGTCAAGGTGCGGAAAAGAATAAATCTACTAGATATTGTTGGAAGAAATCAAAAAAAGTCTTGACAAATATTGAAAGGAATTATTACCATGAACAAGAACGAACTGGTTGTCGCGATGGCCGAGAAGACTGGCCTGAGCAAGAAAGACTGCGCCGCGGCGCTCGACGCTTTTACCGGCAGCGTGCAGGATGCTCTGAAGGCCGGCGACAAGGTCTCCCTGGTCGGATTCGGTGCTTTCGAAACGAAGGTCCGCCACGAGCGCGTTGGCCGCAATCCCCGCACCAAAGAGGAAGTCAAAATCCCCGCTTGCAAGGCTCCCGTGTTCAAGGCGGGCAAGGCCCTGAAGGATGCACTGAACTGAAACAAAAAGCACATAGCATAAGCAATCGCGGTTCAAAACGAACCGCGATTGTTGCATCTTCGTGGTGCAAATTCGATACATACGCGCATATACTTGCTGACGAAAGGCGCTCAATACTGCGTCAATGATAAAGGAGGATAAACCACTGAAAAACCATACTATTCATAGAACGCTATCCGCCGTGCTTGCCTTGATCATGCTGCTGATGATCCTCAGCGGCTGCAGCAAGAACGGTGCAAAAACAGAGCCGGCAAAGCAAACCGAATCAGTGAAGCCGTTTGAGCCCGCTACGAAAACCGATCTCGTCACACCGACGGAGCCGGCAAAGCCGTCCGAAACAGAGGCAATTATTGAGAAACTGGATGGTGAGCGTTTCGAAGCGGTCATCATCCTCGAAGGCATGGAGGAGACCGTCCAATACGAGCATTTCCGCAACGAGGCACTCGGGTTCGAGATGGACTATGACTATGAGAATTTCGAACGACGCAGTGAGTCGGATCGCGAATGCTTCGTGAGCGTCTACGACGATCCGAATAATCCCGAGAACTATCTCGAGGTGACTCGCAGTGCTGAGGATGCAGAAACTGCAGCCGCATCCATCTGCAAGGCGCTTTCAAAGGATTATGATATCAGCAGGAACGATTCGTTCGCACTTGAGCGGGCGGGCAGTTGCATCCGCATTGACGCGTCTGCAGACGTAGGCGGTTTGACGATGCCGGACTACCTGCAGATGGTATATATCATCCCGGCAGCTGATGGATGCCGTATCGCCACCGCGCATTACTACATTGTGGGCGCTGAGGGCTTTGGAAGGCGGTTCGCCTATATGATGCAAACCTTTTCGGCCATTGACTGATTGAACACAAGAACTGATTAATACAGATACAGCAATCGCTGTCCCAAGCAATACGGGACAGCGATTGCTGTGTTTCCAGGAAAACGATAAAAGCTTATGAAAGCATCGTCGGCATTAACGACGATGACCGCCGCTGTGACCGCCATGCCCGGCAGGGCCACCGCGATTGGGGGCACCGCCGCCGCTGCGGCTGCCGCCGGAAGGCCCGTGTCCCTGCGTATGCGGCGGCGTTTGACTTCGTGTTGGCGTATGGCCGCGATCCGGCATAGGACGGCGAATCGTGCGGCGAGGTGCCAAAGGCGTCGACTCCAGACGGGGCCGGAAATTCCGATGGTAGACCGGGGGCTTCGGCTGATAGCTGATATGGAACAGGCGTTCCAGCAAAGAGGGCTTCTTGTAACGGCGATAAGAGGAGATGCGGTTCGCAACCGTCAGCGCACCAATAATAGCAGCTGCACCGGCCAAAAGCCCGCCTTTGTTGTCGAAGATGGAACTGGTGGCCTTGCTCGTCAGATCCACATATTGATCCTGCCGATCGGTGATGGAAACTTCCATTCCGTATTCCGTATACATCTGCGCAACGGTTGCCGCTTCCTCTGCGGTCAGGTTTTCTCCCACGATCACAGGGACCATGCGCACTAGGTTCCCGGATTCCGCATCGGTGTAGCCGAACACGTCCTCCAACAGATCGCCGGCCATCGTCGCATCGCAGGAGCCGATAGAAACCAGAACCAGATTATACTCGTTGGCAGATTTGGCCGTTGATGCGGCCTTGTTCAGAAGAGAGATCGAGGTTGTCACGCTTTGCAAGGCATTTCCGCAATAGGGGCAGAAGTTTGTCTGTGCAGTAAGCTCCGCGCCACAGTTTCCACAAAACATTTTCTTATACCTGCTTTCTTCTAATTAAATGATTCAAATCTGGTTTGTGATTGGCAGTTCAACCGTGCCGCTTGTATTTTATTGCAATGAATAATCCGGCAAGGAGGATAATAAAGGAAACGCCGAGGAGAATCCATGTATCACGGGAAGGAGTGCTGCCGGTTTGTGCGGCGGTATCCTCTGCTTCGTTCGGGGGTTGGAATGAAGCGTTTTCCTTATTCGTGATTCCTCCGCCTTGTCCCGGATTTACATCGGTGTTTTCGCTGTTGCCGGGAGCGCCGAAACTGCCTCCCGGAAAGCTGAACGTGCCATTCTCTGTGCCAGGGAATGAGCCAACGTCGGGGGGCTGTTCCGTGTCTATCTTATCACCGCTGCCAAGAGGAGTAAAGCTTCCAACCGAAGCGGTGAACGAGCCGCTGTCAGAGTCGGAGTTCGGGTTGAAGCTTTCGCCGTCGGGGCGATCCGGACGTTCGCTGCTGCCGCGCCCACCAAAGTCCTTGCCGGAAAAACCGGATGCATTGCCCGCATCATTTGTATTCGAACTTCCCTCGTTTGGACG
>Ga0079305_1002258_pt1 | contig 17845 bp, 14 predicted proteins | sample LMS_cellobiose_e_FD_79183 | JGI IMG/M metagenome (GOLD analysis project Ga0079305, IMG submission 79183) | Rumen-fistulated moose microbial communities from Alaska, USA - LMS_cellobiose_enrichment | ecosystem: Host-associated > Mammals > Digestive system > Stomach > Rumen fluid ... | reverse complement strand
CACTGCCAGCGCCCCCGCGCAGTGGGCGGCGAACTGGTCAAAATCCTCGCAGCCGCCGCACAGATCCCGCAGCTGCTCCTCCGCCTGGCACATTGCGAACAGATCCGCGTCCATGGGCCGCAGCGTGAAGCCCCCCGGCACGCGCAGCGCCTGCCGCTCCAGCAGGGCTTTATCTCCGCCCTCAAGGGGCGCAAAGGCATAGCGGACGCCGGGCCGGGGGCCGCGATGGGCGTATTCCCCTGCCAGTGCCCGCCAATCGGCCGCCGCCTTCAAAATCAGCTCGCCGGGCTTCGCCCCGTCCAGCCAGTCCAGGGCTTCCCGGCCGGGCGCGCCCGCGGCGAAGGCGAAATCCCCCGCCAGCAACACGGCGCAGTCCGGCCCCAAAACGGCACGGCCCCGGTGGCCCTGCAGGCAGGCAGAGAGCAGAATATCCCCGTCCTTCGGGAAAAACCGCCGGGCCGCTTCGCGCTCCCGGCGGGTATACAGCTCAATCATTGTCGATCTGCACCTTATCCCGGCCCAGGGTTTCGATCAGCAGGCTTTCATCCCGCTCCTGCTGCTCCCGCACGGATTTTTCCTGCCGGGCCGTATCCTCCAGCACCGCCTCGAACCGGGCGGGCTCGCCCCCCTCCTCGGTGAGCAGGCGCTCCATGGTCTGCTTATTCCGGGGCACGTTCATATAATCGCAGCTCATGGCGTCCTTCCGGGTAAATACCACGCGGTAGGTGCCGTTGGCGTATCCGCCGAATTTGCCCAGGTTCATCATGGCGTAGGCCGCCACCGCCTCCCGGGGCATACGCTTCATCACCGCGTTCCACACGTCGCTGGGCTTGCGGCCCTGGGGCGTTTCGCCCTCCGGTATCGGGGCGGGGGCCTTGGCCGCCGGCTTTGCCGGGGCCGCCTTCGGCGCTTCGGGGGCGGACTCCGCGGCCTGCTTCACAACAACTCCGTTCTTTTTCAGCAATTCGATCTGGTGGCTGAGCTCCTCCACCTTATCGGCCAGGGCCTCGGCGTCGTTTCCGTCCGCCACCCGGCAGGCCCGCAGGGCGAACAGCTCCAGCACCGCCCGGGGGGAGGAGGCGTAGCGAGTGTCGGCGTCGGCCCGCATGGCCAGCTCCAGTATGCGCAGCAGCCGGGGCATGGAAATATCGTTGGCCTGGGCCTGATAGCGCTGGGCGTTGGCTCCGGTCATCTCCCCCGCGGCCCGGGCCCCCAGCTTGAAGGCCGTGACCTGGCGCACGTGGGCGGCCAGATCCCGCAAAAACACCTGCACGTCCCGTCCCTGGCGCATCAGATCCTCGATCATGTTCAGGGCACGGGTGCCGTCCGAGGCGGCCAGGGCGGCGGCGAAATCGAACAGAAAATCGCTGTCCGCCGTGCCCAGGGCCTGGCGCACCAGTTTCTCCGTCAGCCTTTCCCCCGAGCCCAGGCACATATCCAACAGGCTCCAGGCATCGCGCATGGCCCCGTCGGCGGAGCGCACGATCAGGTTCAGCGCCTCGGGCTCCGCCTCCTTCAGCTCGGGCATGGCGGTGAGCATGCGGCTGATCATCTGCTCCTCCGTCAGCCGCCCGAAATCAAAGCGCTGGCAGCGGCTCAGGATGGTGCTGGGAATCTTTTGCGGCTCGGTGGTGGCCAGGATGAACACCATGTAGGAGGGCGGCTCCTCCAGCGTTTTCAGCAAGGCGTTGAACGCCGCGTTGGAGAGCATGTGCACTTCGTCGATGATATACACCTTGTATTTGCTGAACTGGGGCGGGTAATCCACCTTTTCCAGCAGATCGCGGATCTCCTCTACCCGGCTGTTGCTGGCGGCGTCCATCTCAAACACATCCAGGGAGGCGTCCTCCATCAGCGCCTTGCAGCTGGGGCATTCCAGGCAGGGGTCGCCGTCAACGGGATGCTCGCAGTTGATGGCCCGGGCCATGATCTTGGCGGCGCTGGTTTTGCCGGTGCCGTGGCTGCCGCAGAAGAGATAGGCATGGGCGATGCGCCCCGAGGCCACCTGATGCCGCAGGGTGCGGATCACGGCCTCCTGGCCCACCATCTCCGAAAACGTGCGGGAACGCCATTTGCGATACAATGCCTGATACATGCCTTTGCTCCTTTGCAGCCGGTATTCAGCATTATTATAGCATACCGGCGCTGTTTTTTGAATGATTTTTGTGGCCGCGCGCTACTTTTTATGGTATACTGCATTCAGAATACCGGGAAAGGAAGGTTTTTTGTATGCAGTACGTTCCCTTTGGAAAACTCGGTTTTGATATTTCCCGTCTCGGCTTCGGCTGCATGCGCCTGCCCACGGTGGAGGCGGACGGCAAAAAGGCCGTGGACGTGCCCCGGGCCATGGCGCTGATCCGCGCGGGCATCGACGGCGGCATCACCTATATCGACACCGCCTGGCCCTATCACGGCGGCGAGAGCGAAAACGTGGTGGGCCTGGCCCTGCGGGACGGCTACCGGGAGCGGGTGAAGCTGGCCACCAAGCTGCCCTGCTGGGCGGTGAAGGAGCGCCGGGACATGGATCGCATCCTGGATGAGCAGCTGAAAAAGCTGCAGGTGCCCTTCGTTGATTTTTATCTGCTGCACGCCCTGGACAAAGAACGCTGGGAAAAGATGAAGGCTCTGGGCGCGCTGGAATTTTTGGAAAGCGCAGTGAAGGACGGGCGCATCCGCTACCCCAGCTTCTCCTTCCACGACGAATACCAGGTGTTTGAGGAGATCATCACCGGCTATGACTGGGTGATGGCCCAGATCCAGTTCAACTATCTGGATACCGAATATCAGGCGGGTCTCCGCGGCATGGCCCTGGCGAAGGAGCGCGGCGCCTCCCTGGTGGTGATGGAGCCGCTGCGGGGCGGCGCGCTGGCCCGGCCCAGCGCCGACATCCAGGCCATTATCGACGCCTATCCCGAAAAGCGCAGCGCCGTCGAATGGGCTTTCCGCTTCGTGGGCGATTATCCCGAGGTCGCCACCATCCTCTCCGGCATGAGCGACGAGGAGCAGCTGGCGGACAACCTGCGCATCTTTGACGGCGTAAAGGTGGGCGGGCTGACCGAGGCGGACAAGGGCCTGATCGCGGAATTGAAGGCGGGCTACCGCCGCCGCATGCCCATCGGCTGCACCGCCTGCCGGTACTGCCAGCCCTGCCCCATGGGCGTGGTGATCCCCGACCTGTTCGGCGATTACAACGAGGCCAGCATGTTTGACGACTGGGGCCGGATGCGCCGCCATTATCAGGGCTATATCAAGGAGGAGCAGGACGCGGGCCGCTGCATCCAGTGCGGCGCGTGCGAGGAACAGTGCCCCCAGCACCTGCCCATCCGCGATTGGCTGGAAACCGTGCATAAAGCGGGCACGGAGGGCGCAGAATAATCCGCATGAGCAACAAGCTGTTCGGCGTCGTTTCCATTTACGGCCTGCTGATCGCCTGCGCCATCCTGGCGGGCACGCTGCTGTGCCAGCGGGAGGCCCGCCGCCGGGGGCTGCCCCGGGACACGGGCATTGATATGATCCTGTGGGCCGTGCCCCTGGCGGTGATCGGCGCGCGGCTGTATTACGTGGCCTTCCGCTGGCCGCTCTACGCCGGTGACCCGCTCAGCATCCTGCGCGTGTGGGAAGGCGGGCTGGCCATTTACGGCGGCATCATCGGCGGCTTTGTGGGGCTGGCGCTGCTGAGCCGCAAAAGCAAGATCCCCCTGCTGACCCTGCTGGACATCGGCGCGCCGATGGTGATCCTGGGCCAGGCCATCGGCCGCTGGGGCAATTACTTTAACGGCGAGGCCTACGGCCGGGTGATCACTAACCCCGCGTGGCAGTTTTTCCCCGTGGCGGTGCTGGCCGACGGCCAATGGCACATGGCCACCTTCTTCTATGAATCCTGCTGGAATCTGCTGGGTTTCCTGCTGCTGTGGCTGTACCGCAGGCGGGCGAAGCGTCCCGGCGATGTGTTTTTCCGCTATCTGCTGTGGTATGGAGCGGGCCGCGCCGTCATCGAGGGCCTGCGCACCGACAGCCTGATGTGGGGCCCGGTGCGGGTCTCCCAGGCGTTGAGCCTGCTGCTGGCCCTGGGGGCCGCGGCGGCGATCCTGATCCGGCGAAAAAAAGCGCCCGATTGAAAAATACTGCCCGGAAAGCCGCTCTTTTGCGCTCAAAGAGCGGCTTTTCTATCCCCTCCGAGTGTAAGCGGCAGCCGGGGCAAAAGGACGGTTATTCGCATCGGCGGCCAGCTGATTTTTACCGATCCCTAAACATCAAAAAAGCAGGAATTTGACGGGGAAGGGATACGACGGGAGCGTTCCTTTTCGTCTGCCCGAAAAGGAACCGAAAAGGGCTGCGTTTGCTGCCGTAAAAGCTGCAAGCGCAAGAAAAAACAAGATCGCCGTCCACCGCTTCCGGGCAGCCGGCTTCGCCGGCGCGCTGCGCGCAAAGCGCACAGCGAAAAACCGCTGGACAGACCAGAAAATGAATGCATTCATTTTCTGGCTGGCCAGCGGTTTTTCTTATGCCCGGAAGCTCTCTTGGCGACATTTCAGTTTCAGGCGCACATTGTTTGTTATTGTTTTCAAGCCGGTTCGCCCGGCGAGGTCCAGGAGATGAAATCTCCTGGCGCAGAGGTTTGGAGGCCGCGGAGGCCTCCAACGCTCCCTTTGCCAATTCCTATTGAGATTAATGCAAAATATTTCGGTTCCGAACCACTTGACAAGTATCCGTTTTTTGTGTTATATTTTGTTCGGTTCCGAAGCAACAAATGATTTTTTCGCCGATAAGGAGTTGATTACGGATATGGAAAAAACGAAAGAACAGATTTTGATTGAAAAGCTGCGCAAGGCCGGGCACAAGACCCGCATGGGGCTGCGCCCCGGCATGCCGCCCATGGGCGGCGTGCGTCCCCCCAGGATGCCGGGCATGCCTCCCCACGGGCCGGGGATGCACCGTCCCCCCATGGGCCACGGGCCGATGATGGGCAAGCCGCCCGTTTTCCCCCGGGAAATGCTGCTGCTGGCGCTGCTGGAAGAGAGCGATGCGGGCGTTCGCCAAAAGGATATCGCGGACAAAATCGGAATCAACGCCTCCTCCCTCTCCGAGCAGATCGACCGGCTGGAATCCGACCATTACCTGGAGCGCCGCGCCAACCCCGAGGACAAGCGCAGCACCCTGATCGCGCTGACGGAAAAGGGCAAGGCCCGCGCCTATGAGGTGCAGGCCGAGCGCCAGAAGGCCGCCGCCGATTTCTGCAGCCGCCTGACCGACGGGGAAAAGGATGCCCTGATCGCGCTGCTGGATAAGCTGCTGGCGGAATGATCCCATGAGAAAAGCCCTTGCCGGTTTTGCCCGGCAAGGGCTTCATTTATGCGTTTTTTGCTGATTATCAGCCTTATTCCAGATTGACGCTCCACCCGCTCACGTATTTCAGCAGGCGGATCACGTCCATGATGTTGATATCGTTATCGCCCGTCACTTCGCTGTTTTCCGTTACGATTTTCACATCCCAGCCGGAAACGTGCTTCAGCAGCCGGATCACGTCCATGATGTCCACCGTGCCATCCCCGGTCACGTCGCCGGGCAGGAAATCGTCAGCGCCGGGTGTAACCGAAGGCGTTGGCGTTTCCGTTTCCACAGGCACGCAGAAGGAAGGATTGCTGATGGCAACCCATCCCTCGGTTCCGTCCTCCAGCCGGCACTTCGCCCAGGTATAATTGCCTGCCGTAACCGCGGTGCTCATATCCGCCCAGAAATGGGTGCCTTTGCGCATCGTTTTGATCGAGGTGCCGCTTTTATTATACTGTTTGTTGATTAACAGCCCCTTCGGCGTTACGACTTCATATTCTTTGTTATAGCCCGCTTCCTCTGTCTTTTGCGGGGCGACGGCCAGCGTTACCGTATCCGATTTTACGCTGTTTCCGTACTGATCCGTGACGACGCAGTAAATCTGCCGTCCGCTGTACTTCTCATCCAGATGATCCGAATACGTGGCAGCGGCAACAGACGATTTGGAGAATTTGCTGTCCCCGGGGTTTTTCTTATACCACTGGTAACTGAGGCCGTCGCCCGCAGCCTCCACCTTTGTGGTCACCTTATCGCCCGATTTGGCCGCCGTTCTGTTTTGCGGCTGTTTTGTGATCTTCAATTCCGTGGACGGCGTGCCGCCGGCGGTCGTCACTCGTCTGAAAGCGGTTTCAAGCACGGTCAGCTGCAGTCCCGTATCCATTTCCGCCATGATTTCACAGCGGCAATCCACGTTTACGTCCACCGTTTCGGCCGCAAGCGCCGCGGCATTGACCTTATCCAAGTCTTCCAGTTTGATTTTCTTTGTGGAGAGCTGATCCTGGATAAAGGGGCCTTTTATGACTTCTCCCGTGTCCGCGTCCAGAATCGAGACCGTGACGTTTGTAATATTCGAGGTTCCTTCCAGTTGGCCTTTGATCCGGATTGGGTCAAGATAATAGATATCGCCGCGGGGCGCCTCATGGGCCGCAAGCGTAAAATGGCCCAGATTATTCACATCGGAAGCTTTTACAAAGTACCGCCCTTGCTCCAGGCCAATCCAGTGCGTCAGGTCATTGCGGATTCCCAGTATGTAATCCCAGGCAATACAGGAATTGCCCTCCAGCACTGCGCCCTTTTCCACGGTGACGTCATCCTTTGAATCAACGCCCGGAATTCTGTGCAGCACGATTTCCTTCTTCGCTTCAAAATAATCATGCTCCTGTGCAGTCCAGACCGCTAAAGCGACTTGCTCTACTCGGCCTTCATACACATATGTTCCGTCGGTCAGCTTATACCAAATGTTCCCATAGCTGTTTTTGTATTTGGCGAGAACCGATATGTACGCCCCCTTTGCGTAGTTGCGCACCACGGTCGTATGCTCTCCGGTTTGCTCATCCACCGGATCGTAGGGTTCGCTGTTCACATACCCGTCCTTGCTGAACCGGAACCACGCGAAATCGTAGTCCTCCACCAGATCAAACTCATTTTTGACCTCTTCCGCGTTCGCTGCCGTCATGCCCGCGCATACCAGAAGCAGCGCCGCGCACAGTATGCCGATCCATCGGATTCCCTTTTTGCTCTTCATTGTTTTTGCCTCCCTTTCTTCAGCCTCTTTGCTTTTCATGGTTTATGACAGTTTAACATCCCAGCCGCTCACATATTTCAGCAGGCGGATCACGTCCATGATGTTAATATCGTTATCGCCCGTCACCTCGCTGTTTTCCGTAACGATCTTCACATCCCAGCCGGAAACGTGCTTCAGCAGCCGGATCACGTCCATGATGTCCACCGTGCCGTCCCCGGTCACGTCGCCGGGCAGGCGGGTTTGCGCGGGCGTCGCGGTGGGTTCATCAGGCGTAGGCTCCGGCGTGGACGTAGGCTCAGGCGTGGGTTCGGGCGTGGGCTCAGGCGGGGGTGTCGGCTCCGGCGTGGGCTCGGGCGTGGGTGTCGGCTCAGGTGTGGGCTCGGGCGTGGGCGTGGGCGGGATAAAGGGCTCCGGCTCCTCATCCACCCATTCGATCTTCAGCGCGAAGGGCTGATAAATGTAGCTCCTTTGCACAAGGGTCCTGTTCGCGCTGGAAATAATCTGATAGGTATACGTCAGGTATTCCACGTCCTTGTCCACGGTAATGATGCTGCCGTCGGAATCCTTGCCGCTCCAGTCATAGATACGGCCCAGCTTGATGCCGGCAATGCGGCGCATATCGTAGGTGCCGCTGGGGCCCACCTGGATGGTGCGCACATTGCCGCCGGTGCTTGCGTACTCCAGCGGGGCCATATCCATATCCAGATACGCCATTTGGTTATTTTCGCACACCACGCCCGCAATCCTGGGATTGCCCGACACATCCAGGTATTTCAGGGAATTGTTGCTGCAATTCACCAGCGCCAGGATGGGATTGCCGTGCAGGTTCAGGCTGGTCAGACTGTTATTGCTGCAGTACAGGTACATCAGGTTGGGCAGCATGCTCACATCCAGCGCGCTCAGCCCGCAGCCGCTGCAGTCCAGGCTCCACAGCTTCGTATTGCTGCTCACGTCCAGCCCATTCTTCAGCACGCAGCCGTTGAGGCCCAGGTCATACATCTCGGGATTGGCGCTCAGGTCGATATCGGTGATCCCCGTATGGGAGATATTCAGCTTTTTCAGCTTCGGGCAGTGGCTCACGTCGATGGCGGTCAGATTGGCGTTGGTGGCGCAGTGCAGCTCCTCCAAATTGGGGCAGCCGTTCAGATCCAGCTTCGAAAAACTATTGCCAAAGCATGTCAGCGTTTTCAGTCCGGGCTGATTGCCCAGTTCCAGCGCGGTCAGGCCCAGGCCGCTGCAATCCAGCGCCTCGATGTTGAGGCAGGGGCTGAGATCCAGCCCGGTCAGCAGGCTGTGTTGCACCTCCAGCGTCGTCAGCTTGGGCACAGGGGATAGGTTGAGCTCCGTGATATTGGTGTACAGGATGTCCAGTAACCGCAGGTTGGGGCAACCGCTCAGATCCAGCGCATCCACATAGTTTTTCTCAAGGATCAGTGTTTGCAGGGCCGGGCAGTTTTCGATGATGAGGGTCTTCACTTTGCTTTGGGATACGTCCACCACTTCCAGCGCGGGCATATCGCACAGCGCTATCACGCCGTCGCCTCCCGTTTTTCCCCCGGCGAACAGGAATGTCTTCAGGTTTCTCAGCGCGCTGACATCTTCCACAGACAGCAGCTCGTTGCTGCCGCAATCCAGATAGGTCAGATTGGGGCAGACGGAAAGATCCAGCGTCCCCAGATTATCATCCTTGCAATTCAGCCAGGTCAGGCTGCCGCTTGCGGGCAGGATCAGGGTGCCCAACTTCCAGTTGGTGTGGCAGTCCAGCTTCTGCAGGGAGGAATGCCGGCTGAGGTCCAGCATTGGAAAAAAGCCGTTGCTGACATTCAGCTCCTTCAGCTTCAGATTGTTGGAAACATCGATGGTGGATACATTGACGCCGCCCGCGTCCAGCTTTTCCAGCTCGGTAAAGTATTCGATGCCCGTCAGGTCGGTCACATACCGGCTGCTGAAGGGGCCGATCTCCTTCACCTGGGCGATCTCCGCCGGGCTCAGAAAGCCGTCCTGGTCGGTATCAAAGTTATCCGACACATATTTCATCAGCGTGGAATTGGGAAAATTCTCCGCGCTGATCTCCACGTTCTCCGCCAGGGCGGGCAGAGCCAGCGCGCACAGCATCAGCATCAGCAGCACAGCAGCTTTTTTCATTGCGATTTTCCTTTCTTATCCCAAGGACACGTTCCATCCGCTCACATATTTCAGCAGGCGGATCACGTCCATGATATTGATGTCGTTATCGCCGGTCACGTCGCTGTTTTCCGCTGCGATCTGCACATCCCAGCCGGAAACGCGCTTCAGCAGCCGGATCACGTCCATGATGTCCACCGCGCCGTCCCCGGTCACGTCGCCGGGCACGGAGGCGGCGGAGAGAGCGCTGTAATCCGGGGTGACGGTGATGGTAAAGCCGCCGTAGCCATCCTGACCGCGATCCGGCATATCAAAGCGCGCCTGCACCGGAACGGTTTTGCCGTCCAGGACGACGCCGGTATCCTGCAGCAGCTGGGCCGCCATGCATTCGTTCATCCCGTAGTCGCTTGCGGGCTGCTCGAATGTCAGGGTGATGCTGGCCTCCCGCCGGTTCATATGGTCCAGGAGCTCGGCCGTCCACTGCTCCGCCAGCTTTTGCAGCTTGCCGTTGCGGTAGGCGTAGCCCGCCTTATAGTTATCGCAGGTTTTCTTTTTGCTGCTGTTCTCGTGGGCGCGCACCCCCTGCAGGGCGGCGTCTGTCACGCCGAAAAAGTCATAGTTTTCGCCGCCACCGCTTCCGGGGTCATCCCAGGTGCAGTCCACATGACACCAGGCCCCGTTCAGCTGGATCACGTTCCAGGTATGGTTGCTGCCATACGCCTTGGTGTTGGGAATGCCCACCGCGTCCAGCAGCAGGCCATAAGCCTCGGTATAGCTCTGGCATACGCCGGTTCCTTTGAGCAGCACGCCGCTGGCGCTGTAATTGGAATAGGTATAGTCATAATTGGCGTGGGTGATCAGCCAGGTGTGCAGCGTCAGCGCCTTCTGATAATCGCTCATGCCGGGGGTGATGACGGTGGCCACCACCTCCTTCACCTTGTCCTTTACCGTGGTGGCCCCGCTCTGCTGCTGGCCTTGCTGCCCCCGGACGCGATAGGGACGGCCCTGATCGACGGCGAACTGATGGGCATAGGAGCCCTCGTCCACCACCAGCGTCACCGCCACAGGGATCGCATTGGTGCTGATGGATTTCAGGGAGGCGGGCAGCTCCGCCTCTTTCAGCCCCTCCACGTACCAGAAGGAATCGCCGCTGATGCGCGTGACCCCCTCGGGGATCACCAGGGTGGAAGAGGGATAAGCACCAAACAGCCAGCTGCTGTTGATTTCCGTCACCCGGCAGCCCGCCACCGTGGCTGGGACGGCGCTCAACACGCCGCTCATATGGTTAGCATAGCCATTGCCGGTCAGCACCGCCGTATTGTCGCTGCGCAGGGAAAACCGGTAGCCGGATATGGGATCCACATAGATTAAATCAATGCCGTCGGCGCGCTTTGCCCCGCAGCTTTGGCAGGCGTCGCCCGCTTCGTTGCTGTTATGCTCCCAAGGCTCGCCCACTTTCTCTCCGCAGCGCTGGCATACCTGCCAATGCTGCTGTTTGTTGTATTTCCAAACAGGAGCCTCATGGCTGATATAGGCCATCGTCACGCCCCGGGCGTCACAGCCGTTGCATTTTTCCGGATCTGAGCAGCTGGCGGTATGCCGGGTGCGCTCGTAGGTCGTCTGGCCGCAGCGCAGGCACACCTCCCAGTGGTCGGTATCATCATAATGCATTTCGGTGTCGCCGTGACTTGTCCAGGCAATCGTCACGTCCTGCCCGCCGCACATCACGCAGGTATCCGGCGCGGTACATTCGGAATAATGCGTGCCGCGGGAATACTGAAGCTCCTCGCCGCAGGCGCTGCAGACGCACCAATGCTCCGTGCCGTCGTGCATCAATTTGCTTTCCCCGTCGTGGCTGACCCACGCGATATTCACCCCTTCAGCCCCGCAGGTGACGCAAACGCCCGGCGCGGTACACAGGGCGTGATGCTCGTTATAGCCGCCATATTCGTATTTTTCCCCGCAGTTTTCGCAGGCCTGCCAATGTCCGTCAGCATCATGCTGATCACTATAATTGCCGTGGCTGATCCATTGCATTTCCACCCCGGTTTCCCCGCAGACGGCGCAGGTGTCCGGGCTGGTGCAATACGCCCAGTGACTATGGGAATATTCCGCCTTTGCCGTCAGCAGCAGGCCGCAGAGCGCCGCCGCCAGCAGGATCAGGCACAGCTTTTTGCTCTTCACAGCGCATCCCTCTTATCATTCAATTTCTTCCAATTGGAAGCATACCAAAAAATGGCGGAATTGGCAAGATAAAAATGGCCCCGGCTGATCAGCCGGGGCCAAGCAATGCGGGACAGGTCAATAATTTTCCTGCACCAGTTCAAAATACGCCTGGGGATGATTGCACACCGGGCACTGGGCCGGGGCTTCCTCGCCTTCGTAAAGGAAGCCGCAGTTGCGGCAATGCCAGACCTTTTTGCCTTCTTCCTTTTTGAATACCTGTTCCTTTTCGATGTTCTCGCGCAGCTTGTTGTAGCGCTCCTCATGGGCGCGCTCCACCTGAGCCACGCCCTCAAAGCGGGCGGCCAGCTCCATAAAGCCCTCTTCCCGGGCGATCTCGGCAAACTCCCGGTACATGTTCACCCATTCCTCGTGCTCGCCCGCGGCGGCGGCGGCCAGGTTCTTGGCAGTGTCGCCCGGGGTCTTGCCCTCGGCAAAGCCGCCCAGGGCGCGCAGCCACATCTTAGCGTGCTCCTTCTCGTTCAACGCGGTCTCGGCGAAGAAGGCGGAAATCTGCTCAAACCCTTCCTTCTTGGCGGCGCTGGCATAAATATCATACTTGGTGCGGGCCTGGCTCTCGCCGGCGAAGGCGGCCAGCAGGTTCTTTTCGGTACGGGATCCCTTCAGTTCCATGTTCATATCCTCCTTGTTTTTAATTCATCATGCCCGTTAGCAGGGCAGTTCAATCATCAAAAGATGTCCAGGATCGCCAGCAGCACGGAGCTGACCATCAGGAACGCCAGCGCGATGCACACGATGCGCACCCACAGGGAGCGGCTGTTCTTGCTTTTGCCGGTCATGTCACTGCACCTCCTGTTCATAAGCTTCGATGGCGCGGCTCAGCTGATCGGGACAGCTGGTGTTGCCACGGCAGGGGATGCCCCGCAGCAGCTCCTTCACCTCGTCCGCCTTGCGGCCCACTACCATGGTGGCCAGGCCCTTTGTGTTGCCGCGGCAGCCGTTGTGGAAGGCGCAGGCGGTGATGACGCCGTTTTCGTCGATTTCCAGATCGATCTGGGTGGAACAGGTGCCGTGGGTCTTGTAGCTGTACATTTCTTTTTTCCTTCCCTCGTTTTGCATTATTCCAGGGTGATGGTCAGCATGCTGGAAAAGCTTTCCGCGCCGATCATATGGGCGTATTTTCTGTAATGGACGGTCAGGTTGCCGCTGGTGATGCCGCCCACCCGTTCATAGCCCACACGGGTTTCCCCCATGTATACCTCATGGACGGCGTCGGCGTCAAAGTCGAAGGCCTGCAGGGCCGCCCGGTCGCCGCCGGTTTTCAGCGCCTCGGAGCCGATCACCGCCCGGTACACATCCCGCATCTGATCGCTCATGCTGAAGATGCCGCTGGCCTCTCCCTTTTTGATGAAGCTGGAAACGGAAAAGTTCTTGCTGTCATTCAGGGTGACGGCGGTGATTTCGCCGCCCGCCAGCGCCCGCACCTGCATCGTCAGCCCGCCGCTGCCATAGGTTTCGGTATAGGCGATCATGGCGCCGTCCTCCCCGTTCTCCAGGCTGGTGGCCATCAGCTCCGGATCGGCATAGCAGCCGGCGATGTCCGCCAGCAGCCGGTCGATGGGGCGGCTTTCCTCCTGGGGCGTGTCGGCGGGCACGTAATACTGATTGCGCAGGTCTGACGCCGGGGGCAGCTTGTCATACACCATAAAGCGCTCCAGCAGCAGCACGGTCTCCCCGATTTCCGCGTTTTCCACGGCCTCCGGCTCGCCGTGGGCGTTCAGCCGGTATACGGCGGACGTATGCTCGTTGCCCAGGCCCTCGGTTTCCACCAGCACGGTACGCGCGTCCACCCGGCTGACCCACAGGGTGCCCTGCCAGCCCACCTCTTCATACACGCCGCCCGCGAACCACTGGAAGGGATGGATGATCGCCGGATTGCCCCCGTCGGTCAGCAGCATGTGATCCTGCGCGTCCAGCAGGTATACATGGGCCTGCCACATATCGTCATCGTAGGAGGTGCCCACCACCGCCGCGGCGATGGCCCCGGGAGGCGTTACCACCAGATTTTCCTCCACCAGCGCGGGCAGGCGGTAATGGTCGTCAAACTGTTCGCTGTACACAAACAGCGGCAGCTCCAGGTTGCCGTAAAACTGGGGGTGCATGATGCCCAGATAGGTGTGCACCGAGTCGTTCAGCAGGGTGTTGAAGCCGCTTTTGCCGTTCTCGTCCACCACGCCGATATCGGCCATGTCGATGGCGCTTACCAGGAAATGCAGGGGAGAATACTTGTTCAGCAGGTTGAACACCTGCACCAGCTTATCCTTTATGCCGGTTTTCAGGTCGCTCAAAATCTCCCAGATGCTCTTCTGATCCGCTTCGCTGACGATGCTTTGGGAGAACAGGCCCTTGATATCCTCCACCAGATTGCTGCCCGCCTCCTTGAGCCGCTCCCACAGGGTGGACAGGCTGACATCGAGCCCCTGCAGGTTCATCGTGTTTTCAATGGGATCCTCCAGCAGCCAGATCGCCACCATCAGGATGGAGGACAGGGTGCCCCAGCCCGTTTTCAGCGCGCCGCCCAGCATCTGGCCCCAGGATACGCTCAGCTCCCGCAAATCCCCCACGGTGTGGCACTCCGTCTTGCCGCGGCCCCGCCGCTGCAGCTTGTTCTGCAGCGCGCCCATGGCGGTGGTTTCCCAGTAATCAAAGGCGCTGACGGCGGTGGGCTCCGCCATGGCCGCCTCGGTGGCGGAGACAACGGCGTATTTTTTCAGATCCATGCCCAATTCGGCCGCGGCCTGCACGGCGTGGCCGGAATAGCAGTTGTCAAACACCACCACCACCCGGCCTTTGACATGCTCCTGGATGGAGCGCAGGATGGTCTCATAGGTGGGGCTGCCCTTGTCCCCGTCCCAGAAGCTCAGGCGGTTGGTGGCCTGAAAGTTGTTATCGCTGTCATACAGGCCGTGGGTGATCAGATCCAGGAACAGAATATCGTTTTCATCCGATTCCTTGCCCACCGCGGCCAGCTGGGCGTCCAGGGTGGAGCCGGAGGCTTTGCTGGTGGTCAGCTGCTCGTTTTGCTCCACCGGCACGCCGTCGTACAGGCCGGCAAAACCCTGGTTGAAGATGGACGCGGCGTCCCGCTGATCCTGGGTCAGGCCCAGCACGCCGTCCTCCGCCGCCTGGCGGATGGAGACGACCCGGGCCGCGGGCATCACGTTGACCTGCGCCGTGTATACGGCCTTGCCGCAGTTGGCGCTGGTGATTTCCGCGATCACCTGGGGATCATCGGGCTTCACACCCCAGACGCGGTTTTCCGGATCGGTATAGACGCACTGCGCGTTCACCTGTTCCGTGCCGAAAATGAAGGGAAAGGTGAAGGTGTCGGGCTCCACCCGCATGCCCTCGGTGCCCCGCAGGCGCACCGTCACGTCTTCCGCCGCGTTCACCGTCAAATTCCCGCTGCCGGGCAGAAAGCCGATCTCCAGCCGCAAAAACACGGTGCCCTCCGGCTTGGGATCATAAAATTCCGCTTTCACCGTCAGCTCGGGGGGCTGCGCCTCCTCCTCCGCCCGGGTGGGCAGGGGCGCAAGGCCGCACAGCAAGCAGAAAACCAGCAGCAGGCTGACCGCCGCGTTCCACTTTTTCATAAACTCCTCCTGTTACAGCGCGGGGCTGCCGGGCCGCGGATCCTCCCGCAGGACGGCGTACAGCCGCACATCGGAAAAATGCCCCTTGTTGAATACCCGGGCACGCAGCGTACCCTCGCAGCGCATGCCGCATTTTTCCATCACCCGGCCGCTGGCGGGGTTGTCCACCTCATGCTGGGCCTCGATGCGGTGCAGCCGCAGGGTATCAAAGCCGAAATCCAGCACGGCGGCCAGCGCCTCGGTGGCGTAGCCCTGATTCCAGCAATCCCGGGCCAGGGAATAGCCCACCTCGCCGCTGCGGTGCTCGCAGTTGATCCACATGAAGCCGATGGTGCCGATCATGCGCCGGTCGCTCTGCCGCTCGATGGCGAAGGACGCGGGCGCGCCCAGGCGGTACTGCCGGATGGAGGCGCGCAGCACGCTGCGGGTCTGGCGCAGGCTCTCATGGGTTTCCCACAGCACGTGACGGCTGACCTGGGGGTCGCTGGCGTAGCGATACATGTCCCGCGCGTCCCGCATGGTCAGCGCCCGCAGGCGCAGCCGCCGGGTTTCCAGCACCGGCAGGTCGGAAAACACGCTTTCACAGTGCGCCTGCATGGTCAGCCCCCTCCTCATCGTTTCACAAGGCAACCCTTCAATCGGTTATTATGCCATATAATGGTTAAAAGCGCAAGTTTCCACCGCGGTTTTTGACCCGCGGGGGATGTGCACCGCGCGGTCATATTCCCGCAAAGCCTCCACGGTCAGCGCCACGCCCAGCGCCAGCAGCAGGGCCAGCAGGGCGATCCAGATTCCAAAACCCCATCGGCGGTTTCCCTTCATGGCAAGCTCCCTCGCTTATTTTTTTGATTTCAGTCCGACGCGCGGGATGAAAACACCCCCGGCTTCCGTTGAATACTTGAAAGGCTGTCATGGGGGGCAGCGGCCAGGGTCTGGCGCAGGTTCCAGGCCATCAGCAGGCCCGCGATGGTTTTGCTGTCGTGAATCTCTCCCTCCATCACCAAGCCCACGGCGTCCGAAAGGGGCATCCGCGCCACGCGCAGGAATTCATCCTCGTCGGTATGCATGGCGTGCTGGCTCAGCCCCGTGGCCAGGTAAATGCCGATGCGCTCGTCGCAGAAGCCCGGGGTGGTGTCCATCACTGTCAGCAGCCGGAAGTTTTCGGCATGCAGGCCGGTCTCCTCCTCCAGCTCCCGCCGGGCGCAGTCCAGCATATCCTCCCCCGCGTGATCCAGCTTGCCCGCCGGGATCTCCCAGGTGAAGCGGCCCACCGCCACCCGGTGCTGGCGCACCAGCGTCACGTTGCCCGCGTCATCCAGCGGCACGATGGCCGCCGCGCCCCGGTGGCGCACCACCTCCCGCAGGGCCTGCTGGCCGTCCGGCAGCCGCACCTGCCAATGCTCCACGTTGATCAAATGGCCGTGGAATACCTCCTTTCCGGATAAGAATACCTCTTCCAGCGCCCGATCGTCCATTGCTTAACTCTCCTTTCCCCATATCTTTTAATAATTCTACGCGCAGGGACGTCATTCCTGCCGTGCAAAGAATTAACAGTCCGCAAGCGTTGACGGATGAACATTTTCGTAATATAATTGAAACACAATCTTCTTATGCTGTAACGAACCGTCCAAGGAGGCGTTGAAATGAAACGGATTTTGAAAAACAACCTGCTCCGTCGGGGAAGCGCGCTGCTGCTGTCGGCGCTGCTGGCCTTCGGCCCGCTGGGCGGCCTGCTTTCCGCCGGGGCCGCCGGCATGGAAGCACCGCTGGTGTTCAGCCTGACGTGGAACGAATTTGAAACCGCCCTTTCCACCCAGGTGACGGAGCCCGGCTATGAAAACGCCTATTGGCTGTACGCCCCGCCCGCCGCCGTGGCGGCGGACGCCCCCCTGCGGGTCAGCGACACCCTTGGCCAGTACAGCCGCTTCACCCTGGCCACCGGCCTGGAGCTGGGCGAGGGCACGCCCCTCTCCTGGCTGGGCTATATGGACGCGGGGCTGGATCTGGGCGGCAGCTATCTGGATATTTTCGCCTATGACCTGAACGGCCAGCCCAGCCAGCTGCGGCTGTACATCTCCACCCAAACCGAAGCCCCCGCGCCTGCCGCCCCGCAGAGCGTGGATACCTTTGTGCCCGTGCGTTACTATAACGCCATGGACGGCAGCCTGCTGCTGGAAACCAGCGCCGCGGTAAGCACCGGCGATAACTGGGTGAACGCGGACGACAGCCTGCTGCCCGGCTATGAGCGCATCGGCGAGGGCAGCGTGTACGTGCAGGTGGATGCCGTCGGCACCTGCCAGCCCGGCGCGGTGGAATTCCACTATCAGCCCCAGCTGCAGCCCGTGGCCATAACGGTGCACTGCGTGGATGAATTCGGCGCTGAATTCACCGCCTATTCCGAAACCTGCCAGCCTGGGGCGAACACAGTCTCCGCATATGAGCAGAGCGGCTACGATCTGAACACCGCCCAGCCGACGCAGTACGAAATCACTGTGACGGCGGACGGCGCGTCCATGAACGACGTGACGTTCTATTACACCCGGCACATCAGCAACGTCAGTATTACTGTCAACTGCGTGGATGAAAACAACAATGTTTTCAATTCCTATACCCAGGAGCTTGTGCCCGGGGCGAACACGGTCTCCGCATATGAGCAGAGCGGCTACGATCTGAACACCGCCCAGCCCACACAGTACGAAATCACTGTGACCGCCGACGGCGCGTCCATGAACGACGTGACGTTCTATTACATGCGGCACATCAGCAACGTGAGCATCAATGTTTCCTGTGTGGATGAAAACGGCAATGT
>Ga0079305_1002254_pt1 | contig 17875 bp, 11 predicted proteins | sample LMS_cellobiose_e_FD_79183 | JGI IMG/M metagenome (GOLD analysis project Ga0079305, IMG submission 79183) | Rumen-fistulated moose microbial communities from Alaska, USA - LMS_cellobiose_enrichment | ecosystem: Host-associated > Mammals > Digestive system > Stomach > Rumen fluid ... | reverse complement strand
ATTCCGGTATTACCGCTTGTCGGCTCGACGATGTGTGTTGTTTCTTTAAGAATTCCGCTGTTTTGTGCTGCTTCGATCATCGCACGGGCCACCCGGTCCTTGATACTGGAAAGTGGATTGAAGAATTCCAGTTTTAAAAAAACCCGGCAACCGCCTTCCGAGATGATTCGACCCAGGTTGACCAGTGGGGTATTGCCCGTCGTTTGAATAATACTGTCGTAAACCTTGTGTTCCATGTTTTGTTTACTTTCTAGGTCCTTTTTTTATGTTCAATAACCGGGACTGTCTGACCATGATCACAGGTCAGGTGCTTTTCATTGAAACGGTAATGTTCAGACCCGTTTTGTCTTATGATCCCTGTCCATTTTTATCCGCTCAGGATTTTATTCAGAATTCACGTTATTTTACTGGGTAACTATTTTATATTTGACTATTAAAGAACAGGAGTCATTATTGATTTTTAATGACTCCTGATAGTATCGATCAGTAAACGATGTTTTGTCGATCAGTAAAGTTCAATTCCGGAATTACTGTCCATCGTGTTGAGGGATGATGTTTCTGGTAACGAATTTTGATCTTCCGTGACGTGATCCGGATGACTCGATGAGTTATCAGTCGGCCGTAACGCGACTTTGGAAACCGAATTCATATTTCGTTTGGTAATCATTCGTCTTTCATAACAATGGGTAATTTCCTCACTCATAAGCTGAATATCATCTGATCGGGATTCCAGGACGGCCTGAACTTTGTGATTTCCCGCACCGATGACTTTTGCGGTTACATGGTAAGTAACGGACTGTCCGGATCTAAGGCTGTCAATCTGGTTGAAGAGAACCTTGTATTCATCGGGATGAACAAAGCCGTCGCATTCCCCCTCCACAGGGATTAACCCCTCGGACAGGAAAAGTCCCACCAGAATGTTCTCCGCAGATTTGGTACCTTCGTTGCTCACGACGATTTCATAGTTGATCGAATTTCCAACAGCAACCGGCCCGTCAGGGGATTTGATCTTCATATTCAGGGCGGCAATCGCTTCAACCTGAACAATGGCTTCGCCGCAAAGTGTAACCCCGCTTCGATCCGCCGCGGTAACATCCATTCGGGAGATACCCGCGGAAACCATATTACAGGTTACAATGTAAACCAGCTCTTCATCCGGTTTGAGCATGGAAATATTCCAGGTAACGTTACCGTCGTTTTCCTCACCGTCGCCGGAACAGGAAACGAATTCTGCCGATTCCGGCAAATGCGCTTCCAGACTGACGTTTTGCAGTGGAGCGGTTCCGGTATTCATCACATGAACCAGATAATCAACGGAATTATTCACAAATTGCAGTTCCGGAGCTTCAACACACAAATCCAGCTGACCCCGGAGGACACTGACGGTTTTGGAGGTATTCGCCGACAAGCCGTAGGCCCCGTTAGCGTCAACCGTAATGGTCAGTTCTTCGTCGGCAATGGTTTTTATGGCCATTTCCATCGATTTTTCTTCACCGGATTTCAGCTGCTTTATTATCTGGGTTGCCTGTTCGTTTGGACCGGTCGAAACGGTAAGCCGGATGTTTTGAGCGTCGCCTGTCCCGATGTTCCTGATCCGAATCCGATATTTATCCTCCTGTCCCCATTCGAGCGCGTCACGACCTTCCAGAGCGAGTTCCAGAATCGGTTCCTGAACTTCAATTCCGGTTTTAATAGTGTTTTGTTTGTAATCATACTTGCTGATCAGTTCAAAATTATTGCCTGACCGTGGAACAAGTGTCAAAATCAGGGTCGCTTCCTGGCCGGCGGGAAGAGTACCCGCGTTCCATTGGTTACATACCTTATCCGTCTGCTCGGAAAACGTTTTAATCTCCGAGGTTCCAACATTGGGTTTGGTTTTGATGACTTCAACCCATTGAGGGATATCTGTTGTGATAACCAGATTTTCCGCGTCTACGGAGCTGGTGTTTCGGACACTGATAATGTAAGTGCTTTCCTGACCGACAACCAACCGTTTGGGCCCTGTTGTTTTTATGTCGATCACAGGACTTTGATGAATGACGACCAACTGATCGGGATTCCCGGTAACGGTTTTCTTTTGAATGGATTTTTGCTCCGCCTGATTGGAATCGACGGGGTTATTCTGAACCGAAGCCTGTCCTTCAATACCCGGTGTTTGTGCTGGTTCCGGTATTTGAGCCACTTCCCGGGATGGAGATGCTTCTGACGGTTGGCTTACTGCCGGAACCGATTCTGGAGCCTGGGCTGTTATGGATTCAATGGAAATTTCCAGCGGTTCCGGACTGTTGGATTGTTCCTTTTGTGCCCGTAATTCCTGACCGCCCTTCTGCTGAGGAATTTTATCGTTCTTTTCCTGTGTCTGTTGAACGACCTTTTCTTCCTCCACCGGTTCCTCTTCCGAAGCGTCGTCGATCAGCAGCGTTGTTACTCTCTGTTTTTTGCGAAGGCTTTGCCGTTTTGTGGGCTTTCCTTTTTTCATGTTTTTTTCAACCAGCCGATTCGAATGCTCAGTGCCCGACGACTTGTCAATCGAGTCCAGCACGGAAACAAGCGGATTGTTGAGTGAAGTATGTGGGTCTGATATTTCTTCAGACGATAACCGGTTGGAACCTGTATTGAGCGCAGGTTTTTGAGATTCTGTTATTTTTGTACCTGTGGAATCAACGGCACCGGGCATGGCGGCTTCTGTTGAAATCAATTCCGGCGTGACCGGGATCAGTTTCGGAGTGCTCCCCGACAGCGTCGATGATTGATTTCCGGTTGATTTTATATTGGCAACAGAATTTTGGCTTGCTATCGTCATATTCCTTGATACCGCCTTTGTGCCACCTGACCTGGAAAAACCGGCGACCTGAGCGAAAACTCCCGTTGAAGCCCCCAGGAGGAACACGACAGCAACGACAAAAATTTTCCCTCGAAAGGAATAATTTCTGCGATAAAACTTCGTTATATGGAAGTGGTTTATACGGTTTGATTTTGTCTTGCTCATAATTCACCAGATTTGACTGTTGACCCAATAGACAATAATAGTTAGGAAACAACGCCTGACACTCTTAAATGGTTACGTAATTTATCATCTGTTGGATAATTATACTTTTTATTGATTTCCTTTAAGTTCGTGTATTCCGCGTGCGCTCAATCCTTACTCAATGTCGGTTTATCTTCATAAACTGTCAGGAGTGTGTTCCTCCCGGGTAAAGCGATGCACGCAACCAAAAGACGTTCCGCCATAGTTTTTATCGGATGTCCGGTTATAACCAATTAGTTTATTTTTCTGATTTTTCGGATTAAATAAAAAATAATGGCCGCATGAATAATGTCGGTTTTATTAAAAAACAAAAATAGTTAATATAAACAGAATGGAAAATATTGGTTTTTTTGATAAACAACAGGAACGTCACTTGATGATTTTTTATCAGGTTCCTTGATGAAAATTTTTATTTCCCACTCAATGATTTTATCAGGAAAAGATGTTATTCAGGAAATGATATTTTTGGCAAAATGGAAAAACAAGGTGTTTTATAGCAATTTGAAAAGGGCGATTTGTTTTGCCGGATAGCCACTTGATTTTCTGTTTCTGCTTATATATCATGGAGCAGAGGGAGATTTTCACGGGCTTTGAGAGCGTGTGACGGGGGGTTGATACGGAAACCGAAATCATGGAAGTTAAAACGCTGTTAAGAGGAAGCCTTTGAGGATTTTCCGATCCGTTGATGTTATCCTTCCGTTATTTTTGATTTTCAATTTATTTTGAAGGGAAAATATGAGAGTATCAAAATTATTTGCTGCGTTACTTGCTCTGTTGATCGTCGGAATTTCCTGTGTTGGTGTTGTCCGGGCTGAAGAAGCAGAAAAGACGCTCCGGGTTCTTTCAATGGGCAACAGTTTTTCCGTCTGTTTGTCGCGGTATTTTGAAAAAGTGGTGGATTCCGTGCCGGGCTGTCATGTGGAATGGGATCATATCTCCATTGGTGGATGTTCATTGGAACGGCATTGGGGAAATATTGCCAAAGAAGCGGCAGAGCCCGGTTACCAGTATTTCAAGGAATTTACCTATAAGGAAAAAGTTCAGAGTAAACCCTGGGATATTATTTCAATCCAACAGGCAAGTCCGATTTCATGGCGTCCGGAAACCTATGAGCCCTTTGCCAGAAATATCTGTGATTTTTTCCGGGAAAATGCGCCAACCGCGGAAGTTGTCATTCAACAGACCTGGTCTTATCGTCCGGATTCCCCTCTTTTGACCGATACCTGGAAAATGGATCAAAATGAGATGTACGACCGGGTTGCCGATGCTTACAATCAACTGGCGAAAGAGCTTAATTTACGAATCATTCCTGTTGGATACGCGCTTCAGCTGGCCCGTCAGAATCAGCCGGGCGGTTATCAGGGATTCCGCGTTGCGGATTTTACCTATCCCGATAAACCGGATCTTTCCCGTTTCTTTATTGGAGAAAAGATGGACTGGAACGAAGATCATACAGCATTGGTTGGCGATACCATTCATTTGAACCGCCGGGGGGAATATCTCCAGGCATGTGTCTGGTTCGCGATTCTCTTTGACCGCGATGCCCGTGAAGTGACTTTTGTTCCGGAGGCGCTCAGCGGGGAGGATGCTGCATTCCTCCGCGAAATGGCTCAAAAAGCGGTTCAGGAGTTTGTTCAGGTAGCGAAGTAGAACTTTACAAAACTCATTCAGCCGGAAGGTCCTTTAATGGGCGTTTTATCACGGATTTGAACATTTTTACGAATGTCCAACCGGTGTTTTCTGGGATACGCCCTGAAACCGTGCTTTCCGTCCTGTTAGGATTCCGTTACCGTTTACACTGTCCCAGAACAGTACAACTGCTGTCCAGTATGATTGGTGAATGGTCAGGTTGAAAACCGGGTTGAACGGGAACTGCTTGAGGGGTGGAAACAAAGGTTGCCGACGACGGGTTCACGGCGATCGTGTCGTCCTGTGTTTTTGTATAGGCTTGCCCATAAGAGCCGCGGTATTGGTAAGAATTGGGGTCTGTCAGGTTTCCGGCTGAATTTGTATTGGATGAATTCTGTGTCAAAGCCAGTGAATGATCCGGATTTGATAATGAAGAGGCATTGGGGGTGTCCGGAAGAGCGCTTCCGACCCCGGAGGCAAAAATATTCGTGGGAACGGACAGAACCGTTTGCGACGCCGGCGAGGATGTGGCAATCAGTCCTACCATCGGGCTGGCGTTCTGATTTGATGCTGTCGTTATATCGGCAAGCTGTTCAACTTGCGGAAGCTGGCCTGGCATTCCAGCCAGATACCAGTCAGAGATCCAGTTTTGCCAACGGAGTTGCAGGTCGCCCAGATTTTCATATCCATACACCTCATGGACCGCGTGAGACCAGTTGCCTGTTTCTAAACCGATTCTGGTGAATTCAACCAGTCGGCGATGACCACCGACCAGAATCAGGTATTCGCAAACCGAGAACCCCTGAGAGTAAAAAGGCATTAGATCTTTGGGATATTCCTTGTGTTTAACCATCGTGTTGAACGGAATTCCCCGTTTTTCTTTCATAAAACCGATCAACATGTTTCGATAGTTATTACGTTCCGCCTGAGATTCCACGGATGTGGCCGCTCCCTCGTCGATCCAGCGCGGGACCGGTTCCCGGAAGTACGAAGCTAAAATGGTGTGGGTCACTTCATGGGGAATGACGGAATCGAGAAGGCGTTCATAACTTCCCTGAATATTCATTTTCAGGCCGTATACGTTACCGCGGTCAAAGGTAAAAACGGTTTCGCCACCCGCTCCGAGATTTTCCCCCATTTTGATTTGAACCTGACACGGTTGAGGCCATGCAGGGAGCGTTTCTCCCAACCAGAGTCGGGCCAGTTCTTCGCGGCATCGTTCCGCGGTGTCGCCGAATTCCCTGGCCAGATCTGCCGTTGACGCCGTGACGACAAAATTGCGGGTTCGATAGGTCACCCCGTAAACGGAAGCTTCGACCAGGAAAATGATCAGAAAAATCAATGAAATCCGCGTTGCCCTGTTGTTCCGAAAACAGGTGAGGTTCTTTTGGGGGTACTGCGGATTTTGTCCGATGGTATTTAATAAAGCTGTTGTACTGTCCAATAACCGTTGGCAATCTCGAACTTCCATGTTCACAGAAAAACTCCATTGTTAGAGGTAGAAGGGGTTCGGGACATTTTTAATCTTGATGAAATCAAATGGAATTTGATGGAATGCCCCATCTGTCCGAACTTAAAACTCTCTCCGTGATCATATTCTGAGTCTGGCAGGCGCTTATTCTGATTTTATCTGCCCGGCTTCTGCCGTAAAACAGAAATTTTCTGAGGCCGGTTGTTGCCTTATGCCTTTCTCAGTATATATTATTATTAGTTCTCTGATTTTCAGAATTTTTCACGGCGTGTTTGCCGGGCATTCTGAAAAATCATCCCTTTCTGTTTTGTTCCGATTCTTCCTGAATGCAGGAACAAAAGGTGTTAAAGTTTATACATTTTTTCCAAACTGAACAAGACCAATTTGGTTCAAAAGACAAAATAACAGTCTGATTGGCAAACTTTTATGAAAAGCAGTTTCGCTTCCTTTATTTTTATCCTGATTCTGGTTACCGTATTTCAGGGATTGTCCTCCGGTAATTCCCGGGAAACGAAGTTGTCTGATTCTTCATGGCGATTGTCAAAAAAATCTCATGAATTGGCAAAACCTTGTCATATTTCCGTTGCGCTGTCGTTTCAGACGATTCATGAGTCCGGAATATTGAACGATCTGACGGTGAATGGTTTGTCTTTTTTAATGCGAGAATCCTCTTTTCAATGGAATTTTCGCGGTGTTCGAGTTCGTAACGGCCGTCTGCCTGATCTGTCCGGTGGGCAGTTGGCCGTATCTGAAACCGGGTTGTCCGGATATGGACAGAACGGCGTTTTCTTTTGCTCTTTTTTGGGACAGGTTCCCCGGGTGGGGGTATCCTCGTGCCCGTTATTTCTGACTTTTTGCTCTCTCCGGAATTGATTTTCCGCGAAATAAAACGTTTTATAGCAGAAATTTTATAAATGTTTTCGTTTTCCTTGTTATCAGAGAAGGGGAGAATGTTTATAAAAGTGGGGATGTTTTATAAGACGTTTTTTCGTTTCCGGGTTGATTACCGTTTACGTGACAGAATCCGCTCAGACGGTGAGTACCAAAAACGATACTGTCGCGATTCGGGGTCGTCTTGATTTTATTAAAAAATTTTATTCTGAAGAGAGTTTATATGATATTTGCTTCGATAATTGTTCATTCATTGTTATATGCGATTCCCCTGATTCCGTTTTTTATTGTCTGCTGGATTTTCCAGGCAAGGGTTCAACGCCGGATCGACTGCGGGAGCGGTCAGAAAACGGGCTGCGTGGCGGAGCAGGTGGCGAGGAGAATTCTGGATCATGCCCAATTACAGGAAATCAAGATCGAAAAAAGCGAGAATTTTACGGAAAATCAGTATGATGTTGACAAGAACAAAGTCATGTTGAGTCCGGATAATATCGCGGAAACCGATGTTACTTCCGTCGCTTTGGCTGTTCGGGCCGCAGTGTCCGCTGTTTTCCATCAGCAGGTTCCCCGGGTTATTCAGCGATGGAATCAGGTTAAAATAGTTGAGAATATCCTGTTCTGGATAACGTTTACCGTGCTTTCCTTTGGCTTGATGTCCGGTAAAATGCCGGTTTTTGTTACCGGTTATCTGATTGGAATTTTGACGTTGATTTTTCATGGGATCAATGTGGCCTGTGCGAAGAAGCTTAATTCTGCCGCTTTGGAAAGTCTCCGGGAACTCCGGCTTTTCAACTCCGAAGAACTGGAGAATCTGGTCAGAGTTCTCAACGCGGAGGCGGAGAAGTATTAACATGGTCATTACGAAAATTTTCCGAGATTGTTTTGAGTTATCGGGAAAATTCATGGTTTAATGACACTTTTTGCTGTCGCGATTATTTGGGGCGGATTCCCGGTTATTGATGATGAGTCCGGGATCGGTGACGGATGGAATGGTATAAAATCAGTTTAACTGACAAAAAACATGTGTCCACTTGTTTTAAACAGATCGTTTGGACGGGTATTAACTCACTTGCCGGAATCTTGCCGCGGTCATTTGAAAAAAGTCTGATGTCGGGAACAAAAAGGCTGTTGGCCTCTTGCCTTGAAAGGGAAATTTGGTAAAGTGTTCTTATAATATATCGGTCTTTCTCCGTTTGCCGGGTGGGTAAAGTCGGGCGGAAACCGATATAAATGAGAATGGAATTGTGATTAGAAACGGAAAGTGAATTTTCTCATGAAGGCGTTTGTGAAGCATCGTGGTCTTGTTGTCCCCATGGATCAAAGTGATATTGATACGGATCAACTCGTTCCCAAACAGTTTTTGAAGCGGATTGAACGAAGCGGTTTCGGCAAGTTTCTCTTTTTTGATTGGCGATACCTTGACGATGGCTCGGATAATCCTGATTTTGTCCTGAATAAGCCTGAATACAGACAGGCCACTATTTTACTCGCTCGCCGGAATTTTGGCTGCGGTTCCAGCCGGGAACATGCTCCCTGGGCCATTGATGATTATGGATTCCGGGTCATTCTTGCGTCCAGTTTCGCGGATATCTTCTATAACAACAGTTTTAAAAACGGTTATTTGCCGATTCGGTTGTCTGAAGAACAGATTGAGGAATTCTTTAAACGCGAATCTCAATACAAACCCTATGAATTGACGGTTGATCTGGAAAACTGCCTGATTACCGATGATCATGGTTTAAAAGTGACCTTTGAACTGGATCCGTTCCGTCGAAACTGCCTGTTGAACGGACTTGATCATATTGCCCTGACCTTGCAGCATGAAGACAAAATCAGGGCTTATGAAAAGGCTCATGGTATTATCTGAACGGTGAATTCCAAAATCCGGCGGCTGTTTCTCCGGAAGGAATATTGTTCAACGGGTGTGTTGTGAAGATTGACCGCCTGCCCGTGTAATAGACAGTTTCGGGGGACTGTCCCGATACCGGTTTCCCGGAGTGTTAAACTGCTATTCGCCGGGGGAACCGTTTCCGGTTATCGGAAATGGTTTCTGAAAATCCTGTCGATCAGCCAATGTCGGTCGGGACGGGGCTGGCGTCGTTTCTTTGGAACAGAATTCCCTGAATACGCCGGACGGGAATGGAGATGATCCGGTTTTTGAGGCGTATAAAAACATACCGTCGTCTTAATTCAAGGAATGTCCCCTGAATTTCGTCGCCATTGACGAGATAAATAATATCCTGTTCCGACTCATTTTGCAGAAATTGCCGACAGCGCCGACTGGCTGCTTCTTGATGAACCGGTGGAAAAAACAGTATTCCCAAAACGGAAGAGCGAGGGATTATCCGCCGTTGTTTTGTTGTCAGATCAAGCAGATGAACCTGTTGGGAGTTTATCTGTTCGACAAAATCGCCCGTGATGATTGAAAAGCTTTTTTCAGGGGAAGCCGGGGAACCGGTATCATTTTTTTTGTTCTGTCCCGTGTTTCTGCCGGATTGATCGTCTTCAAGGCCGGGTTGCTTGTCCTCCGGGACGGGGCGATCGATCTCCCCGGATACCAGAATCCAGACAGTGCCCGGAGAGGGAAGTTGTTCAGGATGGAACGCTATCGTGAGAAAAGGCGTTTCCGCCTGAACAGATCGTGTCAGAAAGGCTGATTGTGACAGTAAGCAGAAAGCTATGATCACGGATAATTCCAGTATCCGGCAGGATATTCTATAAACGAAATCGCAGAAAGAAATTTTGTGCTCAATGTTTCCATGATATCGGTCGGTATTTTGTGAGGACATGATCCGTTCCCAAATTTTATGAAATAAAGGCTTTTTAATAGGAAAACGCTCCGCCCGGAGTCCATTGAAACATTTGTGTCTCCGGTGACGGATCCGCGAGCGGTCCGTTTTTCCAGCGGTGAACCGTCATCATACCGGGGATTGACGTTCCGGGCTTATCGGAAGAATTTTCTGTAACCGGGACCTTGGGATGAAGCGGACGGGTAATATCAATTTGAATAGCTCCGTCGTCCAATGTGTGGAGCAGATGGTAGCCCTGATCCCGTAATTGTTGTTCGGTCGCTTTGTTCCGTTGAAAACTTCCCCCGCTTATGACAATCCAGTCCGGTTGTGACCATTTTAATAAATCGGCGGCATTTTGCGATGTTCCTCCGTGATGAGGGGCAAGAAGAAGGTCTGTTTTATGGCCGACGCTATTTAAAAAAGGAGGATTTGTGGAATCCAGATCGCCAGGAAACAGGAAACGTCGTCCCAGATGTTCCACTTCCAAGACAAGACTGTTTGCGTTGGATTCATTGGCCTGAAATGAATTTTTATGTGGGGGGTGCAGGAATGAGAGTTCCGGAAATTCAGGAATCGTTTCGCCCGCGGCGATTTCCCGAATCGGAATTTTAGCTGTTTCCAGGAATCGTTTCAGGTCGGTAACTTCGGTGTTGTCCTTCAAAAACATGACAGGCGAAACCGCAACCTGACGAACCGGGATGAGTGTTGCGATCTCCTCAAAGGCGTTGTAGTGGTCAATATCGGCATGAGAAAACAGAACGAGATCAAGATGATTCAGTCCCTGGTTCCAGAGAAATCTGGCTACAATCTGCGCCACTTTACCGGGTGAAGAGAAACTTCCGCAATCATAGAGGACCGTTCGATGATCGGGAAATATCAGGAGGACAGCGGCTCCATGACCGACGGACGCGATTCGGATACGGAGTCGGGCTTCCCGGACATCTTTTCCTGTTTCCCATTGATAAACATAACTGTAAACCAGACACCAGGAAAGTGTGCCAACGAGAATCCAGCGTCCGGAAGGACGGGTTCGGGGAAATAGCGTCCAGAAAATGAGGGGAATATAAAAAACCATACACCACCAGAGAGGGGGGCCGGGCAGACGAAAAAATCCCGGAGGAACCGAATGAAGAATTTCAAGAATATGGAGCAGTAGATTAAAAAACAGGTTGGTAAACCAGGCAATCAATCCGGAACAACAGGGACAAAACCAGGCAGAAAACATGAGAATCATCCCGGAAAACAAGCTTCCTGTCATTGGAATCCAGATGAGCGGGTTGGCTATAATGGCAATTGGGGCCAGCAGGTTGATATGGCACAAAATCAATGGAAGCAGGACAAGCCAGATGAGGGTTCCTGTCTGAAGCATAACCCAAACCTGTTGGAGGACCCTTTTTCCAAAGTTTTTAAAGAGAATCACAATCGGAGCGAACCGTTTCCAACGATAAAGAATCCGGACTTTTTCAATTCGGGGAACCGAATGTTTTTTCATTTCAGGGAGTTTCCAGAGAAAAATTCCGGTGGCCAGAAATGAGAGATGTGTTCCAAATTGAAAAAGTTCCATCGGATTCAACAGAAGTAAAATAACCGCTGCTGTTGCCAGTGCATTGTTATTCCATACTTGACGATGAAACAGCGAACCGCCTGCAGTGATCGTCAATAAGATGGTCGCCCGCAGGGCCGGGGACTGACGGTCTGTCAGGAAAAAGTAAAAAAACAGCGTCAGAAGGAAAGCGATGCATAAAATTTTATCGGAACGGATAACAAGTTTGAGACAAAAGAGGACAAATCCCGCAATCAGGGCGATATGAAGTCCGGAAATAGCGAACAGATGAATGGTTCCTGTTTCCTGGAACAGAGCCCGGGTTTCCTCGGTAATATCATCGTGAATACCGATAATCATCGCGGCGGCAAGACTGGCGTTTCGTTCTGTCAGATGGTTTTGAAACGTCTTCAACGCGGAACGGCGAAGCGATTCAAAGAATCGGGCGATCGGATATTTTTGACCGGTTTTGAGAATGGTTAAAGATTCTGTATTATCAACAGACAATCGGGATAAAATACGTTGACTTTTTTTCTGAAAAAATTGATCGTATTCCTCCGGATTATTTCGGGGTAATATCCGGGCCAAATGTCCATAGAGCCGAATCTGGTCACCGATACGCAATTCAGGCATATCACCGTCGACGATGACATTTACCCGTCCTCTGATTTTACGCCAGTTACCCCGGTCACGAACCTGAATCGCCTTGACGGTAAAAATGGTGCGTACCTCACCGTTTCCCCACAATTTTTGATGATTTTGGGGCGATTCTATTATGACCGGCATTTCCCGAATATATGCGTCAAGAATAATAGGACAACCGTCTTTCGGAATAAAAAGACTGATTTCGTCAGAAAAAAACTGATTGGTGTAAAAATGACTCCATAAACCAAAGAAAGAGGCAATCACCAGAAATGTCGCTAAAGAAGGGAGTGAAATATTCTTCTGCAAATATTTTCCCAAAAAAACAACGGACTCCCTTAATGTCGGCGTTGATAGTAATTGACGGTTTTCATTGTTCTCCGGATTTTCTGATCCGGTGTCTGATTCTGCATTTGTCTGAGCACCGATAATCTCCTGGGACGAAGACAATGATTGAAGTTTATGTTCGCGAAACCAGAAAATCAGGAAAGTGATCGCGAGAAAAAGCCAGACGTTAAATGAAACAGAAGCGAATACGTCAAGGAGGATACCCGAAACCGCCGCAAAAAAGCACCAGACCATTGGGGTATAAGAGGGTGTCGGCGTGGAAAACGTATGCCCGGAAATCGTTGAAATTTTTTCCGGATACTGCGATTTAAGGAACAGCGCTGATGTTTTCTTATCAATCTTCATGGCAACCGTTTCCCGATTCTGATCAACTCGGAAATTTCTCCGGCTTCAATAATCACCGTGTTGGGGCAGGGTGATTATTGAAGGGTTGCTCCGATAAATTGAATTAATTTATTCTTCTTCCAGCTGTTCCATGATTTCATCAGGAATGTTGACATTCGATGAAACGGTCTGAATATCTTCATGTTCATCCAGCGTATCGATTAAACGCATCACGCTACGGGCTGTATTGAGATCCGTAATTTCAACGGTATCTTTGGGAATCATAGTAATTTTTGAAGATTCCGGATGAATCCCGGCTTGATCCAGCGCCCGGGCAACCGCATCGAATTGTTCCGGTATGCAGGTTACTTCATAAAAATCATCCGCGGACTGAACGTCATCGGCTCCCGCTTCAATAACAAGTTCCATTAAAGCGTCTTCCGCTATTTGCTCGTTTGAAATTTCAAACACGCCCTTTTTTTCAAAATTCCAGCCAACACAACCGGTTGCGCCTAATTTCCCGCCCGCGACTTCAAAGATTTTACGTATTTCCGGAGCGGTTCTGTTACGGTTATCAGTGGCTCCCTCCGCCATAATGGCTACGCCGGCAGGGCCGTAACCTTCATAGACGACTTCTTCAAGTTCAACCGGATCCAGCTCGCCTGTTCCCCGTTTTATGGCACGCGCAATATTGTCATTAGGGAGACTTACAGCTTTCGCTTCTTCGATAGCGGCTCGCAGACGAAGATTATTGTCGGGATCTCCGCCCCCCTGTTTTGAGGCGATAATAATCGCTTTGGACAGTTTACTCCAGAGTTTTCCACGCTTCGCGTCCACCAATGCTTTTTTATGTTTAATTCCTGCCCAATGGGAATGTCCTGACATCGTATTGCCTCTCTGTTTAAAAACGATAATTAAACATCGTTTGGTTCATGTTTACAATTTTTGCTCAATTTCAACGGACTTTTCCGCAGTCATTTCATTGACGACAACAGACCTCTGAGCATAAACATTAAACACACCCTGATAATTTTATGTGTTTACAAAAAATGATCCTATTAAATATTCAATGGAACAAACGGTCTGTAATTAACGAGGTTTCTTTTGCTGCAATTTTTTGGTTTTGGAAACCTTGGCTGTTTTGTTTTCCTGTAAGGACTTGTCTTTTACAGGCAAACGTTTAGGTTTTATGGCTGTTTTTTTAACCTGACTTGTTTTGCTCTTCTCACGACCGGCCGGTTTTTGAACACTTTTTTTAGCGTTTTTTGCTACGGGACGGGAACCGGAGGATTCCTTTTTAGGGGAACCTGAAGAGGTCTTTTTCCTTGAACCGGATTCTCTGGTGTTTTTTTCTGAGGCTGATTTTTTGTTTTCCGCCTTGGCCGTGTTCTTTTCCCCCTGAATTTTTTTTACTGCCCGGGGTAATACAGATTTTTTGCCGGTTTTTTTGATTTTACCTGATGTTGATCCGGTCGAAGAATCAATGTCCGCGGGTTGCTTTTTACGTTCCGGCAATTTCGTACCCTTTGCCGCGCGAGCCGGTTTTTTTTCTTTGGACTGGACGCTGGATTTTTTGTCAGGTACAACAACCGGCACAGATTCTTTTTCTGTTGATGGGAGTTTGGCGGAGGAATCAACTTCTTTAGGTTTACTTTTTTTGTGTTTTCCCGTTTCCGTGCTTTCCTTGACGACAGGACTTTCTTTTGGCAAATCCGAGGCTTTTTTACGGTTTAATACTTCCTGGGATTGTGGTTTTACGTCAGGCAACGAATCTTCGGAGGTTGTCGCTGTTATGATTTCAGTGCTTTCCTGCTTACGACCCGGCTTCCGTTCTTTATGCCTGGGCCGGTCTTTTGCCTCATGAGTTTCGGATTTAAATTCTTCTTCCGAAGAGCTGAAATCCCTGTCTTCATAGACATTTTCGTTTAGTTCAAGTTCGTCCTCGGCAATGAGTCCTCCTTCCTCATCCACCATCAATTCCGGATCTAATGCGGTATCGTCCAACATATCCATTTCTGAAAAGGACATCATTGATGGACGTGATTTTTTCTCTTTCCTGGCCATCATTCGCGCAATTTCGACCGGGTCGGTAATTTCCGTGGACTCAACCAGCGGAAGCCAGGTTCGGTTCGGTACCTCGGAATCAACCGTTGTCAAAAATTTAATCGCCTCATCACTCGTCGCCTCAGACATCAGTTCCGCAGCCAGGCAATGCAGTAACAGGAAAAACTCAAACCGTTCTTTCCGGTCAATCGCTTTGTTTAGTTCCGGAACGCATTCCTTGTTTTCGTTCGAGATCTCAACGACTTCCAAAAGCCGGAAAACCCGCCAGGCTCCCTCGTCCAGCGGAATATCATTTCCGTCAAACAGGAGTTGAAGCAGATAAGCGTTCATAAAGGGGGTTGAGTAGGGAATACTTGACAGGAATTCCCTGACTTCTGTGATATCCCGGTGACGGTAGTCTTCCAAATCGAATTTGTAAATGGTGTCAAAGACCCATTGTAAAAAACGACGCAGACGCTCTCCCGTACTGAGCGAATTAGGCAGCATGTTCAAAACATCCTGTAATTCGCGGGCCGTTGTCACCCGAATTTCATTCCAGTCGATGAAGTACCGCTCCATGACTGAAAAGGCTTCCTGAGCCGCATCAAAAGAAGCGTTTTCCAGAAATGAGGCGTAGATCAGGTGTTCCAGAACCTCGCGTTCCTGAGAAAGAACGACCGGTCGGCTGGTATAGCGCTTTTTTAACTTTTTAAATAAGTTTTTTAAAACTGTACGTTGTGAAGAAGACATTATACTTTGTTCTTTCAGAAACAGATTATTGCCGGGTATGATTAAGAGCGACTGATAATTTTTATCACAAATAAAAATCAAACATAGCCATTATACAACAATACAACAAGTATATTCAAGCGGAAATAACAATATCCGCTGATTTTTAGTTGCAGAAAACTTCTTTTTTTAAGACCATTTCATTCTATGGGAGATCCGACATTCCATAAACGCGGTAAAATTAGATTAAATGCCAAATATTTACCGCGTATTTTTAATGATTCTTTGAATTATTCATCAGCGGAATCTTCTTCAACCGGGAGATCCGCGGACGCATCAACAGCATTTCGTTCCTGTTTTTCTTTTTCCAGGATCTGGGAAACGGCAATTAAATTCTTAATTCCCTCATCGATGACAAATTGTAATTTGGGAATATAACGGGTATCAATTCTTTGAGCACACCTTTGCTGCAAAAAACCAACCGCACTTTGCAACCCGCGGAGCGCTAATTTTTCTTTGGTTTCATCCCCTCGAACCATGATATAAACTTTGGCATTTCTCATGTCGGCGGAAACCTCGACCGATGTAACCGTCACATTTTGAACACGGGGATCTTTTATCCCGTTCAGAAGTGACATGGCGACAACTTCACGAATTGCCTCCGCTGCTTTGAGTGTTCTTCTTGACGCCATAACTCCTCTTGCTTTTTCTCTGTTTTATGTTATTCCTGATAATAACGAATTGTTTCCAATGACGGAAATTTTACCTGAATTTCCTGATTCATTGTAAATCGCGCTCATTATTATATCATAAGGATCAGAATGTCCGGGCAATCTCTTCAATTTTATAGGTTTCAAAAACATCACCTTCCTTGATGTCATTGTATCCCTTTAATTTTATACCGCATTCATGTCCTTCGCGAACGTCACGAACTTCATCTTTTTCCCGTTTCAGAGTCTCCAGCGGATATTCGCCGATAATCCGACTGTCCCGGATAATTCGGACCCGGCAATCCCGTTCCACCACTCCGGCAAGAACCCGGCAACCGGCTATCGTTCCAATTTTACTGATACTGAAAGTTTTTTGTACCAGAACCCGACCAAGCTCCTTAACCTGTTCTATCGGTTTGAGCATACCCTCCAACGCGGCTTTGATATCTTCCGTCAATTTATAAATAATATCGTAACGACGAATTTGAACCTTTTTCTTTTCCGCGAGAATTCTTGCCCCTTCATCAGGCACAACGCTGAAACCGACAATAATGGCGTCGGACGCATCGGCAAGATGAACATCCGCTTCGGTAATGCCTCCAACGGACGCCTGAAGTATCTTGACTTTTACTTCCGGATGTTCCAGTTTCGCCAGCTCCTTGCGAATCGCTTCAATCGAACCCCGGACATCGGCACGGATAATAATATTGAGAACCTGCTGTGTTTTGGCGGTATTGATACGATCGAACAGATTTTCCAGCGTAACATGCAGCTGAACATCCTCCAGTTCGCTTTCCCGTACCATTTTAGTCCGTTCTTCCGCAATTTCCCGCGCCGTTGAGATGTCATCCAGTACATAAAATTTACTTCCGGCGTTTGGCGGGGTATCCAGACCCAGAAGCATGACCGGTGTGCTTGGTCCGGCTTCCTGAAGATGCTTTTTGGAATCCAGGGTATCGGTCATCGCCTTGACCCGGCCATAGGCGTTGCCACACAGAATAATATCCCCCTGATGCAGCGTTCCGTTTTTGACCAGCATGGTACAGCGAACTCCCTCTCCCTGTTGCAGGGAGGCTTCCAGGGCAATCCCGGAGGCCTTCCGGTTCGGATTTGCCTTCAACTCGTTCAGCTCGGCGACGGTCAGCAGAGTTTCCATTAAAGTATCGATCCCCATTCCCGTCAATGCACTAGTTTCTACGATTTCAACATCGCCCCCCCATTCGCTTGGCATCAGGTCATTGGCGGCAAGTTCCTGAATGACCCGATCCCGCTTGACACCCGGAAGATCCATTTTATTTAATGCGACAACAATAGGAACACCTGCTGCTTTCGCGTGACTGATGGCCTCCTCCGTTTGTGGCATGACTCCATCATCAGCGGCGACCACCAAAACCGCAATGTCAGTACAGTTGGCTCCACGGGCCCGCATTTCCGTAAACGCCTCGTGACCCGGCGTGTCGACAAACGTCACGTCACCTCCCGGCGTTGCGATTCGGTAAGCCCGAATATGCTGTGTAATACCGCCTTTTTCACCGGAAACAACATCCAGCTTTAGAATACGGTCCAGAAGGGAGGTCTTGCCGTGGTCCACATGACCCAAAAATGTTACAATGGGCGGACGGAGAACAAGTGATTCCGGATCGTCCGGTTTCTCAAAAACCGCGTTGACAAACCGCTCTTCCAGCGATTCCTCTTTTTTAACGACCGCCTTGAGTTCCAGCGCTT
>Ga0079305_1002252_pt1 | contig 17903 bp, 20 predicted proteins | sample LMS_cellobiose_e_FD_79183 | JGI IMG/M metagenome (GOLD analysis project Ga0079305, IMG submission 79183) | Rumen-fistulated moose microbial communities from Alaska, USA - LMS_cellobiose_enrichment | ecosystem: Host-associated > Mammals > Digestive system > Stomach > Rumen fluid ... | reverse complement strand
TTGAGGCCGTACTGCCCTTTAGTCTAGCTCCGAACCCCTTGATTTTACTGGATTTTGAGCGTTTTCCAGATTTGTTGTCTCAGCACTTAACTACTTCTTTTTTCTAGTCTTTGGCGCTGTATTTAGCCCGGAGTATCATCGGATTGCGTTTTCAATGCAGTGTTGACCACCGATGAAAGCTCCTCGGGTTTATTATATTTCACCTTTGCGTAAATGTCCATAGTCACTTTGCTGTTTTCATGACCGGCAAGATATTGCACGGTTTTGGGATCCACTCCGGCATAGATCAGGTTGGTGATATATGTGTGACGGAGCTGATGCGGCGTCACAGTGAAGTCCAGGCAGTAAACGATGTTTTCACGATTGACGCATCTCTGTCCGGGTTCAGGTTTGAATCTCTTCTTGATTGCCTGGCCGTTCACATACTTATACAGGGTTCTCTCTTTGGTGCTGCGAACCTTGATATAGTTCCAGATTCTGGTGAATTGAGAATATGAAAGAGGCTGCCCATCTCTATCTGCAATGACGAATTCAGAGATCGACGTCTCTTTTTCTTTTCTCAGGCAATCTGCAAGATTCTCGGGGATGGGCACATCTCTCTTGGCTGCCGGCGTCTTTAGATCCGTCGTTATGACAGGCCTGTTCTTTTCTGAATGCCAGGCCCTCCTTATGGATAGATATGGCGTTGCCCCATCCAGATGGACACAGTCCCATTTTAACGCCAGAATCTCCTCACGGCGAAGCCCGGCATAAAGGCCGATCATCACAAATGTGTACGGAGGCAGATCCTTGATTGTCTCCAGTAACTGCGCTGCCTGTGCATCAGTCAAGGCTTCCTTTTCCTTTTTAGGAATCCCTCCCTTTGCATTGAGATTCTTGGTCGGATTATCTGCCAGAAGATTACTGTACTCAGCCGAATAGAAAATGCTCTTGAACAGCATGTTGACCTTATTGTACACATCTGCAGATCGCTTCGATACCGGGACCATGGCAAGTTTAATGTCATCAGCGGTGACGTCCGACATATACAAATCGCCCAATGGCGCGATTATGTATTTTCTGACGGTCAGGGCATATCCTCTGATCGTACTTGGTCTTACATGAGCTGCCTGCATCTCCAGCCACTTCTCGCAATACTCGCGTACAGTTGGATTGACCTTCCTGAACTGCATGTCCTCTATAGTTTTACGCGCCTGAAGAATTTTCTCCGTTAATTCAGTCTCGTCCTTTCCGTAGATAGCGATCCGCTTGCCATCAGCATCATAGATGAACGATCTGAGATAGTAGTAATTTCCCCGTTTCACTCTTGTAAAAGCAGGAAGAGGTGCCTTTTCTGTGTTCTTTTTTGCCATGTCTTAATCCTCCTTAAACTATGGTGGAGCCATTTTCTCAAAAGAAACGGCTGTAATCCAGGATGTCACCTGTATGTATAGAAAAAGGGCAAGGATCCATGATCCTCACCCCTGATCTTTCAGTATTATTTTTCGTCTGTGCCTGTCCACATTGCAAAGGCACCGGTAAGTGCTTTTGCGACTTCCTCTGGCTTGTTGTATTTGACCTTGGCGTAGATATCCATAGTGATTTTGCTGCTTTCATGACCTGCCAGATATTGAACCGTCTTTGGATCCACACCGGCTGCAATCAAATTCGTAATATAAGTGTGCCGAAGCTGATGGGGTGTTACTTCGAAATCCAGTGTATACTGCACCTTCCCGTTATTACGTGCCATCTCTCCAAGCTGCGGATACAGCATGTACTTTACATACTTTCCACCTACTTTTTTCTTGGCTTTCCGAGGCTTTGCTGTGCGAACTACAATGAACCGCCACAAGCTTCTGAACTCGGTATATGTCAGCGGTCCACCTTCTCGATTCGACACAACATATTCCGATGTTGACGAAGCCCGCGCCTCACGGAGGCACTCTGCCAGGCAGTTGGGAATTGCAATGTCTCTACGTGCTGCCTTTGTCTTCAGTTCAGTCATAATGACGGGCTTATTGTTTTCTGTATGCCAGGCTCTCCGAACCTGAATATATGGCGCATCGGTATTCAGAAATACACATTCCCATTTTAGTCCTAAGATCTCTTCTCGGCGGAGACCGGCATAGAGGCCAAGCATGATGAATACATACGGAGGAAGCCCTCTGGCAGTATCAAGCAGCAATGCAACCTGCTCATCTGTCAGTGCTTCACGATCCTTCTGAGGTATGCCTCCGCCTTTATTGGACAGGAATCTGGTTGGGTTATAGGTGATAATTTTGCTGTCCTCTGCTGAATTGAAGATGCACTTGTACAGTATGTTGACGGACTTAAAAACCGACGCAGATTTCTTGGAAACCGGGACAAGTGCAAGCTTAATGTCGTCTGCTGTGACTTCTGCCATCCGCATATGCCCGAGAGGAGCAATGATATGTCGGTTCACCTTGGATGTATAATCAATTAATGTGGTTGCCCTGACGTTTGCAGACTGCATCAACAGCCATTTTTCACAGTATTCCTTAACCGTAGGTGATCGCCGGGTGAATTCATCATTTTCTGTGCGGTTTTCTGCTTCCTCATATTTCTGGCAGAGCTCCTCAATGGTTTTGCCGTAAACGATAACCAGCTTCTTATCCGCATTCATGACATACGCTTTGAAATATTGATGGCCGTTGATCGTTACGGTATTGTAGTTGAAATATGGTACTCTCTTTTTAGCCATTGCCGTGACCTCCTCCTTCAGTTGTGACTATATTCTCTCAGAGAGCCCTTGACAGGCTCAAGGATGTCACCTTCGCACGCTATTTCTCGGATTTCTGAAGGTGGTCCCAGTATTGACCTCTCTCGGTTTTGCTTTATGGGTTGACCGGGCAACGTATTCCTGAAGACTCAGCTCCGTAAAATACACGCTGCCGTTTTCGCAGTACTGGACAAATGAGACCAATCCGTTTGCTCTTGCCTGATCCAAAGTGGCAATGCTGATACCAAGCAGCCTCGCTGCTTCTTTTCTTGTAAGAAGTTTTTCCATATTGATTGTCACCTCCATATGTTTATGTATCCGGGGGATGCTTCTTCTGCATCCCCCTTCAGAAAGGAAGGTATGTTATGGAGCATCTACACACTCCGGAATCGGCATCCCCAGGCTCTCCATTGCAGCTTCCTCGACTTCTTCCATCTGCTCTTTGCTGATCTTGCCGAGATACTTCAGAACTCTCAGCTTGTCGATCCCCTTGATCTGTTCAAGGCAGACAACGGAGTCCGTAGTCAGGCCCCTGACATCCTTCAGAAGAACGTGAGTCGGCAGATCCAGCTTTTTCAGATGGGAAGTGATCGGAGCAATGGTAATTAACGGGCTGAAGAAGTTGCCGATGTCGTTCGAGAGGACCAGAACCGGGCGGGTTCCCCCTTGCTCACAGCCCTTAAAGGGATTCAGGTTCGCCAGATAAATATCACCGCGTCTCCAGATCCAGTTCTTCACAGTTCCGGGCTGGCGATAGAGCTTGTCTTTGTATCGCATCAGTTCCGCCTCCTCAGAATTTCATCGGCAGCGCAGCTTTCTTGCTGGCTCCGTTGTAGATCAAAAGCACCTGGTAGAGATACTTCTTATAGCCTGGGAGGTTGTCTCCCATGGCCTTGCCGTCGCGGTAGATCTTTAAAGGATCCACTGTGCGGAAGCGCTTGACCATCCGCTTGGGATCGTATTCCCCGCTGTAGAGATCCACGAAGCGGCAGACGCCGGTGACCGTTTCAGCTCTCAAGGAATCCGGGTCACCGTCCCAGCCGTCCAGGATCATCTTCATGGCTTCCTGGTATTTGGCCGGGCCAAGCTTTCGGTACTCGGTGAGTGCAGCTGCTATGCAGGCAACTCGTTTTCTTCCTTTGTGCTGACCGTAGTCTATGCGGAGACCGATCTCTTCAGTCGCTTTCAGGAAGTTCACCGCTTCCGGATCTCCGGCAAACACCAGAGCTCTCAGCTTCATCCCGATGCTGGGCGGAACACCAAAGCCTGTCTGGTTTGCAAAGAGCGAAGCTTCTTCCCGGTCGCTGAGCCCGGAGTAAACCTTGCAGAGGATCGGAAGCTCCTCACCGCTGTTCTTGTCTACTCTGGCTGCGATCACATGCTGGCCATCGAATACGACGTAACGGCCGTCTCTTAAACTGACCTTTGGCTCATTGGCGATCCGCTCGTCAAAGGAATTGGAAATCCGTTTTACTCTCTCCGGATTCAGGTTCCTTTGATATGTATTGCGGGGGATCTCCAGAAGAGCGCTGCTAACCATTTTCTCTTCAAACGGTCTTACAATATCTTCTGTCATGTCATTTCCTCCTTTGTTTGAATATGTACGGAGCAGGCGCTCAGCCCGCTCCACCAATAACGTCCTTTCGGACGATAATTTCGTGTATGATCTTTCCGTATTTGTCCTCGGCACCCCCGGAAACACAGGCTTCTTTGCCTGCCTGGGAAATCATCAGATGTCCGGCAGCTTACCGGATCCATGGGCCGTTTTACCCCTCTGTGGTTCTCACAGAGCCGCCTCGCGGCGGAAGTCTCATTATGCTGTGATGGATCTTCGCCTTAATCCGGGGACTGTCCGGCTCTTACAGGCCAGCTGCCGCTCTGATCTTTCGACCGTCTTCGCGTTCACTGCTGATGTGGCTCCTCATCACAGGTTCGTACCTGATGAATGTGTATTCGGTTGTCAAGGTGCTTTGTTTCTTTCTTCTGTAACAACTCGGTTGTTACGAGTCATATTTTAGAGGAGAAAAAGTCGTTTGCCGTGGGCCTGGCAGGGCCACTCAGTAGCCCTCGTAGGGCCATTTTTTATACTGCTTGAAAAACGCCGAGCACAATCTCTGAATTGTGCGGAATAAAATAATTGAAAAGTGCGTAACGATCATCTTGAAAAGTGCGCAATGACGTGATACAATAACTGCACTGGAGGTGAAAAGCATGAGCTTAACGAAGGATGGATACAAGCTACGGCTGATAGACGAACGAATCTCACACTATTTGAGGATTTTCGGTGCAGTCTCTATAGAAGGGCCAAAATGGTGCGGAAAAACCTGGACCAGTCTTAACCATGCAAACAGCGTTTCCTATGTAACAGACAAAAGTGTTCGAAACAATGCTCTCGTTGATCCGAAATATATATTCACAAAAGAAAGGCCTCAGTTAATTGACGAATGGCAGATCGTTCCCGAGATCTGGGATGCTGTAAGAAACGAATGTGACAGCGATCGTGAGAAAGGGAAGTTTATCCTAACCGGGTCAACTTCGCTTAAGAAGAAACGTGGAGAAAAAAGGGTATATCATACCGGAACCGGACGGATAGCACCACTGCGCATGCATCCCATGAGTCTGTATGAATCCGGTGACTCATCAGGAGAGGCTTCGTTAACCGGAATGCGCCAGGGGCAGATTCAGGAAGGCTTTGTGCGAAAAGTTGAACTTGATGAGCTTGCCAGGCTGATCATCAGAGGCGGCTGGCCAGAGAACATTGATATGGCTGAGGAAGATATCGGCGTCATTCCCGAAAGCTATATTGAAGCTATTGTTACAAAGGATATGCATGAACGCCAGACAAGAAAAAGAAGCCCGGAAAAGATGCGTATGCTTCTTCGGGCCCTTGCCCGGCATGAATCTTCTGTTGCCGGAGACAAGACCCTGGTTAGGGATATTGAAGAGTATGAAAACGGCAATGAATTGATAGAAAGTCGGGATACCGTTGCGGACTATACCGGTGTTCTTGACAGCTTATTTCTTATTACAAATCAGGAAGCCTTCAGCATACACTATCGTTCCTCATCACGAATCGGAAAATCCGCAAAAAGGCATCTGGCAGACCCCTCCCTAAGCTGCGCATGTCTCCATCTGACTGTCCCTAAGCTGTTGAATGACCATGAAACTTTTGGACTTATGTTTGAAGCACTGGTGGAGAGGGATCTTCGTATATACGCCGACTATCTGGAGGGACATCTTTATCATTTCCGGGACAACGCCTCCGGAGATGAAGTAGATGCAATAGTGGAATTTAAGGACGGGGAATATGCTGCTTTTGAAATCAAACTAAGCGACGGCAGCATCCAAGACGCTATCAGCAGTTTGACCAAATTTCAGAACAATGTTGAGAAGAAGCCGGCATTTATGTGTGTAATCGTTGGCCATCTGGATACTGTCATGAGAGATCCTGAGACCGGGGTGTTTATTATCCCGATCACATCCCTAAAGCCATAACAATTCCAAAAGCTTTTGAATGACGTACTGAATCCCCTAAGCGAACGCTTCAGGGGATTCTTCTCATGTCAGAGTCCTTGAGTGATTAATGTCAGCTGCGAGATCACTGACAGCAGCTGCGTTCTGGTCAATTCCTTGTCGATGCTCTTACCCATCAGCAGGTAATCTGTGCTGATCTGGAGTGTGACTGACAAAGCCGGAAGCAGGTCAATGGAACAGGCCGCAACGCCTCGCTCAATTCGGCTGATATGCTGTTTCTCGACGCCGACCATTTCCGCCAATTCTTCCTGAGTGAGTTCCTTCTGCTTTCTGCACTCCTGAAGCCGTCTTCCGAATTCCACCTGGTTAAAATACATATCCTTGTCCTTTCCGCCTGTTTGCGGAGAGCAGAAGATACACAGCCAGGATCCGGACCGCTCTTTATCGCCTGAAAAGGGTGCACTAAAGAAAGGGTACCGATGCCGGATTTTGAAAATGAAGCTCTCAAAACCGCTGGCATATGTATCCTCAGCCCTTAATGCATGTCAGGCCTTCGATATAGTTTTTTTGTATTTGCCGGGGAATCAGGGAAAAAGAAAAGAGACCCCCGGCCGGAGGAGATCACATGGGTATAGTGATCCCTTCCGTGCCGGAGGCCTCTCATGTAATATGTCTGGTTTAACCTTCCGGATGATTCCTCAGTACTGACCTGGAGAAGAACTTATGCAGCCTGTTTCATCTCGGCCTTTCCGTCGTATACCGTTTAATTGTCTTTACAGGAACGATACGTCCGTATGGATCGTGACCTGTCCCTTCGGAGCGTAAACATCGATCCGGTTGTGGCGACGCCCCATCACCTTTCTGACCGATACGGAACGGCACCTGCCGCATTCCACCTTGATGATGCCTTCCGCATTTTTGTATCCTGTCAGCTGGCAGCCGCAGTTGGGACAATGCCAGGAAAATGGATACCAGGTATCTTTATTCTCATCCACTTCTGATCCTCTCTTCCTCCATATATCAGGCTCCCGCCGCAAGACGGTCTGTCATTTGATAGTCCTTGCGGTTCTCAGACCTGGGGAATACAGGTATCAGAACGGTTTGCCGATGTTCCGTGTTTTGCGTGACATTTCCGCACTTCTCACATTCCATCCACCCGTCAGTCTCTTCCAGATACAGACCGCGGTTCACTGCTCCGCAGACCGGGCAGCGTATATCGTATGTCATAATGAGTCAACCCCTCCCTTCCGGGTTGCCTGTAAAACAGGCAGATTGAATGTTCGCAGCTTACAGCGCCTTGATCACATGTCTGGCGACGCCCTGTACGATAAGCTCCTTCACCAGGATCCGTTTATCGGGATACTTCTCCCGGTTCTGGTACAGAAGAACGGCAGAGTGGGATTCTTCATCGATCCCGCCAAACCTCTTCAGCGTATTGGCCCGGCTCTCATCGAGCGCGACTACGATATCACCGACGGACGCTTCCTGCTGCTTTCTGATCACGACCATGTCCCCGTCTTCAATGCCCGCATCCACCATGGAATCGCCCGATGCCTTCAGGATGTAGAATTCACCCTTCCCGAAAAGGGACACGGGAAGGCTTACATACTCCTGGATGTTCTCTTCCTCCTCTTCCGGGCTGCCGCAGGGAATCGATCCCACGACCGGTGCCGGAACAGTGCTTTCCGAGAACTTGCTGATCATCTTTGTCACGATGGTTCGAGAAGCGCCATCGTAGCGCAGCATACCGAGCTCATTCATGGCAACCAGGTAGCGATAAGAAGTTGCCTTGGCAACACCGACGCCCCTGGCGATCTCATTCACCGAAGGCACGGTATGCCGCTCGTTATAGTACTGATCAACATACGCGCTGATTTCATTCATCAACTGCTGGCTTTTCGTTCTCATGGCGGCATTCCTTTCATCTTTACTGAGACGGTTCGTTTCAGATAAGGCTATTATACTCGGGATTCAGGAGAATGCAATAGGTCCGGAGGCAGTTTTTGCTCCAGGCAGGCACGTTGACGGTTACAGGCGTCAACGTCAAGACTCTATGCATATCCCAAAATTCAAAATAAGAGAGAAAGCCGGAGAACGGCGTCAGTCTTCCCTTCTCCATGGTAATTGCGGCCATTTCCTTCAAAATCCAGGCACAATGCAGTGAAAGAACATCCAAATAAATAAATCAGCGCCATAGCCACACAAAATACAATTGTCAGAAATATCGTCAGTATCATACTGGTCACCCCTTATACGTTCTCTTTTATCTTTTGGATCATCATGTCCCAGCCGTCCCGGCCCTCTTTGCAGATCGGGAACACAGGATAACAATGGAACATGCCCTCGCCGACAATCATCTCATAATTCACGCCGTATTGCTTCATTTTCTTCTCAAAGGAAGGCGCCACTGCGTAAAGTGTTTCATCGCTGCCGTAAATGAATGTGACTTTCGGGCAGCCTGTGAAGTCCGCCCTCTGCAGCCAGATCATGTAATCGGGTACGCTGTCGTCTCCGTGCCGCATGATCTCCTCCGCTGTCTTCATGTATGAAGCCGGGATCGCCACATCCACTTTGTCCAGCTCCAGCATGCGCTGCCATTCCTCGTCCGTTTCTGCGCAGGTCCCGGGAGAGATGGCCATGATGTACCCGGGCATGGGCGTGTCGCCGTGGCCGTCGTTTATATACGGCACCATTCCCAGCGCCAGGTTGCCGCCGGAGGACGTGCCGAGTACAGATATATTTTCTGCCTCGTAATGCTCCAGCATCATTTTGTAGGTCGCATGGATCATTTCATAGGCCTTCGTCAGCGGGTAATCCGTGCATAGCGGATAATAAGGTACGAACACATCCAGCCCGGTTTCTTTTGCAAATCGGAACGCCTTTTTGACAGCCCCCGGTCTCGGCGCGCTGATCATGCCGCCTCCGATCAGGAACAGGTTCGCCTTTTCCGTCTTCTGCCGGTGAATCATCTGCAGAACCTGAAAGCCCATCACATCGGCCGTGGAAATATCAAAGGCGCTGTCTTTCAATTTCGGGACCGTAATCTTGGCGTTGCTCCTGCGTCTTGCCTCAATCAGATCCTCCGCGCTCTTTCCGATCCACTTTTTCTTCAGACCGACAGCCTTGACCGCACGCTTTAGAAACTCATATTTCAGTGACATCTGTTTACCCTCCTCTTTTACGATCTGTGTATTCTCCTTGCTGCTATTCGCAGTTCAACTCTTTTTGTATTTCTCTGTACGACCTCATCAGCCGTGTGGCGATAGCTGCATACAGCCCGGTCAGAAGCACCGGGATCACAAACCATCTGCTGACCGTCAGCATCAGAACGATCCCGAGTGCGGTCAGAATCCAGCCGATCCATGTGCCCCAGACCATAGGTGCGAGGATACGTCTGATCAGATCCTTTTCTTTCTCATGATTGTTTCTTCCATTCCCGGAGCGCATCCAGCACGACCCGCTCGATATCTTCCCGCGTCTGTCTGCATTCCTTCTTATGGACCTTTCCCTCCCGGAACATAAGGCCGATCAAAAAAGACGAGGCAGGAAGCATTTTCGTGATCACGCCCTGGGGAAATACGTAGTGGGTGCCGTGATCATAAAAATGTGTTTCCACGCTGCAGCTGTGGTTCCTTTCGGTAATGCGCCACCGCATTCGTTCAATATACCGTTCGGTGTCCCACATGGCATCATCTCTTGCCCCTATAAAGAGGATCTTTCCGTGGATATTCTCCACACGGATCATCTGCTCCTCCGTCAGCGGGTTTTCCTTTTCGCTTTCCGCGAACAGATTTCTGGCATAAAACATATTGCCTGTCGCTTTTCCGTCCCGCTTCATGACGGCGCTCAGCTCATCTCCGCGCTGCGTGAAGCGGTGGAAGGGAAGCGGCTGCCCGCTCCAGACGGCAAAAGACCTGTCTGTCGGACGTTCCACACCGCCGGTCGTTTTCGTTGCCTCCATCACAAAATCGCAGGGTGCCAGTGCGACCGTCAGCGTGATATCCGAAATCAGAGACGCCGCGATCAGGGAGAGCATCGCCGTCTGGGACTGCCCGATGATCCCGAAGCGCCGAAAGCCTTGGTCTTTCATCCATTCGATGGCTTTTTCCACCCGGTCGACCGGATATTCCAGGAATTCCTTTTTGTCCTCAGGCATCGGCGCCAGCACCATAATAGGGATACCCTGCTCATGGAACCATCTCGCGGGGCCTTCTGCCATGCGTCCGACCGCCAGCTTATGTATCATGATGAAAGCTGTATCACCTGCCTGTTCGCAGGGATACCAGGTCCCGTAAAACCCGTCAGCTGAAGGTTCAAAGATTGTCTTTTTCATTTTGCTTGTCTTCCTCCGGATCCCAGAGCATGTCGTAGAGCATCATTCCGTTGCTCAAACGGCGCTCCTTTGCGGTCTTCATGCCGACGCTCACATACCTGTCGCGTTTGGACCTCGCGTCCGTTTCCAAAATCACGGGGATCCCCAGACGGCGTCCCTCCGAATAGGAGAGCTCCATCACCCTGCGCATATACCCCTGATGCTGAAAGGCTTCTCTCACAACGACCATGCTCACGTAAATGTGCGGCTTTTTCTGCTTGTGATATTCGTCATGCAGGCCCTTTCCGCCGGAGGTCAGGATCTTCATGGAACTTATGATCTTTTTTAGTCCCATGGAAGCGAATACGCCTTTGAGGAGCGGGCCGTAATCCGATGCGCGGATCCTGGCGTCCGATCCGTCATACAGATAAGTTTTGAAGGAGGTAAACCCTTCCTGCCGTTCGCTCGTGGTATACATTTCCCCGGCCTTCAGCTTTGTGCGGACGAAGCCGCAAATGTAGGTGCTGGCGCCTTCCGGACTGTCATAGAGCTCGGCAAGCCCGGGCTCACCGCCGTAATCGTAATAGCCGAAAGCGTGTCCGATCTCCCGAATCGTTTCGTCGCTCAGTATTGTAACTTTCATATGTATCTCTCCCTACTGTTTCTTGCTCAAAACAGCCACCGCACAAGGCACTCTGCCTTCCTGATGTCCTGCAGCCATCCGTTAGCTACGCCTAACCACATGTCAAAAAAACACAGTATAACCCGTTACCTGTATTCACAATCCGCCAAATGGTCATTCACGATTCCGATCGATTGCAGGATCGTATCGCTGTTATACCGGTTTCTGCAAGCGCTCATGTATATATTCCTCAATCATCAAAGATGGTCTTCTTCCGTCTTACTCTGCATGTTCTTCGTCGTACTCGCCGTACTCGCATCCGATGTGTGTTGCTTCCACTTCGTCTACGATCTGGAGCTCTCCATGAACCTTGTCATACAGTCTGATGATACCCCAGCCGTTGCCGCCGTTCCAAAGCCGGTTATGCTTTTTCGTTCCGTCCGGCGCTTCATAATTGACAAGCAGCATATCTGATTTCCGACAGTATACTTCCGTGTCCATTACAGCGTTCCGGTTCTCCTGGCGGACATGCCAGTGTACCAGCTCCTCCTGCTCCTCAAAGGAGAACTCTGTCTTCACATTCAGCCAGACATGAGAGAAATTGAAATCATACTCTTTCCCCTCGTACCAGAAGACTCCTAAAAGCCTCCTGTCAAGTGGTACAAAGTAGATTTTCGGTCTGCCGCCGCCGACGTCGAAAACACTGTTATTAAGGACTTCTCCTGTCTTCCTGCTTTTCAGGCAGTTACTCGAGAGCCATACCCAGGGCGATGTAAAATCTCTTCCCCAGTTTTTATCCGCATAGCCGAAGCTCTTCTCCGGGCTTACCCTATACTTCCGCCCATTGCAGATGATCTCGCCTTGATACGCGGTCTTCATGCCTTCTGCATGCCAGTACATGGCAAAGGCCTCAGCGTCACGAAGCGGTTTGCTGGCTCCATAGCCGACGTTGAACGCGATCTGCTTATCCACCTTGAGATCCCACGACAGGCTACCGGCATCACACATCCATTCGGGATGAGCAGCTGCTTCTTCCGGCGAGATCGAAATACTGCCCCGAAGCGCTGTTTCGGAAGCATAACAGTCCGCAGCTTCCACTTCATACGGGGCATTGCCGTGGATCCGAGTATCATGCAACGAGAAAAACCGATGGAGCTGGAAGTGCTCGTCACCCCAGGTCCCAGCCTTCACCATCAGGTAGGAGGGGCGCTTGCCGGAGGCCTTGTTCTCCGGAAGCTGTCCAAGGATTGGCACATCCTCTGCCAGCGCCGGGTTGCAAACGAAAAACTCGATGAAGAACGGCTTATCCTCGCCGGTCTCGGCGTCCTGCGCCGTCAGCGAATGCCACCACCAGTCGTAGCCGTGATGGGCAAGCGGCCCGTGGAGCATGAATGTGTCTCTTGAAATATCATGATGATTAAACATTTCTCTGGTCTTCCTTACAATCTGATCCAATTTCCTCAAAGCTCAGTCTTCATACCATCGTTCTGCCTGTTCAATTCCGTCTCGATCTTGTTCAGCGTATCAAAGAACCGGTGCGTCGCGACGGCCGGGCCGAAGAGCAGGACCCCGAAGATGTTCCAGCCGAACATGTGCCACCATGAGGTGTACGGACCGGGGATGCCAAGTCCGATCGCTTTGCCCTTCAGCTCTTCCGCGATCCTCGCCATCCAGACCAGGGTATAAATGAACAGCGTCGGGATGCCGAGAAGATACGCTTTCCAGTAAGGCATCACCTTGTGTCCCAGGACCTCCTCCAGTTCATCCTGCAGACCGCCAAACGGCATATACAGCAGGAAGAAGAGCCCTGCTGTAAAGAAGTCGATGAAGCCGAGCCAGAAGCCCGGCCGGTTCGTATGCTTAAATCTCATGCTCTGCCTCAGTCATCGAAAATGACATCCATGGCCTCCATCTCATCCACCCAGGAGGGATCGTATTTGGAGCCCTTCATCGGCAGGCCGCAGTGCGGGCAGGTCTTATACGGCTTGTCCGTCCGGGATCCGCAGGCTGAGCATTCGTACTCATCCTTGCGGAAAAGATGTGTTCTCTGGATCCAGTGAGCTGATTTCTTTTTTCATTGCTTGCCCCAATTCATTTATCCAGCCATTTATATTGCCATTTATCTCGCCAATGATGGCCGGATATCATACCTGCTCCGCCACCTTCAGCACCATCTGACGGTATTCTTCCTTCACATTGGCCGGACCATTGATTCTGACCTTGCCTTCAAAGCCAAATACCCAGCTGAAGAAGACCTTGCTGACAACGACGTCCACCTCGGCACGGAAGTTCTCCATGTCATAGGCGTAGGTGGTGACATCCTTGCCGAACTTGTCCAGGATCGCGTCCATCAGATCGTTCGCGCAGATCAGGTCCACCGTCGTGTAATCGGTCCCGTACATCCGGAAGCTTGTCTGAAGATGTTTCTCGAAATCGAAGCTTGCCGGGAAGGGAAGAGCAGCCTCCTCCAGAATCTCGGGGCGCTTCTGGATCCGATCCAGGCGGAAGGTACCGACCCGTTTTCCGTTATCGAAGACGCCGACCATGTAATAGAAATCGCCGTTCCAGACGAGCTTGTGCGGGCTGAAAATGAACGGCTTCCCATCGTTCCGCAGCTTTTGCTCCTTCCGCACATCGTACTTGAAGTACAGGAAGGAGATCTTCTTCCCGGCATTGATGGCCTCGTTGATGCCGTCGATGATCAGGTAAATGCTCTCGTTATCGTATTTGATCCGGTCCTCCGCAGAAATGTTCCGCTTCAGCTTCTCCGCCTGGTTCCGGCCAGCCATCTTCGAGAGCTTGGCCACCAGCTCCTCGCTTTTCTTTTTGGTGATGAACTTGGAGGATTCTACTGCATCGATCAGCAGCTTGATCTCAGCGATATCATACTCGCGGCTGATCAGATTGTAGCGCTTCTGCGCGGACATCACTTCCTGGATCTCCATGCCGACAGTGCGCAGGATCTCCACATCGGCGGGGATCGTCTGCCGATGCGTCTTGATGTTGTACTCCGTTTCGAGGATCTCCATCAACTGTGCTGTAGTGAGATAATGATCCTCGTCGGTACGTTCATATAGTATTTTCGCCAGATAGAATGGGCGAAGTTTTGAATCTTTGTCCATTGTCAATCCTCTTTAATCGATTACATATCCGACTTTATTAACACCAATTACACCTCTGCGAAGGACTGTAATATCAATCGTTTCATATTCGGCAGTATCAATGCCCGTCCCTCTTACCTGAGTACGCGGCACATCAACTCTCTCTACTTGCATTCTCGGAATTGGTATAGTTTCCACTCCCATCTCGTGAAGTACATCTTCTGGTAACTCATAATTCTGCTCTACCAAACCGAAGCATGTGAAGCCTGTGTCTACGCAGAAAGAAATAAGCTTCTTCTTGCCGATGTTATAAATAACGCAGAAAGATGTCCCTATCAAACTTCCAAGCAGATATCCGACAACCGGAAGTTCAAACCCAAGAGCCTGTCCAATGATTCCACCAATATGTGCTCCTAACAGATATGTTTTATATAACTGGTCCGTCCCTGTTGCTATCATCTTCTATCTCCACTACATAGCATTCTTTTATTCAACACTTTTGAAATAATCCTTTGCAATTCGCTTAAGTTGGTCAGATATAGAAGCGAAATCACAATTCAGGTCCAGCGTCTTGGCACTTATCTTATTACCGCTCATAACGACATCCATATCAGGCGTGATTTCTTCATCGGTCTTTGCATATAAAAGAAGGCCGGATACATTACCTGTATTTCCAACATCCTGATTCTTTACGTAAGCAAAAATCTGATAAATATTGCTGGAGTGTAATGTGTGCTTACCATACTGGACCTGTGTGGCATGAGAGTAATATTTTGCATCAATAATGAGCGTCTTTTCGCCTTGTGTAAGCATAATGTCGCTCTGCATGGTGGGAAGCAATGTGCTCATACCATCGTCAAGTTGCCATTCTATCCTGGACGCATTTGCTTTAACCTCTGGAACCTCTTTACGATAAAACTCCAGGATAAACTTCTCATACAACCTACACATGCGCTGCTCATCAAGGAACTGAGCTAACTTAATATTACCTTCATCCGTTGTTAGAAGAAGACCTTCCAGCACAAACTGGCAGATGTTCAGCAACATGCGATAGCTCTGATTATTGCGGTTAAAACGCAACATATCCCAGCGAATGAGAAAAGGATCGATCTCATCTACTCCAGCAAAGAACAACATTTCTTTCTTTAATGCTGTTTTCGATTCCTCTCTTACAGAATCCTCCTTCAGCAATAACAAAGCCGTAATCTTGAGAATCTGATTGAAAATGTTGTTTTCCGAGAGTTCATCATACTCACATGAAAGCAGTTTTCTGTCCTGGGCAAGATTACGAATCGTCCCGCTGATATCTATCCGACCATGCATTACTGAAAGATCTTCAGTCCGCTCAATATACTCACGGTGAAGACCTTGTTTTAGTTGCTGAGCAATCCCCTTGGATAGGATAGCGGCAAAGAGGTCTTGGATATTATCAAAAGGCTCGCTCGCCACCTCGTCATAATTTGATTGTCGGAGGACTTGAAATGCATAGGTGAGCATGTAGTAGATATTGCTGATGACAATGCTATTGCTACTATCCATTGCAAGCACCCTTCAGAATATCAGACCATTTCTGTACGTTATCTGAATCATCAAACCAGTATTCGCTCAGCATGGGGATGATGTCGTAATCAACTATTTCTTTAACCCAGTCGTCATTCTCATCTGCCTTATGTCCGCAGAAATAGCTATGTCCAATACAGAATCCAGAGCCTAATGATTTGTCGTTGGAGATTGCTTTGTTCAGGCTGATCACCTCCGTGACCAGTTTATCAAGCTTTGTATTACTCAAGGCTGCCTGATACTTCTTGAATCCATCAGATTCAAAACCTGGTGTCATCGTGAAGAAACTGAATCTTCTGCGAAGCGCATAATCAATCATTGCAAGGCTTCTATCCGCTGTATTCATCATTCCTATGATGTACATGTTTTTCGGAACAGCAAATGACATGCCATTATAGGCAAGAGTAGTTTTTGTTCCCCGATAATCCTTCTCAATAAGCATGAGCAGTTCGCCGAAGATCTTGCTTAGGTTGCCTCGGTTTATTTCGTCGATGATAAAGAAGAATTCTTTGTCTGGATGGTTTGCTGCCAACATGCAGAACCGGTAGAAGATTCCATACTTGAGCTCAAATCCTGTTTCGGTCGGTTTATAACCCATCATGAAGTCTTCATAGGAATAATTCTGATGGAATTGGACAAACTCGATTCGGCTTTCATCTTTCTCGCCCATCATCGAGTAAGCCAATCTCCTTGCTGCAAATGTCTTTCCAACTCCAGGAGCACCTTGTAGAATTAGATTCTTTTTGTTTTGCAGAAGCGAAACAAGAGCATCATACCTATCCGATTCCATATAGACCTCATTCAGAAAATCGTCTTTAAAGTACTTCTCAAGCGAATCTGCTTTAGGTGAGACCGGGTTCGATTCCCGAATGATATCCATTATGAAATCAAATTCGTCCTTAGTCAGACGGAAAAGGCTTCCCTGAGGCTGTGCAAAGTACTCCATTCCTTCGAGCTCTGGGCATTCTTTAATGACCTGGTAGTCAATTGGAACAGATAAACCCTCAACCTTTTCAAAGTATAGTTCTTTCCCGTCTTGCTCTTTACTGATCCTCGCGATGGCAACGATCTGCTTAACCGGTGTGGATTCATATCCAATTACCATGTCACCGGCTTTCGCATCAATGAAATTCTGAAAGATCCTTCTCTTGTTGCCATTCTCGTTATAGAGGGTATATGTCTGCTCTGATCCAACTGCAATATCTGAAAAGCTCCAGATCTTCGGATTGGCATTCAGCCACCAATATCCGGCACCATCTTCATCCTCCGTTTGAACATGAGGATCAATATCTGACAGATCAATCTCCTTCAGCGCTTGATGAAGTTCCTCTCGTATTTTGTATGAATAATACTTTGAGCCGTCCTCAATGACTTCCCGTCCCAAGAACGGGATGGGAAAGTACCGTTCAACATCTCCGTCCATGCAAGGCGGCAAATTGAAATATTTCTTCGCACGCCTGCCAATATTAACAGCTGATCCTACATATCGAGTGGGATTACCTCCATATACTGTTGATAGCTTCTTGCAGCTGGCTTCTCCACCCAGCTCCATTAAGGCTTTGAGCATAGCCATACAACCGCGATGATAGGGATGTTCAACCTCCTCAATATACTTCTTCCATTCCTCTTTTGAGATACTTACAGGGTAATCCTCTTCAGCAGGCCAATATGCCACATCCGGTTTGTCAGGAGTTTCAGGCTTATCGTCAGCCGGCTTCGTAGAATAATACCTGCTAATGTAAAAACCCACATCAATCGTAAGCGTCCTGAACTGAGGATCTGGATAGCATTCTGGAGTTAATGCTGCTTTAAACATGGACGTAGTTGCATCGTCGCCCTTAATATACTCAGCAATCTCATTGTAGAAACTGATAAAGTCAATAAGTGCTTCTGGCTTCGCTCCCTTTTTTACCTTAAAATCGCTTTCCAGTGTTGCGGCTACCTCTTTGCATTCGGAGTACTTGTAAATATAATACTTGTCCGGAAATCTAGACCAAAGATAGGTACTGACAGAGTTCACGTTCTGATAATGGGACTTCCACTTATCGGCCCCATATTTCGAGCGAAGGCTTTCAGACTCACTAATGAATCTGTTGACTCTATCGACAACCGATT
>Ga0079305_1002251_pt1 | contig 17913 bp, 15 predicted proteins | sample LMS_cellobiose_e_FD_79183 | JGI IMG/M metagenome (GOLD analysis project Ga0079305, IMG submission 79183) | Rumen-fistulated moose microbial communities from Alaska, USA - LMS_cellobiose_enrichment | ecosystem: Host-associated > Mammals > Digestive system > Stomach > Rumen fluid ... | reverse complement strand
GAACAGTATCCGTCCATATGGTCGTGAATTCTTTTATCTCCGGATGCTTCAAAAGTTCGACCGACATAAGCATTATATCGTAGGCCGATGTCACGTGCCCGTCGGCGTCAAGTCCGGTGCAGTTTTTAAATGTCGTATCTTCCATGCCAAGCTCTTCTGCGCGCGCGTTCATCAGCTTCACAAATTCTTCTTCGCTTCCGGCTATATGCTCTCCCAATGCAACGGCGGCGTCATTCGCGGATGACACAGCTGTGGATTTCATAAGGTCTTTTACCGACATTTCTTCCCCGGGTTTTAAATATATCTGCGTTCCGCCCATGGATGACGCGTGCTCGCTTGCGCATACGGCGTCTTCCATCGAGATCCTTCCCTCGTCTATCGCTTCCATTACGAGAAGCATCGTCATTATCTTCGTAACGCTTGCCGGAGGAAGGCTTTCATGCGCGTTTTTTTCGAATATCACGTGTCCCGATGAATCGGCAAGAACGGCCGACCTCCCGCTTAATTTCGGCATATCCGGAGTCTCCCCGAATGCCGGCACCGTTAACATGACGCATAAGGCGATCAATACGGCGATTTGTCGTTTCATATATATCACTCCTTTATTTTAAGTGATATGTCAAAAGGCTTGTTTATTATTCTGTATAGCCGGAATGCAAAGTCAAAAAAAGTTGTATCTTCCTGTCTTTTCCCCTATAATGTGGTATGACATTAAAATGTTTATATAAAAAGGTGGATTATGAAAATAGCTTTCTATACCCTTGGCTGTAAAGTAAATCAGTTTGAGACCCAGGCGCTTTCACAAATATGCGCGGCGCGCGGACACACCGTCGTGCCTTTTTCCGATGGGCAAGCCGATGCTTATATCATAAACACCTGCACCGTCACCGCGGTCAGCGACAAAAAATGCCGTCAAATCATCCGGCATGTGCGTGCAAACAACCCTAATGCAATAATTGCCGTATGCGGCTGCTATCCGCAGCGGGACCGGAGGGAAGCGGAAAAAATAGGCGGGATCGATATCATTTGCGGCACATCCGACAGAAGGCGCGTCATAGATATGGTCGAAAACTTTCGGGCGTCAAGCGCCCCCGCCTCAAACGAAGACAGTTTCACATTCAATTCATTTGAAGTATTAGAACCCGGCAATCTCGACGGACGCACACGCGCCCTTTTGAAAGTTCAGGACGGGTGCAATAATTTTTGTTCATACTGTATCATCCCCTATACTCGCGGGCGGGTGAGATCCCTTCCGATTTCTGCCGCCGAAAAGCAAGCGGCAGAGCTTTCGAAAAACGGTTTTTGCGAGATCGTGCTTACCGGGATAGAAATATCCTCATACGGGATCGACCTTCCGGGGAAGCCGTCTCTTATCGACCTTATAGAATCCATATGCAAAAGCGCCACGTCATGCAGGATAAGGCTCGGCTCTCTCGAGCCGCGGACCATAGACGAAGATTTCTGCATAAGGCTTTGCAAGCTTTCCAATATCTGCCCCCATTTTCATTTATCCCTTCAAAGCGGATGCGACAAAACGCTGTCAGATATGAACAGGAAATATAGCAGCGACCGTTATTTTAAATCTGTCTCACTTCTCAGGAAATATTTCCCCGGATGCGCGATCGCGACCGACCTGATCGTCGGCTTTCCCGGAGAGACGGACGACGATTTTTATGAAAGCCTTGCCTTCATTGAAAAATGCAGGTTCTCGTTCGTGCATATATTCCCCTATTCAAGAAGATCCGGAACGGCCGCGGCAAAACGTCCGGATCAGATAACAAGGCGAGATAAAGAACTGCGTGCGAAAAGGGCGTCTCTATTATGCAAGGACTTAACAGCGCAGTTTCTAAACGCGCAGGTCGGTTCCATACGTTCGGTCCTGTTCGAGAGGCAGATCGGCGACATGTGGTGCGGGCACACAGAAAACTATTGCGAGGTGCGCGTAAAATCCGGTGATGTCCTTAAAAACCATGTGGAAAAAGTCCATATAACCGCTATGGACAAAGGGTTTCTTACGGGCAAGATCGTATGACTTTTCCCGATCGCGAATGCAGCTTTTGTAGATCGCGTGATTTTAATCGGCATCCTGCGTGCTGTAAAGTATTAAGTATTTAATAAAAACCCTTGCATTTTTTATATTCACATGGTATTATATTAGGCGTCGTTCTATGATTTCCGGTTAAAGGAGGTGCAGCTACAATGGCAAAATGCGAGATATGCGGCAAGGGCATAACCTTTGGGATCAAGGTCTCCCACTCACACAGAAGGTCCAACAGGATGTGGAAGCCCAATGTCAGGCGTGTAAAAGCCCTGGTCAATGGAACTCCCCGCCATGTCAACGTCTGTACGAGGTGTCTCCGTTCCGGAGCGGTCACAAGGGCTGTGTGATTTTTTAATATGCCGATTAAAGATGCTGCGTCTGCGGCGTCTTTTTTATTTTCAACAAAACCCGCGTCTGTCGCCGATTTTAGAATACTTCCGGCTTTGAGAAACAGATCTTTGCGTCCCCGCACCTTGAAGCCTTTTATCGCAATCATTAGAAAAAGCGCCCTTTGGGGCGCTTTTTGCTTTATGTTCTTTTTCCTCGACTGTCATACTATTCCCACGTGATGTCTTCCATCCACACCTCTTCTATTTCATGCCTCTTTTTGCGCGTCATAAGGCTGTATATCGCTTCTTTCGGCGAAAGGTCTTTATATAAAACATTGTATATCGCCTCGCATATCGGCATTTCAATCCCGGCTTTTTTCGCGAGATTGTATCCCGCTTCCGCGGCAAAATACCCTTCTACAACCGACCCGATCTCTGAAATGGCCTTTTCAGGCGACATTCCTTTTCCGATCAATATCCCGGCGCGGTTGTTTCTCGAATGCATAGACGTGCACGTTACTATCATATCGCCCAATCCGGAAAGCCCGGCAAACGTCTCGCTTTTGCCGCCTATCGCGACCCCAAGGCGCGCCATTTCTGTGATACCCCTTGTCATAAGCGCCGCTTTGGTGTTGTCGCCAAGCCCCAGTCCTTCGCATATGCCCGCCGCAAGCGCGACGATATTTTTAAGCGCTCCGCCAAGTTCGGCGCCGATTATATCAGGCGTCGTGTAAACGCGAAAATTGTCACTCATAAATACGCTTTGCACAAGTTCCGCCGTATCTCTTCTTTTTGCCGCGGCCACAACCAGCGTCGGTATCCCCCTGCCCACTTCTTCCGCATGAGACGGCCCCGTCAGGACCGCAATAGGCACATCTTTGCCGAGCGCCCTTTCAAACGTCTCCGAGAACAGGCAATACCCGTTTTCACGGTCAAACCCCTTGGAAAGACACACTATTACCCGTGTTTTTTTAGCGTTTAAAAACTTGCTCATTTTTTCTGCCGTGTCTTTCACGGCAAAAGACGGCGTCGCCACAACGATCACATCGGCATCCGCCATTTTAGACAGCTCCGTCGTTATCTCAATTTCTTCCGGAACACGTACCCCGGGCAGAAAACGCGTATTTTCCCTGTTTTTAATTATGGCTTCCGCTTCATCCTCGAAAGCAGAACAGAGCATGACATCATGCCCGTTTTTTGAAAGCTGTATCGACGCGGCCGTTCCCCAACCGCCGCTTCCTATAACAAAAATATTCATATTTTTGTCCGCCTTTTCTCCGTCTGTGTATACAGCGCGGTCAATCGTCCTTTTTTATCGAAAATTTCGATTCTGTTTTGTTTATCAAACGAACTATGTTCGTCCTGTGCATAAAGATTATTATGGAAGACATCACTATCGACAGGATCGTGAACAGCGCGTTGTTATAAAATATATGCATAAGTATCGGAAAACTTGCCGTCGCGCAGATCGATGCAAGCGAAACATATCTCGTCGTAAGCACTATTACAAAAAACACAGCCATCACAATGCAGAAAATCCTGAAATCCAGGCAAAGCACCATGATTGCGGCCGTAAGGGCGCCCTTTCCCCCGCGGAACTCGAAATATATTGGGAAAATATGCCCCAGCATGACGGCCATCCCCGCGATCAGTTTCCCAAGCGGCCCGAAAAGCAGACCGCTTACCAGAACCGCGACCGCACATTTGAGGCTGTCCCCTATCACGACCATGACGGCGCGCTTTTTCCCCATCGTGCGAAACGCATTGGTGCTGCCTGCGTTTCCGCTTCCCATCTCGCGTATATCTTTTTTCATGGTATTTCGAGAAATTATAATAGAAAAATTTATGCTTCCCAAAAGATACGAAACGATGGCAACAACTGCGATTTCATACCAACTCATATAAGCTCTATGCCTCCGCGAGATTAGTTTTGTGATTCACCCTTCTGTCTTATAACAATGCGTATCGGCGTGCCTTCCAGCCCGAAAACCTCACGTATTTGATTTTCCAGGTATCTCTGATACGAAAAATGAAACAGCCTTGAATCATTGCAGAACATGACGAAATTTGGCGGTTTTATGCCGGTCTGAGTTATATAATATACCTTCAGTCTTCTTCCTTTATCGGACGGCGGCTGAACCCGCGCCGTTGCGTCGGCGAGTATATTGTTCAGCATCCCAGTCGTTATGCGCATCGTGCTCTGTGAATAAACATACTTTATAAGCTCGAAAAGGCGGTCCACCCTCTGCCCTGTTTTCGCCGATATGAACAGTATCGGAGCATAGCTCATATATGCAAGCTCCGTGCGGATCTCTTCCCGGAATTTGTCCATCGTTTTGCCGTCTTTTTCTATGAGGTCCCACTTGTTTACAAGAATTATAGACGCTTTGCCCTTTTCGTGCGCGTATCCCGCGATCTTGGTGTCCTGCTCTGTCACGCCTTCGCTCGCATCTATCATTATAAGGCACACGTCGCTTCTCTCGACGGCCATAACCGCGCGAAGGACGCTGTATTTTTCAATGCTTTCCGTAACTTTTGACTTGCGCCTTATGCCCGCCGTATCTATAAACGTGAATTTCCCGTCCTTGTTTTCCACTACGGCGTCTATAGAATCCCTGGTGGTTCCCGGTATATTGCTTACGATCACCCTATCTTCCCCGAGGATCCTGTTTATAAGCGAAGATTTGCCTGCATTCGGTTTCCCGATCACGGCGACCTTTATATCGCTCTCCTCTTCCGCTGCGCTGGCGCTGCCCTTTGGAAAATACTCGAAGCATGCATCTAAAAGATCGCCCACGCCATTCCCGTGAAGCGCGGAAATGCCGTGAGGTTCGCCCAAGCCCAAATTGTAAAATTCATATATTTCAGCCGGATCCGGCCCCGGTTTGTCGATCCTGTTCACGCAAAGCACGACCGGTTTCCCCGATTTTAAAAGCATATTTGCGACATCCTGATCGGATGCCGTCACCCCGGTCTGTATATCCGTCACGAATACGATCACATCCGCATGAGATATGGCGATCTCCGCCTGAGCGCGCATAAACTTCAGTATCTCATCCTCGGTATTCGGCTCGATCCCGCCGGTGTCGACAACATCGAACTCTACCCCCCGCCATTCTGCGGTGCTGTAAAGTCTATCCCTTGTCACCCCCGGAGTGTCCTCGACTATCGAAAGGCGTCTGCCGGCTATTCTGTTAAAAAGGACGGATTTGCCGACATTCGGTCTGCCGACAATCGCAACTACCGGTTTGGACATTTTTATCCTCCACTTTTTTCTCAACTAATTATAATATACAACTTTACAGTAAAAATCAAAAGATTATTCTAAGATTTTGACAGAATACTCTGCAAAAATTGTTTTCCGTCGTTTTTGTTGGCTATCACTTTAACGTGGAGCGCTTTTTCTATATCCGGAATCGTCAGATCGTCGAGGAACCTGTCCTCTCCGTGACGAAGCATGCTTTCAGGAATCAAAAGCCTTTGAGACAGCGGTTTGTCTTTGAGATGCTTTATTATATCCTGCCCCGTGATAAGACCCGCAACGTCGACGCTTTCCCCGAAGAACAGGTTGGGGATGCCGTATATCTGATAATCCGAAAATCCGCATTTTTCTTTCAGCTCATCCAAAAGCGACGCCATGAATCCTTCCGCGGCTTTCCCCGTCGCGATCGTAAACGGCTCGATCTCTTCCTTCTCCGATATATTTTCAAGCTCATCCATAAATTCACAACAAAATGAACGAAGCATGCCCACCCCGTTTTCTATCTGCGGATAATCGTCGTAATATTCCTCATACGGTATTTCCATGCCGGCTTTGAGATACAGCTCGTCCGCGCAGTATATCATCCTGTACCCGAACCTGTCAAAGCACATATTGCCAAACATGTCGGCTATCTTCAATATCTCCCGCGCTTCTCTCCTTCCGACGGGGACAAGCTTAAGCAGCCCTTCTCTGTGCCTTGTTATCCCCACCGGCACGACCGACACGCTGTTTACAGCGGGAAACATCTCCATCAGGTCCGTCAGCGTCTTCATAAGCTCTTCTCCGTCGTTCAGCTGCGGGCATACGACCACCTGACAGTTCATCTGTATCCTGTTTTCCGCGAATGTCTTCATTATCCCAAGGCTTGCCCCGGCCCTTGGATTTCCGAGCATGAAATTCCTCAGCTCGGGATTGGTCGTCTGCACGGAAATATTGATCGGAGAAATGCGCATTTTTATTATCCTGTCGATGTCTCTCTTTGTGAGATTTGTCAGCGAAATATAATTGCCCATAAGGAAAGACATGCGCGCATCGTCGTCTTTGACATACAGCGTTTCACGCATCCCCTTGGGCATCTGATCTATAAAGCAAAAGACGCACTTGTTCGCGCACCTTTTTATATCGGACATGAGATATGTTTCAAACTCAAGTCCGAGGTCCTCTCCATCTTTTTTGCTTATATCCACAACGCGCTCTTTCCCGCTGTCATCCGCCAAGACTATCTTAAGCTTCGCATCGTAAGCGTAAAACTGATAGTCAAGCACGTCCAGGATCCTTTCGCCGTTTATAGATACGACCGTCTCTCCGGGCATTATACCCGCAATATCTGCGGCGGTTTTTTCTATGACTTTTTTTATTTTAGCGCCCATAATATCCCGCCATTCGCACCTAATAAAAAAGTAGAGAAGGAAACTCCCCCTCTACTTTCTACCGTTGATTACTCAGCTACTTTGATAACTTCGCGGCCGTTATAGGTCCCGCAAGCTTTGCATACCCTGTGAGGAATCTTAAGCTCTCCGCATTTTTCACATTTGCAGAATGTCGGCTGCTCCAGTTTCCAGTGCGAGCTGCGTCTCTTATCTCTCCTGGTCCTGGATATTTTACCCTTCGGTACTGCCATAAGTAACACCTCCTTAGTCTATAGAAAACACTTGAAATTTATTTTATCAGTTTTAAAAGCTCTGCAAACCTGTCATCCATCGGAGGTTTGCAGCTGCACGGCCCGTCATTCAAATCGTGCCCGCACTGCGGACACAGACCCTTGCAGTCTTCAGAGCAAAGATAGGCCATGTCCATATTGAGTATCAGCTCTGACCTGACGATCTCGTCGATCTCGACCTCGTCTCCGGAAATGACGGTGATATTCTCCGTCTCGTCGCCGTTTTCAAGCTCCTTTACAAGTACCGTGTCAATCTGTATAATCTTGTTGAAAAGCACTTCTTTTCCGCATCTTGCACAGGCCGTCTTTACAGGCGCCGATACATCAAGAAACATTTCGATTATCCCGGCGTGATTTTTTACCGATCCGGAGACGGAAACAGGTTTGTAAAACAAATGCTCTCCGTTTATCTCTTCCTCACGAAAGTCCAGCCTGCAATCTATCGGGATTTCCGTATCCGGCGCAAATATCACCGGCTTCAAATCAATTTTCATGATGCACCTCATTCACGCGATACGCCTAACATTATAAGTAAAGCTCGACTTTTTGTCAATCTTTTTTATTGTCTGAAGCCCCTTTTTTAGCATATTCTGTTACACCTTATTTCTAAAATGCATTTTTTGCGAGGCGGATATTTAAATGAAAGAATTTATTGTCGGTATCAACGACGCAGGTCAAAGGGCGGACAAGTTTATAACAAAAGCTGTGCCGGCTCTTCCGGCGTCGCTTTTATATAAATATCTGCGTCTTAAACGAATAAAATGCAACGGCAAAAGACTGACGCCTGCTCAGATTTTAAGCGAAGGCGACGTCCTGTGTTTTTATATAAACGATGAGTTTTTTGAAAAAACCGACGAGTGCGACGCGTATCTTCACATAAGGCCCCAGCTTAATATCGTTTACGAGGATCAGAACATCCTCCTTGTCGACAAAAAGCCCGGCATGCCAGTCCACTCGGATGAACGCGAAAAGACGAACACGCTTATATCGCATATAAAGGCCTATCTTTATAACAAAGGCGAATACAAACCTGAAGAGGAAAATTCTTTCGCCCCGGCGCTTTGCAACAGGATCGACCGGAACACCGGCGGGATCGTCATCGCGGCTAAAAATGCCTCCACCCTGCGCGTTATGAATCAAAAAATCAAGGACAGGGAAATACAAAAATCCTATCTTTGTCTCGTGCATGGGCGCATGTCTCCTCCTTCGGGAGAGCTTAGGGACAATCTGATCAAGCTTGAAAACGAAAAACGCGTGATCGTCTCCGCATATCGCGCCCCTTCCTCAAGGCTTGCAGTAACAAAATACCGCACTGTTTCCAGCAAGAACGGCATATCCCTCGTCGAATGCGAGCTTGTGACCGGACGCACACACCAGATCAGGGCGCAGTTCGCCGCAGCCGGGCATCCCCTTGTAGGAGACGGGAAATACGGCAGCAACGCGATAAACAAACCTTACGGGCGAAAATATCAGGCCTTGTATTCGTATAAAATATCGTTTGATTTCAAAACGCCCGCAAATCATCTGGAATATTTGAAAGGCAAAGGTTTTTGTATAAAAGATATAGATTTTGTCTCTCAATACGATCTCTTGTGACCTCATTCTGTTTTTGCCGGTTTGAATGAGAAATCGCGAGGATTTTAAAGGATTTTTAAAAATTTTGAAGCTTTTAAAAATGCCGTTAAGATCAATCGCGAAATTTCCCGAAAAAATCCCAAAAAATATTGACATTATCCAATTTTTTATGTATATTCTTATTTGTGTTTTCAACAAACGGATTTTTTGATCTGCTGGGATGATTTTTGTATACAGATGGGGGCTGGGAAATGTCCAAAGATCTCATTCGCCTTGAGAGTATCGAGATGTCTTTCGGCGATAAAAAAGTTTTAAATAATATCAATCTTCTTGTCAAGGATAAAGAGTTTGTGACTTTGCTCGGCCCGTCGGGCTGCGGCAAAACTACCACTCTGCGGATAATCGGCGGGTTCGAAACGCCGATCTCCGGGTCTGTTTACTTTGACGGAAAGAAAATAAACAGTGTTCCGGCTTACAAACGCCGCGTGAACACTGTTTTTCAGCGTTATGCCCTATTTACCCATCTCAATGTTTACGACAATATAGCCTTCGGGCTTCGTATACGCAAGATGAATGAAAAGCAAATAGAGCAAAACATAAAAGATATGCTATCCCTTGTAAACCTATCAGGATATGAAAACCGCGCCGTCTCCTCCCTCTCAGGAGGAGAGCAGCAGCGTATCGCGATCGCACGCGCGCTTGTAAATCACCCGCAGGTCCTGCTTCTCGATGAGCCGCTGGGCGCGCTTGACCTCAAGCTTCGCAAGGAAATGCAGGTCGAGCTTAAAAAAATGCAGCAGTCTCTCGGCATAACATTCATATATGTGACCCACGATCAGGAAGAAGCGCTGACGATGAGCGACACGATCGTCGTCATGAACAAGGGCAACATCCAACAGGTGGGCTCTCCCATAGACATATACAATGAGCCCTCGAACGCTTTTGTCGCCGATTTTATCGGGGAAAGCAACATCATATCCGGAATAATGAGGGAAGATTTCCATGTCGACTTCGCCGGAAGGCATTTTGAATGCGTCGACAAAGGCTTTGAAAAAGACGAGGATATCGACGTCGTTATAAGGCCGGAAGATCTTAAAATAGTCCCCCCTGACAAGGCGCAGATGTCCGGAGTCGTCGAGTCTTCTGTATTCAAGGGCGTGCATTATGAGATGGTCGTCGAGGCGAACGGCTTTAAATGGCTGATACACTCGACCTTGAGCGAGGCGCCCGGCGATACTGTCGGGCTTTACATCGCGCCGTTTGATATACATATAATGCATAGGGAGGCGGCGGAATGAAAAAAGCCTATTTAACCGCCCTTCCGTATGCGGTCTACGCCTGTATTTTTATCGTGGCGCCGCTAATATTGATCGTTGTGTACAGTTTCACATCATCCGGCGGTGAGTTTACGCTCGAGCATTTTCAGCGTTTTTTCAATTTTGACAACCCCGCATACATGCTCGTCCTCTGGAGGTCGGTGCGCACAGCGTTTGTAAGCACGGTGATCTGCCTTCTTATCGGATATCCGATGGCGTATATCCTCTCTAAAATATCCGCCAGATTAAGAAGCATCCTCGCATTTCTTTTTGTCCTTCCGATGTGGATGAACTTTCTTCTCAGGACATATGCGTGGATGACGCTGCTCGAAAAAACTGGGATCATAAATACCCTTCTCGGCGCTATGGGGCTTCCGGCTCTTAATATAATGTACACCGAGTGGGCGGTCGTTCTTGGAAACGTATATAACTTCCTTCCCTTTATGATCCTGCCGATATACACGTCTCTCACTAAAATGGACCAAAGCCTTATAGAGGCGGCGCAGGATCTCGGCGCGAACCGCAGAGGCGTTTTTTTCAAGGTCACCTTCCCTCTCAGCCTTCCCGGTGTGATATCCGGTATATCCATGACATTTATGCCGGCTGTCACGACCTTTATCATCTCGCGCCTTCTCGGCGGCGGGCAAAATGCACTTATCGGCGATATAATCGAAAACCAGTTCAAGGTCGTCGGAGACTGGGGGTTCGGTTCGGCGCTGTCTGTCATATTGATGGTCCTGATTCTGCTCTCCATGAACATCATGCGCAGATATGAGGCCGAAAACGCGGAAGGCGGTGTTCTTCTGTGAAAAAGCAGCGTATCGGAACATGGTCTGTGATATATTCGGCGCTTATCTTCGCTTTCCTTTACGCGCCTATCGTTGTCCTTATCATCTTTTCCTTCAACGAGTCAAAGTCCAGGGGCAGCTGGGGCGGGTTTTCTCTGAAATGGTATGAATCCCTTTTCAGGAATTCCGATATAATGGATGCGCTTTATACAACGCTTTCCGTCGCGTTTATCGCGTCGCTTGTCGCCGTCGTTATCGGGACGGCCGCCGCGATCGGGATATACTATTCCAGGAAAAGGTTCAAAAGTCTTATGACCAATATAACCTATCTTCCTATGCTAAACCCCGATATAGTGACCGGTATTTCCCTGCTGATACTGTTTTTGTTTCTCGGCATCAATCTTGGATATACCTCGCTTCTTCTGGCGCATATCACATTCGACATACCTTATGTGATACTGTCCGTTATGCCAAAGCTAAACCAGCTTGACAAAAATCTGTACGAAGCGGCGCTCGATCTTGGCGCGACCCCGCTGGAAGCGTTTTTCAAGGTCATATTGCCGGAGATATCTCCCGGTGTTTTCACCGGATTCATCCTCGCTTTTACGATGTCGATAGACGATTTTGTCATTTCATTTTTCACGACTGGTCCCGGCACTTCCACTTTGTCCGTCACGATCTATTCAATGGCGAGAAAAGGCATAAAACCGGAAATAAACGCCTTGTCCACCATTATGTTCGTCGTGATCCTGATCCTCCTTGTCGTCGTCAATATTCGCTCTGCAAAAGACGTGAAAAAAGACTCGCACAGGGGCGGAGGATCTTTTCTATAAAACTTTTATTTTGCTAAGGAGCTGATGTTAGGGTTGAAAAAATTTTTGTGTGTCATTTTGTCCGCAATCTTGATGCTGACACTTTTTGCCGGCTGCTCCGGCGGACAAGAAGGCAAGCCGGTCCTCAAAGTTTTGAACTGGGGCGATTATATCGGCGAGGGCGTAATTGAGGATTTTGAAGAAGAGTTCGGGGTAGAAGTGATCTACGACATGTTCGAGCAAAACGAAGACATGTATACAAAGCTTAAAACGGCAAGCGGAAATGCGTCTTACGACGTTGTTATCCCTTCCGATTATATGATCCAGAGAATGATCTCCGAAGACATGCTTGAAAAAATAGATGTCTCTGCAATACCGAATTTCTCTCTTATTGACGATAAGTTCAAAGATCTCGCATTTGATCCCGGAAATCAGTATTCCGTACCCTATATGTGGGGAACGGTCGGCATAATATATAACACCACCATGATCGACGAAGAAGTTAATTCGTGGAGTATCCTGTGGGATCAAAAATATGCGAAAAACATGTTCATGATGAACAGCGTCCGCGACAGTATGGGTATCGCGCTGAAATATCTCGGATACTCTATGAACACGGATAACATGGATGAGATAACAGAGGCTCAGGCTGCGCTTATCGCGCAGAAACCGCTTCTTCTCGGATATACGGGCGACGAAATAAAAGACAAGATGATCGCCGGCGAAGCGGCGCTTGCAGTAATCTATTCCGGAGATGCGATAACCTGCATCGACCAGAATGACGATCTTGCATACGCTGTTCCTGAGGAAGGAACCAATGTATGGTTCGATAATATGTGCGTTGTGAAAGGCTCTCAGAATATAGAGCTCGCACAGCAGTTCATAAACTTTATGTGCAGGACCGACATCGCGCAGCGCAACAATGAATACATCAACTACTCCACCCCGCAGATCGAGGTATATGAGGGGCTTTCCGATGATCTTAAGAACGACCCCCTGTTTTATCCCTCTGACGACATTCTTGACAAATGTGAGGTTTATGAAGACCTCGGAGACATGGTAAAAGTATATGACGATATGTGGACAGAGGTCATTATAAGCTAGCTTAATTAAATTAAAGGCTGGCAGTATCACATTAGATACTGCCAGCCTTTTTTTGTAAGATACGTTTTCCTGTCAAAAGAATGATACCTGATTGATACTCGGCAGCGCTTCAAGCGCCCCGTTTTTTTCGAGAATATCTATTACCGCCTTATTTACTTTCGCGCAGCGCAGCTGCATGTCGTCTATCGAAAGGAATTTGCTCTTTTTCCTTTCTTTTACTATCGCGTTTGCGGCCGCTTCGCCCAGGCCCGGAAGCGCCGTCAGCGGCGGCCTTAGGCTGTCGTCTTTTATAATAAAGCGCGTCGCATCGGATTTATATATGTCAACAGGCTCGAATTTAAATCCCCTTCTGTACATCTCGTGACACACCTCAAGCGTCACTATGCTGTCCTGTTCGATCGCGGTAAGCTTTTCCTTTGATTCAAGCTCTTTTAGCTTGGCGATTATCGCCCCGTCGCCTTTTATCGCGGTCTCCGCGTCGAACGCATTTGCCCTTATCGTGAAATACGCGCAGTAAAACGCAAGCGGCCTGTGCACCTTGAACCACGCGATCCTAAACGCCATCATGACATATGCCGCGGCATGTGCCCGCGGAAACATATATTTTATCTTCTCGCACGACTCGATATACCACTCGGGAACGCCGTACTTTATCATTTCGTCTTTCCATTCCGGCTTTAGTCCTTTGCCCTTTCTCACGCTTTCCATTATCGTAAAAGACAATTTCGGCGCAAGGCCCATCGATATGAGATAATTCATTATATCGTCTCTGGCGCATATTATCTCTTTAAGCGTCGCGGTCCCGTTTTGGACAAGCGGCTGCGCATTCCCAAGCCACACATCCGTACCGTGAGACAGACCTGATATTCGTATAAGCTCATCGAATGTCGTGGGTTTTGTGTCGATAAGCATCTCGCGAACGAATTTTGTCCCGAATTCGGGGATCGCCGCAGCGCCGGTCGTCCCTAAAATATCATCCCCGTCTATTCCCAAGGCGGATGACGACGTGAATATGCTCATCGTTTCCGGGTCGTCAAGCGGGATGTCCTGTGCCCTGACCCCGGTGAGATCTTCAAGCATTTTTATCATCGTCGGATCATCATGCCCCAAAAGATCCAGTTTCAACAGATTTTGATCTATTGAATGGTAGTCAAAGTGCGTCGTTATTATATCCGTGTTTATATCGTCCGCCGGATGCTGGACCGGGCAGAAATCATAAATTTCCTTCTCTTTAGGCACTATTATAAGCCCCCCGGGGTGCTGCCCTGTCGTTCTTTTTACCCCTGTGCAGCCCATCGTAAGGCGGTTTTCCTCAGCCCTGCTTACTTCCAACCCTTTTTCTTCGAGGTATTTTTTCACAAAGCCGAACGCCGTCTTTTCCGCGATCGTGCCTATCGTGCCCGCGCGAAAGACCTGCTGTTTTCCAAATATCTCGATCGTGTATTTGTGCGCGTTAGATTGATATTCTCCGGAGAAGTTCAAGTCGATATCCGGCGCTTTGTCGCCGTCAAATCCCAAAAACGTTGCAAAGGGTATCTTGAACCCGTCTTTTTCAAGCTTTCCCCCGCACACCGGGCACGATTTGTCCGGCATGTCGGCGCCGCAGCTGTATTTGTCACTCTCGTCAAACTCGCAGTACAGACACTGCGGGCATCTGTAGTGCGGCGCCAGGGCGTTGACCTCGGTTATACCTGAAAGGAAAGCGACAAGCGACGACCCCACAGACCCTCGCGATCCGACAAGATATCCGTCTTCCAACGATTTCGACACCAGTTTCTGAGCTATTATGTACATGACGTCGAATTTGTGTTTTATTATCGACGTCATCTCTGCCTCCAAACGATCTTTTATCTGCGGCGGCAGATTTTCTCCGTAAAGTTCTTTTGCTTTACTGTATACGAGTTTCTGTAGGAGTTCGGCCGATCCCTCTATCTCCGGCGGATATGACTCTTTCGGCACCGGCTGGATCTCATCGCACATCGCGGCGATCTTTCTCGTATTCGTCACAACGACCTCATATGCCCGTTTTTCTCCCAAATACGAGAATTCCTCGAGCATTTCATCCGTCGTTCTGAAATACAGCGGCGCCTGTTCGTCCGCATCCGAAAAGCCCATCCCTGCCATAAGGATGCGCCTGTATATCTCGTCTTCCGGATCGAGAAAATGAACATCGCCCGTCGCGACGACCGGTTTCCCTTTTTTGTCCGCTATATCCACCACTCTGCGGTTAAAATCGCGCAGCTGCTCTTCATCAGACGCCATGCCGTTTCTTATCATAAATTTATTGTTGCCGATCGGCTGGATCTCAAAATAATCGTAAAAATCCGCGATTTTCTCTATTTCCTCATCCGATTTGCCCGATACGATCGCCTCAAAAAACTCTCCCGCCTCGCATGCAGAGCCGACAAGTATGCCGTCTCTGTATTTCTGTATCAGCTTTCTCGGCATTACGGGATACTTTCTGAAATAATGGAGATTCGACATGGAGATGAGCTTATAAAGATTTTTAAGCCCAACGTAATTTTCTGCAATGAGAATTATATGGTTCGTTTTTGAATTGTCTCGCCCTCTCCTGTTTTTCTGCCTGAGCTGTGCAAGGCGCATGTTCATCTCGCCTATGTACGTTATTCCATATTCATCCTGCATCTTTCTCAAAAACTCTATGAATATCCTTGCAAGGACCGCCGTGTCTTCACTTGCGCGGTGATGATCGAAATTGCCAAGGCCAAGTCCCTTGGCGACGCTGTCAAGCTTGTGCTTTGAAAGCTCCGGCATAAGGATCCTTGAAATCTCAAGCGTATCTATCGATACAAAACTTTTGTCTATATCGAACCTTCTGCATGCCGACTTTATAAACGACATATCGAACGACGCATTGTGCGCGACAAGAGGATCATCCCCGCAAAAATCGAGAAACTGCGGCAAAACGGTGTCGATCGTCGGCGCGTTTTCAACGGTTTTATCGCTTATCCCTGTAAGCCTCGTTATTTCCAGGGGAATCGGCTTTTGGGGATTGACGTATGTATGGAATGTTTCGCCCATTTCCATGTTCGTTATACGAACGGCCGCGATCTCCGTTATCTCTTCATTAAGCGGAGAAAGGCCCGTCGTTTCTATATCGAACGCTATGAATGTATCCGAAAGCTTCGTATCCCCGGATCCGAACACTGCCGACGCCTCGTCATCGTCGCTTCCAAGATACCCCTCTATCCCGTAAAGGACCTTTATCCCTTTGTGTTTTGCCGCTTCATGCATCGCCGTTGGAAAGGCCTGCGCAACGCCATGATCCGTAAGTGCGATCGCATCGTGCCCCCAAAGCGCCGCGCGCTCAATAAACCCTTTGAAATCGCTCACTCCGTCCATCGCGGACATATTGGTATGAAGATGCAGTTCGACGCGCTTTTCCTGCGCCGTATCCATCCTGACTTTTTGCTCCGCCTTCGCTATCGCGGTCGGAGTCATGATGGTATCCCTTTCAAAATTTGAATAGGCGCTTGTCCCCTGCACTATAAGATACGCGCCCGGTTTTATCGCATCCGTCACAGGCGCGGCGGATGCTGATTTCATCACCTTAACTACCCTCATAGACCCCGTATTGTCTGTCATATCAAAGCTTACAACAGACAGGTTTTTCGACGGGATCTCCCTGTGATTTACCGCGAACACCTTTCCCTTTATCGAAAATACGCCGTATTCAAACATGGCGCTTGATATATCTATATTTTCCATTGTCTTGGGCGTACCGAATATGACATCTTCCCTTTTTATCTTTGCAGCGGACGCGCTGTTTCGCTTTCTTTCTCCGCTCGTTGATTTTTTACCTGTTTTCACTTTTCTTTTTTCTTTCTCTTTCTCTTTATCTGCGCCGTTTTGTATCTCCGCCGCAATATTTTCAAGGCGGCGGCGCCTTTCAGATGAATAGTCGTCGGCGCTTTTCTCCGCATCCTGCAATTTATATGAGACAGTGATTTTCTCCCCCGTCTCATTTGATATGATGCTCTCGATCTCGCGTAAAACATCTTCCATATATGCGTCGTTTTCCGTCGTCACGGTCACTTCCAGCGTATTTTTATCCGTTTTTATCCACGGATCATGCGTTATCTTCCCCATTGCCGCCGGGAAATCCATATATATCTTTTCTTTGACCGTGTCAAGATATCCATCAATCCCAGCATCGTTATATCTCGGGATTATTGACACTTCTTTAAGGCGCAGAGCATCCTTAATAGCGCTCTGCACCCTTAAAATCACGGCGCGCGGCAGCGCAAAGCCGGGTTTGACGCTTATAGACATCGTCTGCCTTGATTTGTCCGCATCGATACCCGATATGAAACACCCAGACATTGCGTGCATATCTTCGCCGAAATCTATTTTTTTAAATACGTCTGTCACCATCGACATCGGTGTTTTTTCCATCATAAATAATGACTTTCCTTTATAACGTTTCTATCTCTTTTATAAGTTCATCTATCGCTATATTCTGATCGACCTTGCGAAGTATCTGACCCTTTTTGAAGATAAGGCATTGCCCGTCCCCTCCGGCTATCCCTATATCGGCCTCTTTCGCCTCGCCCGGGCCGTTCACGGCGCACCCCATTATCGCGACTTTTATGTGTTTATCGATAGCTGACAAACGCTTTTCCGCCTCGTTTGCAAGACCTATAAGATCCACCCTGCACCGACCGCACGTCGGGCATGAAACGATCTCTACTCCCGTTTTGGAAAGCCCCGCCGCTTTCAAAATGGCCTTTGCCGCATATATCTCTCTCAATGGGTCCGCTGTAAGGGACACGCGTATCGTATCCCCGATCCCCATACACAAAAGTCCGCCTATCCCCATCGCGGATTTGATCGTGCCCATGTATTCTGTCCCCGCCTCGGTAACGCCGATATGCAGTGGATAATCGCACTGTTCGCTCATTATGCGATATGCTTCCACTGTCATCGGCACATCAGACGATTTTATCGAAATACATATATCGTCAAACCCGAATCTGATTAAAAGCGAGAAGTGGCTGAATGCGCT
>Ga0079305_1002250_pt1 | contig 17920 bp, 23 predicted proteins | sample LMS_cellobiose_e_FD_79183 | JGI IMG/M metagenome (GOLD analysis project Ga0079305, IMG submission 79183) | Rumen-fistulated moose microbial communities from Alaska, USA - LMS_cellobiose_enrichment | ecosystem: Host-associated > Mammals > Digestive system > Stomach > Rumen fluid ... | reverse complement strand
TTCTCACGATCCTCGCAACGATCTTCGGCATTTATTGCACGATCGGCCTGCTGCTTTCGCTGCTGATCTTTTTCCGCGCCGTCTGACAGCGCCGATTTGAAAGGAGTCCTTCCCTTGGCAAGAAACCGCAATTACGCCGAAGAATACGCCCGCGAGCGCGAATACAGCCGCCGTCTCACCGTGCGCCTGCCCCTTGAAATGGCGGACGTGTTTATCGCAAAATGCGCGGTGGAGGATATCAGCCCCGCCGACTGGGTACGCAACAAAATACTCGAATATATCCAAACGGAGATCAATCTCGGCCTGGTGCAGTATCAGGGCTTTGTGTTTGATTGGAACGAATTGGTCAGCGAGATGGATCCGGTCATCTATCGGCAGCTGCTGGATGCGCTGCCGTCTGATACGACGAACGAGGAATTCCTCGAGCAGTACGGCGAAATCGATCCCTCGATCTATGATGTGATCGATCCCTTCGGCGCGGCCGGTCGAATAGGCGGCAGCGAGGACGACTGAATCAGCGAAAACAATAACGGGACAGATTTTCTGCCCCGTTTGGTATTTTCGGCATGGCCGCTAAAGCGTCAAAATTCCGAGATGTTCCAGCAGAATTTTAGCGCCGATGAAGATCAGAATCACGCCGCCGAAAATTTCCGCTTTCTTTTTAAAGCGCAGACCGAACACATTGCCTACCCATAGTCCTGCGGCGGAGATCGCAAACGTTGTAATACCGATCAACAGTGCGGCATGTATGATGCGCACTCCCGGCAGCAGCGCCAATGTGATGCCGGCCGCAAGCGCGTCGATGCTTGTCGCGATTGCAAGCGGCAGCATGGCTTTGACGGAAAAAGCGGTGTCAAGCGGTTCATCTCTGCCATCGAGCGCCTCTTTGATCATATTGCAGCCGATAAACGCCAGCAGCAGAAACGCAATCCAGTGGTCGATCGCGACAATATATTTTCCGAATATCGAACCGAGCAGATAGCCGATCGACGGCATCAGCGCCTGAAAACTCCCGAACCACAGCCCGATGGCCACACAGTTGCGTATCTTTACCTTCCGGATCGACAGTCCCTTGCAAATCGAAACTGCAAACGCATCCATCGAAAGCCCTGTCGCGATCAAAAACAGCTCCGGAAAAGTCATCGGCATCCCTCACGAATCGATTGAAATTTCATCACAAAGAGAAAATACATCGGAAAACGCTCTCCGCCGCTGCAGCGGAGAGCGTTTTCTTATTCGGCGGAGATTAACAGGTAGTAAACGGGCTGTCCGCCGTTGACGAGCGCGACCTCAATCTCGTCTCCGATCTTTTGGCGGATCGCGTCTGCGATTTCTTCCGCATCCGCCTCCGAAACGTCTTCGCCGTAAATCACGGTGACGAAGGAACAACCCTTTTTCTTTCTGACAAGCTGGCGTGCAAGCCGCACTGCCGCTTTTTGCAGCTCTTTTTCCACATAGGCGAGCTTGCCATTGTCGAGCGCCAAAATCTCGCCTTCATTGATCTTATGGCCGTCAAATTCGCTGTCGCGCGCCGCAAATGTCACCGAGCCGGTGGAAACCTGCTCCGCCGCCGCGCTCATCGACAGGTAAAGGGCATCGGGCGCAAGCGATTCGTCGTAGGCGATCATTGCAGAGAGCCCTTGCGGAATCGTTTTGGTCTGCAGCACCATCACCTTGCGGTCGGCAAGACGGATGGCCTGTTCGGCCGCCATGATGATATTTTTATTATTGGGAAGTACGAAAACCGTCTCCGCGGGCGTCGCCTGAATCGCGCCGAGAATGTCGTCGGTTGAGGGATTCATCGTCTGTCCGCCCGTAACAATCTGATCGACGCCCAGATCTGAAAAGAGCTGCTGAATCCCTTCGCCGGCGGCCACAGCGACAAAACCGTACTGTCTGCCCGGCTCGACCGGTGCATAGGGAAATTGCTGCGCGGTACCCTGCGCTTCTTCGATGACCGCTTTTGTGGCGTTGGAAGAAGCTTGCCCGGAAGACTGCTCGCGCATATTTTCGATTTTAATTTTTGTCAGCGAGCCGTACTTCAGGCCCTGCTGCAATGCTTTGCCCGGATCGTTCGTATGAACGTGTACTCTGATGATGTCATTTTCATCCGCTATATCGACACAATCGCCGATTGATTCAAGGAAAGCCCGCAAACCGGCAGGATCCCTGTCATTATTCGCACGCATGACCGAAAAATCAGTGCAGTAAGTAAACGTAATCTCGCCGGAAAAGCCGTGATCGTCCTTGAAAAAGGATACGGCAGGCGTTTCGGTTTTCTTTTCGGTCTCCTCACCCTCAAGCGGGACGATCCCCTCGCCGGCAATCACGCTGCGCATACCGCTGAGCACATGCAAAAAGCCTTTTCCGCCCGCATCCACAACACCGGCCTGCTTGAGCACGGGCAGCATCTCCGGCGTCTTTTCAAGCGCATCGGCACCGGCGGCAATCATACCGTCCCACAGGGCGACGAGATCGTTTTCGCCTTGGTCGCAAAGCTCCCTGGCCTGCTCCGCCACGCAGCGGCTGACCGTGAGAATCGTACCCTCGGTCGGCTTCATGACCGCCTTGTAAGCGGAGGCGACGCCGAGCTCGAAGGCTTTCGCAATTTCAGAGGGACCCGCTTCGGCCTGACCGGCCAGCCCTTTGGAAAATCCGCGAAACAGCAGCGACAGGATGACGCCGGAATTTCCGCGCGCGCCGCGCAAAAGAGCGCCCGCGGCAACCTTGGAAACCTCGGAGACTGTAACGCCGTCCTCCATGCGCGCAAGCTCTCTCTTCGCTGCGCCGATCGTCATGAACATGTTGGTTCCCGTATCACCGTCCGGCACCGGAAAGACATTCAATTCATTGATCGCCTCTTTTTGATTGGCGATCGCATTCGCGCCGGAGATCATCGCGTCGCGAAGCATTTTTCCGTTCATCAACTCGGCTCACTCCCTCAATCTCATTCGTGACGCATGGCATCGACATAAACGTTGACGCGGCTGACCTTAAGCCCCGTTGCCTGCTCGACCGCATAGCGCACCTCAGAGATAATGCTGCGCACAAGGGCATTGAGGTTGACGCCGTACGCCGCCTCGATGTGCAGATCGACGATCAGCGCGCCGTTTTCCGTGCGCACCAGCACACCTTTATCGGGCAGCTTCGCGCCCGCGATGGAGCGAAGCCCCTGTGAGGCGCCGGACGCAACCATCCCCGCCACGCCGAAGCAGCTCTGTGCGGCATGGCTGACCAATCCGGAAAAGTAGTTCTGGGAGATTTCTACTTGTCCCAGCGGATTTTGAAATCTGATCATCAAAACTCCTCCTGTTTGGAAAGATACGCTTCTATTCAAACTATTATAAGCGATTACCGCACTTTCTGCAAGCATTCGGTAAAATTTACCGCCAAAGTCTGGAAATGCGTTCGATCGAAAGCGCTTGACCCGTTTGATCGGCGATTTCAATTGCGGCGCCGTTCAGGCACATCGTGCCTTCCGGATTTTCGAATCGAACCGGCATGGCTGTGCGAAAGCGCCGGATTACCGCCTCAGGCTTGACGCCGAGCACGGAATAATACGGTCCGCACATGCCGAGATCTGTAATATAAGCCGTTTTATTCGGAAGAACCTGTTCATCCGCCGTCTGTACATGCGTATGCGTGCCGACAACGGCAGAGACGCGCCCGTCGAGATAAAAGCCCATTGCGCGTTTTTCGCTTGTCGCCTCTGCGTGAAAATCGAGAAGGATGAATTTGGTATTGAGCTTTTCCAAAATTGCGTCGATTGCATCAAAAGGGTTGCGCAACGGCTCGAGCATCGTCGTCCCCATCAAATTCACAACGGCGAGACGGCGGCGGGGCGAATCGATTACAAAGACGCCGCTGCCGGGATTTTCGGGAGAAAAGTTATCCGGACGCAAAATCCCGTTTTTTTCATCCAGAAGAGGATAAATCTCACGTCGGCGGAACACATGATTCCCTGTCGTGATCACATCGACGCCCGAATCAAACAGATGCTTTGCCGAAGACGGTAAAATACCGTTTCCCGCCGCGGAATTTTCCCCGTTCGCAATCACAAAATCGGCAGCGTATTCTTTTTTAAGCTGCGGCAGCAGTGCGCGGACGACGGCACAGCCGCCGGGGCCGACAACGTCGCCAAGTGTGAGCACAATCATTGTAAAGCGCCTCTTTCATCCGCCTTTTCCGTTGCGCGGCGGAATTGCCGATCCGTTGATTGATCGGCTGTGCTTTGCGGTTTCGCCCGCAGGACAAGAGCAAAGCGGCCATATCTTCGGTATCATAGCCGCTTTGCGGTTATTATACCATATGCGCCGATTTTAGTAAAGCGCGGGCATCCGCAATGCCGAGCGCCGCAGCGGCTTGTGCAAGGTCGCGCGGCAAAGAAGAAAACAGATGAATTTCCGTTTTGGTCATCGGATGATAAAACGAGAGCCGCATACAATGCAGCGCCTGCCGGCTGATCAGCGCGGAGGGCGCGCCATATAGCGGATCTCCCAGCAGCGAGCACCCGATCGAGGCGGCATGGACGCGGATCTGGTGTGTTCGTCCCGTTTCAAGCCAAAAGAGCGCAAGCGTGTGTCCTTCGCTTTCCGCTATGACATGGCAGCGCGTGCGGGAAGCCTGACCGTCGGGCCTTACACAGCGGGCTTGCGTATCCTCCCCTGCGCGGCCGATCGGTCGATCAATCAGAAAATCTTTTTCAGCCGGAACGCCTGTGAGCAGTGCGGCGTAGCACTTTTCCGTCAGCACAGCATTCGTCGCGACATGTGCGTTTTTGGCGGCGAGCACGATTCCCGAGGTATCCCGGTCAAGACGGTTGAGCGGGCGAAAGACGAGTCCCGTTGTTTCGGCGCGATTTGCGTAGACGTTCGCCAGCGTATCGTACGGATGCCCGCGCGACGGATGCACCACCAGTCCCGCAGGCTTTTCGAAGGCAACAAAGTTCTCATCCTCATACAGAACGGGAACGGACAATGAGGAAGGGCGGTAGATGCGTTCTCCGGCATCGACGCTGACGCAGATCTCCGCACCTGCCCGAACAGGATCAATTGTTCTACAGTGTACGCCGTTTTGCGTGATGCCGTTTTCAATCCGTTTTGCGCGCTTGAGCGTCGTTCCAGAAAGGCCGTGCACGGTACGAAGGAACTGCCCGAGCGGCATGCCGTCCCAGTCATCGGGCACGATAAATCGTATGACAGCCATCGCCGTATCCCCTTTTTTGAGTCTGCAAAAACCATGCAGCAGCATTGCAGTTATTATACCAACGTGCTGGACGAAACGCAATCTTTGTGCTATGATACAACATGCGACCAGACGAGACGGCGGCGTGCGCGTTTTGCGCGCATGAGGAAAGTCCGGGCTCCACAGGGCGGGATAACTGCTAACGGCAGCCGAGGGCGACCTTAGGGAAAGTGCAACAGAGAGATACCGCCTGCTTTTCGCAGGCAAGGGTGGAAAGGCGAGGTAAGAGCTCACCGGCGCTGCGGAGACGCAGCGGCCATGTAAACCCTATCCGGAGCAACACCGACAGGGGGCGATACGGCGGCCCGTCGTGCCCCCGAAAGCGTGGCTTGAGCCGCAGGGCAACCTGCGGTCGAGACAGATCGTCGTCAACTACAGAACCCGGCTTATTGTCTGATCGCAGAGACGGCTCCTTCGGGGGCCGCTCTTTTTATTGTGATTTTATGAAAAAGATGGGTATATTTTCCTGTGATTTGCATATCCTATTAACAGGAAAAGGCGGTGATCGGATGTTTCACAGAGCATTACGGGAGAACCTCGCCACAGGGGAGCGCGCCGAACTGCTGCGCGACTTGCGCAGCACCGAGGACCGGCTTGAAGAGAACGACCGGTTCTTTAACTTTGCCGCGGCGCCCGAGCTGACGGATTACGCGATCCACGAGCGATGTGCGCTGCTCGCGCGCCACAGTTATCTGATGCGGTTGATCCGCGAGATCGACGGTGCGGCAACCGACGCGCCGTCGCTGTGAAAGGCGGCGCAAGATGGGGATGATCGGCTGGCTGATGATTGCGACCGGCGCTGTTCTGCTGCTGGCCCTGATGCGGGCGCATGCAGTAAGATCGCTCCTGCTGTCAGCGATCGGGGGCATCGCGAGCCTTTATGCCGTCAGTACGGTATCAGCGAGCGGAGCGGCATTGCTTGCGTGCAATGCATTTACGGTCTGCTTTGCCGCGGTACTGGGAATTCCGGGCGTCATCGGGCTTCTTCTGCTGCGCATGATCGCCTCTGTATAACAGACTTAAAAGGCGAGGGGAAAGCCAGCCGCTTTCCCCTCGCCTTTCGTATGAACAGAATTCGGAGTTTTCAAAATTTCACCGTGCGCGGCGCAGCGGTAAAAGAAGCAAACGTCGCGGTCGCGTTTTGCAGGGCAAACACGCAGGTGTTGCCGTCTCCGGGCGTATACATCGCCTTGAGATCGGGATAAGCCTCCAGCATATGCTCCTGCGCCGCAATCTCGGGAAGCTCTGCCGCTTCGGCGGCCACGCGCAGCCACTGTTCGCCGTCAAACGCGCAAAGCTCGACCTTGGGATCGGCAAACATCTGACGGGCGACATCCTTGGATTTTCCGGTTTGGATGGTGAGCTTTCCTTCATAGAGGTCAATCGTCCCAAACGGCCGTACGCGCGCCTGTCCATTGTCGCACGTGGCGAGATAGTATGTGCCGCATTTCTTCAAAAACTCATAAACTTCCTTCATCGCTTTTTCCTCCTTGATGTGATTTAAGATTTCATCATCGGCCGGGCAAAAATCAAACGCGTCGATCTCCTCCGCCGTGATCCAACGAATTTCTTCGTGCTCCAGTCGCTGCGGCTCTCCCTGTTTCATCCGCGCACGAAAGACCGTCAGCTGTACGGTCAGGTCGGGATATGCGTGTATGACCTCGGCAAATTGCTCGCAAACGGTTACCTCAATGCCAAGCTCCTCGCGGCATTCGCGGAGAAGCGCCTGCTGGGGCGTTTCCCCGGTCTCGATCTTACCGCCGGCAAACTCCCACAACAGACCGCGCGCTTTATTTACAGGACGTTGGCAGATCAAAAACCTATCGCCGTTTTCGATCAGCGCCGCCACCACTCTCGTCACTGCGTACGCCCCTTTCAGAATTTACATAGCTATATTACCGCACGAAAGCGGATTTGTAAAGCACAGTCGGCCTGTCCCAACCGCATATGCCGCGAAACTTCCGCAGTATGCTCCGCTGTTTTATCATTTGTTCCGCTACGCATATTCGAGATACTCCCGCAGTGCAGCTTCGGCGCCGATCCCGTCGAGCAGTCCGGCGTCGCCGATCTGCAGCACCGTTCCCCGCCCGAAAAAAACGATCTGCTGTGCGATCCTTTTCGCCTGCGCCAAATTATGCGTGACAATCACGACCGTAACGTGCGGAACAAGCCCGCGCAGAAGTCGCTCGACCTGCACGGTGGAGACGGGATCAAGCGCAGCGGTCGGCTCATCGAGCAGCAGGACGCGCGGGGAAAGGGCAAGCGCCCGCGCAATGCAGAGGCGCTGCTGTTGTCCGCCCGAGAGACAGCGCGCATTTGCCGACATCCTGTCGCCGATTTCCTCGAGCAGCCCAACACGCCGGAGCTCTTTCTCTACGCGGCGGCGCAGTTCCCGACGCGTCAGGCGTTCATGCAAACGCAGCCCGTAGGCCACATTGTCAAAAATACTCATTTCGAACGGAGACGGCGCCTGAAAGACCATCCCGACCTGCCGCCGCAGCGCACAGAGATCGAGATGCGGCGACAGGATTTCCCGCCCTTCAAACAGGATTGAGCCGGAAACCGCGGCGCCGTTTTCCTCGATCAATCGGTTGAGACACTGCAAAAACGTTGATTTTCCGCAGCCGGAGCGCCCGATCAGAGCCGTGATACAGCCGCCGCGGATGCGCAACGAAACATCTTGAAGGACCGGTGTTTCATTGTAAGAAACAGCCAGGTTTCGCACAACAAAGCAGTCCGCAATCTTCCTCACCTCCCGTGTGACAGCGCATCGAGCAGCGCTGCAAGCAGCAGGAGCAGAACGCCCGCGGAAAATGCAAGTTCTGTCTCCCCCTCCAGAATACTTTGGAACATGCCGACCGAAAGCGTTGCGCCGGATTGCAAAAACCGGCGAAGCCCGCGGGCGGAGGTCTCTCCGATGCCTGCCGTCAAAATCAGCGCGGCAGATTCCGCGGCGACGCGCGATGCGGCCAAAAATGCGGCGGTATAGATTGCGTGACCCGCCTGCGGAAGCAGAACCCCGCAGACCGCCCGCCCCTCCGGCGCGCCGAGCGCCAGAGCGCTGCGCAAAGATGTGTCGCCGAGCCGGCGCAGCGCATCCCAGAGGAGGAAAACCGTCGTCGGCAGCAGGAGCAGCGCCGCCGTAAGCGCACCTGTCAAAAGAGAGTACCCAAGCGCGCAGACCCCTCCGAAAAGAAGGTAGCCAAACAACCCATATACGGCGGACGGTACGCCCGCCAACGCAGAGAGCATATGCAGCAGCATACGTTTGCATCTCTTATGCCGCGTCCGCAATAACCAGACGCCGCAAAAAAATGCCAGCGGAAGCGAGATGATGACGGCAGCGCATGTCAGTAAAAGCGTATTGACCGTCTGATTCCAAAAATGAGGCAAAGCGGCGCTCCAGCTCGAATGCCCGGCGCGTCGGACGGCCTCCCACAAAAGGCCGATTTGCATACCGAGTACCGACGCCGCAACCGGAATGCATAAAAACAGCAGGAGAGACGCCTTTCGCCGCCTCATCCCTCACCCTGCGCCGATGGCAAAAGCGCCGTGGATAAAAGCAGGAACAACCCGATTGCAAACAAGGCGCTTCGGTGCTTGCCGGCTGCGTAGCCCATCTCGAGCACAATGGTCCCCGCAAGCGTGCGCTGCGCGGCAAACAACGACGGCAGCCGCACAACATTGCCGCTCACAAGCAGAACAGCCGTCGCCTCTCCAAGCGCACGCCGCAGGGCGTTGCCCGCATGCAGGCGGACGGAGCGTCGGATCGACGGCAGTATGCAGCAAAACGCCGTTTGCGCTTTTGTGGCGCCGAGCGCCGCGGAAGCGCGTTGCGGCGCCTGCGGCACCGCGCGCAACGTCTGCTCATAGCCCGTCACGAGGGACGGAAGCACCATCAACGACAAAATCAGGATCACGGCAAGGCCTCCCGTTCCGCCGGCCGCAGCGGTAAGCGGATACAGTTTTCGATCTATGACAGGGACAAGGCATGTCATACCGATCAGCCCGTAAAGAACCGAAGGCAGGCCGGAGAGAATCCGGTTAAGCGCAAAAAAGGCCCGACCGACCGCAGGGTGGCAAAATTCGCCGAAAATCAGAGCGGCGCAAAGCGCGGCGGGAGACGCCGCCGCAACCGCGCCCAGAGCCGTGCCGATCGAGGAAAGCAGCATCGCTGAAATGCCGAAACGTTCCCGTGTAGGCTCCCAAACCGGCGACATCAAAAAGCTGATTCCGCTTGCCCGCAGCGCCGGAAGAGCGGCCGCAAGCATCCACCCCGCCAGCAGCAGCAATGTCGCCGCGCCGATAGCTGCCGCCGTGATAACCGAAAATCGATACAGCGCCTCCCGAATCTTTCTCATTGTCTCTCCTGCGGCTCAAACAGCCCGATCGATCGCAGCAATGTCCGTCCTTCTTCGCCCGTTGCCCATACAAGAAATGCCTCTGCCCTTTCATCCGTCCCGTCGGCGCAAAGCAGGAATGGGCGCACAAGAGGATACGTACCGCTTTGCACCGTTTCCTGTGATATCGCGGATCCGTCGAGAAGAAGCGGATGGATCCCCTCGGCTTCGCAGGCTGCGGAAACGTACCCGATCGCCCGCGGGCAGGAGGAAACCGCCGTACACACAATGCCGTCTTCACCAAGCTCCTGCCCATGAGCCGGTTTTCGGATACCGATCGCGTTTTCAAACGATGCGCGCGTACCGGATCCGGTTTCCCTCCCGATCACAACGATCCGTCCCAAAGTACAGCCGAGCGTGTTCCAATCGGTAATTTCGCCTTCGTAAACAGCGCGCAACACGTCGCTGTCAATCGCGGTGAAAGGGTTTTCGTCATTGACGACTACGGCAATCGCGTCAAGCGCCAAAACGGTAGGCTCTACTTCTCCGTCGGCCGGCGTCAGCGCGCGGGAGCAGGCGGCCAGATCGGCCCGCCCCTCCGCAAGCGCGGCAAGCCCCTGCTGGGTCCCGCCGAGCTGCACCTCAATCGGATAAGGGCTTGCCGCGGCCAGCGTGCGCAGCGCCTTGCCCATACTGGAAGAACCGACGACACAAAGAGGACGCTCCCCGCCGCAGGCGCAGGCGGTGAAAAAAAACGCCAAGACCGCTGCTACCAGCCGACGCATGGACTCACTCCTTTCCGAACAGTGAAAGGATATTCGCAATCCGTTCAAAAAAGAATCAGAAAGCGGCGGCGCGAAACGATGAACCGGATACATTCGGAACGGTAAGGCGCATTTTCCCTTTGGGATGCAGGCAAAATTCTGATTTTTGGTATAAAAAACGGCGGAGAGACTTCCCCGCCGTTAGAATATCCCTGTTTATTTTTTCAGCGGCGCAATGAGCTTTTGCCCCAGATTCTTTCCCGTTTCGCTCACGCGGTAGAGGTTGCTTACAACACGGATCGGCTCCATGCGGGATAAAGGTTTTACCGGTGCGCGCTTTGCAAGGAACTCGCAGTACCGTGCAAACGCATTGGCAACGCTGTCATCCCATGAGACGTATAGGTCGCGCGCCGCATTTTCACCGAGTTTTCGCATGCGGCTGCGGTCGTCGATAACGGCGCGGATTCCGTCCGCGTAGGCCCCGGCGCCGTTTTCGGTCAACAAGCCGTTGACGCCGTCAATAACGCCTTCCGCGGAGCTGCTGCCGCGCAGCAATACGCTTGCCGTCGCGCAGGCTGCCGCTTCTTTTACAACCAGAGGGTTGTTGTCGTAGACCGAAGGCAGCAGAAAAAGATCGGCGCGGCTGTACCAAAGCTTGAGAATCTTTCGGTCCAGAATTGCACCGGTAAAGATACATTCTTCCTCCAAGCCGCAGGTACGCGCATATGCAACCACCTCATCATAACAGAGACCGTCGCCGACAAATACCATGCGAAACGCCCTGCCTTCGTTTTTGAGCGTGCGCAGGCTGTCCAAGATGATCCGGATCCCTTTATACCACATGATGCGCCCGATAAAAAGAAACAGTGGGACATCGGGGCTGAGCCCGTACTGCGCGTCAAGCGCCGCCAGCTCCTCCGGCGGAACCGGCGTGCGGTCGATATCGACGCCGTTCGGCATCACAAAATATTCTCCGCCGTAGCCAAGCTCCTTTAAATTTTCCCCGGCGCCGCGGTTGCAGGCCCAGACTTCATCGCAGGCCGCAATATTGATCAGCATCCCGCTGATCACGGCATCCTGCACCGGCTTGATCCGGACGGCGCGGCCGATATCCTGATCAAATTTGGTATGATAGGTCAGAATGATCGGCGCACCCGTAAGTTCGCGCAATTCGCGGGCCAAAACGGTCGAGATAAACGGGCAATGCGAGTGAATGATATCGGGTTGGAAGGACACAAGTTTCTCCAACGCGCGACGGGAAAACGGGTTTCCGGCACGGTACCCGATCAGCTTTGACGTATCGATGCTCGGCAGGCGAACAACGTCAAAAGGGTAATGATCCTTTGCTCCCGGATAACGCGGCGTCGCCACAATTACGTCCCCGTAGCGCTCATTCAGAATCGTCGCATAATTAAAGATCGTATTGCTGACGCCGTCAATATTCGGCGGAAAGGAATCGTTGAGCAGGCAGATTCGCATAACTGTTTTCCTCTATTTTCGCAGTCCGGTATCAAAAACCGAAAAGCGATACTTGTTGTTTCGATCAATCAAAGAGACCGGCACATTCCGCTTGCCGGCAAACGATTTTTCCCCGCTGCCGCGCAAAATCCGTACAGTACCGTTCGATATCCATATTGTACCATGAAACGAGAAATAAAACAGTGAACCTTTTATGAATTTTCCTATCTTTCCCCGAAACGGCGGCAAACGCCTGCCGCACCTGAGCGGCAGGCGTTTGCATTATTGGATTTCCTGCGGAATTTTTCCGTGTTGTTTGGCTTTGCAGATCAGCTGTGTCATGGAACCCATGGGACAGAAGCCGCACCATGTACGCGGCCGGAAGAGCGCCATCACAATCAGGCCGATCAGCGTAGAGGTCAGCATCAGGCTGTAGAAACCGAAGCTGAATTGCGCAGCCCAGTCCGGCACGGTTCCCGCGGTGTAAGCCCAGCCCCAGGGGACCCGAAACGTCCAGAAAAGCTTGACGACCTCCCGTAGAGAAGCGGCGCCGCCGAAGACCAGATAGGTCTGCCAAAGAATATTGCCGAACATTGTCAGGAAAAAGATCAGAAAAGCATATCGAAACCACTTGGAAGAGAGCCAGCGCGGCGCAGGCCTTTGGCGGGAACACCCGAGCTTTTTTCCAAGCACGGTGAAAAGCTGGCTGCGGCCGCAGAGATGGTTGCAGAACCATTTATTTCCGCCGAAGATCGCAAGACAAAGCGGAAGCAAAAAATCAATCATGCCGAGCCAGGCAAACAGAATATTGAAAAAGCCCAGCAAAAAATAGACGATCGTCCAGATCCAAAGATAGTTGTACCAATGCTTCTGCTTTGCTTTCATGCCTGCGCCTCCCTTTGAACCAGTGTGATGCAGTCGGCGGGACAGATGCGCATACACATCCCGCAGCCGACGCAGAGCGCGCAATCCACCACGGCAAAGCAGCCCTTCCAAACGCAGATCGCTTCCCGCGGGCATTCCTGCATGCAGGCGCCGCAGGAAACGCATCGCGTTCTGTCTGCCTGCGCAATTCGTTTAGACGCCATTACCTTCTCTCCTTGTTGATCATTTTTGCAGGGGGGCTCCCCAGAGACGTTTTTGACTTCCCGCTCGGCGTATACTGCCAATCAGTATATCTCCATTCGGGTGTGTTTTCTGTGATAAAGTCACATTTCAACAAACCGCTGTGAACACCGACGGTTCGTTTGCGCGCAAATCGGGGCGGCAGACTCGCACGAACGCCGCCCTTTACGAAAATGTTCATAAAATAGCCGTTGCAATGCCGGTTTATTCACGCTAAAATGAAAAAAGCTTACAGGTGGGAGGGGCGCCTCATTGTTCGGATATATCAGGCCGTTCGAGCCGCAGCTGCGCGTTTGCGAGCTCGAGGAATATCGCGCCGTATACTGCGGACTGTGCCGAACGCTGGCTGAGCGCTTCGGCCCTTTGGCGCGCATGTCGCTGAGCTACGATTTCACTTTTTTCACCATGTTGGAGCTTTCTCTGCAGGAGGCGGCGCCGACCTATTCCAAACAGCGCTGCCCGATGATGCCCGTGCGCAAGCGGCTGCATCTTGATTCCTGCCCCGCCTCTCGCCGCGCATGCGAAATCGCGATTCTGCTGCTCCGTGAAAAATGCGCGGATAATCTCGACGATGAAAAATTCCCGAAATCGCTGCTCTGGCACGCGGCGGCGCCGCTGATCAACGGTGCCGCAAAGGGTGCGGCAGCAGCCGAACCGGATTACGACGCCGTCTGCCGTGACATGACGCGCCGGCAGCGCGAGGCACAGGCCGATCCGGCCGCCGGTATCGATCTTGTGTGCGATCCCACTGCAACCGCTTTGGGAACACTGCTCGCATCGTTTTCCGAAGACGATGCGCAACAGCGTATCTTGCAGCGAATGGGCTATATGCTGGGGCGATACATTTATCTTTGCGACGCTGTTGACGATCTTGAAAAAGACCGCCAAAACGGCGCATTCAACCCTTTGCCGGACGCGGAAAACAAAAGCGAATACGCATATCTGCTGCGCATGGTAATCGCGGAGGCCTGCCACGCCTATGATCTGCTCGAGCCGAGATACTATCGCGGCGTACTCGATAACATCATGCATTTGGGCCTGCAGAATACTGCGGATCGCCTGACCGAAGGGAGGACTGTGAAATGAAAACGCCATACGAGGTTCTGGGCGTTTCACCGTCCGCCACCGACGATGAGATCAAGCAGGCGTACCGCGCTCTCGCCAAAAAATACCACCCGGACAATTACACGGGCAGCCCTCTCGCCGATCTCGCCTCTGAAAAGATGGCGGAAATCAACGCCGCTTACGACCAGGTGCAATCGATGCGCAAAAACGGCGCATCCGCCGTTTACGACGGCGGCTATCGCGATCCATTCGGCGGCGCTTATCAGGGAACCGGAAGCGATTCCTTTACGGATATCCGCCGGCTGATCATGATCGGCCGCATCATTGAGGCAGAGGATCTGCTCGACGGAATTCCCTCCGCCTCGCGCGACGGAGAATGGCATTATCTCAAAGGCCGCGTTCTTTATGCACGCGGCTTTTTGGAAGAGGCAACCTCGTATTTCAATACCGCCTCGCAGCTTGACCCCGGCAACAACGAATACCGGCAGTGGGCCGATGCGATGCAGAACCAGCATAACTACGGCTATCGAGGCGGCAACTTTCAGACAACCGTGACAACGCTGCCCTGCAGCCGCATTTGCGCCGCGCTGATCTGCGCCGAGTGTCTGTGCGGCGGATGCTGCGGCCCGCGCTGGCTTTGCCTGTGACTGCCATGACCGGACGGAATTTTCGAAGCCGCAGAATTGCGGCCGGCGGCCTCTTCGCGGCGCTAAGTCTGATGATGTTCGCGCTGACGATACTGCCGGTCGCCACCTATATCGCGCCGATTGCCGCGGGGCTGATGCTGCTGCCGGTGGCGATCGAGCTCGGCATGCCGACGGCGCTTGTCAGTTACGCGGCCGTTTCGCTGCTGGCGCTTTTTACCGTTCCGGATGTGGAATCGACGGCAGTGTTCATCGCATTTTTCGGCTATTACCCGATGTTGCGCAGCCGGTTGCAAAAGCTCACCGCCCTGCCGCGCATCCTGCTCAAGCTTTTGCTTTTTAATATCGCGATGTGCGCCGTTTACGCGATTCTGATTTTTGTTTTTTCCATGCAGGCGCTGGCTCAGGAGCTTTCCGGAGGTTTTGGGATTCTTCTGCTTTTATTGGGCAATGTACTGTTCTGGGCTTATGACCGTATGATCGGGCGCCTGCTGCCCGCTTATCTGGTACGGCTGCGTCCGCGTCTGCTCGGCACAATGCGGCGCTGATCTCGTATCGGCATCATTCTTTTCCTATTCTCTCAGTCCGCAAAAATACCTCCCGTGCATTCAGCAGTGCGGCATGGGAGGTATTTTTTATTTATATTTGATTCGAGGACAGTACTTACAGAACCTTGGAAAGGAAATCCTGCAGCCTCGGATCCTTCGGATGATCAAAGATTTCGGCCGGTGTTCCCTCCTCCAGGATTGCGCCGTCCGCCATAAAAACAACGCGGCTCGCAACCTCGCGGGCAAATCCCATCTCATGCGTGACGATGACCATCGTCATGCCCGCCTGCGCAAGCGACTTCATCAGGTCAAGCACTTCGCCGACCATCTCGGGATCAAGCGCGGACGTCGGCTCGTCAAACAGCATGACGTCGGGGTTCATCGCCAGCGCACGTACGATCGCAATGCGCTGCTTCTGTCCGCCGGAAAGCATCGCGGGATATTCATTCGCCTTATCGGAAAGACCGATGCGCGCGAGCAGCTCCTCTGCCCTACGATTCGCTTGTGCGGCCGGCAGAACTTTCAGCTTTACGGGCGCCATCGTAATATTCTGCTTGACGGTCTTATGCGGAAAAAGGTTGAAATGCTGAAACACCATGCCCATGCGACGGCGGTGCAGATCGATGTTGACGTTCTTATCCGCAAGGTTCGTTCCCTCAAAATAGACTGCGCCCGAGGTTGGAGTTTCAAGCAGATTGAGACTGCGCAGCAATGTGGATTTTCCGGAGCCGGACGGCCCGATTACGGCGACGACCTCGCCCCTTTCAACAGCCAGATTACAGTCGGAAAGCGCCACGATGCTTCCGTTGCCGTAAACCTTTGTCAGATGCTCCACACGGATCAGGATCTTATCGTCTGTCGCCACGGCGCATCCTCCTTTCAATTGCTTCAATTGCCTTACCGGCCGGGTAATTGATGCAGAAGTAGATCATCGCCGCCAGTACATATGGCGAAAGTGTGATGTAGGTGGTCGCGCCGACGGTTTTGGCTCCCCACATCAGCTCCATCATGCCAAGCGTCGAGCAGATCGAGGATTCCTTGACCATCGTGACGATCTCGTTTGCGATAGCGGGCAGCATGTTTTTGATCGCCTGCGGCAATACGACAAGCGACATCGCCTGCCATGAGGAAAGGCCCAAGCTGCGCGCAGCTTCATTCTGGCCGGCATCGACCGCAAGGATGCCGCCGCGAAATACCTCGGCGACATAGGCGGCGCTGTTGAGCGCCAGAGCGACGACGCCGGGGATGAACATCGAAAGCTTGACAAAGCCGAACAGCTGCGTATTGGGCAGGCGGATCGCATTGAATATGCCGAAATAGACGATCGAGAGCTGCACCAGCAGCGGCGTCGAGCGGAATACCGCGATGTATGCGCCCGCAACAGAACGAACTGCGCGGTACTTGCTCAGGCGCATCAGCGCCAGCACCAAAGCCGGAACGACTGCCAACGCGACGGAGATGACTGACAGCAGCAGCGTATACGCGATGCCGCGGGTAAAAAACGAGGCATACTTCGGAATAAACGAAAAGTTAAAGAAGGAAGCCGGACTCATGCCGGCAAAAAGACTGCTCCACCATTGGGCCATATGATTCGATCCTTTCCGGTATTCTAAAACAAATGTGCAAAGCCGTATGGAACCGCGGCTTTGCACATTCGGAAGTGTTTCCTTCGGAAAATTATTCGATTGCCTTATCGGAAAGCGCATCTGCCTCGGCGATATAGGCATCCATCGTGCCGTCGGCCAAAATGGCGGCGATCGTCTCATTGATCTTCGGCAGCAGGCCGGAGGGGTCGCCCTTCTGCACGCAGACACGGAACGGGAGCGCCTCGCCGAGCGGCACGCTCTCGAGGATCACGAGTTCCTCGTTGCTCTGCGCATATTGCATTGCCACGGCACCGTCAAGAACAATCGCGTCGCACTTATCATAAACAAGGTTGTTGACCAGATCGCTCACAACCTGCAGGAAAACGGGGTTGGCGCCGGGCATATCATTTGTCACGATATCGGCTTTTGTGGTGCCGGACTGCGCACCGACGGCCTTACCGGCAAAATCTTCCATGGAGTTGTACAGACCGACGTTTTCCTTCTTGACAAGGATCATCGCGGGCAGGTCGGTATAATAAGGATCGGAAAAATCGGCGACGGTTTCACGCTCGGGCGTTTTCTCGATGCCGGCGATCACCATGTCGATTTCGCCCTTCTGCAGAGACGCCATCAAATTATCAAAGCTGATGTTGACGACTTCCATCTCGGCGCCCATATCCTCGGCGATCTTTGCGCCGAGAGAAATATCGATGCCGGCGTACTGCTGCGCGCCGTTGTCGTCAAGATAAATGAATTCGAAGGGCGGATAATCGGCGGAGGTGCCGAGAAGGAGCTTGGCGGGAGCGGGAGCGTCGTCCGGCGCGGCGGGGGTTTCAGAGGAGGCGGGCGCGGCGTCGGAGGATGCCGGAGCGGCAGCAGAGGATGCGGGCGCGCCGCTGCATGCGGCAAGTGCGAGGATCATCGCGATACAAAGCGCAAATGCGAGAATCTTTTTCATGAATATACTCTCCTTTTATCTATGCTGATTCTTGGATTTCCAAGGGATGGGTCTATTATAATTCAATAAATATACGTTGTCAAGGTATATTTATTCTTTTTCGGAATGAAATCCTCCGAAATGTGCGCCTGCGGTCGCGCCGCTTCTGTCAACACTTGCAAAAATGGATGAATTGCTGTATAATTTTA
>Ga0079305_1002249_pt1 | contig 17929 bp, 19 predicted proteins | sample LMS_cellobiose_e_FD_79183 | JGI IMG/M metagenome (GOLD analysis project Ga0079305, IMG submission 79183) | Rumen-fistulated moose microbial communities from Alaska, USA - LMS_cellobiose_enrichment | ecosystem: Host-associated > Mammals > Digestive system > Stomach > Rumen fluid ... | reverse complement strand
GCGCGGAAGCTACGGGCGGCGTCTTGGTCGAAGCGCTCTGCTGCGCGTTGCCGGTGCTGACCACCGACCGGTGCGGCTATGCGCCGCTGGTGCGCGAGGCGCGCGGCGGGGTCGTGCTGGCCGAACCTTACCGTGACGATCTGTGGGCGCGGGAACTGGCCGGACTGGTCGCCGCGCCCGACCGGGTGGAGGAATTCCGGCACAATCTCGCGGGGTATTGCGACAACGATTTTCTCTACGGCCGGTCGCATCAAATCGCCGCAATCATCGCTGACTTTGCACAGTCCAAGGCGGGAGAAGACGCATGAAACAGCTTTATCTCAACGAATTTTTCCGGAAGCTCTGGCACGGCCGCGACCCTTTTGCGGAAATCGCCGCTCTTTCCGGCCGGCTGGTTCGCCATGTCAAAACCCGCAGTACTTCCCGGGTGGAAATCGCCGGGCGCGGGTTCTTCCTGAAGCATCATCTCGGCGTGGGCTGGAAAGAAATTTTCAAAAACCTTCTGCAGGGCAAACTGCCGGTGCTCGGCGCGGGCAATGAATTTCGCGCGCTGAACCGCCTCCGCGAGCTCGGCATTCCCACCATGACCCCGTGCGGTTACGGCGAACGCGGCCGCAACCCCGCGCGCCGGGAGTCGTTTTTGCTTACCGAAGAGCTTGCCGGTACCGTTTCGCTGGAGGAGCTTTGGCAGAGCTGGCACGGCGTCCGGCCGCCGTTCGCGGTGCGGCTGGGGCTGATCGAGGCGCTGGCGGAAAGCGCGCGCAAACTGCACGACAACGGCATCAACCACCGGGATTTCTATTTGTGCCACTTCCGGCTCGACCGCGCGACGGCGGATCGCCCGGTGCCGACGCTGTATATGATGGATCTGCATCGGGCGCAGATGCGGCGCAAAGTTCCCGCGCGTTATCGGGTGAAAGATGTCGCCGGTCTCTATTTTTCAAGCATGGATGCGCCGCTCACCCGGCACGATTACTATCGCTTCATGCGGCTCTACCGGGGCAAATCGCTGCGCGCGACGCTGACCGCCGAGGCCGCTTTCTGGCGCAAGGTCGCCGCCGCGGCGCGCAAACTTTACGCCAGGGAACACGGCCGCACCGCACCGGAGTTTTAAAATGGCCGACGACCTCACGCACGATGTCCCGCCCTCCGAAATGACCGAATTCGAGCTGCGGCCCGGCCGCACGCTGGAGGCCGCCAGTTACCGCCCGGTCGGGCGTCTGCTGTTGGAAATCAGTTACGACGGTGGCGGCTACGGCGGCTGGCAGATCCAGCCCAACAGCCCGTCGGTGCAGCAGGTTCTGCAGGAAAAACTGACCAAACTTTTCGGCGGGTTGCCGATCCATCTCATCGGCGCGAGCCGCACCGACGCCGGGGTTCACGCGATCGGGTTCGCCGCGAGCTTTCTCACGCCGGGTCGTCCGATCATCCCCCCGGAACGGCTGATGACCGCGCTCAACCGCCAGCTGCCGCCCGCGATCCGCATCCGTTCGCTCCGTCCGGTGCCGCTTGATTTCCACACCCGCTACGACGCGCTGGGCAAGGCTTACACCTATGTGTTCAACCGCGGACTGGATACGCCGTTCGCGGGGCGTTACAGCTGGCGCGTCCGTCCCGGGCAGGACCTTGACGCCATGCGCGAATGCTGCGCGGTGCTGACCGGGACGCATGATTTTTCGAGTTTCGTCGCCGAACGCAAAAACATCGACGACGCGGTACGCACGATCTACTCCATCGACATTCAGGACTTCGGACAATACCGCTGCGTGACCTTCGTCGGCAACGGTTTTCTCTACAAAATGGTGCGCTGTCTCATCGGCACCATCGAGGCCGTCGGACGCGGCAAGATCACGCCGCGCGACGTGGCGCGCATTCTGGAGGCGCGCGACCGGACGCAGGCGCCGGAAACCGCGCCGCCGTGGGGGCTTTTTCTGATGAAAGTCTTTTTCGACGAGGCGGAAATCGGGGCGTTCCGTCTCGAACAGGTGCCATTTTTCATGTGATGGAGTTGCATTTGCGGAAAAAAGGGATTATATTGACAATATTATGGAAAATGCTCAAGTCACACGCGTCAGTCTCGCTTTGGACGAACCATTGAGCCGCAAGCTCGACGAAATGGTCCGCTCCGCCGGCTACAGCAACCGTTCCGAATTTGTGCGCGACATGATCCGCGAACAACTGGTCTCCCGCAGCTGGGGCGACGGCGCGACCGAGGTGCTGGGGACGGTGACGCTGATCTACAATCATCACCAGCGCGAACTCTGCGCCAAACTGACCGAGATCCAGCACGATTCCCATGTCCGGATCCTCGCCGCGACCCATGTGCATTTGAGCCACGAACTTTGCGCCGAAATGATTATGACTGTCGGCGCCCCCGAGGCGGTGCGCGAACTTTATCTTGCGCTCCGGAGGCCTCGCGGTATTCTGCACGCCGCGCTGAGTATGAGTTCCGCGGGCGGCGAACTGCAATGAGCAAATAAGGAGGGAGAAGATTCGATTATGGCAGGAACATTGATCATCCGCCGCGACGGGAACCGTTGCGGCATCCGGCTGTCGGGGCGGGTCAACTTTGAAACCGTCGTGCCGCTGCGCGATTTTGTCAACCGTCTTCCGGAAGAGATTCGGGAACTTACCATCGACCTTGCCGAATGTCTCAGCATGGACAGCACCTGCATGGGAGTACTCTCGATGCTGGCGCTCAAGGGCATCAAAAGCAAGATCGCTTTGCGTCTGCTCAATGCCGGCACCAACCGCCAGCTGCTGAAGGGGCTGGGCGTGGAAAAACTCTTCCGTTTCGAGGACGGGGAGTTTCCGGCTTATGCCGAACAGATCTATCCGGAAGCCGGCGATGACGCCGCCTCCGGCGACCTTCAGAGCGCCGCCGAAACCGTGCTCGACGCGCACGAAACGCTGATTGCCGTCGATGATGAAAATGCCCGCCGCTTCGGCGCGGTGGTCGATATGACCCGGCACGACCTCGACCGGATCAAAAAATCCCAAAGCGAATAATCAACCACTTTCCCCGAAATTCCCCGGCCATGTCTGAGCTTGTCATTTACATCTTCGATCTTTTCGGCACCATGGTGTTTGCCGTGACTGGCGCGTTGTGCGGCATCCGGATCAAACTCGATCTGCTCGGCGTGATTGTTTTCGGCTGCACCGTCGGGGTCGGCGGCGGCATGCTCCGCGACGTGCTGATCGGCGCGATCCCGGTGGCGGCTTTGACCAACGAAAGTTATCTGGTGCTCTGCATTCTGACCGGGCTGGCACTCTTTTTTCTCGCGCCGTTTCTCGGCAACGTCAAAAAAATCATCCCCTATTGTGACGCGGTCGGACTGGGCGTTTTTACCGCGATCGGCGCCGCCAAGGGCTGTGCGCTCGGGCTGACCCCGATCGGCGTGATCCTGAGCGGGGTGCTGACCGCGGTGGGCGGAGGCGTGATCCGCGACATTATGGCGCGCTCGATACCGGTGGTGCTGACCAGCGATTTTTATGCGACAGCGGCGCTGTTGGGGGGAATCCTCTATTTCGTGCTGTATCGTGCGGCGGTTTTTCCGCCTTTCGCAGTATTTCTGATCGTCTTTATCTTTGTGACCGGACTGCGGCTGGCGGCCATGCACTACAAACTGCATTTGCCGGTGGCAAAAAGCGAGGAGGAGAGCAATGAGTGAGCGCATCCAAGGACTGTCCGGAGTGTTGCTCCGGGTGCAAAATCTTGACCGGGAACGGATTTTCTACCGGGAGCTGCTCCGGCTCGGCGCACCTGTGACGGACAGCGGTTTCTGGGTCGAATTTCAAACTCCGGGCGGCAGCCGGATCATTCTGGAGCGTTCGGAAGCGCCCTATCTCGAACACGAATCCTCCGCCACCACGCTGGTGCTCGCACATCCGGAGTGCGAGGCGATCCGCGCCGCGCTTGCCGAACAGGGCTTCACCATCACCGCCGCGCCCCGGGTGCATCCCGGCGAACCGTTCTACCGGGGGCAGGATCCTGAAGGAAACGTCTTTTATCTCTGTCTTTAACCATTTCTCAAATCATAAGGAAACATCATGGCTTTTCTGGATGAAAACTATCTCCTGAGCAACGCCTCCGGAGCGCGCATTTTCAGCGCGATCAAAGATCTCCCCGTCGTGGACGCCCACAATCACGCCAACGTCAAGGAACTTGCGGAAAACCGCAACTATCCCGACGCGTGGCAGCTTTTCGCCGGCACCGACCACTATGTCTGGAGCACCATGCGCCGTTGCGGCGTGCCCGAAGAATTCATCACGGGCAAACGCTCCAACCGCGAAAAATTCTTGGCCCTCGCCAAAGTTTTTCCCCTGATGGTCGGCAACCCCGTGTATGAATGGATTCACCTCGATCTCCGCACCCTCGGCATCTCCAAACTGCTCAACGAGGCCAACGCCGGAGAAATTTACGACAGGGCCAACGCCGTCCTCGCCCGCTCCGACATGAAGCCTCTGAGCATTCTCAAAAAACTCAATGTCGTCGCCATGTGCTCCACCGACGACCCCTGCGACACCCTCGAACATCACCGCGAAGTCAACGCCGTCTGGGGCGCGACGCTGGTGCGTCCGACATGGCGTCCCGACGCCGCCATGAACATCGCCGCCCCGGCGTGGCGCGATTACATGAAGCGCGTCTCCGACCGGTTCGGCAATCCGCTCAAATCGCTGGACGACCTCTTTGCCGCCCTGCGCGCGTCCCATGATTTCTTCGCCGCCAACAACTGCGTGGTGAGCGACCACGGCGTGGAACTCATCCCCGGTGCAACCGCCGACCGGGAAGCGGCCGCTGCGACCTTCCGCAAAGCGCTGGAAGGCAAAGAACTTTCCGCGGCGGAAATCATGAACTATCAGCGTGCGTTCATGATGTTCGCCGCCACGCTGGACATCGAAAAGGATTGGGTTTTCCAACTCCATTTCGGCGCGTCCCGCAACTTTCGCAAGAGCATTTACGAAAAACTCGGCCCCGATTCGGGGGTTGACGGCGGCAATTTCTTCCAGGATCAGCAGCCGGGCATGGTCGATTTCCTGAACGCCACCGACGGCAAGCTCAAAACCGTCCTCTACTGTTTCGATCCCAATCATCTCTCCACCGTCGCCAGCGTCGCCCGCGCTTTCAGCAGTAAGGTCAAAATCGGCGCTCCGTGGTGGCAGTGCGACAATCCCATCGGCATGAAACGCCAGCTCGAATATTTCGGCAGCGTCGATTTGCTCAGCAACTGCGCCGGGATGGTGTCGGATTCGCGCAAACTTCTGAGTTACGGCTCCCGGCACGAAATGTTCCGCCGTGTTCTTGCCGACGTGCTCGGCACCATGGCGGAACTCGGTCAGGCGCCTTACGAACTTCTCGAAGCGCTTGCGGTGCGCCTGAGTTTTGAAGCGCCGCGTCAATTCTTCGGCATCTGACGCGGGCAAACGTGTCTTTGGGGAAGGAGGAAAGCCCTTTTGAGGAAAAAGGGGGGCTTTCCTCCTTCCCCAAAAGATTCCTGTCAGACTTGCAGGGTCAGCAGAAATTCGACGTTGGTTTTGATCTTTTTGAGTTTGCCGATCAATAGTTCCATGGCTTCCGGAGCGGGAACGCCGTTGACCGCGCGCCGCAAAACCCAGATGCGCTGGAGTTCGTCCGGATGCAGGAGAAGCTCTTCCTTGCGCGTCCCGGAGAGTTCGATGTTGATTGCCGGGTAGATGCGTTTGTCGGCCAGATTGCGGTCGAGGTGCAGTTCCATGTTGCCGGTGCCCTTGAATTCTTCAAAGATCACATCGTCCATGCGGCTGCCGGTGTCGATCAAGGCCGTGGCGATGATGGTGAGACTGCCGTGCCCCTCGATGTTGCGCGCCGCGCCGAAAAAACGTTTCGGTTTGTGCAGGGCGTTGGCGTCCACCCCGCCGGAGAGAATCTTGCCGCTGTGGGGCTGGAGCGTGTTGTAAGCGCGCGCCAGACGCGTGATGCTGTCGAGCAGAATCACCACATGCTGACCGTATTCGACCATGCGCTTGGCTTTTTCCACCACCATTTCAGCCACCTGCACGTGCCGTTCCGGCGGTTCGTCGAAGGTCGAACTCACCACTTCGGCGTCCACCGAGCGTTCCATGTCGGTCACTTCTTCGGGACGTTCGTCGATGAGCAGAATGATCAAGGTCACATCCGGGTTGTTTTTGCGGATGCTGTTGGCCACTTTCTGCATCAGTACGGTCTTCCCGGTGCGCGGCGGCGCCACGATCAGACCGCGCTGACCGCGCCCGATCGGCGTCACCAGGTCGAAAACGCGGGTCGAGAGTTCCGCCGGATCGTTTTCCAAGACGATGCGCTGGGTCGGAAAATAGGGCGTCAGGCTGTTGAACGGGATGATGTGCTTCTTGCGCTCGGGAACATCGTTGTTGATGGTCTCGACCTTGAGCATCGCAAAGAAGCGTTCCTTTTCGCGCGGCGTGCGGATCTGGCCCGCCACAAAGTCGCCCGTCTTGAGCGCAAAACGCTTGATCTGCGACGGCGAAAGATAAATGTCTTCCGAACAGGGCAGATAATTGTAATTGGCCGAGCGCAGGAAGCCGAACCCTTCCGGCAGGACTTCAAGATAGCCGCAGCCGTACATCTGACCGGACTTTTCCGCGTTGGCTTTCAGAATGGCGAAGACCAGTTCGTGCTTTTCCAGCGCGCCGACGCCTTCGATGCCGAGTTCTTCGGCCATCTTGGAGAGTTCCGGCATCGCCATCGTCTGCAGTTCGGAGATGTTGATCGAGGGGGCGATATAATCGCGCTGGTACTGGCCGCCGCCTTCGCCGCCATTTTCCTGGCGTGTTTCCGAACGGTCCGCGCCGTTGTTGTAATTGCCGCGTTCGCGCCGCGGAGAGCGGTTGCCGTTGTAATTGCCGTTGTAATTGCCGTTTCCGGAATAGTCGCGGCGGGGAGATTCGGAGCGGTCTTCAAAGTCTTCGCGGTTGTAATCCTCGTAGTCGCGGAATTCCCGTTCGCGTTCGCGTGCCGCCGCCAATTCGTATTCGTCGGCTTCATTGCGCGGGGATTGATACTGGTCGCCGCGGTCGCGCCGGGGCTGGTTCTGATTTTTCCAGCGGCGCTGATTGTTGTTGAAATTGCGCCGGTCGGAGTTGTTGTTATCATTGCGCTGGAAACGGTGCTGCTGGGCGGGATTGCGGGGCGCTTCCGGCGTAGCGTTATTCGGCGCCGGGGACGGGACGGCGGGTGCGGACGCTTCCGCCGGAGCCGCAGACGGTGCGGGAGCCGCTTCCGGGGCCGCCGGACTCGGCGCGGAAGCCGTCACGGTCGGCGCAGACGCCGCTTCCGGTGCTGCCGCAGCCTCCGGAGTTTCAGGAGTACGGTTTTTCGGCGGACGGCCGCGCCGCTTCGGAGCAGGGGCCGGGGTCTCTTCGCTCAATCCCGGAAGCATGGGATCTTTTTCTTCGTTCATATTGCAACCTTTCTTCCAAATGGATGTTTGATTCGTTTATCGGGCGCGGACGCCCAGACGCTCCGCCAGCAGCCGGCATTGGGCCGCCAGCAGCGGCAGACTGCCTTGATTGATCAGACCGAAATCCGCCGCGGCGAGTTTCCGCGCGGGATCCCACTGCAGCCGTTCCCGGCGGCTGCATTCGGCGTGATCCCAGCCGCGCGCGGCCAGACGGCTCCGGCGCAGGGCAAAATCGCTCCAGACCGCAATGGTGCGATCGAATTCCTCCGCAAGGTTCTTCTCGAACAGAAGCGGCACTTCCACCATGATCGCAGTCCCGCTTTCGGCGGCGCGGCGGAGGTTTGTCAGCTGCTGGTGAAGCCACGGCCAGATCAGGTTTTCGAGGAAAGCCAGCTCCGCCGGGTCGCGGAAAACAATGTTGCCGAGTTTCCGGCGGTCAAGTCCGCCGTCGGCATTCCGGATCGCGTCGCCCCAGCGCTCCGTCAGCGCCTGCATGCCTTCGCATGTCCGGTAAAATTCGTGACAGATCTTGTCCGCGTCGGAGGTCTGAAAACCCAGTTTCGCAAATTCCGCCAAAACGAGACTTTTGCCGCAGCCGATGCCGCCGGTTAAAGCAATGAACATTTTTTCCGCCTGAAAAACCGCATGAAACATTCGTCCCCCGGGCCATGAAGCGCCCTGCCGGGGAGTCGGAAACAAGTGTGATCCGGGAGAATTTCCGCAGAAGATATACTCGAGTGCCGCACGCAAAAATTTGCATCGCGGATGAACCTCGGATATATTATACTCCGGCAACGACTATTTTTCAAATCAAAAACCGATATTTTTGCAAATCTTATGGAAAAATCCCGCAATATCGCGTCCCGAACCCTCTGCTCGGGCCGTTTCCTTGCCCTCGAAGAGCTGACCTACCGCGACGAAACCGGCGCGATCCGGCGCTGGGAGTCCTGCGTCCGCGCCCGCTCCACACCCGCCGTCATGCTCGTTCCCATCATCCGTCCCGGCAACAAAATCGTGCTGATCCGGCAGTTCCGCCCCCCCACCGGGCGCTACGTCTGGGAAACTCCCGCCGGGCTTATGGAACAGGGCGAAAAACCCGAGGAAACCGCCCTCCGCGAACTTTATGAGGAAACCGGCTACACCGCCGTCATCACCAAGGTGCTCCCCCCCAGTTTCAGCTCCTGCGGCCTCTCCGGAGAAAGCGTCCACATCGTCTTCGCCGACATCGACGGCAATCGCTACGGCGACGCACTCCCGGTCAGCCATCCCGACGCGGGCGAACAGATCGCCGTTCACCCCGTGGCGCTTGAGAAACTTTCCGAACACCTCGAAAACGCCATCGCAGCCGGTGACGCGGTCGACTCCAAACTCCTGCTTCTGGCCGCGCTTACCGCATCGGGACGGGTATGACCGAAACCCCGTCCGGGATCACCGCGACCTTCGCCGCCGCGCCCAGACGGTGCCGCGCCAGCGCCAGCGCCTCGTCCACGCTTGACGCCGCTTCCAGATGCATCGCGCGCAGCATCGCGTGGTGCTCCTTGCCGGTCACGACGATGACGGAGGCGCGGGTCAGAATGCGCGCCAGAATCTGGTATTGCCATTGATCCGGCACCGTGCCGCCGCGCGGCGTCGCTCCGATCGTCCGAAGCAGCTCCTCCGGCGTATTGTCGCACAAATGCCGGAAAAAAGATTCGCCGCCGTGCCCGTCGCGGCACTCCGCGCAAAGCACGATCACACCGCCCGGACGCACCACCGCTTCGGCGCAGCTCATGCCTTTGACGCACTGGTAAACATTCTGGTCAAGCGGCGCGCCGCCGTTGCCGGTAATCACAATGTCGGCTTCCGGCACCGCCACTTGCGCGTATTGAGCGAGAAAATCCGTCCCCGCCCGGTGCGCCGCCTCGGCAGCTCCGGCAAAGGCCCGGACGATCCGTTTGGCCGGGTCGAGTACCACATTCAGGATAAAGGCGAGTTTGACTTGGCGCGCCGCGTACAGCATATCGCGGTGGATCGGATTGCCGTCCAGAATCCCCGTTCGCGCCTTGGGGTGGGCGATAAACTCGCCGCAGTGGTTCGCCAGCACCGAGGCCCGGCCCGCAATTCCCGGCAGAACGCTCTTGCGCCCGCCCGAAAAACCGGCGAAAAAGTGCGGTTCGATAAAGCCCTCCGCCAGCAGCAGGTCGCACTCCAGAACCCTCCGGTTGACCAGCAGTTCCCCGCCGGAAGGCAGTTGCCCCGCGTGACGAAGCATCGCCGCGTCGCCGCAGTCGTGGATCGCGATCTCCTCGTGCCCGACGATCCCGTCCCCGAATTTCCGGAGCAGTTCCGCGCGGGTCGGGGCGCGGTGACAGCCCGTCGCAATGAGAATGGTGATCCGAATGGCCGGATTGCCGCGCCGAAGCTCCGCCAGCATGGGCGGCAGCAGAAGTTTGCTCGGCACCGGGCGGGTGTGATCGCTGGCGATGATGACGGCCGAACTCGCGTTTGCCGCCAGTTCCGCCAGCGGTCTGGATGCGATCGGACGCTCCAGCGCCGCCGCAACTTCCGCCGCGGCATCGGCGGCGGGCGCGGGCAGATGCGGGTGATAGATTCCGAGCAGATTGCTCCGGGCAACGTGTCCCGTCACTGCTCCGTCACCGCTCGGAACGGCAAAGGAAATTACTTCTTCAGGCATATTCTCATTCAATTCCCCGTATTTTCCGGCAATCGGCAGAAGTCACGCAATGCCTCCGCCACCGCCGCCGTCGGCAAGCCGATCACATTGTCGGCATCGCCCTCCACACGGTCGATCAGCATTTCTCCATGCTCCTGCAACGCGTAGGCCCCCGCCTTGTCCAGCACCGCAACCTTTTGGAGATAATCGGCGATCACCGCCTCGGAAAGCTCTTTGAACCACACCCGGGTTGCGACCGCAAACGACCGCCGTTTGCCGCCGTCGCGCCACTCCAGCGCAACCCCGGTCACCACTTCATGCATCCGTCCGGAAAATCCGCGCAGAAAAGCCGCCGCTTCGGCAAGATCGGCCGGTTTGCCGTAGATCTTGCCGTCCAGCACGACCACCGTGTCCGCCGCGAGAATCACCGCATCGGCGCGAAGCAATGCGCCCGCCGCCGCCTTGCGCTCGGCATTGATGCGGACGAGGTCATACGGAGCCGCACCGCCGATCAGCTCGGCAGTCTGTACATGCAGTACGCAAAAAGGGATACCCGCTTTGCGGAGCAGCTCCGCCCGGCGCGGTGATTCAGAAGCCAGACACAGGGGGAACGGCGTTATGAGGTTCACCATGGGTTTTTTCCGGAAGCCGAACCAGCTTGATGGCCACGGATTTCACGGTGTCGATCCCGAAGGTGCCGACAAGCTCCCGGAAAATCCTTTCTTTGAGATTTTTGGTCAGCATATCGAAAGATCCGCAGCTTTCATCGTAAATCAGCGCGACGCCCAGTTCCAGCTCCGCACCACGCTTGCGGCGCAAGACCACTTTCTGAATTTCCGTCCCCGGAAAGGACGGCTCCAGGTGCCGGATCGCCTGCGTCAGCGCCGCCCGGGCGATGAAAATATCGCCGTCATCCCGTTTCAGCAGAACGCCGTCCAGTCCCGCGGCACGGCGGTGCAGTTTGTAGATGCAGTAAAGCACCAGCAGCAGCAGAATGACCGCGCCGATCAGCAGCACGGCACTGTAAAACCCGCGCTCAAACTCATTGACGCCGGGCAGCAGGGATTCCAGATGTTTCAGAAGTTCGCTCAGCCGGTTCATGATTCATGCTCCTCCGCAACCAGTGGATGGACGAAAACTAACCGATGGGCGGCATCGCCCCGAGTTCCAGACCGCCCTCCGCCGCCGGGGCGTCGGGGTCTTCCAGCTGCTGGACGATGACGTTGACGCCGACCACCGTGATCCCCGCGGACTGCTCGACCTGTTCGATCACCGCACGCTGAACCGCGAGCGCGACTTCCGGGATCGACACCCCGAAGCGCAGCACCAGTTTGACCGCAATGGTGAGTTTGCCGTCCTCGTTTTTGTTGATCTCAATGGAGCGCGAATGACTGCCCACAATGCCCACCAGACCGTCCACCAGCGCGCTTCCCGCCAGACGGAGCACGCCGTCAACGCCGAGCGCCGCATGAATGATCAGCGCGGCCAGCACATTGTCGTGAATTTTGATGACGCCGAGTTCCGAAGTCGTTTCCTTGATCGTCGCGTCCGTTTCGGGAACCGCTTTTTCCAACTCCGCCGCATTCTTGGATGACTGATTCATGGCTCTCCTCCTTTCCGGTGAAAGTATACCGCCGCATCGCGGCGACGGTCAGTTCTGTTTCGCTTCGTCCGGGCTTCCGGCGATGCCGGAGTCCGCGTCCGGGGCGTCGCCGTTCGCATCCTTGCCCGGGAGGAAAGAGCGTTCGACAAAGCCGGTGTCGTATTTGCCCGCGACGAAATCCTTGTTGTGCAAAATCTTCTGGGAGAACGGAATGGTCGTTTTGACCCCGTCCACCACAAACTCTCCCAGCGCCCGCCGACAGCGCGCAATGCATTGCTCGCGGTCGTCCGCCTTTACGATCAGCTTGGCGATCATGCTGTCATAGTAGGGCGGGATCCGGTAGCCGCTGTATACATGAGTATCGACCCGCACCCCGATGCCTCCCGCGGGAATCATCAGCTTGACCTCGCCGGGGCAGGGGGTAAAACGAGTTTCCGGGTCTTCGGCATTGATGCGGCACTCGATCACGTGACCGGTGAATTTCACATCTTTCTGGCGGATGGAAAGTTTTTCCCCCGCCGCAATCCGAATCTGCTCCTTGATGATGTCGATCCCGGTCAGCTCTTCGGTGACCGGATGCTCCACCTGTACGCGGGTATTCATTTCCATAAAATAGAAATCCCCGTCCGCGGTCAGCAGAAATTCGATCGTACCGGCATTGCTGTAACCCGCCGCCTTGGCCGCCTTGACCGCGGCAAGCCCCATGCGCTCGCGCAGTTTCGGATTCAGCGCGGGGGAGGGGGTTTCCTCCAGCAGTTTCTGATTGCGCCGCTGGATACTGCAGTCCCGCTCCCCGAGATGGATCACATTGCCGTAATTGTCGGCAAGAATCTGAAACTCGATATGGCGCGGATTGATGATGTACTTTTCCATATAAAGCGCGCCGTCGCCGAAAGCCTTTTCCGCCTCGGTCCGCGCCGCGTGAAAGCCCTGAATCAGACTTGCATCGTTGTGCGCGATCCGCATCCCCCGGCCGCCGCCGCCCGCCGACGCTTTCACGATCACCGGATACCCAAGCGTCCGCGCCATCTTGATCGCGTCCGCCTCGCTGATGATCAGACCGTCGCTGCCCGGCGTCGTCGGGACGCCCGCTTTTTTCATGGTCTCCCGCGCCACCGCCTTGTCGCCCAGCGCCCGCATCGCTTCCGGAGTCGGCCCGATGAAGGTGATGTTGTGCTTGCGGCAGGCTTCCGCAAAATAGGCGTTTTCGGCCAGAAAACCGTACCCGGGATGAATCGCATCCACGTCGCAGATTGCCGCCACGCTCAACACCCGGTCGATCAGAAGATAACTCGCCCCCGATGCCGCCGGGCCGATGCAGACCGCCTCATCCGCTTCGCGGACCGGCAGACTGTCGGCGTCGGCAAGAGAATAGACCGCCACGGTTTTGATCCCCAGCTCCCGGCAGGCGCGGATCACCCGCAACGCGATCTCGCCCCGGTTGGCGATCAGAATTTTATTGAAAAGTGCCATAAGCCGATCCCGGGGTTATGCGATCACAAAAAGCGCCTGGCCGAACTCGACCGGATTGCCGTTTTCCGCAAGAATTTCCTTGACAACGCCGCTCTTTTCGGCTTTGACTTCGTTCATGACCTTCATCGCTTCGATGATGCAGACCACCGTGTCGGGCGTGACTTTGTCGCCCACTTTGACGAAGGGCGCCGCTTCCGGGGAACTGGAGCGGTAGAAGGTGCCGACCAGCGGCGCGTCAATGGTTTCCTGATCTTCCGCCGGGTTTCCCGCCGGAGCCGGAGTCGGAGTTGCGGGCAGCACCGCCGGAGCCACAGCCACCGCCGCCGGGGCGGACGCGACCACCGTCTTGGCGCCGCGCTTGATCTGCAGCGTGAAGCCGTCCTGCTCCAATTTCAATTCCGCCAGATCGTTGGCCGAAACAATCTCCGCAATCGCCTTGATTTCCTCAATGTTCATGGTCATTTCCATTCCTGTTGAAAATCTGTAAAAACAAACTTCCGATCGTTTTTTAAGATCGCGCCGCGCTCTTCACCAGATGGCGCAGCGCGTATTCATAGCCGTCCAGCCCGAAGCCCGCGATCATCCCGATGCACGCCGGAGCGGTCAGCGATTGATGGCGGAACTCTTCGCGCGCGGCTATATGACTGATATGCACCTCGACCGCCGGGACACGAACCGCGCGCAGCGCATCGGCAATGGCCACGCTGGTATGGGTGTAGGCTGCCGGGTTGATCACAATGCCATCCACCGGACTGCCGGTCAGGATCGCGTCAATGCGGTCAACGATCGCGCCCTCGTGGTTGCTCTGAAAAAATTCCACTTCGACACCGCTCTCCGCGGCGACCGCGCGGAGCCGCGCTTCCAGAGCAGGCAGTCCGGTACGCCCGTAAATCTCCGGTTCCCGCACCCCGAGCAATCCGAGATTCGGCCCGTTGATCACCAGAATTTTCATATCTTCCCCCGTTGGGATTGATGCCGTCGAGGACACCTCCGCGGCAATCGGTCTGTCAAATAATATACAGCCGGATATGCGATTTTACCAATTTTGCGTACGGATTTATTTCGCCACCGGCAGTCTCGTCACCTCCAATGTCGGCGGCTCCAGCAGCGCATCCAGCCGTTTCGCATCGAATTGCTCCGCCGCAGGCCCGGAAGGGAGGGGCGCCGGGGCGGTAGGCCGCCGCGAGAGGTAAATGCCAAGGCCGATCAGAATAATCAGCAATCCCGCGCCGCCGACCGCGCCCCACAGAATCCGGCGCAGCAGTTTTTCATGCGCCTCGCTGGCGGAACTGTCGATTTCCAGAGTGTTCAGCAATTCGTCGCTGCAGGTCGGGGTCAGCTCCTGTTTCAGCTCCCGGATCAGCAACTCCGAACGATCGTTGCCAATGCCGTAAAAACGGCACAAAGTGCGGATGTAGGCGATGACGTAGACCACCGGCGGCAGACTTTTGAGATCCTCTTTTTCCAGCGCTTCCAGATAGCGCGGCAGAATTTTGGTCGCATTTTCCAGCGCCGCGTAGTCCAGCCCCCGGCGTTCCCGCATCTCCCGCAGAAATTCTCCGTAGCGTTTGCCTTCCAGCGGAATTTCCTGCCGCACCGGAGCAGCTGCCGTCGTCAGCGGCAGCGTTCCCGCCGGACGATTGGCCGGAACCCGGGAGCGCGGCAGGGCTGAGTCCGGCTCCGCCGCGTCCGCCGGGCGGGATGCGGACGCACTCGATCGCTCTTCGGACGGTTCGTCGGAAACACCTTCCGGCGGCTCCTCCGCCGGAGCGGGTGCGGAATTTTCGGCCTGCATCTCCGCCGGAGCGGGGGCAAAATCGTCGCCGCAATCCGTTTCCGGGCGCACTCCCTCCGCCAGATCGGCTTCCAGTTCTTCCCGGGCGAGACGGAGTTCTTCCGTCCCCTCGCCGGAGTCGAAGTTCAAGCTCAGTTCTTCCTCACGTTCTTTGTCCATCGCCTGCTCCCAACTGCGTCCGTCCGGACGCGTCCTCGGCTCAAGGTTCCTGAATCACATCGTCAAAAACCAGAATATCCCGCTTGGCGCCGCTGCCCGACGGCGGCCCGACAATGCCGCGCTCTTCCATCAGGTCAATGAGTTCCGCCGCCCGGTTGTAACCGATTTTCAACCGGCGCTGAATATAACTGGTGCTGGCCTTCTTCTCCAGCAGAATGATTTCGAGGGTTTTGCGGATCAGATCATCGTCCCCCGGCTGCATGTATTTCTGCACCATGGGGTCGGTTTCAAAGCCGCTGTCGATGAAAGCGTCGGCGTCCTCTTCCGTCCAGTCGCGTCCCGCGCCGCCGCGTTCCGAAGCGCCTTCTTCCTCTTCTTCGTCGGGTTCTTCCAGTACCTGATCGTCAAACTGCTGCGGCGCCTGCATGGAGACGAAATTGACCACCTTTTCGATGTCCTCGTCCTGCACCAATGCCCCCTGAATCCGCTCCAGCTCCGTCCCGCCGCTCGGCGACAGCAAAAGCATATCCCCCATGCCAAGCAATTTTTCCGCGCCGAGCTGGTCGAGAATCACCCGGCTGTCCACCAGCGACGCCACCCGGAACGCAATGCGGGTCGGCAGATTGGCCTTGATCGTCCCGGTAATGACATCCTTGCGCGGACTTTGGGTCGCCACCACGATATGCACCCCCGCCGCGCGCCCCTTGGCGGTGATCCGCGCGATCGAAGTTTCGATGTCCTTGCCCGCTTCGCTCATCATCAGGTCGGCCAATTCGTCGATGATCGCGATCAGCACCGGCATCCGGTCGGGAAGCGGCACGCCGTCGTCGTCCAGAATTGGCGTTTCCGGGATCGGCCGGCGGTTGTATTCCTTGAGATTTTTCACCCGCGCCTTGGCGATCTGCAAATAGCGCTTGTCCATTTCATTGGCGGCCCAGCGGAGCGCGATGGCGGCTTTCTTGGGATCGACGATCACCGGCGCGCGCAAATGGGGCAAGGTCTGGTAGGCGGACATTTCCACCACCTTGGGGTCCACCATAATCAGATGAAGATCGTCCGGAGAGAACTTCATCAGCAAACTCATAATCAGGGTGTTCATGCACACCGACTTGCCGCTCCCGGTAAAACCGGCGATCAGCAGGTGCGGCGCTTTGGCCAGGTCGATCACGATCGGTTCGCCGGAGATGTTTTTGCCGAGCGCGATCGGAATTCCGAACGAATTTTTCTGCCACGCGTCCGACTCCATCACCGAACGCAGGAAAATCGCTTCGGCATGGCTGTTGGGCAGTTCCACCCCGACCACGTCGCGGCCCGGCACCGGAGCGAGAATACGCAGACTTTTGGCTCTGAGCCGCATCGCAATATCGTCTTCGATTTCAGTTACTTTACGCACCTTCACATTGGGCGCGAGGCGGATCTCGTAACGGGTCACGCGCGGCCCGGAAATGTGTCCCACCACCTGGCCGTCGATCTTGAAATCGGCAAGCACCTGCTGCAGAAGTTCGGTATTGCGCTGGATCGCTTCGAGATTTTCCCCGGAGGTCTCCTTGCCCAGACCCAGCGAATCGACCCGGGGCAGGGCGTAATTTTCACAGCGTTCCGCCTTTTGCGCTTTGCCGGCTTCCACCACCGTGGGCTTGGCCAGTTCCCCGCTGGCGAGCGGTTGGGATTCCCGCGCCGCCGCAGCGGTCGGAGCGGCGGCCGTCGGAGCCGGCGCGGGGGGCGGTTCCGGTTCGGCAGTCGGCATGGAGATCGTTCCCGGCGCCGGGGTCGGCTCGGGTTCCAGGGCCGAAACGGGCAGGGGAGCCGGCTCGGGAATCGGCATGGAGGAGGATTCCGAACCCGGAACCCGCACCGGAGCTTCCGCTTCGCGGCGCTTCGGTTCAGGCAGCGGGGCGGCGACTGTTTCCGGCGCATCACCGGCCGGAGCAAGCGCTTGCACGCGCTTGCGCGGCGTGTCGGCATCCTCATCGACGCCGTTCTGCAAAGAGTGCATCAACGTCAGCACCAGCGTGTGCCACTCCGACCGGTAGAGCATAATCACTCCTGCCAGCAGAAAAATCGAACCGACGATCGAACTCCCCACCGGACCAAGCAGCATCCGCAGTGCGCCGGGCGGCAGATCTTCCCAGCCGGGCGCGGCCAGAACCTGTCCGATGACGCCGCCGGAGAGCGACAGAGCCGGTACTTCGGCGCGGCCAAGACCGAGTTTGGCGCAAAGCGCCGCCGAGGAGGCGGGATCCAGCGCCAGCAGCAGCGTCGTGCCGAACAGCGTGAAAAGCACTCCCGGCCAGAACCATTGCCGCTTGACCGGAATCGGCAGAAAGGGGCGCAGCGCGGCGAACATCACAATCACCGCCAGCACGTAGGAGGACAATCCGAGATAGTGGAAAAGTTCCCCGGCGGTCACGGCGCCGAGCCTGCCGATCCAGTTCTGGTAATCGCCGTCGATCCCGCCGGCGCGAAGCGCGTAATCGCGGGCGTTGTGCGAAATGACCGCCAGTGCGAAAAGCACGGCGCCAAGCAGATAAAACAGATGCCGTATCCGGAAGGCGGTTTCCGGCGCGTTCGAAGCGGTATGATTGGTTTCTGCCACTGATCTATGTCCTGAAAAACAAGTTGTTTCGGCGACCGCCGGGTGACGGCCAAGCCAATCTCCCCGCGCGGTTTTTCGCATCTCGCCCAAAAATCTGCCGGTACTCTGCTATAGTATCGTAATATAGTATCGCACGAGAAGAAATGCAAAGACTTTTTGCAAAAAAGCGCAACTTTCCCGCTCAACGAAAGGGCTTTCAAAACTCCCGCCGGGC
>Ga0079305_1002248_pt1 | contig 17949 bp, 18 predicted proteins | sample LMS_cellobiose_e_FD_79183 | JGI IMG/M metagenome (GOLD analysis project Ga0079305, IMG submission 79183) | Rumen-fistulated moose microbial communities from Alaska, USA - LMS_cellobiose_enrichment | ecosystem: Host-associated > Mammals > Digestive system > Stomach > Rumen fluid ... | reverse complement strand
TTCCCTGCAGGCTCCCGTGGCCAAGCTGGTCTATTTCCTGGAAGCCCTGCGCAAGAAGCAGGCCGGCGAGGAGTAATCGCCGCGTAACGTATCCCATCATAAAAAATAAGAAAGAAAGATTGAATGGAGGTCAATTCAAATGACTCATCAGGAATTTATTGATGCCATCAAGGGTCTGTCCGTCATCGAGCTGATGGATCTGGTCAAGGCTCTGGAAGAAGAATTCGGCGTTTCCGCCGCTGCCCCCGTTGCCGCTGCCGGCGCTCCCGCCGCTGCCGCCGCTCCCGCTGAAGAGCAGACTGAGTTCAACGTCGTGCTGACCGACGCCGGCGCTGAGAAGATCAAGGTCATCAAGGTTGTGCGCGAAGTCGTGTCCGGCCTGGGCCTGAAGGAAGCCAAGGAATTCGTGGAATCCGCCCCCAAGACCATCAAGGAAGGCGTTTCCAAGGAAGAAGCCACCAAGATCGCCGAGCAGTTTGCCGCCGTTGGCGCCAAGTGCGAGATCAAGTAATTTACAACCTGAGCAAATCCGCGGCATGTACGTCATGCCGCGGGTTTTTTGATTGACTTTGCAGCCGCTTTGCGGTACAGTAAGCATATCCCGATGAAACGCGAGGTATTGCCCTTGAAACGCCTTTTTGCCGCGGTGCTGATGCTGCTGATGTGCGCCCTGACGGTCTTTGCCGAGGAGGAGGAAATCTCCTTTCTGACCGTGCGGGCCGCTCCTGCGGTCACCATCCTTGCCCCCCTGCCGGGGCAGAGCTATGACGCCGGGGGCAAGCTGCGGGTGCAGGCCAGCGGCAGGAACGTGCTGCGCATGGAAGTGACGCTGACCTATGACGGGCAAACCTTCACCGCGGAGGCGGAGGGCGACGGCATCGACCATGTGTTTGACACCGCCCAGTTCACCCAGGGCGCAGTGATCACCGTGACAGGGTACGGGGCCGCGGACGCCAACGGCTATGAGCAGCAGAGCACCCAGCGAGTGGTCGTGCTCTCCCCCCGGGAGAAGCTGTTTGCCGATATGTTCGCCCTGGCGTACAAGAATTTTCACGACCCCTACTACTATCACGCCCCCGCCCAGGAGGACTGGGATCGGGGCGTGTGCAAAAACTTTGTGATGCGCATGTTCGACACCTTCAAGGATGCCTACGCCATGAAGGAATACCCCGATCTGCCCCTGCACATGCCCAAGAACAACAGCAAAAAGAACTGCGCCCCCTACGATTACGGCGTGGAGTGGCGCATCGAAACGGCGGAGGAGGGCGATCCCTTTGAAATCGCGGCCAGCTTCCGCTATGACAGCAGCCTGAGCAAAGAGGAAAACATGAAAAACTGCCGCGCCGTGCTGGAAAGCGTGCAGACCGGCGACTTTTTCCAGATGGCGGGCAATTATTATTACGGCAACGGCCCCCACAGCCTGCTGTTCATCGCCGATTACGACCCGGCCACCGACGAGGTGCGCTGGACGGACAGCAACATGAAAAACGACAACGTGAACGGCTATCACTGGGGCTATATGCAGTATGACGCGGTGAAAACCGCCGAATGGTTCGTCAACGCCATCTGCATGAAGAACCGGGGCTGCACCCTGTACCGCCTGCGGGATGACCTGTTCATCAAGTGATCCACCAGCGCAGCGTCCTGCGCCCGTCCCCCATCCAGGGGCTGCGCCAGCCGTTGCGGCGGATCTGCCGCAGGGCCTGGGCCTTGCGGCGGCGGGACAAAAGCCTTTCTTTCCAATAATACAGCATAAAACCGCCCCCTTTTGCCATAGTTTGGCAGAAGGCGGGCGGTTTTATGCACGCAATATGTTTTTCCGCATAAGGATAATGAAGGGAAGGAAGTGTTGTTATGGCCGCTCAGACCAAATCTCCCTTTGCGGAATTATCCTTCAGCGAGCAGCAGGAGCAGTGGCGCGTTTTCCGGGCAAAGCAGCTGGATTACCAGGCGGTGAACGATCAGGAAATCACTGAACCAAAACCCGCACCGGCGCAAAGCGCCGCGGCGATGCATACGGAAAAGCCCCGGCATGGCAATCTGGACCGGGTGCGCGCCCAGCTGGCTGCCGCAGCCCGTCACGCCGGGGCGTTTCAGCCCGTTTCCGGCGTCAGGGAGTGAACAGCCGCAGGCTGGCCTGCAGGGTGGTGCTGCCCATCAGCAGCTGCACCAGCCATAATATCAGCAGGTGGCCCGGATAAACGGCATAACCCAGCCATTTGGGAAAAGGCGTGCGGCGGCGGCAGGGCCACAGCATCAGCGGTAGCGCCAGAATAGCCAGGGCCTGGATGCGCAGGAAGGCGCGCAGGATCTCGGGATAGGCATTGATATTCAGCTTAAAGCCAAACAGCTGCTGCACGGGATAGGAATTGCTGCCCCAGTACAGGCAGAAGGCGATCATCACCGCGGCCAGCGCGCCGCGGTTTTGCCGCGTCAGGTACACCAGCATGATCAGCAGCACGCCCCGCCAGCCGTAATCCATAGTGATGAAGCTGGCTGCCGCCAACGCCGCCAGGGGGCCCCACCAGCGGCTGCCATACCAATTCTCCTGGATGGCCCAGATGCCCAGATAGCCCAGGAAAAGCGTCATGAAAATGCTCCACTGGCCCAGCTGGTGGTTCAGCCCCAGCATATAGCAGGGCTGGGCGATGAGCCCCACCAGCAAAAGCCGCAGGGCATATTTCCAGCGGCAGCGCGTATAGGTCGCGCCCACCGCCATGCACCAGATGTACAGCGGAAAGGCGATGCGCCCGATCACCCGCAGATCCGAATACTGGGTCAGAATGCGCGCGCCCACATGATCGATGATCATGCAGACCAGGGCGATGATCTTCAGCAGGCCGGTATCGCGGTTGCCGGCAATTTCACGGTCATTCATGGTACATTCCTCCGCGCACCAGTATAGCACAGACCCCCGCCCGGATAAAGTATTTAAATTGTCTGCGCTTTTCAAATCATCGCTTTTATGATACCATGGAAGCGACCGGAGGAAGCAATCATGAAGAGCGAGATCCGCGTGACCCTGTATGCCCACGATCCCCTGCCCGCCCTGCGGCTGCTGGACGCAGGGGACTTCGCCGTTTGCGATATCACAGGGGATACCGCCGCCCTGCCGGGCCGCGTGGCCGCGCTGCGGCCCCACGCCCTGGTGCTGTATGATCCTGTCGGCGACACAGCAAGCCTGATAAAAGCCATCGCCGCCGCCCTGCCCGCCTGCCCGCCGCGGCTGATCTTCCGCGCCCAGGCGGTGGAGGGCGCAGACGCCTGTCTGCCCGATGACCTGGCGGCCTGCGTGGCACAGGTGATGGCAGCCCCCTGCGGGGCGCTGGCGCTGCCCTCTCTGCCCGCAAGGATGGCCTGCGCGGAGCGGCTGCTGGACGGCATCGGCATGTCCGTCAGGCTGCGGGGACGGCCCATGCTTGCCCAGGGAGCCGCTTGGCTCAGCACCGTGCCGCCCCCTGCACCCACGCTGCAGGAAGGGCTGTATTTTCACCTGGCGCGCCAGGCCGGGGTGCAGCCCGCCGCGGTGGAGCGCCGCATCCGCAGCGCCATCGAAAGCGCCTGGCTGCACGGCGACCTGCCCGCGCAGAACGCGCTGATGGGCCTTTCCGTCAGCCCGGAGCGGGGCAAGCCCACCAACGGCGAGCTGCTGTACCGCCTGGCGGAACGGATCTGCCAGCTGCTGTACCCGTAACCCGGCTACACCCGCTGCCGCAGCGTCCACCAGCCGGAACCGTCCAGCGCCCGCTCCCAGCGGTACCCCCGCAGCCCCCGGGGCGTCACCATGCCGCCCCGCGCCTGCACGGCGTAGAGCACCTCCGCCACCCGATCCCCCTGGGCGCGGTAGCCGAAGCAGCAGCGCATGCCCGCCTCCTGCACCTGAACGGTGCGCCAGCCCGGCGCGTCAAACAGGCGCAGGGGCGGGTTTCTTTCAAAGAACGGGCGCAGCTGGGCGGCAGCTTCCGGCCAGATCAGCTGCGGCAGGGCGTCCACCGGGGGCGCATCGCCGGGTTTGCGGTAAACTGTCTGCGGCTGTTCCGGAAGCGCTTCGAGCGCCGATGATACCGCGCGCTCCGGCAGAGCGACGGGCTGCGCGGCAGTTGGCCGCGGCGCCGCATCCGGGACGCATGCCGGGCAAGCCGGTTCAGCCTGCGGCCTTTCCGCCCGCCGCGGGGGCGCTATGCGGGCGGCAATCAGCGCCTCCGCCGCAGCGCGGCCGAGCCGCTCCCCGGCATACAGCGCGGCGTGCCCTCCCCTGGCGACGCACAGCGGCGTCTCCTCCCCCAGCTGCGCCTGCCATCTTCCCCGGGCATCGGCGCGGAAAGGCCGCGCTCCCCGCTCCGTGATCAGCAGGTATTCCGCCCCCGGCGTCAGTCCGCCCGCCATAAACCGCCCGGCGCTGAACCAGCCGTAAGCCTGATCCGTACCCTCAAACCGAATATACGCCACCTTTATCCCTCCCCGCGCATTTTATGCGTCAGCAGGGCAAACATGCTTGCTACGCGGCGAAAAATCCGGTATAATGATAGTAAACTGCCGCTGAAAGGAGCATTCGCATGCATTTTTTGCTCACCAATGACGATGGGATCGCGGCCGTGGGCCTGCAGGCGCTGGGCGAAGCTGTGCTGGAGCGGGGGCATACGCTGACGGTGTGCGCGCCCCAGACGCAGCAGAGCGCCACCAGCCATCACCTGACGCTGGCCACGCCCCTGCTGGTGCGGGAGGTTCCCTGGAAGGGCGCGGCGGCCTACGCCGTGGCAGGCACTCCGGCGGACTGCGCCCGGCTGGGCCAGTTGCTGAGTGACGCGCCCATTGACTTTGTGTTCTCCGGCATCAACAACGGGGAGAATGCCGGCACCGCCGTGTATTACAGCGGCACGGTATCCGCCGCCCGGGAGGCGCGTATGTGCAACCTGAAGTCCATGGCCGTATCCATTGAAGCGGGGGCCGACCGGGAGATGCTCATGAACGTGGCGCGCACTGCCGTACGTCTGGCGGAGGAGCTGCAGGATACCGAGCTGCCCCGGCTGTGCCTGCTGAACCTGAACGCCCCCAAGCTGCCGCCGGAGCAGGTAAAACCCCTGCGCATCGCCCCGCTGAGCGACGCCTTTTTCCTGGACAGCTATGAAAGGCGGACAAGCCCCCGGGGACATATCTATTTCTGGCTGGAGGGCGGGCTCAAGATCGAGCCCCACAAGCCGGGCACCGATATGGATCTGCTGGCAAAGGGGCACATGGTGCTGTCCCTGATAGGCGGCATGCAGGATGACTGTGGCTGGCTTCGGCGTCAATTGGGCGCCGGGCTGGGCTGAGGTTGCTTTTTCCGGTCTAAGGCTGTATAATATTTTGTTGTCCGACACCCGGAATATGCACGGATCGGGGGAGCGATATGGAGCAGAACACACAAAACCTGATCGAACGGCTGAACCGCAGCGGCCGCAGACTGAGCAAAAGCCACCGGCGCATCGCCGAATTCATCGCCCAGCACTATGACAAGGCGGTATTCATGACCGCCAGCAAGCTGGGCGAAGCGGTGAACGTGAGCGAGAGCACCGTGGTGCGCTTCGCCGTGGCGATGGGCTACGCAGGCTATCCCCAGCTGCAGCAGAGCCTGCAGGAGCTGGCGCGCCATCGGCTGACCGCCACCCAGCGCTTTGAAATGTCCACTGACATCACCGAGCGCGATGTGCTTCCCACCGTGCTGAAGGCGGACATGCAAAACATACGCAGCACCATCGAGGGCATCGACGAAACGGCGTTTCTGGACGCGGTGCACGCCATTTCCGGCGCGCGGCGCATCTATGTGCTGGGCCTGCGCTCCGCCGCGCCGCTGGCGGAATTCACCGGGTATTATCTGCATTACATCTTTGACGACGTGCGGGTGGTAGCCGCCGGCAGCACAGACGTGTTCGAGTCCATCAGCCGCATCGAGCCGGGGGACGTGCTGATCGGCATCAGCTTTCCCCGCTATTCCAGCCGCACCATCGAGGCCATGACCTTCGCCCGCACCCGGCGGGCCCAGGTGATCGGCCTGACGGACGGGCCCATGAGCCCCTTGCATGACGCGGCTGACATCTGCCTGTCCGTGCGCACGGACATGGCCTCCTTTGTGGATTCCATGGCCGCCCCCATGAGCGTGGTGAACGCCCTGATCGTGGCCCTGGGACTGAAAAACCGCGATGTGCTGGCGGAGCGTTTCAAACAGCTGGAATCGGTGTGGGACGCATACAGCGTATACATGAATGAAGGAAAATAACGTGGTCATCGTCGGCGGCGGCGCGGCGGGCTTGGCTGCCGCGCTGTTTGCGTCCCGCGCCGGGGCGCGGGTAACGCTGCTGGAAAAAAACGAGAAATTCGGCAAAAAGCTGTACATCACCGGCAAGGGGCGCTGCAACATCTGCAACGCCTGCGACACGGAAACCTTTCTGCGCCACGTGCAGCGCAACCCGCGCTTTCTGTATTCGGCGCTGCGCTTTCTCTCCCCCGACGACCTGCAGCGGCTGATGGTTGAGCTGGGCTGCCCCATCAAGGTGGAACGGGGCAACCGTGTGTTTCCCGTCAGCGACCACGCCAGCGATGTAAGCAAAGCCTTTTTGACCGCCCTGCGCGGCCAGGCCCTGAAGCTGCAGGCAGAGGTAACGGACATCCTGACGGAAGAAGGGGCCGTGACCGGCGTGCGGGTTCGGGGCGCCCTGGGAGACCGCGTGATCCCCTGCGGCTGCGTCATCATCGCCACCGGCGGGGTCAGCTATCCCGTGACCGGCTCCACCGGGGACGGGCTGCGCTTCGCCCGGCAGCTGGGGCATACCGTGACGCCGCTGCATCCCTCCCTGGTGCCGCTGATCACGGGGGAGGATTGGCCCCGGCAGCTGCAGGGGCTTTCCCTCAAAAACGTTTGCCTGACCGCCCGGGTGCATGATAAAATCAAATTCAGTGAGCAGGGCGAAATGCTATTCACCCATTTTGGCATCAGCGGGCCGCTGGTGCTGAGCCTGTCCAGCGTGCTGGCTACGGAAAACTGGCAGGATGTGCGCCTGATGCTGGACTTGAAGCCCGCCCTGACCCCCGAGCAGATCGACACCCGCCTGCTGCGGGATTTCAGCGAGAACCCCCGCAAACAGCTGCAAAACCTGCTGCCCGACCTGCTGCCCGGCAAGCTGGCGGAGATCTTTCCCGCCCTGTGCGGCGTCAGCGCGGTGAAGCAGCCCGCCCAGATCACCGCGGCGGAGCGTGCCCGCATCGGTGCGGCCCTCAAGGCCCTGCCCATGACCGTGACGGGCACCCGTCCCATGGAGGAGGCCATCGTCACCTGCGGCGGCGTTTCCGTAAAAGAAATCAGCCCCACTACCATGATGAGCAAGAAGGTGCGCGGCCTGTTCTTTGCCGGAGAGGTCATCGACGTGGACGCCTTCACCGGCGGATTCAGCCTTCAAATCGCCTTTTCCACCGGCGCGCTGGCAGGAAACTGCGCGGCGGAATACCTGCAGGCATAACCCCATCGCCGCATATATCAACCAATAAACCGAAGGGATTTCAAAAACGCATGGACTACATCGTATTGGATCTGGAATGGAACCAGCCCCTGTCCTACAACAGCAGCGCCTACAAATCGGTGGGCGGCAAGCTGCTGTTTGAAATGATCCAGATCGGGGCCATCCGGCTGAACGGCAATCTGGAGATCACGGACAGCTTTAACCAGCTCATTCAGCCCACCCATTACATCAAGCTGCATCCCCGCATCCGCCGCATCACGGGCATCGACCCCGACGATTTGGCCGACGCCCCCCAATTTGTGGAAGCGGCGGAGCTGTTTCACCAATGGTGCGGGGAGGATTGCGCTATCCTGACCTGGGGCTGCGACGATATATCGGTGTTGCAACAGAACCTGGACTTTTTCAAGTACAAAACGCCCTTTCCCCCCATGTATGACCTGCAGCGGCTATACGGCGAGCTGGTGAACGACACCAAAAACCGCGCGGGGCTGAAAAGCGCCATGGAGCATTTTGAGATTCCGGCGGAGGAGGATCATCCCTTCCACAACGCCCTGAACGACGCCTATTACACCGCCCTGGTGTTCAAAAAGTGCCCCAAGCCCGAGGACGTGCTGCGCTTCCCCCAGACGGCGCGGAAGCTGATTCACGAGGAGCGCAGCCGCCGCAGCGAAAAGTGCGACGTGATCCGCGTGGGCCGCATCGGCGACCCGCTGCGGGGCAAAAACGCCCAGACGCCCCCCTGCCCCGTATGCGGGCACCGGCACGAGCTGGCCGCCGGCTACGTTGCCATGCCCAGCGGCGCGCAGCAGGCGCTGTGCGTATGCGGGGATCACGGGCTGTACACCGTCAGCATCAAATTTCAGAAAGCCGAGGGCGGCAAGCGGGATATGGTGCGCACCTGCGCCCTGACCGAGGAGCAAAACCCCGCCTATGTGAGCACCAAGATCCTGCAATGGCAGAACAAGCTGGCAGCCCAGCAGGCGGCAAAGGAGAAGCAAGCAAAATGATCACCATCGAATGTATGGGCCAGAGCATGGCCTGCGAAACCCCCATCACCGTGGCGGAGGCCTTCGCCCGCCTGCTGCCCGCCGACCATCCCAAGGCCCTGGGGGCCTTCAGCGGCGGCCGCGTGCTGGAGCTGAACGGCAAGCTGACCCGCGACTGCGAGCTTCGCCCCATCACCTTTCAGCATGAGGAGGGGCGTCGCATCTATGAGCGCTCCCTGCGCTTTATCCTGCTGCTGGCGGTGCACCGCTGCTATCCCGACGTGCGGGTGCGCATCGAGCACTCCATCGGCTTCGGGCTGTATCTGCAGCTGGAGGGCCGCCGGGTGGTGCAGGGGGACGCCCAGCTGATCGAGGACACCATGCGCGAGATCGTGGCGGCCAATCTGCCCTTCGCGCGCTCCCGCTGGTCGCGCCAGCAGGCCATCGACTATTTCAACGGCCTGGGCTGGACGGACAAGGCGGAGCTTTTGTCCTATCGCCCCTATGATTATTTTAACATCTATGAATGCGGCGGCCTGGCGGAATACTTTTACGGGGCCATGCTACCCGCCACCGGAGACGTGCCGGTATTTGCCCTGCGCTATCATCCGCCGGGGCTGATATTGCAGATGCCCGGCCCCGCCGACCCCAGCGTGCCCGCGCCCTACGTATCCCGCCCCAAGCACATGGCCACCTTCTTTGAAAGCAATTATTGGTGCCAGATTTTGGGCTGCCGCAACGCCGCCGACCTGAACCGGCTGATCGACCAGGGGGAGCTGCGGGAATTCATCCGTGTCAACGAGGCGCTGCACGACAAATCCCTTGCGGACATCGCGGAGGACATCTTGCGTATGGACGCCCGCGCCATCTTCCTGGCCGGGCCCTCCAGCAGCGGCAAGACCACCACGGCCAACCGGCTCAAGGTGCACCTGCGGGTGCTGGGCCTGCAGCCCGTGCTGATCTCCATGGATAATTTCTATCTAAACCGGCAGGACGTGCCCCGGGATGAGAACGGGGAAATGGATCTGGAATCCCTGTACGCTCTGGATATCGACCTGTTCCGCCGCACGGTGCGCAGCCTGCTGGACGGCCGGGAAACCGGTATGCCCGCCTATGATTTCAGCACCGGCATGCGGCAGGACAACGCCTATACCCTGCGGATGCGCCGGGATCAGATGCTGATCGTGGAGGGCATCCACGGACTGAACCCCGTGCTGCACGAGGGCTTCCGGCCCGGCGAAATCTGCAAATTCTATCTGAGCGAGCTGACCTGCCTCAACCTGGACGACCACAACCGCATCCGCACCACCGACGCCCGGCTGCTGCGGCGCATCGTGCGGGACTATCAATTCCGCGGCACCACGCCGGAAAAGACCCTGGCCATGTGGGACAGCGTGCGCCGGGGAGAGGAAAAGTGGATCTTCCCCTTCCAGGAGCAGGCGGACATCGTGTTCAACACCGCGCTGCACTACGAGCTGTCTGTTCTGAAAAAGGTGGCCTACAAAATGCTGCAGTGCGTTTCCCAGGAGGATCCCAGCTATTTCATGGCGATCCGGCTGATCAAGATCCTCAATTATTTCCGCAGCGCGCCGGAGGACGCGCTGGCCGAAATTCCGCCCCTGTCGATCCTGCGCGAATTCATCGGCGGCAATACCTTTTACGATGAATAAAAGCCTCCGAAAAAATGAAGGAAACTCTGATGGAATGAGTTGGTTGGATGGTGTGTATATTTTACGTGAGATGCAAGCGTGAAAATCGAAGGTTTAGCGGCGCTGAATCGAGATTTTTACGCGCTGCAGACCGCACAAAAGATGCCGAAAGCCGTGCCGATGAATTCATCAGAGGTTCCTGCAAATTGGCATTGATAAATGACCGCCTCCTTGCGCACAATAGCCGCGAGGAGGCGATTTGCTTTGAAACGAACCATTTTTCTTTCCCTGCTCTGCCTGACGCTGGGCCTGATGCTGACCGGCTGCGCCAGCAGCGCCGACCCAGAGCCCACGCCCGGCGTCGGCATGGGCACCCCCGGCCCCAGTCCCATGGCCAGCACCATGCCCTCCGCCACGGAGGACGGCGGCCTGCTGGGGGATGTGAAGGACATGCTGGACGGCGACGATGACCGGCAGAAGATCACCACGGCGGAGGAAGCGCTGCGGGTATCCGGCCAGGTGCGGGACGCCGTGCAGAAGCTGACGGAGGTCGATACGGCCACGGCGGTGGCGCTGGGCGACACCGCCCTGGTGGGCGTCACCTTTGACAGCTCCTACAAGGGCGATGCGGACGACCGGCTGCGGGGCATGGTGCTGGAGCGGGCCCAGGCCATCCATCCGGGCATCCGCAACGTGGCGGTGGCGACGGATAAAGGCGTCATCGACGAGATTGCCAAGCTGTACCAGATGCTGCAAAACGGCACGGGCTACGCCACGGTAAAGGCCAACGCGGATACCCTGGTCCTGGGCCTGGAGCTGTTCGGCAAATAAATGAATCGCACTGTCCGCATGCTGCGGCGCACATTGCTGTGCGCCGTTTTCACTTGTCCGGCGGCCTGGCTGCGTCTGCCCGCCGCCCAGGGATTGCAGGCGCTGCTGACGCTGCTTTGGGCCATGCCGCGGCGCACAGCCCTCCCCCTGTGGCGGCCTGCCGGGGGCGGCTTTGGCGCGGGAACGGGGCGGGCCGTCTTTGCCCTGTGCCTCTCCCTGGCTCTCAGCGCGGCCCTGGGGCGGGCGGCAGCCTGGCTGGCCCCGCCGCCCCCGCTGGATGGATGGGCGCGGGCGCTGTGCCAGCTCTCCGGCTGCATGGCGCAGGCATATCTGATCCTGCGCGTACAGCGAACGGGCAGACGGCATTATGCCCTCTGCCCGATGGCGCTGGCCCTTTTCATCGCCTGTACGCGATGATCTCCATACCGGCCGGCAGCGGAGCGGACACGGCGCTGTCCGCCAGCTGCTCGTTGAAGGCCAGCAGCCTTTCCCGGGACAGGCGATAGCGCTTCATCACATCCCACAGCCGTTCATCCCCCTGAACGCGGTACAGGGAGACCGCGGCGCGTCCCGCGGGCACTTCCTCCTGAGCGGCGTCCGTAACGGCGAACACCGGCCGATAGCGCGCGCCCTGCCCCTGCAGACTGATCACATAGCGCACCTCCGCCCGATCCCCCGCCACAGGGGAGGCGTCCACATGGGAAGCGCGCAGGGTCAGCCTGTCGTCTGGCTGCAGGTCGGCGGAGAAGGTCATGCGGGCGGGCTCCTCCGCCGTATAGGATACGGGTATGCCGCTGTCCTCCGTCATATAGATCAAAGTGGTGCGCAGCAGCAGATCCGCCTGCAGCTTGCCCTCCAGGTTTTTGGCGCCCGCCAGCACCGGCTGCACAAAGGCCGCCAGCACCGTTTTGATGCGGGGCTGCTCGCCGGGCAGGCTCAGCTGGAGCACGCCGCTTTCCGCCGTCTGCTCGTTGACGTGCCCCACGCAGAAGCTCATGCGCTCCCCGGAGGGGATCAGCAGGCTGTTTCCTTCGCCGAATACGTCGCTGACCACAGCGGTCGTCTGATCCCGCAGGGCCTGCACCCGCACGGAAAGGCCCACCTCCGCCCGCAGGATGCGGCTGTCGCCGTTTTCCTCCAGCGCTGCGGCCACGTCGGTGACGGCGGCGGAAGCAGAGAGCATCTCCCCCGGCTCACCGTGCAGGGTGACCTGCTGCTCAAAGGGCAGGCTGTGGCGGGTGTATACCAGCGGCCTGCCCGGCAGCGCGCTGGCATGGCACACCGTCAGATCGATCATGCCCGTAACGGTGGCCCGGCCATCCGCGCCGCCCAGGATATCCTCCACCCGGGCCTCGCCCTCCCCCAGCAGGGCCTCCTGCGCCTGCAGGGCCTGGGAGATTTCAAACTCGCCCTTGATCAGCCCCTGGGCCTCGCCGCCGCCCACGGTATGCTGCACCGTCAAGGCTTCCGTCAGCACCTGGGCCCCCGGCTCCTCCACCGCGGATACCACGCTGACCGCATGGGTTTCCGCCGCCTCGGCGGATACCGTCAGCTCTGCGCGCATCAGCAGCCGGCCGTTGAACACCCGGGCGGAAACCGCCGTGACCTCGCACACCGGCTCGTACTGCGCCCCAGCGTCGGAGGCCGCGGCCGTGAGCTGCCGCGAAAAATCCCGCATCTCCTCCACGCTGTGCACGTGGGTCAGATCGCCCTGGGCATACAGGGCGCGAAACGTCACCCGTCCGCTGACCGTGACCCGGCTGCCCACCGCCTCCGCCGTCAGGGGCAGCGCCTGCGCCGCCGTATAAAAAAGAAGCACCTCGTCCCGCAGGCCGCCCGGCAAGGCCGCTTCCGCCTCCACCGCGGTCTGCTGGGCGGCGGCCCGCAGCAGGCTGCCCGCCTCGATGGTTTCCCGCTTGATCTGCACGCTCATCGTACCGTCCCCCTTTGATTACTGCTTCAACCTATGAGCCGCAGAGGCCGGATATGCGAACAATTTGTAAATATTCTAAAAAACGTGCGGTTTACAGGGGAAAAAACCGCGATGTTTTGTTCCTGTATCCCTTGCGCTGCACGGGTTTTTGTGATATACTTCTGTCACAGGCTGAAGATGCATAGTGAGGTCGTTCATGCTGTATGCCTATCAAATGCGCGCCCATTCCAATGCGCGCTACCAGCAATCGCTGCTTTCCCTGGCGCAAAAGGAGCTGTGCTGCATGCTTTCCGCCTGCGGCATACAGACCGAGGTTTGCCCGCACACACTGGGCGGAACGCCTTTTTTATGCTTTGAAGCCCCTGACCTGACGCCCGACCAGCGCGCCTTTCTGACCGGGCACAGCGCCCTGTATATGACCGCTTTTCTGGAGGCGGAGGGCCTGCTGCGTCCCGTTGAAGGACCGCCGGCCTCCTGGCTGCCGGACGATATGCCCGAAATACTGAAATACAAGGGCAAAACCAACGCCGCCTTTACCCGCATGCTGCTGAACCTGGCGCTTTCCGCCGGCGGTCAGTGGAACGCGCGCGGTGTGCGAACGCTGGATCCCATCTGCGGCCGGGGCACCGCGCTGTACTGCGCCCTGGGCCGGGGAATGGACGCTATGGGCATCGACAGCGACAGGAAAAGCATTCAGGAGGGCATCGCCTTTACCCGCAAATGGCTGCAATTCCATCACATCAAGCACACTGTGGCCCAAAGCAGCTACACCCTGCCGGGCGGGAAAAGCGCCCCGGGCACGGTGATCAGCATCTGCCGCCCTGAAGCGGAAAAGCCCTGTGATATGACCTTTCTGCTGGCGGACACCCGGAATACCGCCGCGCTGACCCGCCGCCAGCGGGTGCACGCGCTGACCGCAGACCTGCCCTATGGCGTGCAGCATGCCCCCCGGGAACATGGCCGCATGGATTCGCTGCCGTCGCTGCTGCGGGATTGCCTGCCCGCCTGGCGGCAGGCCCTGCTGCCGGGATGCGCAGCAGCCATCGCCTTCAACACCTATACCCTGCCCCGCGAGACGCTGGAGAAGGCGGCCTTGGACGCGGGTTTCATCCTGCCCCCGGAGCCGATATACCATGATTTTTCCCATTGGGTGGAGCAAGCTGTCAACCGCGACGTGCTGATCGCCCGCAATCCGGATCAATGACCATATTTAGGAGGAAAAGAGATTGTATAGCAAGGAAGCCTTTGAAGCAATGACGGTGGTTGAGCTGCGCGGCATCGCCCGTGAAAACGGCGTGACGCTGAGCGCCGGCATTTCCAAACAGGGGATCATCGAACGACTGTGCAGCGCCCTGATCAAGGAAGAAACGCCCGCGCCCCAGCCGGCGGAGCCCGCCCCCGCGGTGCGCCGCAGCGCCTCCATCGTGACCGACGATGAGGATACCCCCGTGCTGACACCCAACGCACCCTACAGCCGCAGCGCGGCTCCCCGGCCCGCTTCCGTCTCCGCGCCGCTTTCCACCGCGCCCTCGCCCGGCCAGCCCACCATCAACCGGGGCAACATTCCGGGCACCAACAAGCCTGTTTTTTCACTGGAGGGCGTGCGCGCCTGGCATAATCCGCGCACCTATCAGCAGCCCGGCACCAGCAGCTATTCGCAGCATACCAACACCTATACCCAGCCCCGGCCCCAGGCCCCGGCTGGCTACGGTCAGCAGCGCCCGGCCCAGCGGCCCGCCCCCACGGTATCCCGCTTCGGCCCGGACGCCGTGACCAGCAGTAACGAAGAGGACGCCGCCCAGGAGCCGCCGCGTCACACCGCCTATGGAGCGGAAAGCCGCCCTGCCTACGGCGGATATCAGAGCGATTACCGCGCCCGCCGCGACCCGGCTCCCACCCCCGCGCCCGCCGTGGCCCTGCCGGAGCTGCTGGCCTCCTCCGACATCATTGACGACAGCGGTATCCTGGAGATTCAGGAAGAAGGACACGGCTATCTGCGCACGGGCAATTACCTGCCCGGGCCCCGGGATATTTACGTTTCCCCCGCCCAGATCCGCCGCTTCCATCTGCAGACCGGCGACCGCGTAAGCGGCAAGGTGCGCCCCCGGCGGGAGAACGAGACCCACAGCATGCTGCTGTACATCACCGAGATCAACGACGTGGACGCCCAGGATGTGAAGACGCCCGATCCCTTTGAATCGCTGACCCCGGTGTATCCCTCCAAGCAAATTCACCTTTCAAAAAAAGCGCCCCATAACACGCTGCTGCGGGCCATCGATCTGCTGAGCCCAATCGGCTTCGGCCAGCGGGCCATGATCATTGCGCCCCCCCGCTGCGGCAAAACGGCGCTGCTCACCGACATGGCGGTTTCCATTCACGCCCAGTATCCCGACGTGCAGCTGATGAGCCTGCTGCTGGGTGAGCGGCCCGAGGACATTACCATCGCCCGGGACGCCCTGCCGGGGGACGTGATTTACGCCGGGTTCAACGAGCCCATGGAAAACCACGTGCGCACCGCCGCGCTGACCTATGAGCGCGCCATGCGCCTGGCGGAGCAGAAGAAGGATGTGGTGCTGCTGGTGGACAGCCTGACAGCCCTGTGCCGCGCCTGCAGCGAATGCGCGCCCCAGAGCGTGCGCATCCTCAGCGGCGGCCTGGCCGCCGGTTCCCTGGCTCGGCCCAAGCGCCTGTTCGGCGCGGCCCGCAGCCTGCGGGAAGGCGGCAGCCTGACCATCGTTGCCATCATGCTGGCCGACACCGGCATTCCGCTGGATCACGCCATCGCGGAGGAATTCCGCGGCACCGCCAATATGGAATTGTACCTGAACGCGAACGGCCAGATTGACTATGCCCGCAGCATGACCCGCAACGGCGACGCCATGCTGAGCGCCGACGCCCGGGAGGCCATGACCGCCCTGCGCAGCGCCCTCAAGGAGAAGGGCGGCGAAGCCTTCTCCGCCCGGCTGAACGACCTGCTGCGCGACACCTCCAGCAACAGGGAGCTGATCAAGCTGATCCTTCAAAACGAATTCTGAGAGAGGACGCACACCGCCCAGCCCAGCCGGTCGGCGCTGACCGCCGCCTGCCACCCCGGCGGCACGGAAAAATCCGCACCGTCCGGGCCCATCGCGGCGCACAGTATCCAAAGGCTGCCGCCGGAGGGCAGCGCCAAACGCAGCGTGCCCGCCTGATGCAGCGCCGCCAGGTATTCCTCCAGGCAGACATCCAGCACATGCATGGCGGCGGCATGGGCGCGCCCCACATAGCGCCAGTGCAGCGCCTCCCCGCTGACGCCGGTGATCTCCGCCTTATCGGGCGGATACCGGCGGATGAAGCCAAACCGCCAGCCGTTTTGCAGCAGCCAGCGGCCATCCGGCGTACGGGCCATGGGGTCGGCCTGCGACCAGTCCAGCGCCCCTTCCAGCCGCACGTCAAAGGCGGTCGCCAGCTGATGCTCGCTTTCCCCACTGGGCGGCACATCCTCCTCCGCCTGGCGCAATGCCGCCTCCAGCGGCAGCGTTGCCTGATAGCGGAGGAAAGCGTTCGTTTGCAGCGCCGTTTGCTCCGCGGGGGAACGCATCCCCTCCGTGATCCAGGCGGATACCAGCGGGTTTTCCTGCGTCAAGGCGCACAGGGCATATATGGTTTCCTCCGACAGGGCCACGCGCTCCGCCGCCGGAACGTAGAGCCCCACCAGGCTGCGCACCCGGCGCGCCTGCTGAGCGGGCACATCCGCCCCCAGCGCCGCGCCGCGGCCCACGTACAGCAATAAGCCCGCGTTCAGCTCCTCCGCCGTCCAGTGGATCCATTCCCCAGCGGGAGCAGCCTCGCCCGCGTACAGACAATAGCCGTCCCGCTGCCGGAGCGGCATTGGCGCGGCCGTTTGCACCGCCGGCATGGGAAAGCACGCGCCGGCAGCCAGCAGCACCGCCAGCCCCGCCAGGGCCAGCAGCAAAGAGATACGAAGCGATCTGTTCATTCCAGCGCCCCCCTTCGCGGTCTATTCTGCCCGAAGCACGCAGGCGCTATACATCCCCCACACAAGGAGGTACATATGAGCATTACCACATCTTCCTTCGGCATTGGCCCGGACGGACGGGAAGCCACGCTGTTCACCCTGAAAAATAAAAGCGGCGCTTATGTGACGCTGTGCGACTACGGCGCGCGCATCGTTTCCATTTACGTGCCCGATCGGGAGGGCAGGCTGGCGGACGTATGCGTGGGCTTTGATGACGTGGCCCGCTACGCCGCCCCGGGCGGCACCTCGGTGGGCGCGGTCATCGGCCGGGTGGCCAACCGCATCGGCGGCGCGCGCTTCACCCTGAACGGCAGGGAATACAGTCTGCCCGCCAATGACGGCCCCAACTGCCTTCACGGCGGGGCCGGCTTTCACACCCACTGGTGGGACTCCCAGTGCCACGAGGGGCCGGAGGCGGACATGGTGACCTTCCGCTATGAGAGCGCCGACGGGGAGCAGGGCTTCCCCGGCAAAATGACGGTGGAAGCCACCTACGCCTGGACGGATGAATGCGACCTGTGCGTCAGCTATCACGCGGTCAGCGATCAGGATACCCTGTGCAATCTGACCAACCACACCTATTTCAACCTGAGCGATGAGGAAAACGTGCTGGATCACACCCTGCAGCTGAACGCCGGGCGCATCACCGTGACCGATGACGCGCTGATCCCCACCGGGGAGGAGCGGGACGTGACCGGCCTGCCGGTGGATCTGCGCGCGCCCATCAGGCTGCGGGATGGCCTGGCCCGCTCCGCCGAATATCCGCTGATGGAGAAAAAGAACGGTTACGATTTCAACTTCCGCATCGACGGCGAGGGGCTGCGGCTGCACGCCGTATTGGCCTCGGAAAAGAGCGGCCGGGTCATGCACGTTTGCTCCACAGAGCCCTGCGTGCAGCTGTACACCGGCCAGCATTTCAACACCACCGGCCACGGCGGACGGCCCTACGGCCCCTGGATCGGCGCGGCGCTGGAGACCCAGCACCACCCCGACGCTATCCATCACCCCGACTTTCCCAGTGTGGTGCTGAAGGCCGGGG
>Ga0079305_1002247_pt1 | contig 17953 bp, 17 predicted proteins | sample LMS_cellobiose_e_FD_79183 | JGI IMG/M metagenome (GOLD analysis project Ga0079305, IMG submission 79183) | Rumen-fistulated moose microbial communities from Alaska, USA - LMS_cellobiose_enrichment | ecosystem: Host-associated > Mammals > Digestive system > Stomach > Rumen fluid ... | reverse complement strand
TGAGGCAGCAGGCTGCCATGGTCAGGTTGTACTTGGTGCCCTCCTCGTCAATGAACTGGTTCATGGCCACAGGCAGGGTGCGCAGCCGCCAGTTGGAGAGGAATACCAGCGGATCCAGATAGGAATTCCAGGAATCCAGAAACTGCACCGTGGCCAGCGCGCCCAGGGTGGGCAGCACCATGGGCAGCATGATGCTGAACCACGTTCTGTATTCTCCCGCGCCGTCGATACGGGCGCTCTCCCGCAGCTCGTCCGGTACGCCCGTAAAGGCCTGCCGCATCATGAACACCGCCGATACGGCGATCAGCTTGGGCAGGATGATGGGCAAATGGGTGTTGGTCAGCTTCAGCTCAGTAAAGATCACAAAACGGGGAATCAGCGTAAGCTGGGAAGGAATCATCATTTGGGACAGGTACAGCAAAAACAGGAATTTGCTGCCACGGAACTTCAGCTTGGCGAAGGCATAGCCCGCCATGCTGGCTGTGCCCACCGAAATGACCGTATTCACGATGGAAACCTTGATGGAATTCCAGTAAGCCAGCAGAAAATGATAGTTGGTAGCGTTGCCGATGCTGACACCCAGCACGCGCAGATAGTTATCCGGATACCAATATGCCGGTATCCACCGAATGGGAACGGTCATCACATCGCGTTGCTGCTTGAAGGAGGCAGAGATCATCCAGACAAATGGCAGCACCATCAGCACGGCAAACAAGCAAATGAAGATTGTAAACGAAGCGTTTGCAACGCGCCTGCCGATCTTTTGCCTTTGAATCTGGCGTAAGGTCTCCTGCGATACGGTATGGTTCACGGTGCTGCCTCCTTTCCCTATTCTCTGTTTTCATTATGCTTCCACTGGATGATGGTGATGATCAGCAGCATGATGAACAGCACCACCGCCACCGAGGAGGCATAGCCCATGCGATAGTACGAGAATGCGGTTTTATAGATGTAGTAAACCATTGTATAGGTGGAATAGCCCGGACCGCCGCCCGTCATGACGTTGACGGTGCCGAACACCTTGAAGCTGCCAATGATGCCGGTGATGGTCAGAAAGAAAGTGGTTGGCCGCAGCAGCGGCACGGTGATGCGGAAAAACTTCTGCACGCCGCTGGCGCCGTCGATGTCCGCCGCTTCATACAGATCGGCAGGCAAGCCCTGGATGGCCGCGCTGTAGATGAACACGCGATAACCCAGTCCGCTCCAGACGCCCACCAGCATCACGGCGGGCAGGGCCCAATCGTAATTGGCCAGGAAGCGGGGCGGGTTTTGCCAGCCCAGGGAGCGCATCATCTGGGTGAAGGGGCCATAGCTGGAGTACAGGGCGATCCAAATAGCCGAGGTGGCCACAATGTTGCAGATATGGGGCATGTACATGGCGATGCGCACGCCATTGGCCATTCTGCTGTGGCAGAAACGGTCGATCATTACAGCCAGCACAACGGCAAGTATCAGGCCGATGGGTACGGTGACCACTGTATAGATCACCGTGTTTTTTAGGGAGGCAACAAACCATTTATCTGTCCATAAGGACTGAAAGTTGGAAAAGCCGATGAAATTCCAGTTTCCAAGCCCCTGAATAAAGTTCCAGTCCGTCAGGCTGATATAGAGCGAAATGATCATCGGCCCCAGGCTGAAACACAGCATCGCAAGCAGACTGGGCAGGACAAAGGAAAAATTGATCACCTCATTTTTGGCTTTCAATCTGTTTTTTCTCTTTTTTATGTTTACCTGCATTTTCATCACCCTGTAAAAAATATGATCCTGCGGGTCCCCTCCGCAGAGGAAATCCCTCTGCGGAGGGGGCCCGCAGGCCGGCAGGCCAGCCTGCGGGAGGGATTGCATTATTTTGCCATGGCATTCTGAATCAGCTGATCAGCTTCCGTCTTCAGCTGTTTGAGCGCTGTTTCGGCATCGGTCTGGCCGTAGAGCACACTCTCATACGCTTCGATGAACAGGGTGCCGATTTCGCTCTGGGCGTAGTTGGGCATGTTCAGGGCATAGGCTGCGCGGGTCTTTTCAACGTCCATATAGGCGATGATGGAATCCACATCAAACACGCCTTCCGCGCCGTAGGTCATCGCTTCTACGATGGCATCGGGATCGAAACCCTTCCACAGCGGGATGCGGCCGCCCTTGGCCAGGGGCGCCATGCCGCCCATGATGTACCACAGGACAAAGTCCATGCACTCCTGGGGATAAGCCGTCTTGCTGCTGACGCAGATCAGGTCGCCGGCGCCGTTATAGATGTCGTGCTTGCCGTACTTGGCCAGGTCAGCTTCCTCGATCACGGGAGCGGGGATGATGGCGGTGGTGAAATCATGGGGATAGGTTTCCAGGTCCTTAATGATGCGGATCTGGGAAATGGCGGGGGTCATAGCCGCTTTGCCTTCCAGGTACATGGTAGGCAGGGATAGGTTATCGGCTACTTCTTCTTCCAGAGAGGGGGCCCATCCGTTTTCCATCGTCTTGTCAATCAGCTCCAGGGCGGCGATGAATTCGGGCTGATCAAAGGCGGTGGCAGTGCAGGTTTCATCGACGTAGTTGCCATAGGGCTTGTTGTATGCCGTCATGAAGTTGCGGGTGGTATCGCCCATGGTGACCACGTTCCAATACATGCCGTATACTTTGTCAATGCCTTCGCCATGGGTCAGCTTTTCCACAGCATCCAGGTACTCGGCGTAAGTCCAGCCGTTCAGGGGCAGGGGAATGCCGGCCTCCTCAAACATCTGCACGTTGGCAAACCAGTACAGCTGGTTTTCATACTTAGTGGGCACGGCCCAGTAGCGGTCCTTATACACATACTGCGCGACGGACGCCTCGCCCAGCTCCGCCACCGGGTCAAAGCCCGCCGCGGCCAGATAGTCGGTCATGTCCAGCAGAACGCCGGAATCCACGCGGGGGATCAGGCGTCCGGTGCCGCCATATCCGATGAACACGTCCACCATGCCGCCTGCGCTCAGATAGGTATCCAGCTGCAGGTTGCCATCGGCGTTGTTCACATAGCGGGTGTATTCAAACTGGATGCCCTTGTCCTTCATCAGTTCGTTGTAGGTGTCAACCATTTCCTGATATCCGTATTCCGGCTGCACACCGGACCACAGATGCAGCGTGATGGCTTCTTCCGCCTGGGCTGCGGTCAAGCCGGCCATCAAAGCCATCAGCATGGAAAGACACATCAGGAGAGAGACGATTCGTTTCATTTTGCGCACATCCTTTCAATATATTTGCAAAGCGGCTCATGCGCTTTAGCAATTCTGTTCATACAGCCGCACTTCAAACACCCGTGCTTCCGGGCTGCCGTTTGTGGCGTGAATTTCCAGGCGGACGCTGTCGCAGCAAGCGGCCTGGCGCAGCGGAACGCGGCACAGGCGCAAGTGGTTATTGCGCACTTCCTGCCGTCCCACCTCTTGGCCGTTCAGGGTCAGCACAATGGTGAAGTCACGCACCAGCTCGGGCGGAACGCCGATGACCTGCTGTTTCTGCCGCTTGGAAGACAGGGCGATTCTCTTTTCAATATTGAAGTTGGAATCAAAGGTGATCTGCACCATACCTACGCTGGCCGGCGCGGGCAGATCCAATTGCAGCCATTCTCCGGACGCATCGAGACCGGCGGAACGCCAAGCATTTGTCGCGCCGTCAATGGCGCGGGTGACGCCGGAAAGGATGTTTTCCGCTTCGTATCCATTCTGGTGGGAAGAAGCGCTGACGCTGCAGCCGCGCGCCAGGTCCATTTCGTCCTCATTTTTCAGGCAGGGCAGGTAGCAATCGTCACGCAGAAGGGTTTGCTGCAGTTCATGCACGCTGATGCTGCGGATGTCCACTTTTTTGCCGATGGACTGGGCGGCCGCGGTGCCGATTGCCTGTCCGCCGATGGCGCAGGTTCCCATAACGCGGCTGGAGGCCATAGCGAGCTTGCTGGCGCTCAGGCTGCGGCCGGAAATGAACAGGTTTTCAAATCCTTTGGCCAGATAGCAGCGGTAAGGAATATCATACGATCCGGGAAACTCATACACATCGGCAGGGAAACGATCCACGTCTTTCAGACCGTGGGGAGCGTGATTGTCAATCTGCCAGCCGCCATAGGCGACCACATCCTCAAAACGACGGTTGGTGAACACATCGTTTTCCGTCAGCATGTAATCGCCTTCCATGCGGCGGCTTTCCCTTGTGCCGGGCAGCATGCCTACCCATTGCAAAGCGAAGTTGGCGGCGCTTTGATCCACGTTTTTGATATGATTCCATACGCCGTACACTGCTTTTACAAGATCGTCGCGGATGTCTTCATATTCGCTGATGATATCCTCCTGCTCGCCGGTCAATTCGATCCACCAGAAGCCGAAATCCGGGCAATAGCCGTCATACATCATACGCAATTCACTGGGGTCAGCCCGCTCCAGCACCTCCTGAGGAACATCGGGGCCGTGCTTGCGCAAGCGAAGATCGTATTCCGTATATTCGTTGATGTGGGCAGGCGGAATGAATTCAACGGGATGGCCCATGTCCTTGGCCTTGAACAGCAGCGTATTGCCCATCCGGCGGTTGTTCGCCTTATCCGGCGCATGGGGTTCGCCGAATTCCCGCTTTCCTTCGCTGCCCGTTCGATAGGGAGCGCCCACGAAAGCGCCCAGGGTGCCGTTGCCCGTACAGTCCGCAAAAATGTCCGCTGTAAAAAACAGGTGCTTTTCCGTCGTCAGCTGATAGCATTCTATTTCACGTACCTTTGCCCCCTCCGCCTTGGCGGAATGCATGGAGGTGTTCAGATACAGGGTCAAATTGGGCTGGTATTTTGCTGCGTCAAACAGTACCGCATCCCAGATGGAGAAGCAGAAATCATCGTTTACCCGTTTGTTGTTCAGCATCAGCTCATGCAGAATACCGCCTTCATTCAATTCGGGTTTCTGCTGGTTTTCGCTGGCGCCGCAGATGTGCATGCGCACCTCGCTGCTGGCGTTGCCTCCAAGCACAGGGCGATCCTGCACCAGCGCGGTTTTCGCGCCGTGGCGCGCCGCGGCAAGCGCCGCGCAAAGCCCCGTCATTCCACCGCCTACAACAATAAAATCGTAATGTGCATGAGCTTCCTTAAAATTTCTCATAGCTGTTTTCCCCTCAATCATGTTTTCCGGGCAATTCATCGGTTGCTATGTATAAAGTATAACATTCTGCTAAATAGCTGTCAATATGTATTTAATAAAAAACATAAACGCCCCTAAAGTTACTAATAATAGATACATAATACCCGAAATATATTTATCTTGCTATTTGTATGAAACATGATATAATATTATTACTCTGAAAAGCAGGTGAAGTAAGGCATGAAACGCTATGAGGAAGTAATAGAATATGTGCGCAGGCAGATTCAAACCGCTGCCTGGCCTGTAGGGTATAAATTGCCTCGGGAAGTGGACCTTTGCGAGCAGCTGCAAGTCAGCAGAACAACTATCATCCATGCATTCAGGCAGCTGGTTGACGAGGGCTTGTTAAAACGGGTTAAAGGAACAGGCACTTTTGTACGCCACCAGCAGATGTTTGAGAATACCAGCATTTATATCAATAGCTTTTTCCAAGAGCTGCAGGCCCGCGGGATCAACGTGGTAACGGAGATTATTGAGTTTCATCCCCTTTCGCACCCGGACGCTGCGCTGCTTGAAAAATTGATGCTGCCGGAGGGATCCGAGGTATATGTGCTCTCTCGCCTTCGCTATGCAGAAGATGGCTTTTATACCGGGCCGATTGTATTGAGTACCACCTATTTTTCCGGCGCCATTGGCCGGATTGTCTATAAGCATGATTTGACGAAAGAGTCTCTGACAAACATTTTCAATGCGAATAATTTATACCGCCCCTTTATGAAAAAAAGAATCTCAGCCGTTGCTTTACAAGGCCGTGAGCAGCGTTTGCTGGGGGCAAAGCCGGAAGATCTGGCCTTGTTTATCTGCTCCACGAGCCGTACACGGGATGGCAAGGTGGTGGAATACAGCGAAAGCTATTATCCGATTGACCGGAACGAGTTCTTTATTGATGTAAACGCTGACTGAAAGTTTCATAGGATCTCTGCCAAGATTAGAGCTGAATACAGCAAGAAAAAGAGCGCGGAGCTTCGGCTCCGCGCTCTTGTACTGTTTTGACTTTGTGCCTTACTCCTGCTCCGCCGCGGCCATGGCGGCCATGGCCTTCAGGCGGCGCTCGGTCACGATGGGCAGCTCCACAAAGGGCTTCACGCCCGCCACGGCGTTCTTGGGCTGGATCTCCGTATCCGCATGGTCAGTGTCGATCAGGGTATAGCGGTCGTTGCCCATGCCCAGTTCCTTCATATAGGAGAGCTGCCGCAGACCGTGCCGGGTGATGATGCGCTCCCGCAGGGCGTTGCCATCCGCCTCGGACAGGGCGAATACCAGGTCGATGCAGGCCTGATCCAGCGCCAGGATGTCATTGGAGGCCAGAATGCCGATGTTGGGGGTGACTACCTTTTCCGCCAGGCAGCCGGCGCAGTCGCAGTCCACGCTCATGTTGCGCATCACGTTGATAAAGGTGATATTTTTGCCAAAGTGATCCACCGTGGCCTTGGTGGATTCGCTGATGCGCTCCATCAGCTCCTCCTCGGCGATGGTCCACATATCCTCCTCGCCGCCCTTGCCGGCCAGGCGGGAATGGATCATGGCCTTGCCGATTTTTCCGTCGGCGCAGCCGATGCCAATGTTCTTGTTGCTGCCGCCGAAGCCGCCCATGGTGTGGCCCTTGAAGTGGGTCAGCACCAGCAGGGAATCGTAATTCAGCATGCTCTTGCCCACCGACATTTCGGTGAACCATTTGCCGCCCTTCACAGGCAGCATCACGGTGCCCTCGGCGTCGGTGATGTCCACGGGGCAGAATGTCCAGCCGTTCACTTTCAGGGTCTCACGGTGTTTTTCGGTGGTATCCCGGTCACCGGCGTAATAGGTGTTGGTTTCGATGATGGTGGCCTGGGGCAGCTCCTTTTCCACCAGGTTCTGCACCCACTCGTGGGGGATGATGTTGGGGCCGAACTGCTCGCCGGTGTGCAGCTTGATGGCCGCTTTGCCGGTGATGGCCGCGCCTACGCGCTGATACATTTTCTGCAGGCCCGCTGCGGAAAGATCCCGGGTGAAATAAACCACGGAGGCCTCGCCCGTGCGCTCGTTGAAGGGAATATACTTGTCACCGCCCACGCCGGGCACAGGATTGTTTTGGTTCATAAAAATTCCTCCTTGCTTGATTTCTGCGTTTATTATAGCAGAAAAAAGGCTGTTTGCGCAAGCGGGTTGACAGGGGAAAGCGGACAGCGTACAATAGACGCGGAAAAAAGACACGGGAGGAGAAATATCCATGGAATGGATGATCGATACGGCCAATCTGGAGGAGATTCGGCAGGCGCTGGAGGTTTTCCCGGTGGAGGGCGTGACCACCAACCCTACCATTTTGAAGGCCGAATGGCCCATGAAATATGACGAGCACCTGCGCGCCATCCGTGCCCTGTGCGGGCAGCGCACCCTGCATGTGCAGCTGGGCTCCGATACCTGGCAGGGCATGGTGGAGGAGGCGGAGCGCATCCGCCAGATGATCGACCGGGATGTTTATCTGAAAATCCCTGTCACCGAGGAGGGCTTGCACGCCATCCGCGTGCTGGCGGCCCGGGGCGTGCACGCGACGGCCACGGCTATTTATTATCCTCTGCAGGGCATGCTGGCGGTGTCCGCCGGGGCGGATTACCTGGCGCCCTACTGCAACCGCATGGAGAACAATGAGATCGACTTCGGCAAGGCCATTTCCCAGATCCGCCACATGATCGACCGGGATGGCTATAAAGCTAAGATCCTGGCGGCCAGCTTCAAGCACGCCGGCCAGGTGACGAAGGCCATCGACTGCGGCGCGCACGCCGTTACCGTGCAGCCCGCCCTGCTGCGCGGCGTGCTGGGCTCCGCCCTGGTGACCGACGCCGTGCGCACCTTCAACGCCCACAACGCCCTGGTAACGGGAAAGGCGTAAGCGAATAGAGCGGGGGATACTAATCCCAATCAAGAATTGTACAAACAGAAATTTGACGGGGAAAGGATAGGACGGGAGCGTTCCTTTTCGGGCGGACGAAAAGGAACCGAAAAGGGCTGCGTTAGTGGCCGTAAAAGCCGCAGACGCAACGAGCAACAAGGCCGCCGTCCACCGCTTCCGGGCAGCCAGCTTTGCTGGCGCGCTGTGCGCAAAGCGCACAGCGAAAACCGGCGTCAGGCCGGAGAAAATGAGTAAACTCATTTTTCCGGACTGCCGCCGGTTTTCTTATGCCCGGAAGCTCTCTTGGCGTCATCCAGGTTTCGGGCGCAAGCTGTTTGTTGTTGTTTTCAAGCCGGTTCGTCTGCCGGGATTCCAAAGGGATGAAATCCCTTTGGCGCAGGTCTGGGCGCGCGGAGCGCCCAGCGTCTCCCTTCGTACTCCTTACTTGGTCAGCTTGGTGGTGTACAGCAGGCCCATATCCCACAGCATACTGCTGGACAGGTACTTGTCGCGGATGTCGCGGGAGCCGATGAAGGCTTTCTCGGTGTCCTCCCAGCTGATGTCGATATCGGCGGGCACCATGGGCATGCCCAGATCCTTCATCATGGCCGCGATGGTTTCGGTTTCGGGCAGCTCCTCGGCGATGAAGCGCTGGATCTCGTCCCAGCCGTCGATGATCTTGTCCAGCCGCTTTGCGTGGCGGGCCTTGTCATTCTTGTGGAAGATGGTGTGCTCCTGGGTGATCACGGTTTCGGCGGCCTTGCCGAAGATATCGCGGATCATGGCTTCCCATTCCTCGTTGGAGAAGTTCTCGATGAATTTTTCCGCCGTGGCGCGGTCGGGCTTCATCTTGCGGATCTGATCGTACAGCTTGAGGGTGAGCAGCGTGCCCACGCCCACCTGGATGCCGTGCAGCTCGTAGGGCGTGCCCCGATCCAGGGCCATCATCTCCCACAGGTGGCTGAAATAGTGCTCCAGGCCGCTGGCGGGGCGGCTGATCTTGGCGTAGCTCATGGCGATGCCGCTCAGCACCAGGCCTTCCACGGTGGCCTGCACGGCCTTTTCATCCCGGGTTTTCAGGCCAGGGGCGTTCTCAACGACTTTGCGCAGGCTTTCCCGCATCAGGCCGGCGATGTTCTCGCAATAGTATTCGCCCGTCACCAGGTTGCTGATGCGCCATTCGCACAGGGCGATGTACTTGGCCAGCATATCGCCAAAGCCCGCCCACAGCATGCGCATGGGCGCGTTTTTGATGATGTCGATATCGCAGATGATGGCGGCGGGGGCCGCATTGTACAGCGATACCTTGATGCGGTCGCGGATCATGGAGGAGGAGTTGCTGGCGTAACCGTCCATGCTGGGGGCGGTGCCCACGATCATCTGCTTCACGCCCACGGCGTGGCTCAGCACCTTGCAGCAGTCGTTGATCACGCCGCTGCCGATGCCCATCACGCAGTCGCAGGCGGGGTCAAAGGCCATGGTCAGCGCGCCCACGGCGTGCTCGTCAGGTTCCACGTGCTCGCTGGTGAAGCAGTACAGGGTGTATTCGATGCCGGCGTTCTTCAGCACAGGCTCCACAGCCCCCCAAGCGGCGGCCTTGGTGTTCACATCGCACACGATGAAGGGTTTGGTGCCGCCGATGGCGCGCAGGCCGTCGGGAATGTATTTCACGGCGCCGGGCTCGATTTTCAGAAAGTCCATCACCATCTGGTGGCGGCGGCCGCAGGCGCATTCGTGGCCTTCCTTTTCAATCAGGGTGCTCAGTGAAGCCTTCGCAAAATCGATCATGTATTCTCACGTTCCCTTCTGAATTATTGAGGATTATTGCGTATCAATATCGGCAATTAGCATTGTAATCCCTTTGATATTTTTTGTCAATCGTTGGTGCGCCGATTGATGCAAACGGCACGAAAGCGCGCAATATCGATCATAAATGTGCAAAAACGCATTGCAAAGCCCGGGGCGCGGCGCTATAATAATGCGGGAAAGGTGGTGAAGGGCTGTGTTTGAGGAAGAGAGGCACGAGCAAATCGTGCAGCTGCTGCGGGACGGGCGGATGGTTTCTGTCAATGAAATGGCCAAGCGCCTGTTCGTGAGCGAGGCGACGGTGCGCCGCGACCTGACCGCCCTGGAAAAGGACGGCGTGGTGCGGCGCGTGTACGGCGGCGCGGTGCTGCTGGGCAAAAACCGCGATGTGCCGCTGTTGATGCGCGAAACGGAGGCGCTGGAGGCCAAGCAGCGCATCGGGCGCGTGGCCGCCTCCATGGTAAAGGAAAACGACGTCATCGTGCTGGACGCCTCCAGCACGGTGTACAGCATGATCCCCTATCTGAAGGATTTCAAAAACGTGTGCGCCATCACCAGCGGGCTCAAAACCGCCCTGGCCCTGGGGGAGCGGCATATCAAAACCTATCTGACCGGCGGCATGATGATCGACAACAGCTATTCGCTGATCGGCGGCCATGCGGAGGAGATGATCCGCAACCTGAACGCGGACATGCTGTTTTTCTCCTGCCGCGGGGTGACGGAGGACGGCCGGATGACAGATTCCTCCGTGGAGGAGGCCCAGCTGCGCCGACTGATGTTTGCCCATGTGAAGCGCAAGGTCTTTATGGCGGCGGGCAATAAAATCGGCCGGGATTACTTCTATGTGCTGGGCCGGGTGAACGAGATGGATGATGTGATCTGCGATCAGCCCGTGCCTGCGGCCTTCACGGCGCCCACCGCCATGGGCCGCGCGCCGCGCGTCTGGCTGGGGGAGTAAAGGAGACGCTTCCCGTTTCCGCGCCGCAAAAAAACAATGCGCAGCCTGCTTTTCCGGCAGGCGGCGCATCTTTTTTGTCCTTTGCCGCACTTGTCTGATTTTTACCGGAAAATCCATTGACGAAATGACTGAAATGGCCTATAATATCCCTAACCAGACAAGTAACTGAAATGAAATACCTTTGGAGGAGAGAGTATGAAGCATTATATAGCAATCGACTCGGGCGGCAATAAGACGGACGCCGTTCTGTTTGATCAGGCGGGCAATGTGATCGCCTGTGAGTTTGGCCGCGGCGCCAACGCGCTGGATATCGGCCCTACGGAAGCCAGCGCGCGCATCTGCGCGGCGGTGGATTCGCTGAAAACCCAACTCCCCGCCGGGGAAAAGCTGGGCGCGGTGTTCGGCAGCATTTCCGTTTCCTATTATTATCCTGAGATCGAGCAGCGGGCCGGCCAGCATGCGGGCGGCGCGCCCTGCAGAATGGACAGCGTGGTCAGCAGCGTGATGGCCGCCGTGCTGGGCAAGGAGGATGGCGTCTGCCTGATCTCCGGTACGGGCTCCTACTGCTGTGTGCGCAAAAAGAACGAGCACCGCTTCTACATCGGCAGCAGCGGCTACATGCTGGATACCGGCGGCAGCGGCTATACCCTGGGCCGGCAGGCGCTGATCGCCTCCCAGCGGGAGCGGGACGGCCGCGGCGAAAAAACCGTGCTGACCGAGCTGCTGGAAAAGGAGATGGGGGAGACCCTGCAGGAGCATCTGCCGGTGATTTACGCGGGCGGCCGCGCCTATGTTTCCTCCTTTGCCCATAATGTGTTCATCGCGCGCCGCCTGGGAGACAAGGTGGCTTCAAAGATCTTTGATGAGGGCGTGGCCTATTATGCCGAGGCGTTGCAGGCTGCGTACAAGCAGATGGGCGGCCCCTTCCGCGCGGCGCTGGGCGGCGGCATCTTCTTAAACTATCCGGAGTATGCCGAGGCGGTCAAGGCCACTGCGCCCGCAGGCTGCCAGATGATTACGCTGGATACGCCCGCCGTGTACGGCAGCGCGGTGGAGGCCATGTGGCTTGGCGGAGAGGAGCCCGGCCCCGACTTCAAGGCCCGTTTCATCAGCACCCTGGAGCGGCATCCTTCCCGGAGAGCGTCCTGGTAATCAAAAAACACGGCAGCGCGCACGAAAAGGGGTGACGCGCTGCCGTTTTCCATCCGCGGGGTTCGCCTGCATAAAAAGGGAGGAAGGGGGAAACCCTTCCGTCGGCGGGGTCAATGCTCCGTCCGTTCCGCCTTGCGCATGCGCCGTGCTCTGGCCTGCAGCGTGAACAGCGGCGGCAAATGCTTTTTACGCATCGGGCTTCACCTCCCGTATACAGTGTGGCGCGCAGGGGCGAAATGATGCGCGGCAAATGGACGTTTGTGCCATGCAGTTGCAATTCGGGGCGAATTGTGGTATAATGCAGTCAGTTTCCCGACACAGGAGATGAGAAATATGCTGAATATGCACATTTTTCTGGTTGGCATGGCCGGCGCCGGCAAAACCAGCCTGGGCAGGCGGCTGGCGACCAATCTCAATCTGCCGTTCATGGATACCGATCAGCGGGTGAGCGAGATCATGGGCATGTCCGTGATCGAAATCTTTCAGACTCTGGGCGCGCCCTTCTTCCGCAACGCGGAAACGGGCGTGCTGATGGAGCTGATCGGCAAGCCGCCCTGCGTGGTTTCCACCGGCGGCGGTCTGCCCACGGTGAAGGAAAACGTGCTGCTGATGCAGAACCACGGCATCATCATCCATATCGACCGGCCCCTGGACCAGATCCTGAGCGACATTAAGATGGAACGCCGCCCCACCCTGGCGGGCGGCTCCTATGAGAATGTGATCGATCAGTATAACGAGCGTATTGGCCATTACAAGGCCTGCGCCGATTATCGCCTGGACAATTCCCACGGCTTCGCCGTGGGCCTGCAGACCCTGACCCAGATGGTGGAAGGGCTGGAATAAAAAACGCAGTCACTATTTCCGGTTTTCACCGGCTGTTTGTCCTTCCGTACAGGATTTCAGATTGGTTTCTTTGTTTCTTTCTTTGACCCAAAGAAAGAAGCGTCCTCCCCTTTTCCCACAAAAAAAGCGCCGTTTTTACACGACGCTTTTTTGTTGCGAATAATATCCTTACTCGCGGCCGGCTTCCTTGATCTTGGCAGCCTTGCCCTGCAGACCGCGCAGATAGTACAGCTTTGCACGGCGCACCTTGCCCTTACGGATGACCTCGATATGGTCAACGCGGGGGCTGTGCAGCGGGAACGTGCGCTCAACGCCGATGCCATAGCTCACGCGGCGGACGGTGAAGGTCTCGCGGCAGGAGCCGTTGCGGCGGGCGATGACAGTGCCTTCAAACGCCTGCAGGCGTTCGCGGTTGCCTTCAACGACCTTGACGAACACACGCAGGGTGTCGCCGACGTTGAATTCGGGCCGATCGGTACGGAGTTGCGCGTTTTCAATGCTCTTGATGATTTCGCTCATGGTGATAGTTCCTCCTTCCCTCATAGACGTTCGTGCGCGGCGGCTGAGGCACCAGCCTGTTGCCCGCAGAGGACCGTCCGTTTCACACAAAGGGCATTATAACATACCTTTCGTGCAAAATGCAACCCCATTTTTGAATGGTTTTTGGGTTTTTCAGCCGTTTACGCGGTCATTCAGGATTACGCAGGCGGGCTGCTCGCTGAGATCCTCCCGGGTCACGCGCAGCAGGGGCATCTTTGGCGCGCCGGGGCAGCCCAGGGCCTGCAGGCATTCGTCCAGGGGCTGAATGGGCCAATCGGCGTTGGCCTGGGTGCTGTAGTGCATGGGAATGACCATGCGGGGCCGCAGGGCGGCGATCAGCCGGGCCGCCTGCCCGGCGCTGATGGTGAAATGGCCGCCCACGGGGAGCAGCGCGATATCGATGCCCTGCAGCTGGCGCAGCAGCGCGTCATCCCAGGCGCCCAGGTCGCCGAAGTGGGCGATGCGCAGGTCGTCGGTCTCCAGAATGAAGATGATGTTGCCGCCCCGCAGCGCGCCCTGCCGATCATCGTGATAGCTGGGAATGCCGTACACGGTGACGCCGGGGGCGGGGGTGAAGCGGCCAGGCTTGTCCAGAATGGTCTGCACGCCCTGGGCCTTGGCAATATAGCTGTGATCCCCGTGACCGTGGCTGACGGTGACGGCGTCACATTGCACATTCTGCATGGGATAGCCCACATGGGCGTCGAAGGGGTCGGTCAGGATGCGGTAGCCGCTGGCGGTCTCCAGCAGAAATTCGCTGTGCGCCTGGTGATAAATCAGCATGGCGGGCCCTCCTTGATGTCAGTTTCTTCTATTAAATAAGCTGCTGCTGCGGGCAGCGGCGCGTGGGTGCGCTTACAAATGGCGGCGGTGGCGCACAGCTCCTCATACAGCCGGGCGTTTTCCCCTGCGTCCAGCCGCAGCAGCGTCAGCCGGATGGGGGGCCAGGGCTGCCGCGCGGCCTCCGGGATGCCCTGGCTCAGCAGGCTGCGGCACAGGCTGCGCCAGGCGGGCGCCAGGGGCAGGCTGCGGGGGGAGAGGCTTTCGATCCACGCTGCCTGCCGGGCGGGGGACAGGTCGATGCGCCACAGGCCGCGGTCTGGCAGCACGGCGTACCCCAGTTGCCGCAGCTCTTCCGCCAGCGCGGGGCAGTCATTCCGCCGCCGGGGCGCGTCGCATATAAAAAGGGCGCGCGCAGCCTGATCCCGGCGCAGCATGACAGCCGTCCCCAGGCGCGCGCGCAGCTCCCTGCGAAAAACGTCCAGCGCGCTCATGCGCGGCGGCTGGGCGTAAAGCGGATGCGCATTTCGCGCATCGAGGCATACTGCCCCTGAATGTCCAGCTGATATTTCAGCAGCACTTCACCCTTGGCGTCATCCACCTGATAGCGCACCTGGGTGGGGAATACGCCCATTTCCAGCGCGCCGTAAGGGGTGTTGTAGCTGCCCTCATAGCGGTTGCCCTGGCTGAAGATCATGCTGGTGTTGAATTCGCCCTCCCGCAGCATGGTCACCACGCCGTCCTTCAGCGTAAAGGTCACCCGGTCGGTTTCAGAGGTGTCCGGCTGCGTTTCGTGGTAGCGCAGCTGCCAGGCGTTCTGTTCCTTGTCAGCGCACAGCTCGCCCGTGGTGACAAGCCGCATTTCGTCGGAGCTTTCCTCCATCCCCGCGTCCTGCACGATTCCCGTTACGCTGAGCAGTACCTTTTTACCCCGCATACAGCACCTCCCTCTGTCATTCTTCCCACATATTATATCACACGCCGCGGCTGGATACAATGTTTTATTCTGTAAAAGACAGAGAACGAACGGGAACGGGGGCCTTCTCTTTCGGGGCCCGAAAGAGAAGCAGAAAGGGCAATGGGAAAATATATACATAGAAACAAAGCAGCCAACAAACTGAAGGAAAAAGTGCAGTTTGTTGGCTGCTTCGTTGTAACAGTTTGAAGATTGCTGGTTTAATTGAATGAAAGGTAGCCTTCCTTGGTACTTCCTTGGGCTCCAAGGAAGTACCGTTTCCTTTTCCTCGTTCCCCGTCACGCCTCCACGGCGCTGCTGGTGTTGATGCGGTTGCGGCTGCGGGCGGGGGCTGGCAGGTGATATTCGTGGCCCTCGTCGTAGAACACCTTTTCCGGCGGGGTTTCCAGCTGCTCGGGGTTGTTGAGCAGGCGGTTCCACAGGGCCAGCATCTTGGCATACATGGCGCCCTCGGCGATGCGCTCGTCGCACACCAGGCCCAGGGGCAGCAGGCGCTTGCGCACGGCCACGCCCTTGGGGTCGGTGCCCATGGTGCGCTCCACCGCGCCGATGGATACGAACTGGGAGCAGGTGCCGAAATTGTAGATGTGGTGGTTCACCGCGGGCAGGCCGATGGAGGCCAGGTTGGTGACGAACATGCTGGTGTGGAAGGGGCTGGCGTTGAGGATGTACCGGGGCATGATGCCGTAGCGATCCAGCAGGCGGGCCAGGCCCACCACGCTGTTGGCCAGGATGGGGCGCAGCAGCAGCTTGGCCACCTTCATGGTGCTGTTGTCGGCCTCCTCCTTGCGGCAGCGCTCCACCGTTTCGCTGATGCGATCCGCCACATCGTAGATGGTGTCCGCGGGGTCGAACAGGCATTTGGTGGTGTTCTCGGCGATCTTGCCGTTGCTGGTGTTCTGCAGCAGGGCGAAGGACACCGCCAGTTCGTTGCGGGCGTAGAGCCGCTTGTTGGATACGAAGCGGTTCACCTCCGGGATCTGGGAAACCACGCGCACATAGGCGGCGATGACGATCTCCATGAACGTGATCTTATAGCCCTCGTCCGCCTTGGCGACAATGTAGCGGGCCAGCTTTTCAAAATCCACCTTATAATCCGACATGACCTGCGCGTCGCAGCGCATGGGCATGATGTAGGGCGTCAGGGCCACGATGGGGTCGATCTCCTTGACCAGAAAGCCGTCAGAACGGTGTCCGAACATGATTTTCCTTCCTCTCGCACGCGAAATAATAAATGAAACAAACCATAACGCCATTATATCGCCCCAGCGGGCAGCGCGTCAATTTTTGCCGGATTTGTGACATATTTGTACCGGATCCACGGGGAACGGCTGTATAATCCCTGTATGACACGCCGGACGGCGTGGACATGACGTTAAATTCTGATGAGCAAAAAAGCAAGACGTATCAAAGGGTTTGCAAAAAAAGTTTCAAAAAAATTCTGAAAAAATTGCAAAATCCTATTGCATTTTTTGCGGGGGAAGCATATAATATGACTGTTGTCTGTTTATGGGATGAAACTGCAAGTTGCCGCCCGGCCTTGGCGGGTAATTGCAGCGGACCAGCCCGGCCAGACCGGGCGACGGGCTCACACTTCCCGCCGCTGACCATGCGGTGCGGGGAAGAAAGTCGAAGGGAATCCCAAAGGAATGTACCTTCCGACTGCGCGGAAGGCACGTCCAAGGCGATGCTCCCCCCCTTTGACCGCGAGTACGAAACATCTGATTAGGAGGAAAAAAGATGGCCAACCAGAAGATCCGCATCAAGCTCAAGGCGTATGAACACAACCTGATCGATCGCAGCGCCGAGCGTATTGTGGAAACCGCCAAGCGCACCGGCGCTCAGGTCGCCGGCCCCATCCCGCTGCCCACCGAGAAAGAGATCGTCACGATCCTGCGCGCGCCTCACAAGTACAAGGACAGCCGCGAGCAGTTTGAGCGCCGCACGCACAAGCGCCTGATCGATATCCACAATCCCACCCAGCGCACTGTGGACGCCATGATGAAGCTCGATCTTCCCGCCGGCGTCGAGATCGAAATCAAGCTGTAAGGCAGGAGGAGAGACATCATGAAGAAAGCGATTCTGGGCAAAAAGCTCGGCATGACCCAGATTTTCATGCCCGATGGAAGCCTGGTGCCCGTGACCGTCATTCAGGCGGGCCCCTGCACCGTGGTTCAGAAGAAAACCAACGAGAAGGACGGCTACGAGGCCGTGCAGTTCGGCTTTGACACCTATCCCGAAAAGCGCGCTGAGAAGCTGGTCAACAAGCCCGAGATGGGCCACTTCAAGAAGGCCGGCGTAGCGCCCACCCGCTACCTGCGCGAGTTCCGCCTGGAGGACGCCGCTTCCTACGAAGTGGGCCAGGTCGTGAAGGCCGATGTGTTCGCCGAGGGCGACAAGATCGACATCACCGGCACCAGCAAGGGCCACGGCTACACCGGCGCGATCTACCGCTGGAACCAGCATACCGGCCCCATGGCCCACGGCTCCAAGTATCATCGCGGCGTTGGCTCCCTGAGCGCCAACTCCGACCCCAGCCGCGTGTTCAAGAACAAGCACATGTCCGGTCACTACGGCGTGGAGCGCACCACCATCCAGAACCTGACCGTGGTCAAGGTGGATGCGGAGCGCGACCTGCTGCTGGTACGCGGCGCTGTGCCCGGCCCCAACGGCGGTTTGCTGCTCGTGCGCAACACCGTCAAAGCCTGATAAGGAGGAACAACGATTATGCCCAGTATCAAAGTGCTGAACATGCAGGGCGCAAACGTTGGCGAAATGCAGCTGAAGGACGAAATCTTCGCCGTTGAGCTCAATGTTGCGGCCATGCATCTGGTCGTGCGCTCCATCCTTGCCAATAAGCGTCAGGGCACGCAGAGCGCGCTCACGCGCGGCAT